>Ga0105055_10004245_pt1 | contig 21125 bp, 18 predicted proteins | sample BON03_FD_78090 | JGI IMG/M metagenome (GOLD analysis project Ga0105055, IMG submission 78090) | Freshwater microbial communities from Lake Bonney liftoff mats and glacier meltwater in Antarctica - BON-03 | ecosystem: Environmental > Aquatic > Freshwater > Ice > Glacier meltwater | place: Lake...
CAACCCATCACTTCGCAAGCAACTCCACCATCGACTTGCCCATGGCTTCTCCGATGTTCATGTAGGTTTCGGGATTGCCACTGTAGTGACCACTTGAGCTTCCACCCATCGAAAGAGGATTGCTGTAAACGAAGCCGACATCGCCCTCAATTTCAGGATCCTTACTTTCCGAAACAGCCTCCATGGCTTCGAGAATTTTTCCGTCACCACCCGCAGAGCCCTTTGTGGTCTGGCCTAGGGATGCCGTGACGAACTTGGCATCTGGAGCGTTGAACTCCTTACGCAGGGCTTTGATCAAATTGACTAAGTTCAGTTCATATCGCGAAAAATGCGCAGGATTGCGCATGTCTTTATCACCCTGCCACCAGAAGAAACCAGCGACTTCATACTCAGTGGCACCCGGGTAGTATTTGTCGAGGTTATCCAGAGCCCTTTTAACGGCTTCGATATCGTCGTCGTATTGTTTGCCCGCATACCATTCGCCTGCGACTTTCTCGCCGTTGCCTTTGGGATCATTCGGAGTCCCACGGAAACCCGGTTGGGTCTTGCCATCGTATTCATAGGGCTCACTGCCCGGAGGCAGCAGGTCCCAGCCGAGACTACGATTACCAATACAACTTTTAAGAATCATCACCGGTGCCTCAGTCGCATAGCCAACGTAATGCCCGATTCCAATTTCCGGACCGATATTTGGGAAGCTGTTCCCTTCGCCAATAGTCATCCACTCGTTGTTGAACTGTCTGTCATTCATGACCCGCACGTTGCGAACGTCCTTCCGGACAGCCCATTCGCCGGAATCATCTATGAGATAAGGATATTTATCCTCCGTCTTTACCAAATTCTGCAATGTAGCGATTTTACCGAATCCGAGCATATTCGACTGGCCCAACAAAATATAAACTTGCACCGGCTTACTCATGTCCGCCTCCTTGCCATCGGGATCCGGCAAAGAGTCCGGCACCTCCTTGATTTCAACGGAAGAGGCCTCAGCAGGAATTTTGCTTCCCTCGGTCTTCAACCACGTGATGTCATCTTCAGAAAGCTTATCCTGTGTGAAGCTCATGACCGAGCCATTCACGACGACAGCTACGACACCGGTCGCCTCATCATAAGATTGCAGTTCACCCTCGAAGGTTTTAGCACCGTCGGAGCTTGTCCAAGTGCGTGCCTGCGCGCCTGAAATGAAGATTGCAGCAAGCATCACCGCTAGAAATGTGGGATGGAATCGGGATTGATTTGGGTTCATGGAGGATTTGGGTAGGTATTTCAATACTCTGAGTGACTATCAAATATTACGTGTACGAATGAAACTTTCTCACAAAAAGTGCGATACTGGCCAGAAAATTTGTTTCCTCATGTATCGCGAAATCCCTCACTCGCAGAAATGAGATGGATAGAACCGTGAAACTGCTCACCCCGGGGATTCGGAGTTGAGATTCCCAGCCTAGACAATTAAAAATAGGAATTCCCCTCATGCGCGCCTACCTTCTCCTACTTTCCTTATCCCTACTCTGCCAGTGCGGCGCCCCCCAACCGCCGGTCTGCCGCTTCCTGCCAATCGGCTCCCGAGCACCCGCCGAGCAGGTCTTGGCGACCGCTCAGGCGAATTGGAAAACCCTCGGCATTCCAGCTGTTGCTTGGACTGCGACTTCACCGGTCGGTGTGCCGCGACCGAAATTCCAACCACCAAACGGTCAGCCGGGAAATGTGACTGTGCTTCTTGATTTCAGCACTCCGGTTCCGCAATGGAATTTTCAAAAACGTTGGATCAAGCAAAACTACCGGGTCGAAGCGAACGACCATTGCCTCGCCGCCGACTGGACAGCTCCCATCGATTTCTTCTGGTATATGTGCGATCTCGACGACCTCCGCATCCAGAACGTGCGAATCCCCGAGCGGTTCACCGAGGAAACCGGACTTTTTTTCCTCCAGCCCTACGATCCAGAAAAAATCCCGGTGGTGATGGTCCACGGCTTGGCATCCAGCCCCGATGCCTACAGAGACATCCTGAACGATCTCTCGCCCGAACCTTGGTTCCACGAGCATTATCAGGGATGGCTCTACAACTACCCAACTGGAACCACATGGCTCTACTGCGCGATGCTTTTCAGACAGAACATGGAAGAGGCCGCAGACTTCGTCCGCTCCAAGGGCCCCGATACGAATTTTGAAAAAATGGTGATCCTATCCCACTCGATGGGCGGACTCTTGGCACGGACCGCGATCACAGATCCCGAACAAGCACTCTACAACGCGCATTTCAAAACTCCCTTCGACCAACTCGGAGTGAAGCCGAAAACGCGAGACCTCATCCGCGAGGGCTTGCTCTACGAGCCGCTCACGACTCCGAAGCGGGTCGTGTTCATGGCAGTCCCCCATAAAGGCAGTCCCATAGCCACTTTTCGCGGCACCAGTTTGATCTCGAAACTCATCAAGCGCCCGAAATCCCTGACCGTTGGCTTGCTCGACGCAACAGTTCACAGCATGCAGGACAACATCAAGGCCGACATAATGCTCAGCGAAGTGCGCCCGCCTACATCAATCAGCAGCCTTTCGCCCAACAGCCTTGGCTTCGAGGGACTCAGTAATACGCCACTCCCGGAAAACATCTCCTTCCACTCGATCATCGGCGGCAAAGGCGATGGCGATACCCCGGAAAGCAGCGATGGAGTGGTTCCTTACTGGTCCTCGCACATTGAGCCGGTGGAGTCAGAACTCATCGTCCCTTCAAACCACAGCGTATCCAACGATCCCGCCGCTGCGGATGAGGTCAGGCGCATTCTTTTCCTTCACCTAAAGGAAGAAAACATGCTATACTACAGCACGTGGAAACAAAATAGTGTCGCCCGTTCTCTCAGACAAAAATCACGTCAATTACCTAGCACCATGATCACCAACGTCCTCGGAACCGAACTCAAATCCTGCTGCACAGATCCAATCACCGGATTCTACCGGGATGGCTATTGCCGCACCGGACCCGGAGACATCGGTCTGCACACGGTCTGCGCGCAAGTGACCACTGAGTTCCTTGAATTCTCGAAAAACCGAGGCAACGACCTCTCTACCCCGCGCCCCGAATTCGACTTCCCCGGACTCAAGGACGGAGACATCTGGTGCCTCTGCGTTCAACGCTGGGTCGAGGCTCTGGAGGCCGGAAAAGCTCCCAAGGTCAACCTCGAAGCATCACACCTATCGGTCTTGGAATTCGCCGATCTCGATTCGCTCAAAGCGCACTCGACCTGAAAGTCGAAGCGGGAATTGCCGCAGGACCCAAGAAAATTATTTAAACTTCTGCAAGGCAGTAGCTTCGCCGATCCACACGCCGAAATACGGCCACTCCGCCCCGTCCCGCCACAGGAAGACAAAGAACGGGCGGTCGTAAATGAAGCGCCGCGGAACAGTTGTGGGACCAGAATAGCCCCCGAACGGATCGTCTTCGATAGATGCTTCCACCCGCACGCTTGCCCCTTTTTCAAAAAGCTCGAACCTCGTCACCTGCTCCGCCCTCCGTATTATCCATGGATCGCCGGCATTGCCGTAAAAGCGCCCTCCCTGCAATCGACCGCTCAAATCCGTGGTCACGTCGAGCGATACGTAAGGCACCCGCACCTCATCATTTACGTGAAGCAACCTGTCCCTCCATGTTCCCGGCAACTCGGCGTTGACCACGTAATCCTTCCTCCACTTGCGCAGCCACTTGCAGGCGGTTGCGAAATCCTGCTCTGCGGGAGGGCGATAGAAAATCACCTTATCGCCCGCCTCCTTGCAGGAAACTTCCAATGCATGTGAGCCGTCCACAGGCCTGAAAGCCAGCACCTTCACATCCTCCCCGTATCCAGCGCTCAAATCTTTATTCGTGCCAAAATAGAAGACTTCCGTTTTCGCTGCACCGAATTTTAACGGCACTTTCCGGCTCCTGAAAAACGCTTTTCGGAATTCGACTTCCCTGCCCAGCAATCCGAAGCAAGCGATCCCGCCGGGAACTTGTTCCATCAGTTTGAAAGGCCCTTCCGCATCTCCGGTCATCGCCGCTGCATCCTTGTTCACGGTATCCAGGAACGATTTTGTTGCCTCACCGCTCCAAACCTTCCAACTTCCCTTTGGCATCACTTTGTCCGGCTCCCATTTGAAAGCATCCAACCTAGCCATCAGTTCGTTTGGCGGTTCCACTTTAAGAGACTTTCCTCCTATTTCCTTATTCATCGCGTCCCATGTCGCTTGGAAAAGAGGCGACCAAACCACGGTCTTCCCGCGAGGCAGGTCATCGGAAGGATCGATTGCAGTGACCACCTCCGCCCGGATCGCATGCGACAGGCAAAATAAAATTACAGGGAAGCGCATCATGGGATAACGGAAAGAACATTGCATTTTACGAACACCAAGACTTTCCGCTCCGGATCCACCTCCCCTTCCTGATCCTTCGGTGACACCACACCGACCATCACGTACTGCCCGTCGATACAGGTGATGCTGGTGTTGACGCCGAGCTTATAGAAATCCGGCATCGTGACCTTGGTGACATTCCCGAGCTCATCCTTGCTCTCGTTCCAAACCCTGTCTCCCGTGTGCCAAATGAGTTCGGGGAGAAACCTCAGGTCGATGAGCTTGTTATCTTCACCTATTGTAGGCTCGAATTCCAAAGTGCTGCCGACGTTCCTTGTCTCGAAAGCGGTGGGATTACCGGGAGTAACGGGGAAATCCGAAACTGACTTATCTCCGTTTGGGTCCTTTGACATTGTCGGAGGTTCGTATTCGGTTGGATAGAAGGTCTCGTGGATGGACTCGGCAGTCGATTTCTGACCGCTCCTTGCAGTGATTATCTGTGTATCAAGTATCTCGGCTTTATCCCCATCCACCATCGTCTGCACCTTCATCCGCAATGTGGTAGCATCCGCAGTCCCGGAATTTTCCTCCATCATCAGCCGGGTGAGATCCTTATGCGCCATTTCTATGAACTCAACCTGCACCCGGACCATTTTGGGGGCATACACAGAGGGATCAAAAGGATCGTAGGCGATCATTTCAGGAGAATCCTTTTCTGCTTCACTCTCAGCACTCTCTTTCTGAAAAGCGGGTGGCACGTCTTGTGCCATCAAGTGCAGGGGCAACGCCATTAACAAGCATCCGATAAACCATTTGATATTTCTATTCCTATCACTCCCAGCTCATTCTCCAAGCAGATTTCAATAAGTAGAAGGGTGTTTCCAACCCCTTTGCAGAGCACTGGCACGGAAGACTCAGCTTAACAAAAGAGGTTGGAAATACCCTTCTCCTTACTCACACAAACCTCTGGACAATCGGCATCCGCCGCCCCATGCCGAACGCCTTGCTGGTGACCCGGAGCCCCGGAGCTGCCTGCTGGCGTTTCCATTCATTCAGATCCACTCGGCGCTGCACCCAGCGGACCATAGTTTCCTCAAAACCGCGCTCAACGATCTCTTCCGCGCCGAGATGCTGCTCGACGTAAAGTTCTAAAACCGCATCCAAAATATCGTATTCCGGTAGTGTGTCCTGATCTTTCTGGTCCGGCTTCAGCTCGGCACTCGGTGGCTTTTCGATTGTGTTCCAGGGAATCCGTTCGCCGTCGCGATTGATCCAACGCGAAACCTCGAAGACTTTAGTTTTCGGTAGATCGGAAATTACCGCGAGGCCGCCGCACATATCGCCGTAAATCGTGCAGTAACCGACCGCTAGCTCACTCTTGTTTCCGGTCGTTAGAAGGAGGTGGTTGTCCTTGTTAGAAAGCGCCATCAGGAACACTCCCCGCAGCCGCGCCTGCATGTTTTCTTCGGTCACGTCCTCTGGCTTCCCGGCGAAGAGCGGAGACATCGTTTTCTTTACTGCCTCGAAGGCATCGGAAATCGGAACTTCGTCGCACCGAATCCCGATTCTCTTCGCAAGATCAAATGAATCGTCGACGCTCCCCCGTGAAGAATAAGGGCTCGGCATGGTCAGTCCATACACGTTTTCCGGACCAAGCGCATCCGCCGCTATGACCGCCGTGAGGGCGGAATCAATTCCACCACTGAGCCCTAGACAAACGGTCGAGAAGCCACATTTGTGCACGTAGTCACGAAGCCCAAGAACCAATGCGTCATAAAGCTGCTCGGCATCACCCCTCCGTAGCTCCTCAGTTTCGCCACCCGCGAACACATCAACCACCCGACACTCCTCAACGAAACCACCAAACTGTGAAACGATTTCCCCAGATGGATCGACCACCATCGAGTGACCGTCGAAAACCAACTGGTCGTTCCCGCCAATAGAATTGCAATACACCACCGGAGCGACTGCCTCCTTTGCGACTGCCGCGAGCATCTTCCGCCGTTTTTCCGGTTTACCGAGATGGTAGGGCGACGCACTGAGATTGATCATGAGGTCGACTCCCTTTCCACAAAGCTCCGCGACCGGATCACGATCATAAAACGGCCTTTGCAGATAATCCTCGGTCCAGATATCCTCGCAGATCGTCACCCCAATCCGTCTCCCGTGCCAAACAAATGGCTCGCCCACATCGCCTGGCTCGAAGTAGCGGCGCTCGTCGAAAACATCGTAAGTCGGAAGAAGAGTCTTAAAAAAACGAGCTCGGACCGTGCCTTTCTCCAGCCATGCGGCAGCGTTGCGGAACGGTTTCCCCTTCTCGCCCGAGTGGAAATCGACATAACCGACGAGCAACGGCACCTCTTTAACTTCGTCTGCGAGGTAATCAAGCGCCTGAAGGCATTTCGGGACGAACTGGCTTTTAAAAACCAGATCGCGTGGCGGATAGCCAACCAGACTCATTTCGGGAGTCACCACCACTTCGGCGCCATTTTCAAGGCACTCACGGTAAGCCGCGAGGATGCGTTTCACGTTCCCTGGGAAATCCCCTACTACGGCATTGATCTGTGCGATTCCAATCTTCATATTCTCTGCCAAAACAAGCATCGGTAGGTGATTAACACCAACTCAAAAAAAACATCTTAGAGCGATCACCTTTCAAGCAAGCAGTCACCAGGGCAAATACACTAGTGAATTTAATCCGTAAAATCTGTGGTTAAAATCTTTCGGTTTCAGCTTCCGACGCCCCTAGTTTAACCACTATGAAGCAGTCGCGCAAAATGATTCTTCGCCTTCGCAACGATCTCCAGCGCTTCGTTCGAGGCGTATTTACGCTTCTCATCGCAAGCCCAAACGACTCCCGGCCATGCCGGATCATCCGTGTTTCTGGCGACCACGTGAATATGCATCTGGCGGACGATGTTCCCGATGCACGCGACATTCAATTTCTCCGGGGTGAAATGGCCACTCACAAATTCAGAAACCTCCCGAACCGCCAAGGAAACCTGATGAAACGTTTCATCATCGAGTTGGTGCAAATCTTCGATTCCTGCTGGCACCTCCGGAACCACGATAAACCACGGAAAGTTTGCCTCGTTTTTCAGTAAAATGAGGCATCCCCGCAGTCGGCAGATCTCCAACCCACCTACTCCCAGCCTTTCGTTCAGAACAAATTCCATGGTCCTATCTTTTGTGCAATTCTTTTGCAATATTCTCGGAGAGGCTTCCGAGAAGACGGGACTGAGCAGCCACCACCGACTCGAAATCCTCAGTGTCGATGGGTTCCTTTCCGGTGAATGTTTGCGAAGCGATCATCCTTCTGTCGGGCAGCGAATAGATCCGCCAACTCGCTTCTATGTGAGCGTATCCATCGGCGCCGGCGATGAACTCGCGTATGTCCATCGCGACCTGGTAGTCGATCTCACTGTCCCGGAGCCACGGATAGGCACGGACGTTCCCAGTCTTCATCCGTCGTCCGAGATTGATCGATACCACCCTCGCGATTGAGTTATCCAAATCTCCTGCCCATAGGTGGTATTTAGCGACCTCCATTTTGTTGGGACTTGTCTGAATTACGAGATTTTCCCGATCCACATACTCCGCGAGAATGATAGGACCCACGCCGATACCCAGGCTCCCACCGGATGGACTTGGCCCTTCTGGAGTAAGCGTGTAGAATTCTGGATAAGGGTTTCCGCAAGCAGCCAAAAAAAACACGCAGATGATAAGACAAAAAAGTCGCTTCATGAGAAAATGAGATTCAGCGGCGGCGTCCTATCGCCTTAGGCCTCGGGTCTTTGGTTTCGTCATTGCCAAAGAGCAGTGAATTGGGTCGTTCCTTGATCGTGTCGGAAAGCGCCTCCATTGAGCGCATCGCCGAGCGGAACTCATCGAGCGTGCGGAGCATGTCGCCCTGCATCGTGCCGTCCGGGCCGATGCTCGCCAGTGATTTTTCAAGCTCCGTAAGACTTTTCCGGAGGTCTTCAGGAAGTTTCCGAAACTCAGGATCTTCCAAAGTTTTGCGCGCAGCAGCGGCGGCGAGTTCGATTTCCTTCACCGCAGATTTTGCATCGCCCATGGTAGATGTGGCTTGCTCTGCGGCTTTCGCCATCTGTGTCACCGCCTCTTCGAGAGGAAGTGAATCGATTTTATCCAAAATCGAAGCAAGTTTCACCTCAAGCTGGGCGAATCCCGATGACAGGGTCGGCACCACCGGATAGTCGCCTTTGTAAGTCAGGTCCATCGTCTCCTCCTCAGAGTAGTAATCGAAATCCACATACATCGCGCCGGTAAGAAGACTGCCGGTTTTTAAAGTCGCTCGTAGTCCTTTGCGAACCGCATCCCCAAGCCTCGGGATTTCATCCTCCGGCGCGTCATTGACCTCAGTGGCCCGAAGTAAGCGGGGATCGAGCTCGACCAAGACCGGTACTTTTTGATTGTCCCGGTCTGGAACGTAGTCGAACGAAATATTTGTTACCCGTCCCAGGGTAATACCGCGATATTCCACCGGAGCTGACACTGCCAGACCACGCACACTCTGGTCAAAAAGAAGAAGCACACTGAGTGTCGGCTCGAAAGTTGAAGATTTCGCCGAATTTGCGTCTCCATGCAAATCGTAGATAGCTCCGTCCTGCGCAAGCCTGCCCGGCTCAATCCCCTCCGGTACCGCAAAAGAAACTCCACCGGAAACCAAGGCCTGAAGAGAGGGTGTCCGGATCCTGAAACCATCCACACCGGCAGCGATATCTATTCCACTGGTATTCCAAAACTTCGTATTCTTCCGGACCAGTGACTGATAATCTTCCCAGATAAACACGTCGTAAACAATACGCCTTCCATCCGCATCGAGCTTTCGATTTTCCAACCTACCGACTTCATATCCGCGATAGTATACCGGAGCGCCTACACTGAGCGAACCAGCTTCCTCGGAAACCAATGTCAGCCTGCGTCCGGGAACACTGCCGCTGGTCGCAGGTGGCTTTTCTAAACCCTTGTATTTTCTCGGGCCCTTCTCGCCGGTGCCAGGCTCCAACTCGATGTAGACCCCGGTCAAAAGTGTCCCCAGACCGGAAACATCCGCCGCAGAGACCCGCGGCCTGACCACCCAGAACCGTGTCCCTTTTTTAAGCAGAACTTCGTTTCCTGCATCGAGCCTGCAATAGACCAGCACCGACTGCAAGTCGCCCGCCAGCTCCACGCGCGTCACCTTGCCAACGCCGACCGAGCGGCAGCGCACCTCGGTCTTACCTTCTACAATCCCGTCCGCAGTTTCAAAACGAATCCTCACCTCGGGCCCTTTGGAACTCATGTCTTTATATAGCATCCACGCCCCAATCAGGATCGCGAGAATTGGAACGACCCATACCACGTTCCACCTTCTGGCGGAACGCATCACGGGAGTTGCTGCGGCTGGCTCTGAATTACTCACTTTTCGAAATTTTGCGGTCTTCTGCGGCTTCGCGTTCCAGTTGGTCCCAGAGAAGTTTCGGATCGAAACTCATCGCGGCGAACATCGTGAGAATCACTACTCCCGCGAACGCTAGCGCCCCGGGCCCCGGTGTAATCGTCATGTAAGTTCCAAGCTGCACCATGGTCACCAATATCGCTACCACAAAAATATCGACCATCGACCAACGCCCCAACAGCTCAGTGACCCAGTAGACCTTACCAAGCGCCTTGGCAGAGTGCGGCACGACTCCCTTCGCGGCACCACACAACCAAAGCAGTGAGGTAATCTTTAGAATCGGTATCAGGATTGAGGCGATGAAAATGACAAGAGCGATCGGATAGGATCCCGCACTCCAGAACTGCACCAATCCCTCGATAATCGTGCTTTCTGTCAGCACCCCAAGCTCACGAATACTCATGATAGGGAGCACGTTTGCAGGCACATACATCGCCGCAGCCGCGATCACCAGGGCAAGGGTCCGCGAGATGCTATCGCGTTTCCGCAAATGCAGGTGCGATCCGCAGCGCGGACAATTTCCCACGGAAATTGGAGCCACCTTTTCACAGACATGACAACCCGCGAGTCCCTTGTTCGCACCTCGCGGAACGCTCTTTACGATCTCGCTCATTTCGTCCCGGCCACCTCCAGCCGGTCCCAGAGTTCCCTTTTATCAATCGCGGCAACCGCCGCCGCCATGCAAAGCATCAGGCAGGTAAATGCCCAGAAACCGATGCCGAAATGCAACTCCGCAACCTTTCCAAGCTTCAAAAGACTCACCAGAACACCGAGCAAAAACACCTCGATCATGTTCCATGGCTCGGTCCGGCTCATCCAGCAGGTCACAAATTTCGCCCCTGGCGCACTCCGTCCGAACAGCAACGGGCCGCACACATAAACCAATCCCCCAGCCATCACCAGTGGAGTCAGAATCGTGAAAATCGCGACTCCCCATCCGACCAACGGGGTGCCCTCCGAAATCAAAGCTCGCGCGGCTCCCGGCAGGGTAAGCGTTGTTCTCAGACTACCTGCATCCATGGTAATGAACGGAGTGGTATGCACCACGACCATCAACAGCAGCGCGGTCACAGAAAACGAAGTAACCCGCACCAGCGATGCCGGGCGGTTCTGATAAAGAGTCGCTCCACAGCAAACGCAGTTCACCCGAGAACCCTCGGGAATCGGATCGGCGAGATGGACGGTATCGCAGAAATGACAGATCGCGTAGTGCGGTCCGCCCTTCGGCTTTGGCCACGACAAAATGGAAAGGCGTTTTCTCAATGAATATCGATTGGTTTTATTTCGACGCAACCACCCGTTGTGTCAACTCTCCCAAGCTAGAGATGCCGCACTCCACCAGATCCCCAGCCTGCAGATACCTTGGCGGACTCATTCCCATTGCTACACCACTCGGAGTGCCAGTCGCGATCACATCACCAGGCAGCAGCGTCATAAAACGGCTGATGTAGCTCACCACATCCCGCACTCCGAACATCATATCCTTCGTCCAGCTGCTCTGCCGTACTTCTCCGTTGACCTTGCACCAGAGCCTCAGCTCCTGCGGATCATCGATTTCATCAGCCGTCACCAAACTCGGCCCCATGGGCGCGAAAGTGTCACAGCTCTTGCCCTTGGTCCACTGCCCGCCGTGGTCCTTCTGGAACGTCCTTTCGGAGAAATCACAGAAAACCGAATAGCCCGCCACGTGCGACATCGCATCCTTCTCTGGGATATCCGTCGCAGTCCTCCCGATCACCACCGCAAGCTCCACCTCGTAATCCAGCTTTGTCGCTCCTCGCGGAATCAGCACATCGTCGTGCGGGCCACTCCACGCAGTGCTGGCTTTCATAAAAAGCACCGGCTCGGTTGGGATATCCCCGCCCATCTCAAGGACGTGTTCCAAATAGTTCTGGCCGATGCAGACAATCTTCGATGGCCTTGCGACCGGCGGCCCCAGCCGCGTTCCTCGGTCGATCTCTGCTCCCCCGGGGCAACCCTCAGCGATCCATTCGGCCAAACCCTCCAGCCCTCCCATTGCGAAAAACGCCTCATCGTAATCGAGAAACTCCCCGCTCGCGTCTATCCTCCGGCCATCGTTCAATATGACTCCGGGCTCCTCCCTTCCTTCTTCACCAAATCGAATCAATTTCATAATATTTCAAATATTCCCTCTGCTGCGGTTCACCGATTGATCGTTTTTTCCAATTTCAAAACGGCATTGCCACCCCTACGCAGAGGATAATGGCGAAAGCCACCTTGCAGGCGAGATGAATTAGTTGGTCACTGGTGAAACTGATCCAGTTCTCGCAACGCACAAAATCAGTAAGCCAGTGAATCACGAACTCCACCATCCCTAATAAAGCTGAACCAGTGATCATCCACACAATCCCCCCTTGAATCAACGAATGCGCGCTTAGCGCATGGATCCAAAGCCCTTTCGGAACCTCGGAATTTCCGAAAGATATATCTGAATCCGAATTGCGGTTCTTGCTAGCAGCCAGAAACGCACCCTGCAGCGGATAGTCTCCGAGAGCGTGCCCGATGAACAACGCGAAAGTCAGAAGCACTAGCCCCTCTATCCCTCCGGTCGCAACCAGGCCACCTGCGAATTCTGTCAACATAGGTTTGAGCTTTGCCTCAGAGTTTGATCTACCAGAATTTTCCGAGTATATCGGCACTCTCGGAATCAGCCAACTTTTCGTTCATGTTTCGGACGCGGCGGCACATCACCGAGATTATCCCGGTCAGTAGGCTCGCTCCCGCTTCAGGATAGGCTTTCACAAACTCGTCGATATCCGCGCGGTTCGCTTTCCAGATTTGCGTAAATTCCTGCGCCGTGACGGTCGCGCTTGCCGTCGCGGGATCGAAAACATTGACCTCACCCAGCGTCTCTCCCTTCTCCACCCGGGCGACCAACTTCTCCCGCCCCTCGATGTTAATCGTGACGTGAAGCAGCCCGGAAATCACCAGATAAAGGAAATCCTGTGCCTCGCCCGCAGTGATGATTCTCTGGCCTGCTTGCACTGGCAAAAAATCACCATAGTTCCCCAGCAAAGCCCGGTCGTCATCGTCCATTCCCTCCACGATTCCGATAGCAGGCAGCGCAGGTCGCTTCAAATTATTACTCATGCCATGAAAATTGACCGAAACGCGGCGAAACGGGAAGCCAAAAAGCCATGCCCACCCACCGCATCGCCATGTCCTCACAAAAAGAGGGTGCCGCCTCCCTGTAAGCCGGATTCTGTCCACCCCGGTTTTACCCGGAGCTGGACGGTCATTTCTCTCGACCCGGCTTGCGCCGGACGCCCCGCTTGCGCGGAGTGCGACTAATACCCGGGAGTTTGACGGACGGGCAGTCCTTTCCCTGTTATGTCTTGCACCACCCGGGGTTTGCACTGCCGCTCCGGTTACCCTCGGCGCGGTGGGCTCTTACCCCACCTTTTCAACCTTACCTGTGCCCTTGCGGGCCATCGGCGGTTCATTTTCTGCTGCACTTTCCATCCACGTGTCTTGCGAAACGCGTCCCCTGCTTTCACAAGGCGGGTTGCCCTACGGTGTCCGGACTTTCCTCAACAAAGACTTGCGTCCTCATTGCGACCGTCCGGGAGACGGCGCTTATAGTAAACACTGAAAATCGGAAACCTGAAAAGCTGAAAAACGCGGAATCGTCGCGATGCACGCTTGAATACCGCAGCCGGATTCTTAGTCTCTCTCATATGCACAAGCTCATCGTTATCATCTTCTCCCTCGCTTCCCTGCTTCACGCTCAGGAAACTCATATGGTCGTTGAGGCTTACTCCGGAAAAGTCCTCTCCGCCTCTGGGTCGACCATCAAACGCCCGGTTGCGTCCCTGACGAAAATGGCGACCGCAATCGTAGCGGTAGATTGGGCCGCAGCAACCCAGACCGATCTTGGTAAAGAAATCATCCGGGTTCCTGAAATCGCAAGCCTACTTGGCAACTCCAGCCCCCTCGGCCTACGCATCGGCGACAGCTTGACGCTCCGCGACGCACTCTACGCAGCAATGCTTTCTTCAGACAACGTTGCTGCACTCAGCATCGCAAATCATGTCGGAGTAAGAATTCTTGAACGCCGCGGAAAAACGGGTGATCCCGTCCTCACCTTTGTTTCCGAGATGAACAAACTCGCCAAAGCGATCCACGCGAAAGACACCCGCTTCGTAACAGCTCACGGCTTGGAACGCGGCGACAAGGCCGGCTACTCCAACGCCGCCGATATGGCCCGCCTTTCCATCCACGCGATGCGTCGCAACCCAATCACTTTCATCACCCGTCAGGAATCACGGAAAATCAAAATCAGCGGACGCGAGATCACGATCACGAACACTAACGAACTAATTGGCGAGCCCGGCATTCTCGGCATCAAGACCGGCACCACCAACGCCGCCGGGCCTTGCCTCGCCACCTGCATGGACCGCGATCCTGTCGTCCGCACCAAACCCGACGGCAGCAAAGGCGTCACCCCGCGCCGCCTCATCGTCGTCGTTCTCAATAGCGAGGACCGTTTCGGCCGTACCCGCAAGCTTCTCAGCGATAGCTGGGCCTTCTACGATTCATGGCTCGCCGTTGGGGCACCTGTGAAAGATCCAAAACGAGAAATCCTTTCCACTCCGGCACCGAAATAGCTTACAAGCAGCGCATGCGCATAGGAATACTCAACAGCGGCGGCGACTGCCCCGGACTCAACGCCGTGATCCACGGGGTCGTCGGAGCAGCCCACCAGCTAGGCTGGGAAGTCATTGGCTTTAAAGACGGCTTCGAAGGCCTACTTCCTCCCGGCGACTTCAGAGTCCTCAAACCAGAGGACACAATTGGCATCCTCAAGCTCGGAGGAACCATCCTCGGCTCCACAAACAAAGGCCACTTCGCCGCAAAGATAGGTGCTGGCGACGTCGCAGAAGTCCCCAAAGAAATCGTCGATCGTGCCCGCCGCACCATCGATAAAATGAAAATCCGAGCCCTAATCATCGTCGGCGGCGACGGCTCGCTGACTACAGGGCTCCAACTCTTCCGCGCCGGATGGCCTATCATCGGAGTCCCGAAAACCATTGATAACGACCTCTCCGCCACCGCCATGACATTCGGCTTCGACAGCGCCGTAACCACCGTCGTCGACGGCCTCGACCGGCTCAATACCACCGCCGAATCCCACAAGCGCGTCATGGTCCTCGAGGTCATGGGCAGACACGCGGGCTGGATCGCCCTCTGGGGCGGCATCGCTGGCGGCGCTAACGTCATTCTGCTCCCAGAAATTCCATTCAGCCCCGAAAAGATCGCCGCTTTCATCAAAGAACGCGACGCCAAAGGCCGCCACGCGACCCTCGTCGTCGTCGCCGAAGGCGCAAAAATGCCGGGTGGCGAACTGGTCACCATCGATCCAAATTTTGCCGGAGAAGTCCGCCTCGGCGGAATCGGCGAGCAAGTCGCAAGGCGCATCCAAGAGCTCACCGGAAAGGAAACCCGCTCCACAACCCTCGGCCACCTCCAGCGCGGTGGCTCCCCGACTGCCCTCGACCGCATACTCGCCATGCGGTTCGGCGTGATGGCCGTGAAACTCGCAAAAGAAGGTGCCTTCGGACGCATGGTTTCCTATCAGGCCTATCACGTCGACTCCGTCCCAATCGAGGATGCCGTAAACAAGCTCCGCCTTGTCGAACCCGATGGTGAAGTTGTGCAAGCTGCAAAAGCTGTCGGCATCTGCTTGGGCGACTGAGAGCGCGCGTCCCGGCTCCATCCCCAACCCGCTTGCCATTACGCGGCCGCGCATCAAGATTTGTGGGAGGTGGGATGGTCGCCCCGGCTGTTTCGAAAGCCGGGCGTCCCGCCTGCTGTCTTCGGAGATCCATCCGCAAATCACAAATCCTGATGCGCGGCGGTAGAAATGCATCCGGGCGGCATATAGACTTGCATAGCCATCGAAATCCTGTGCCAAAAAGACCAAATGAAAAACCTGTTCCTCCTTGCCATCGCAGCACTCCTGCCCCTCTCAGCACCTGCCGCAGAAAAGCCCAACATCATCGTCATCATGGCTGACGATCTCGGATACGGCGATCTCTCCTGCTATGGGGCAACGGTTTTCAAAACTCCAAACATCGACAAGCTCGCCTCCGAAGGTCAGCGCTTCACCAGTGGTTACTGCTCTGCCTCAACCTGTACTCCCAGCCGTTTTTCCCTTCTGACCGGTCTCTACGCATTCCGCCAAAAAGGAACTGGTATCGCCCCACCCAACGGACCGCTGATCATCGATCCGGCAACCTTCACCCTGCCATCACTCATGAAAAAAGCCGGCTACCGCACCGCGGTCATCGGCAAATGGCACCTCGGCCTCGGCGATCCCCACCCTAATTGGAATGGCGACCTCAAACCCGGCCCCCTCGAAATCGGCTTCGATCAATCGTTCCTTCTCCCCACGACCAACGACCGTGTCCCTCAAGTCTACGTAAAAGATCACCGCGTCCTCAATCTCGATCCCGCCGATCCCCTTTGGGTCGGTGACAAGAAGCCTTCCCCCGATCACCCGACCGGCAAGACCCACCGCAACGAACTTAAAATGGACTGGACCCACGGCCACAACGGCACCATCCACAACGGCATCTCCCGCATCGGATTCTACACCGGAGGCAACGCGGCCCGCTTCCGCGACGAGGATCTCGGCGATAAATGGGTCGAACAATCCAAAATCTTCATCAAGGAAAACAAGGAGCGGCCGTTCTTCCTGTTTTTCGCATCCCACGACATCCACGTCCCACGCATGCCCCACGAGCGTTTCCAGGGAAAAAGTGGAACCGGCTACCGCGGAGATTCTATCTTGGCGCTCGACTGGTGCGTCGGCGAACTGATGGCCTCGCTTGAAGAAAACGGCCTCACCGAAAATACTCTCGTCATTTTCTGCTCGGACAACGGCCCTGTGCTAGACGACGGCTACGCGGACGGCGCCGTCACCGATCTCGGTAAACACAACCCCTCCGGCCCCTTCAGCGGCGGAAAATACACAGTCTTAGAGGGCGGAACGCGCACCCCTTTCATCACCCGCTGGCCCGGAAAAATTCCAAACGGAGTCTCCGATAAAATCGTTTGCACCATCGACCTCGCCGCATCCTTCGCCGCCCTGACAGGAACCGAAATTCCCGATGGAGCCTGCCGCGACAGCGAAAACATCCTCCCAGCCCTGCTCGGCTTAAAAGATGCGAGAGGCCGCGAAAACCTCGTCCAACAGGACAACGGAAATCAAGGAATCAACGGCGATTTCGGCCTCCGGGTCGGCGATTGGAAACTCATGCGCCGCAAGCCTTTCAAAACATGGGGAGCCGTCGTTTCCAATAAACCCATGCCTATATTCGACGGTCCCTACTCTCTCCACTTCCTCCCCGATGATCCCTCAGAAAGCAAGGATCTCAGCAAAGAGAAACCCGGAAAAACCGCCGCGATGATCGCCATCCTCGACCGCATCCTAGCAGATTCCGATGCCCCCGCGAAGTGACCCAGAGTCGCGACTTCCCAGCGAGCAGCGGCGTCTCGCCGCTAACCAATCCTAGCAAAGCGGAAATGGACGGACTGAAAGATCAAATCTCTCCGTCTAATTTCACGGAACACACGGATTTAAAGAGAGTTATAAAAGAGGTGCAAATCACCCTCTAGGTGAACACTACAAATCTCGTAACTCATTCATTATCTATGTCATTTAACGAAGGGATTGAAACAGTCAGTTCCTCTATGTCCGCCATCGCTCCCATTGTGGTTCTATTTTCCTTCCTGGACCAAGATTGAAGGCCCCACAAATCCCAAATCCTTTCCGTGTATTCCGTGGTTCTCATCTTCCCACCTCAGATTCGGTAGATTCGTCAGATTCGTGGTGCCTTCATTCTTTCCTCAGAAATACAGTTCCCCCATGTCCAAGGCACTCCCATTGCGGTCAAAATTCCCAAATTCCCAAATTCCCAATCTTCCCTTCTTCCTTTTTAAATCGACATACCCAGCACTTCCCACCGGCTTATCGATCTCTTGGCACCCGCCCTACGTTTCTCCAGATTTTTCCAAACCGTTCTTGCGGTCTCCACGCGCTCGTCCTTAGGATAGCGCAACCTATTCCATTGCGTGTCAGAAACAGCCTCTTTACAGCACATCATCGGCATCCTCCCAGCTCGCTGGGGCTCCACGCGCTTCCCCGGAAAACCCCTCCACCTCATCGCCGGAAAACCTTTGATCCAGCATGTCTGGGAGCGCTGCAAGTCGGCCCAACTCCTTTCCCAAGTCCTCGTCGCCACCGATGACCAACGCATCGCAAACGCCGTCGCTGACTTCGGTGGTAAAGCAGTCATGACCTCGCCGAACCACCCGACCGGCACAGACCGCCTCGCGGAAGCCATCAAAAATTTCCCCAACGCGACTCATGTCCTCAATATCCAAGGCGACGAACCTTTAATTGATCCCGCATTAATCGATCAACTCGCCCAGGCCCTGCTCGACGATCCCGCCCTGCACATGGTCACTGCCGCCAATCCACTTTCACCAACCGACCCCGCGGTCGCCGATCCGAACGTCGTCAAGGTAGTCCTCAAAATGAACGGCCATGCCCTCTATTTCTCCCGGTCCCCCCTACCCTATTTCCGGACAATTGTCGACGGACTCCCGGTTCTTCGTCACAAAGGCATCTACGGTTACCGCCGCGATTTCCTCGAAACTTTCGTCACCTGGCCTCCCTCACCTCTCGAACAGGCGGAGTCGCTCGAACAGCTCCGCGCCCTCGAAAACGGCGGGAACATCCGCGTCATCCTCACCGAGGACACCTCACCCGGGGTCGATACCCCGGAACAAGCCACCGAAATCGAACGCATCCTCGCTTCAGTTTAAAATTTAGGATTTAGAATTTTATGAAATACATCTTTGTAACCGGCGGCGTCGTTTCCTCTCTCGGAAAAGGTCTCGCAGCAGCCTCTATCGGAACCCTACTCGAAGCACGGGGCCTTAAAACCCTGATGCAAAAATTCGATCCATATCTCAACGTCGATCCGGGGACCATGTCACCCTTCCAGCACGGCGAGGTTTACGTGCTCGACGACGGAGCCGAAACCGATCTCGACCTCGGCCACTACGAGCGCTTCACATCCGGCATCCTCTCAAAAATGAACAACCTGACATCCGGTCAGGTGTTCGATTCCGTGATTAAAAAAGAAAGACGCGGCGAATATCTCGGCAAAACCGTCCAGTTCATTCCTCACGTCACTAACGAAATCAAGCAACGCATGCATTCGGTCACGGACAACAATTCTGAAGTCGATGTCCTCATCACTGAAATCGGCGGTACCGTTGGCGACATGGAGGGGCTGCTTTTCATCGAGGCCCTCCGCCAATTCGCACTCGAGGTCGGAAAAGAAAACGTCTGTTTCATCCACGTCACCCTCCTCCCCTACATCAAGGCTGCTGGCGAAGCGAAAACCAAACCCACCCAGCAATCTGTCGCGAAACTTCGCGAACTCGGCATCCAGCCGGACATCATCATCTGCCGCACCGAAACCGATCTCGACGAAGACAACCGCCGCAAGATCGCAATGTTCTGTAACGTCGAAAAAAAGAACGTCGTCGCCTTCCGCGATGTCGCCCACACGATCTACGAATGCCCGCTCGACCTCCGCCGCGACAAGATCGACCGCCTCGTTGTAGACAAGATCGGGCTGGGCCACACGCCCTCGCCTAACCTAGATGAATGGGAGACCTTTGTACAACGCGTCATCCATCCCAAGCACAAGGTCACCATCGCGGTCGCAGGAAAATACATCGAACTGCAGGACGCCTACAAATCCATCTACGAATCCCTCATCCACGCCGGAGCGCACCACGATACCAAAGTGCAGATCGTCCGTATCGAAGCGGAAGCCATCGAAGACCACGGAGCTGAAGCAGTAATCGGGGAAGTCGATGGCATTCTCGTCCCCGGCGGTTTTGGTGATCGCGGAATCGAAGGCAAAATCCTCGCCGCGCAATACGCTCGCGAAAACAATATCCCATACTTCGGTATCTGCTTGGGAATGCAGATCGCTACCATCGAATATGCCCGTAACATGTGCGGACTCAAAGGTGCGAACTCAACCGAGTTCGATAAGTCCAGTCCGCATCCCGTCATCTGCCTCCAAGAGGAGCAGAAAGGCATCGAGGACATGGGGGCCACCATGCGTCTCGGCTCCTCGGAATCCATTCTCTTTGCCGGAACCATAGCCTCCGATCTCTACGGCAACGTTGAGCGCATCAAAGAGCGCCATCGCCACCGCTACGAAGTAAACTCCGACTATCAGGACAGGCTCCAAGAAGGAGGCCTGATTATTTCCTCAGTTTCCGCCAATGAAGGCCTCGTCGAAATTGTTGAGCTTGCCGAGCATCGCTTCTACGTCGGCGCACAGTTCCATCCCGAGTTCCTATCCAAGCCGAACCATCCGCATCCGCTGTTTTCCGGATTCGTCGCAGCTGCCCTCAAAAAAGCGACCGAAGAAGAAGCCTGATCACAAGCGCACAGAGCTTTCAGCCCAGCAGGGATCAGGGAGGAGGAGGCAGGGAGCGCGCGCGACCAGCTCACGGTCACAAAACCAAGCGCAGCCCAAACCAAAAAATTTTCAACTTCCCACTCACCTGCCTCCTCCCCCGCCTTCCCCGCCTCCCCCGCCTCCACCCTCCTGCCCCCGCCCCCTGAATCATCACGGCCTAGCACTAGCGGAGAAGCATCCTCCCGCCGCCGCTCTTTGGAAATATTTCACCAACAGGCGAACGACCGGGAAATTTCACAGATGAACCCGGCTAAGAGAGAGTGACGTCGGGGTTTTTCGGTTCCGATGAGGATTTTTTCTTGAAGTGAAACATTCTCCAGTCGGTTTTGTGAGTCTTCATCTGTGAAAATCTGTGAAATCTGTGGTTCAATCTTCTTGGTATTCCCTAGCTTCATCGCCCCATACAAATACCGCTTTTTGTATCGTGACCTATTCGTTCAGAGCTGATCTACTAAAACCAACTCATGAAACCTCCGTATAGGTTTTCGGAACCCGCTCCCGATTCGACCAAGGGCGGCAGCGTCTCCAGACGAGTCAGAGAGACAAGAGACAAGAGACAAGAGACAAGAGACAAGAGACAAGAGACAAGAGACAAGAGACAAGAGACAAGAGACAAGAGACAAGAGACAAGAGACCAGGGACCAGGGACCAAGGACCAAGGAGCAGGGAGCGGCGAGCAAGGAGAGGCGTCTCGCCGAGCGCCTTTATAACCCCAGTATCCGAACCGCGCAGGAAGCGCAGTGCGACCTTCGACCTTCGACTTTCGACCTTCGACCTTCGACCTTCGACCTTCGACCTTCGAC
>Ga0105055_10004249_pt1 | contig 21113 bp, 21 predicted proteins | sample BON03_FD_78090 | JGI IMG/M metagenome (GOLD analysis project Ga0105055, IMG submission 78090) | Freshwater microbial communities from Lake Bonney liftoff mats and glacier meltwater in Antarctica - BON-03 | ecosystem: Environmental > Aquatic > Freshwater > Ice > Glacier meltwater | place: Lake...
AGCTCAGCACCAGCATAGGCCTTGCCCTTTCCAGAGCTCAAGCCAGACTTACTGCGCATGCCATTCTACTGTGTTACAACCGGACTGCAGAGTCACCGTACGCTAGTACATACACTAACCTGATGGGAACGGATGTCGACAGCTGCAGGGCGGCTACCAGGAGGAGCGCAAGAAAAACACATTTGTTCATTCTTGGGTTTTTAGAAGGGTTTCGGGGCAGCGACTAGACTTTTTGGAGCCAACTAGCCAACCATTTTGAGGTGGCTCCCCCTTCTGTTGCTCTGCAGCTGTCAGGCGGCTTCCTCCCCTACACTCGCTCACATGAAGGCGGCTGCAGAAATGTCGGCGAAGCTGCCAGAGAAGGTACAGAAGGGACCATTCAAGGATCTGAAGATCATTGTGCACGCCGAGGGGCATATGCGGACGCAAGTGCTGCGTGCGCACGTCACACGTCTCGGGGGCATGCTTATGAGCGTGGGCGGCGACAAAGAAGTGCATTTCCTGTGTTGCGACAAGAAAACCGCAACCAACAAAGACAAGATTCGCGAGCTTTGGGGCAAAAGCACCGGTAAGTCCCAGAAGGATGGAGAGTGGCTGGTGCTGGACAACACCTTTATAACCAAGAGCGTCCACGCCCACGCTGCAGGCCTCCCGCACCTGGAGTACAAGGACTTTGTACTCGAGGGTGTTGTACCAGAGACCGGAGCAGGCCCGGAGAGAAACAAGAGACCGCGAGAGGTCTGTTGTGAATTTTCGAATTATGCTAGAGGTTGCGTGCGCAGAGTGTGCTCATGCATGCGCTGCGGTGCCTAGAGAAATATTCTGCTGGCAGTGCACCCCAGACTCTCACGGCTCTGTCATTCGGTGGCAGAACTTTGGATCTTCGCTCACGCGCGAACCGGCTGCCGATGCAGAGCGCAAAGACACAAAGATTGCCGCCATTTTCAAAGGCCAGCAGGCAAAGGGGCCGCCGATGAAAGACGTGGAGGAGAAACAATATGTGTACTGGTGGTCCCGCGACTTCATTCCGTCCTCAGAAGTAGCAGCTTTCGATATGGACCACACAATCATTAAGACACAAAGTGGACGCCTGCACCCCCGCGATGAGAACGACTGGATGCTGATGGACCCGGGACCAGAACTCAAGAGCAAGCTCAAAGGCCTTGTTGCTGCAGGAAAATGTATCGTGCTCGTCAGCAACCAGTCAGCTCTCAACAAGACTGACAAGGCTGACAAGGCAGCGCGCATGAAATCGCTCGAAAACAAGTTGGCGCGCGTGCAAGTGGCGCTAGGAGTGCCGCTGGCATTTTATGCTGGATACGGTCAAGTCAGCCGTTGCCGCAAACCTGCGCCAGGTTTGTGGGAGCAAATCACACACGACTTCACCCAGAAAATGGTCGTGGTGGACAAGGAGAAAAGCTTCTACTGCGGCGATGCGGCAGGGCGCCCCGAGGGAACCAAACAATGGGCGAAAACGACCAAGAAAGACTTTGCCGACACGGATCGAAGGTTTGCTATGAATGCCGGCGTTCAATTCTTCACGCCTGAAGAGTATTTCCTGGGCGCTGACCCCTTAGCACTGGACTCCCAAGTCTGCCCTGGTCTGGACCCCAGCTTGGTTGAATATACAAAAGGTTGTGCCTACAAATCTGTACGTGAATTTTTGCAGAGAGCCTCGCAAACAGAGATGGTGGTGCTGGTGGGGTCGCCGGGGTCGGGCAAGTCGTCACTAGCTAAGGCTGTTTTTGCAGGATACGAATGGGTCAACCAAGACACCTTGAAGACTCCCGAAAAGTGCCGAGAGTCTGCGATGAAAGGTACGCGCAGTCTAGACTTAATCAAGAGCACCAACCCACAAGATTCATGCTCGCCAGCACACTAATGATCATTCTTTTTATGTTTCTGTGCTTCCGTGCGCCGCTGGTAGCTAAGATGAGCTCTGCTGCACTCTCTGCCTTGCTGCTCACACGCTTCCTCTACCCACCATCCACTGCACGCCACGTGCTGATGCGCGCTCATTGTATGTGGTGCACCGCAGCGCTCAACAAAAAAAAGTCAGTGGTGATAGACAACACCAACCCGCAAGTTGCCACACGCAAGCGCTACATCGACATCGCCAAACAATGCAAAGTACCTGTGCGGTGTGTCTGGGTTTCGACCCCTCGTGACCTTGCCGAGCACCTCAATCTGGTATGTTTGCTGCGCACGTGGAGCCTACTGAAGATGGGGGCCAGGGAGAGAGAAAGGAACAAGAGAATAGTGCTCCGTACTAGTAATTTTTTGTGTGTTTTGTAATCGGCTGATTGGGAAGATGTGACACCAAAGACTGATTTATGCATGAGTTGCCTTCTTGATTATTATTCGTGTACGTAAGAGCGATTGCCAGTCGCAACATGATTCTACCTTGATGTGCGACGTCACTCATTCTATGCACTCGTCAGTCCACTCGAAGCGACCAAGCTATTACAGCAGAGCGCCTCAAGTGGCAGCAGAGGCGTCGGTGCACAGCAACTCGCCGCTGCGTGCCCAGGGTTGGATCATTTGTGCAGACTTGTACAGAAGAACCAAGTCAATCTTCACTAGTTGAGGGGCTGCTATAGTGCAAACTAGCTTGGGGAAGCTTTCCCGGAACTGTTCTGACCTGTGTTGCCACAAGATATGCACTCTTTGCTCGTGTGATGTTCGAGTATGGTTGATACCTTACTGTTCTGACACACTTGAAGCTCGCCAATTGGCTGCCAAAACTCTAGGTACGCGGCGGCGACGGGCTGGGGTCCGTCGCTGCGCATCCCTCAAGGCGCACAAGCGCGCCGTTGCTGCACGCCCCTATGCCGTAGTACAAATTGTCTTGCTAGTGTATGAGAGAAAGCCGTGTTTCGGGCATGATGTCATGGCGTACGATTACGGCATTGTGTAAAGGGATTTTTCGTCTAGCGTAGACGGATTTTTCGTCTGGTGACCTACTACTGTCTGGTGCGAAATTATACACTTTTGGTTGTTGCATAGGCTCGTCCTCATGGCATCACTATGGCATCACTACCGAAGCCAGACAAACAATATGGCAATGATGAGTACGCTCTCTAATTTATCAAGACTCGTTCGGGTGGGAAAGAGCCCAAATGTTTAAGGGCACTTGGGCCCCGCGAAAGAGATCTTGGGAGCCTACTAATCGTTGCCAACCCATCGGCACAACAGTCCACGCATGAAATCCTCGTATTTTTTTATCTTGACAACAAACACACGTTTGCCAGTGACATCTCTGACATCCAGTTTTTCTTCGTTCAATGGGCTTGAATGATGACGCTGCGTGCTGCGTTTTAGGTTTGTGATGCATACGTGTGACACCACTCGTTCATATGGGTGTATGGCTCAAAATACGTCAGAACCAGAGCTAAGAGCTCGGAGAACGTGTACATGATTCATTTGTATAGATGACATGTTGCGTTCATATTGGCTGCATACACCAAAATAGGTAAGAGCCATAGCCAAGACCTCGGAAAATCCGGTGGTTCCAGAAATCGCCTTTAACAGTTTCTATAGTGCATTCGTTGAGCCCATGGTCGAGGAGGGCTTCGTGGAGGTGCTTAAATGGGATTTTTGCATTGGTCCTTCGGTCTGATTCTTTTTCGCGCACCCACTCTCTTTCTCTCGCTCGCTGTCCCCTTAGCTGTCTCGCCTTCCCTCTTGCACGCGCGCGTGCGCTCTCTCTCTCGCCTTCCTTTTGCATGCGCGCGCGCGCGCGCTCTTTCCCTTTTTCTCTCCCGCTCTGTCTCGCTCTCGTTTCCTTTTTTTCTCTCTCTCTCACAAACACACACGCACACATCCTTGATCTCTCACAGACATCCTCTCTCTCTCTTGCGTGCGCGCTCTCGTTCGCTCTTTTGCCTTTGCTCTCTCTCACTCGCTCTCTCGTTTTCCCTTCCTCTGATGCGTGATCTTTCAATCTGCCCCCCTTCACCCCCCTCCGCTCTGTCTCTCTCTGCCTGTTGCTCTTGCACGCTCACGCATTCTACCTGCTCACTCGCTTGGCCTCACTCTGCACCCTTTTGGCCCCCGTACTCGAAGGGGTTGCGCTCAGTAAGTTATGACACTCGGGGCCGCGTGGTTGATTTTGAGATTTGTTGTACTTTTGGGGCTGTGTCGTTGATATTGATTTTTCCTGTACGCTCCCGTCCATATTTCACTTACGCACGGTGCATGTTGCCAACAGACATTCAAGCCGGGCGAGCACGAAATCTTCCAATGGCGCCTGCAGCCTTGGAGAATTTTCTGGAATTGAGGCCTAATTTGATGAAATTTCTCTGCTATCAAAGATTGAAACCCTTCTACGAAAATTCTTGTCACAATGTCTGTAAAACGAATTCTTTGTATTTTAATGTCGAGAGTCGAGTGGCTAGGGAGTGTCAAATACATGCAATCATTGGCAGTCTGGATTTCTGGGTATTTGGTATATATACACCAGAAATTGAAAAGATGCTGAAACTCTTGCAGGACCTTTTGGCGCTCTTGCATTGTGTTTGAGTGTTCCAAGCACAGGCGGATTTGAATGCTTTCTGCTCAAACCCAAAAGGAGGGCCGAATTTGATGGAACAATGCAAATGATAATCATCATGAATAGAACTTGATATCCCTATTTTAATCGTTTGACGATATTTGTGTCTGCCCTAGTGCGGGCCCGGGCAGGTGGTCGAAAAATATACTAATATTCTGCCTCATAAAGACACAAAAAGAGAGTGCGGAGACTAGAGAAGAAAGGGCAGACTCGGAAAGAGAAAGAGATAGAAATATTATTCTCACCAAAAGGGAAAGAAGTTGGATGATGAAAGGGTGACACTGTCAGATCTCGGACGGACCCCCTAGCAGTTGGAGACATGGAGCTCGATGCCAGTCAGACGAAAAATAGCCATGACTCGGAGCAAAAACGACCATGTATTCCTCGGTCCCCGATGGATTCACCCGTGAAATAGAATATTCAAAAAATTGGAAACCAAAATTTGAAATCGGCATGAAATGTTTGTTACATGACAGTGCCCCAGGTCTTGCTTTTAGTAGAATTTTTTGGGAAAATTTGACCAATACTCTTGACCAGATTTGATCCGGGCATGGAACGAGATTTCATGAGAAATCATCAAATTTCAGTGTTCTGGGGCAATTTCTCACCCAAACAGGACGCACCAAAAGTTGACATGCCCTGCCTGTAAAAGGAGCTGTAAAAGTGGTTTAATTCGAATACAAATGAATGACAGAGCAGTAGATCTTAAGTTGAAGTAAAGGCATCCAACGCAATGTTCAGCATGTGCCTGAAACAAAAAAATTGCCTACCAAATACTATTGTCAAAAAGAATGACGGTAATACCATGCCATTGTCAAACAGAATAGTCCAAATAACGCTCCAAAATGACAATTTGAATTTGAAAGGTAAACTCAGTTGGTCATTCTGGAAATTATTTATTAGACGCCCTTGGTGTGCTCCAATGCACCTAAGCGAGGGGCTGAAAGTGTCCTTTATCCGAGGCTTGCAAGAACTTTGAACAAACGTAGTTTTTGGCGCCCACACGAAGGCCCCGGCGACTCTGCGATGCCAAATTCGACAATATCGGCGCGAGTATGTGCTAACTGTAACAAGTGATTTCTCCTCGTATGACATCTTCTTCGTGAAACTTGAACCACCCCCTGATATTTGTGGGATACTGCCAAACTGAGTAGATACATACGATTTGAATTTGAGTACAATTACTTCAAGTTCGAGCATTTGGTCTTGTTGCCAGTCCCAGTGATGAAAACAAACGTACGATCGGCCGGCCAAAGATTAATTTGTGTAACTTGATGATGATTAATTGACATTTAAACAAATAAAATCTGATCTATGAAATGTGCAAAATGAATAACATACTACATCAATAGGGCAGACCTATGAGCATTCAGTCAAATAATCTGGCCTGCTGCGCATTTCGTTTGATAAGTCTACAGCGCATTTTGCTTCATAAAATAATCTGACGCCCACCCGAAGACCCGGGCCAGATGGCAACAACGCCTGGCGCTAGTATGGGCGACTCTGCGTGCCAAAGTCGACATTATCGGTGCTAGCATGTGTTAACTGAAACAAGCGATGGTTTCTCGTATGACATCGTTTTCGCAAAATTACAACCTCCCTCTGATATTCGTGGGATACTGCAGTAATACGGAAGCCCGGAAGCGCCTGATGGCAGCACTCCCGCTATGGACCTTGGACACATGAATGTTGTTTTGAAGTGTGTTGCTTTGCTTTAGTGGTATATGTGTATGTTGGTAGTGGATTTGGGATTTGGAATTATTATTTTCATGATTATTATATTGTGTTTTTTTCTTTGATCTGTTTCTTTTTTTCCTTTTTTTTCCCCCCTCGTTGCTTTTTTTTTGTGGAGTTCTTTTCATGGAGGTTCTGGGTTCGATCGAGCATCGAGTGCTGGCCGCAGGTTTGCCGTGTCAAGATCTCGTTTGAATTACTACGGACCAATCTGTCGTTTTTACAAGGAACAATTCGATGAAAAGCTTTGTAAACTTGGAATCCAGTTACCAATACGCACATTTGTTCACGGTTCAAAACAAAGAAAGGAAAAAAAAAGGGGTGGTCCTAAGGAAAAGGTAACCTCTTGGCTCCAAGAGGCACCCATGGCCAGCACATCACAGCCCCCGGTCGACGAGTATCGCACCAAGTTGCCAAAGGTCCCAATCAATTACTGCGACTGTGGGTTTTGCCTTCGAGGCAGGTGCTTCCGGGCTTCCTGATTACTGCACCTCATCTGTGTGCGTTCCTGAGATAATTGGCGCGCTACCAGTGTGGATTTCAAACCCAAAAAAAAAATACACTTCAACAAACAAACATACTTCATGTCGCACCCAGGCAGACTTATAACTGTTTACTCCATGGTCACATCCAGGCAGTTGCCTGCCAAGACCCTCCATTATTTAGACACCTTGACCCTGGAAATTGCCCGCCAAGATCCATCGTGACATGGGGGTTTATCAACTTCTTACTCGATGGTCACACACAAAATAGAGTACTGCAGAATTTTCCTGTTTCCCCATACAGTATCTTCTTGGCCGTTACATAGAAGGCCCTGTATTTGACACGAGATTTTTTCGTACCATGGAGGCAAACACAATCATGGCCTGATGCACGAGGGCTCGCGCCCACGCGCACATGCCGCACTCTGCTCCTCTGTCTATCGCCTTGGACCGTGCCATGCAGCACGATCACGGCCCCAGGCACACACCACATACCGCAATAGCCCCTGGTCTTACGTTGTGCGCATCGTTCGCGAGGGCTCGGAATTCAAATTTCATGGAATTCAAAAATTTCATTCATCACCTGTTCGTGATGAAACAGTGGGGGAAAAAAAAATCCACAGAATTGCCAAGGCATACTCCACACTCATGATTTCCAGCACCTACCCTGGTCCTCCCTCCATGCCCCGCTCAGTCACATTGGCCAAACCCAAGAATAAAGGAAAGTCCTACACCACTTTCCTTAAACCAATTGTGAGCACAGAGGGGCTGCGCCAAATCTGATTAAAGTACCCACACGCACCTCTACCCCCCTCCGGCAACGTTTCTTCAAGACTACATGCTCGCTTCCTCCTCCACCATCTGTCTTTCTGCAACAACCTATACAAACTCCCCCCCTACCTCACAATGTGTGGGCGCCGTAACCCTATGTCTCTCCTCAGACTTAGGTCCCAAAGTCACCAATCCATTCCCACCCACATGCTCACCATAGCTGACAACCAACGAGATGCTTATCACTCTCGAGTATGTCTCTACTGCCCGTCGGGAGTGACTGGCTCCGAAATCCACCTCATTTTGGAATGCCCTGCAACCTCTTACGTCGCACTGGATCTGATCCAATTCCTCACAACTCTTCTCTACGACACCTGCCAACCAGATTAGAGCACCCTGACTACTCACTAACAAACCTCCCTTATCCTGGGTGACCCCCTATCTACCCTCCCCAAAAAGTTTCATCACGTGTGGTTGCAATCAACCCTCCCTGTCGTCCTTGATTACGTTTCTCACCTGGAACCCTTCTTATATAACATGACATAACCTCTCGGACATAATTGGGGAAACTAACAAACAAAACCAAAAAATATATATATATAATCATAATACAAATAAACAAAAGAAAAAAAAGACAACACACAAAGGGTCCGGGCCAACATTAAATTCGGTGCCTTAAAAATAAAAAGTTTGAGAACGAACGAACAAAACATACGAACGAACAAACGAACATAAAATAAATTAAATACAAAAAAAAAATAACAAACCAAAAACAAAATTCTCCGCACCCATCCTCTTCTTCCCCGCAAACTCACCCCCCTCCTCACATCTGAAACAACCCCTCTTCCATTCCCTTAGCAGGCTCACTGGAACTGGGTTCGTCCGCACCAAACGCAACCAACTTTTTTTTCGGGGGGTTCTCACAACACTCAACCAGCCGCAGTCCACGCAAGGGTGTGGACACCTGTCGGGACCAGGCTCTCAACGCCTCGGGACGGGGCTATTACGGCCAGGCCAACGCTGGCAGGGCGGCAAAGGCGACTCACGGGACACAAGTACCTTCGTAACAAGTTGTCCCATAGCGATGTCTCTTCCTGCAGATTCTTCCTGTGAAGGAAGGGTCTCTCTCCACTTCACACAACCGGGATTATGAATGCCAGCAGCAGCGGGCGTCGTGGTTGAGAAGGGGTCTGAGTACATATTGGCCCACACTGGGCCGAGAGAGTTGGACGGGCACCCCCTGGGGGGGTGTGGGTCGGGGTTTGGTCTAGTTTCAGGTTATACTACCCTTTCGGTAAAGGTCCGGGCCAACATTAAATTCGGTGCCTTAAAAATATAAGCCTCAGTGTGCGAACGAACGATCTGACGTTTTCGATGCATTGGTGCGACAATCCGCCGTTTTTTCAAAAACCAACATTCGGATCCGAACATCCGAAACTTTGGTTAAGCCACAAGAGAAAAATGATTTGAATTTGAGTACAGTCACTTCGAGCATGTTGTCTTATTGCCCGTGGTGCACACAAACGTATTATCGTCCGGCCAAAGATGAATTGATTTAATTGATCAACAAATAAACAAATAGAATCCTCAGTTGTGCAGTGTGAAAAATGAATTACATACTACATTAACAGGACAGAGTACCAAATGACATTAAATCAAATAATCTGGCCTGCAGCGTATTCTGTTTGATAAGTCTGCGGCAAATTTGTTTCACTGATGTCCAAAAAAAGTCACTTTTGCAAGGGGTATCGCTATTACTGACATTTTTTTGACATATATAAACAAAATTATTGTGCCAAATCACAAACAACCGACCTGGCAGAGTTCGCAAAAAAAGATTCATTGGCAGAGTTCACAAAATGAAAAAAATGTGTAAACTCTGCCATTGAAACATCTGAAAATTACACGAGTATCTATATGTCGCTTAACAAGACATTATATGTCGCATAAGGCCTTATACGACATATATATGTTTTATAACACTATCTTGCGTTGTTATGTTGTTTAAGGCTTATCCGACATATATATGTTTCTTATCCGACATGTATATGCTTCTTATCCGACATATTTTTTCAACGTTCTGCTCAACAACATATTATACTAAACAACATGTTTTCTTCAACAACATATATATGTTTTTAAACAACATATATATGTCATATAATATTATCAGACATATGTATGTCATGCATTGTTTAACAACATATATGTGATCCTTATGTATCATATTCTTGCATCTTTCTGCAGCCATCACGCCTTTCTTGGCGCTCTGAGCGGACCAATCAGTAGTTCAATGGGCATGCCAATTTATTGTTTCCTCAAAACATTTCAATTGTACTATCTCGACTCTGTTCTTCCAGCGAGACAGTGATGTTTTCTACCTCCTGTGTACTTATGCCTGAATGGTGTTGCTCTTGCGCAACACTAAGAGGCGACTCTGACACCTAGGGTGATACATATGTTTGAGTGTGTGTGTGTACGTGGTGAATGGGATCACTACTCCGTGTGTCGCAAAAAAATTGCCCTCCGCACTCCATCGACTCGGGACTCACTCATCCTGGTCGAAGTTGAATCGACGCACACCGAAGCAGGGCTTGTCGGCGTGGGCGGCCTCGTAGCTTGATTTGAAGGGTGTGTACGCATCGCAGGAGACTTCCCACAGTAGTGGCCTCAGAGCGATTTGTCTCGGTTTGAGCCACTGGTCGAAAGTCGCGCCTTTTGGTTTCGTGAGAGTGTCCTCTCGTGTCTGCCAAGCAAATGCGTCACGCCCTGCCTGTCTGATCTCCATGAGTTTCGCCGTGCACAACGCGTTCCATGGTTCGCAGACCTCATCGCATTTATTCTGATTGCCATCATCGTCAATGGTAAAATTCAACAATCTTAATTTGAAGCCCTCCTTCTTGGCAAAGTCACATTCGGAAGCTTCCCAAACCATTTCAAAAAAGACCGCCCGATCCTATCACACAAAACAAGTTCAGCACAGTTATAATACAACGGTACATGTACAAGACATCCCAAGTGGACAGACCATATTACACAAAATTTTGTTGGTGGATTATATATTATGGATGGGTGAGATATGGATTGGATAAAACTCACATCATAAATGAGCCAGTCAAAGGGACTCGTCTTCAGCATAGGCATGAGGGCCTTGTAGTTCTTCAATCTCCACTTGATGTGGATGGGGTCGGGGCTGTACAGCCAGTCCCATGCAAGACGGATGAAACATTCCATTGCTGGTTGAGACTTCACTCATGTCATAATGAATTATTTGAATCGGACCTCGAGACTGCGTCTCGAGGAGACCCAAGTCAAAAATCGGACAGGTACAGTCCCAACAAAAATCACACGCCCTCCCCAATAGACACACACAAACATACCGGAGCTGTCAGCGTACCCACTATCACCACATCCTGACACGGTTTTGTAGTAGTTAGAAGTCGAGAACCTCATCGATTCTGGAAAGTCCAGTTGCACTTCGTTGGCACGTGAACTCGTTTCCGGCACTCGCTCCCTCACATGCGTCTTTGCATTGATCGTCTGAGCGGTCACCGCTTCACGCCACTTTGCATCCTTCACACCCATTACCTTTTTCGTTGCACGAGCAATGTTGTTTGGTCCACTGGCTGTCACGTTGTCTTGGTACCTCTTGCAAAGGTCCTTTTTGTACCTAGTGTTCTGTTGCTCGACTTCAGCACACACGTTGCCGTCCAGTAGGCGGAACAGTACCATCGCATCCTGCACTGTTTTGTCGTCGTGCATGTCTATGTCTTGCAAAATGACGTGAAGCGACTGAATGCTCACTTGCATGAGCGTCTGCACCATGCGACCCCGCAGGTCGGAGCGATACCATTCCTCAAAGGAATCGAAATCGGTTATTTGAGAATGCAGAGCATTCGGCTTGCCTTATCCCACATACTCGGCAAATACATGTGCGTGACAATCATCTACCACATGAGATGCACCTGAATAACATATAGATGTTCACGGGGTCAATCGTCAATTGTGTGATCTGTTTCCTGAAACAATATATTTTGATTAACACATGTAATCAACAAAGTATGAAGCATGTCAAGTAACCAACTCATGTCATGAAGACATCTGGGTGCTACCGATTTTGTTAAACAACATATATATAATCTATTATCTTCAACGACGACTTTTTTTTTTCAAGAAAATTAATTTGATCTACAATCATTGTTGAGTATCTTATTCATGTCATCAAGAGAAAGAGAATTCAACAGAGAGCAAGAGCATCCAACAAAGAGCAAGAGAAAAGGAAAAAAAGAAACAAAGGGAACTTAAGAGAGAGAACGGGAGAGAGAGAGAGAGAAAGAGAAGGATAAAGATACAGACAAAAACCAAAAAGAAGAGAATTCAAGGGAAAGCAAGAGAAAGAGCAAGACACAGACAAAACGAAAGACAAAGAAAAAGAGACAAACAATCCAACAGAGAGATGGAGAAAGACAATTTTGCACACCTTCAGTTTCTCATGGTCGGCAAGCCAATTGGCGAACGTAACAGCTGATCGGCCCCATTGTTTCGCTTCGCTCCCGTCATCCTCGGCCTCCACGACCGCCAGAAAAGATTTGGTGTCCAATTGTACGCAAATCGTCCAAATAAACGCCTCAAAGGGGTCATTGAGAATGCTCACCTTATCCGCCAGCAATTCGGTCACTCTCTTGTGGGAGAACCTCTTGCGAAATGCTGGTTTCTTGGACGCCGCACCCACTTCCCCCTCTTCACCCCCCCCACGGGTGCCTCCCCCACTCGCCCTTTGACGATTTGCCCCTGACTCTGGTGCATCGCTGCTGCGAGAGCGCTGCTGCTTTGTGCCTGGTTCTTGCCCATCTTGTGCAGGCTTCGGTGCTGTTTGTGTAGGAGCCGCTTCCGCCGCTGGTGCTTGCTTCGGAATTCAAATGTGTGCGGTTGTATTCGACAACATCCAAGGTATACTATGTTATTGATACGTGGCGCATTCTAGGGCCGGCTCCCATTATGCGAAATGCAGTGCATCCCACCATCCCTCATGATACCTTGCCAAAGTCTGCCCAACAACGCAAGCGGGAGTATCCAAGCGCAACAGAAGACTCAAACCCCGGCGAAGGTGATGGGAGCCCACAGTGGATTGTGAACATGTGGGCCATGATGTGGGGATCGAAACGGCCAACACCAGGGGAGGTGGATTACAACTGTCTTTTGCTTTGTCTCTCTATCATTATCCTTCTCTTCCTCTGTGTGTTTGACCCTCCTGAATTGTCGTGCTCTTTCTGCAGTTCTTTCTCGTTCTCGTTTTCTTGCTGTTCTTCCAAATAATTCTCGAACTCTTTGTCTCTCTCTTGATTTGTCTGTATCGTTCTGTTTGTCTTGATTTTCTTGCACTGTCTCTATCTGGAATTCTCTGTCTCTTTTTCTTTGTCTGATTCTTTGTGTCGCTCTTTCTCTTTCAATTTGTCTCTCTAGGATTATTTTTCCATTTCTTGATCTCTTTCATAAAAATGTTAAACAACATACGTATGATTCTATTTTTTATTTGCTACACATTCATTGGTGAAACAATCAAACGCATCTCAATTATTGTCAAGAAACATAATCACATGCACGACATCTTCAACAACATATCTACAGATTGGCTTGTGATCTACAGAGAATGTAGTCGTGTGTCTGACAAAAATGTGATGTTTGTGATGTGTTCGGGTGTAGCACGCAGGGTGATATGAGAAACAATACCAAGTCACATCAAATGTAAGAGGTCTGCTTGTGTCGCTGCAGACTTTCATCATGACGTACGATTGGTTCGCGGGAGTGCAGTTTCTCAAATTTATGATTTTGAACGTGGAGAGCGAATTTCTCAGCCTTTTCCTGCACGGATTCAAAACTGCCGAATCTCAGGATAGTCTGATAGTGGCGAATCTGCAATTGCGAAAACAACCGTGGGTGGCCATATTTTGAAAAACCCCGCTGAACCCACTGAACAAAGAGGCGACACGAGAACATGAGCAAGAAATGGTGAAAGTGGTAGAATATCTGCAGGGTGTGCATGGTTTCAAGTCGCAAGCGGACTGTCAGTGGGCGCTTCGGCCTCCTTCTGATGTCAACGGTTTTGTAAGTGGAAAGATCTGGGCCATAGCGAGGTTGGGCGCCACGTCTGGTGTGCGTGAGGTGGAGAAGCAACGGCTGAATGCAGTATTGTTCGAGGAGGCACAGAATAAATATACACAGGTCGCTGGGGAGCTGGCTGCAGACACACTAAGAGTAGCACATGAGGATCAGAATCGAGGTCAGGGGGTCACGAAGCCCAATATGTTGATGCTACTATGGCCTTCTTGGAGAAGGAGAACACGTTTGTCAAGATGTATACACAATAGTTGGACAAAGCCGCAAACATTCACCTCGAAGACGAGTCGAAACAAGTGTGTCGTCTAAAACAAACGTGTATGCCAACAGGAGCAGCTCACAAATATTTGACTACTATCACTGATGTGTTTCTCCTGAATTACGCAGTCAGTCTCGACGAGGCACGTGATGGGAACCAAAAAAAAAACCAGGGCGTGTGGCCTTATAAATTACCTATTGACCGTCTCCCGCTGCAGCAGTTGGCATCTTCGCCTGCACTCATGTCCTGTTTGATTAAACAACCTCGCCGTTGGTTTCCGACCGCTGTTGGAGACACTGTACAAAAAAAAAGACACAGATAAATCGACACGTGATGTCTGACATGAATTAGTATGATATATTTTTGAGTAAAGAACATCCTGACACATGTCTTGTCTCGCTGAGTGGGCTGCTTGGAGAAGAGGACCGCCACCCACACCTGTTTACCAGGTTGTCATACAACCTCGGATTGAGGGTTGACTGTGACTCGAGGTCTCTCTGTGATGACACTGTTCAAACATGATCATAATACCCAACCTTAGAACTTGTATGATCCCATTGTGACACTGTGAACTTGGATACCGTGTCTGAGTGACGACATGGGTCCAGACGTACAGCAGACCAAAGAAAAAAACATGTGCGTGTTCTGGGATTTTTTGAACAACATATGTGAGGGACTACAATAACATATGTATGTTTGTTGTGTAACATAAAATAAATATATTACCAACATACATATGTTACTTGAAAATAAAGTAACATATAAAGATGTAACTCCAACATAAATATGTTGTTTAGAAATTGAACAACATATAATAAAAAGTCAATGGTATTGATATGTCGTATAAAAAAATTGTATGTTGTATAAGACAATTATATGTTGATTAATCTCAAAAAAAATTATATGTCGTGTAAGAAAAATTATATGTCATTTAATTTTTTTTGATAAATTATATGTCGTATAAGAAATATACATATGTCGTTTAATATTAAGTGACAATCTAGATACTCGTGTAATTTTTAGATGAATACAAAAATTGTCAGTCCACAAAACTCTGGAAAAAAGAGAATTTTTGCAAACTTGAAAGAGAACATTTTTTTGGACTCAAAATTGAAACTTTGAAAACATTTGTCGGGTAAAAATACCTTGGATTCCTTGAAAACATTTGTCGGGTAAAAATACCTTGGATACATTTGTCGGGTAAAAATACATACAACTCTAAATCATCAAGTATCATGTAACGCTTTGCGATACTGATGACTGAATCTTTCACTCTCTCTCTTTTTGGCAATCCCCATTTTTTTGCCACTGTGTACTGCTATCGCTGCATCATGATGTTTTACAACGTGAAAAAGATGGGGGTAGTCGCTTATATCACGGTCATATTTCACCTGAAAACGATGATTTTGGACAGACTAGAACACCCAAAAAAAAGACCCATAAATCTCACATTGGCGAACACCTTTTCCAACATGCTAGTGCTTTAGAAATTTGGTTTGCAGGCGTTGGTTTTTCCATAGGTGACATTGAGTCCCCTTGACACTTTGATTGGTCAAAACATGAAATCAGTAAAAACATGAAATCACGACAGATTTTAGGAACCTGGTGACATTCTGCCGTGCAATCTGGTTTTTGATTTTGGTTGATTAACACTGCCTGGATTTTAGGAACGCATACGAGTGGTGTGCAGTACTGGGATAGCCCGGCGCATGTGGTTTCACTCCTCGGGATCGACCATGGGACAGTCCGAAGAACACAAATTACTTGCGGCACAATCAGCGCATATGATGCAGACAAAATCAAGACCAAGGTAGTGAAAATACCAACGCTGTACTTACATTTACTAAGAGGGTGCGGCTGATTGACACAGCACGTTACAGGTACCCACATCATGGCACACGCGAACCTGCTGGATGCGACGACAGTGCGATGTGAGCAGAATTCAAATTCAAAAAGCATCAGTTTAATTCAGTATTCAGATTGATCCCAAATTGCCTCCAGCATCGGCCGGCCGGCCGGCCGGAGAACTTCGGCCCTGGGCCAAGATTGATTCACGGTGGGGCAATTCAAGTGGTGGGAGTATGGCTACAGGTTTCTTGATGTTAACGTCCTGAGCTTGTATGTTTTCTTCCTTGACTTAGATACAAAAGCTTTCGCGATTGAAGCACTCTAAATGTGCATTATGATCTGCTTGCACCTAGCACGGGCTGTCCTACATGCCATTTCCCCTATTGCAGCGCATCGAACACCTGGTTTTGTGAACCGTTCTGTTCAATTCGTACCGAATTGAAAGAATGCAGACAAATCCATAACGACAGAATTTTCGGTCTTACTTTAACGACCAAATTCAACGAGGAATTCTATGGAGTACACATTGCGACTGGATTATGATCTTGTTTGTTTGTATTGGATCAGGTACATGTTTGCAAGTTTGTTTTGATTTATTACTACCGCCACACTGCTAGCCCTCCCTTGTCAGACTTTCTTTCTTTCTTTCTTTATTTTTTTCTTAGGTGGCGAAGACCCAACTTCATCACTGGACTAAGGTCGAATGTTGACACTCTATGTTCGCTTGTCCCAACTGATCGCGGGGGTTTTACCAGTCCAAGGGGATCGAACCCACATCACGGTACCAAAGGACTTTCTTACAACGATAGATTTATACCACTTGGCAATCGAATTACTTGTCGAATTCGATAAGCACTTTGCTTGCCGAGTGGTATAATTCTATCGACGTAAGAAAGTCCTTTGGTACCGTGACATGGGTTTGATTCCCGCCGACTGGTAAAAGGACTGCGATCATAATGTGAGTTTAATATTTGAATATCGCTCTGGCCTATATTACGAGCCATTCCCGCGCAGACTTCGCATCCCAAGACCTACTCTACCCCTTGAATACATGTATCCGCATACGGTCTAAACACTGCGGTGGCCCGGGTGCGCCGGAGTCTGGATGATCACGCTTGATCTACGTACCTAGGGCTCCGAGCTATGAACTCTCGGATGAACTCGATAACGCCCACGTCATGATCCGTGGGTTCGATTCCCGCCGACTTGTAAAAGGACTGCGATCACCAACTCCTTTTTAGTATGGTAAATCATTTTTAGTAGACGTAACGGTCGCGGAGCAGGGGCAAATTCGGAAAGGAGTTAAAACGAGTCCCACACAAATATGGCCATATTTGTGTGAAGTTCTTTTTAACTCCTGTCCCAACTTCAGTTCCAACTCGAGTCTTTTCTTGCCTTCCCATACTAATAGTTGAGGAAATTTTTGCAACACTCTGTAACAACTTCAGGCCCAATAATTCTCGAGCTTGAACATGGAAAATTTCGAGACTAAACAATGAAAGTGGTGGATTTCCAAGAATTGGTGCTGGCGGTCGGCATTGTGTAATGTTGGTTGCTCCAAGAAGGGTACAACTCGGAAAAATAAATTGGTGAATCGAAGTTGGGACAAGCGAGCATAGAGTGTCAACATTCGGCCTCAGTGCGTGGTGAACACCCGACTGATCACGTAGGACCCAAGAAATTGTCCCGAACCGTTGCTAACCTGGATGCGAGGCCGACCCAGTGGATACAAAGCAGTTTATAAAACGGGTCAGTTCAATTCATCCCCATTTATTTTTCAGGTCACCGGGTTCTACAGGCCTGTAAAACCTTCCCTAAAAGAAAATTAAGTGACAGCCATCCTGCTCTCTGCGTGCATCATTGATGGCGGCATAGTCCGGACCCCCGTAACAGACTAACTTCAAATTTGATCAACCCCTGGGCAGGGCCGCCATCCCGCCTCGGACCCATAGGACCTCCCTGCGGTCCGGTTACTAGCCTGGGTTAATGTCGTCGGTCACGGTGGCAGTCCTCGCAGGTGGCGGGGTCTGGAAATCCACGTAGACCAACATCGAGGAAAGGACGGCCGCTTCAGAACGGCGCCTCACGAAGGGTGGTCCAGGATACCCGGCCGCCCCTTTTGTCTGGAAACCTCCTTAGATGTGGGTTCCCTGCGCCCTCTTGGCGCTATACAGTCAATTGATAGACTGTAGTTGTAACAATTTTGGGAATGTCATGAAAAACCAAGGTATAGACTAAAGACCTCTGCAACACCTATCATATGAGGACATCGATGAGTTGTTGAGACATGTATTTGTATCTATTTGTTTTTTGTTTTGGGAGGGAGTTGTGATTTGGATGTGTTGTAATCAGTAGGAAATCATTGCGTGTTGTCACGCATGTATTCTATCGGTGCTTTTGATTTGTTTATTTGTTTCAAGTGTGTTGTTATAAAACCTGAAAATCCTAACTTCACCTACCCTTCGTCGGAGTTCGTTCGTTCTCACACTTTTTATTTTGAAGTCACCAATCTAATGTTGGCCCGGACCCTTACCGAAAGGGTAGTACAACCGGGAACTAAACCAAACCCCGACGCACACCCCCCCAGGGGGTGCCCGTCCAACTCCCTCGGCCCAGTGTTGGCCAATATGTACTCAGACCACGACGCCCGCTGCCGTAGGCATTGAGAGCCTCGACTGCATGAAGTGGAGAGAGTCCCTTCCGAGGCTTCACAGGAAGAATCTGCACGAAGAGACATCCCTATCATCCGGGGACAACTTGATACGAAGTTGCTTGTGTCCCGTGAGTCGCCTTTTCCGCCCTGCCTTTGTTGGCCTGGCATTATTAATCCCGTCCCAAAGCACTGATAAGCCGGTCCCGCCGCGGCAGGTGTCCACACCCTCGCGTGGACTGCGGCTGAATGGATATTGTGAGAACCCCCCGAAAAAAAAATTGTTGCGTTTGGTGCGGACGAACCCAGTTCTAGTGAACCTGCTAAAGGACACTTCGTGAATCTTTTGCTTTTTTAGGCTGTCACATGCCCCAAAAGCATGGCAGAAAAGGAAGACAGCAAAAGCAAAAGGTTTCCAAATACCCAGAAACCTCCAGAAACGATAAATATCAGCAACAGCGAAATTGAACATATGTACATAAAAGCTCCATCCACTATGAACGCCAAAAAAATATCCCAATATTAACTTGACAGAACTGTATTTGTTCTTGAATCACAATGAATTTCATCAAATTGATCTAAATGACCCAGCATCATCTCATTCAACCTGTTGTTTTCAATGTTGAAACTAAACTTTTGATGAGGGGCCCAGGAACGTGATGGCCTAAAAAACCGAGAGATTCTCCACTAGGACAAAAGGAGGTATTTCAGATGTGAGGATTTCGTTCGTTCTGACACTTTTTATTTTGAAGGCTCCGAATTAATGTAATGAAGGTAAGGCCGATTCTAACGGAGAATACAGAAAACTGAATTTCCAGGTATCTGGACGTATCTCCGTCGTGATGTCGACATTTTCAGTATTTAGGCTTTCTTACGGGCGCTCCAACAAAGAATTTTGGCACATCTGTTGACTTTAAGCGTGTTTTGACCCTCTTGCACGCAACGAAAAACTCTGTGGTAATCTGTAGAGCAAGTTTGCTCTACGAAATGAGTTATTCATTTCGTAGTACACTATTTGTACATACAGATTTTTAGAACATTTTTCGCCACAACTTAAACCATCATCCAGATCGAGTGGCTGAAATGTTTGGTCAATGATGACATGAAGCAAACAAATAAACCGTGAGTATTCCTGATTGCTGACATGAAAGAACCAATATGTGTGTAAGAACCAATATATGTGCAAAATCAGTTTTTGTTTTCTCCGATAAAAACATGAACATTTTTTGAAGAAATCTCACTGGGTTTACAGCTTTATTGTGAATAAAATCTGTAGCAGCCAAACGTTGCGATCTGACTGGACGCACCGGCCTTGGAAAATCAGAATCTGTAGAGCTCCGTAAAAACGGGCCTAAGTGGTTTGTTCTCACACTTTTGTGGGTTCGTTCTCACACTTTTATTTGTAAGGCACCAACCTTATGTTGGCCCGGACCCTTACCGAAAGGGTAGTATAACCGGGAACTAAACCAAATCCCGTCCCACACCCCCCCAGGGGGTGCCCGTTCAGCTCCCTCGGCCCAGTGTGGGCCAATATGTACACGGACCCCTTCTCAAGCACGATGCCCGCTGCCGTAGGTGTAAAGAACCCCGACCGCGTGAAGTGGAGAGAGTCCCTTCATTCGCAGGAAAATATGCAGGTAGAGACATCCCTATGGGACAACTTGTTACGAAGGTACTTGTGTCCCGTGAGTCGCCTTTGCCGCCCTGCCAGCGTTGGCCTGGCATTTAATAGCCCCGTCCCGCAGCATTGAGAGCCCGGTCCCGACAGGTGTCCATACCCTCGCATGGACTGCGGCTGAATGGATATCGTGAGAACCCTCCGAGGAAAAAAAATGTTTGCGTTTGGTTCGGACGAACCCAGTTTCAGTAAACCTACTAAGGGACTGAAAGAGGGGGTATTTCCGATGTCACGGTGAAGCAAGGAGTGTGCAGGTGAAGAAGAGAACAAGGGGATGTGATCAAATAATTATTGTTATTTGTTTTATTATTATTGTTATCATTATTTTTTTTTAAATTTTAATGTTTGGTCACCGAGATTTTGTGTTATGGTATGTAAGAGATTTGCGAGGTGAGAGACATTATCAAGGATGGCGGGGAGGGTTGACTGTAACCAAACGTGGTGGAGTTTGTTGCGGAGGGTAGACGGGGGGTCACCTAGAATAAGGGAGGTTTGTTGATGAGTAGTCAGGGTAGTCCAATCTGGTTGGCAGGTGTCATAGAGGAGGTTTGTGAGGAGTTGGATCAAGTCTAGTGCGACATGGGAGGTTGTGGGGCATTTCAAAATGAGGTGGATTTCCGAGCCAGTCACTCCCAACGGGCAGTAGAGACACACTCGAGTGTCATAGCTGTCTCGTTGGTTGTCATCTATGGTGAGCATGTGGGTGGGAATGGATTGGTGGCTTTGGGACCGGATTCTGAGGAGAGACATAGGGTTGCGGTGCCCACACATTATGAGATAAGGGGGGAGTTTGTATAGGTTGCTGCAGAGGGACAGGTGGTGGGGGAGGAAGTGAGCATGTAACCTTGAAGAGATGTTCCCAGAGGGGGGTTGAGGTGTGGGTATTTTAGTCGGATTTGGGAAACTCGCGCGAAAAATGGCGGAAATGGATTTCTCTGACGGGTAGCCCCTGTTGGCCAAGCGCGAGCGCAAATCATAGACAAACTGGATGAGGCCTGCACCAATGAGGATGATCGGATGAT
>Ga0105055_10004250_pt1 | contig 21108 bp, 19 predicted proteins | sample BON03_FD_78090 | JGI IMG/M metagenome (GOLD analysis project Ga0105055, IMG submission 78090) | Freshwater microbial communities from Lake Bonney liftoff mats and glacier meltwater in Antarctica - BON-03 | ecosystem: Environmental > Aquatic > Freshwater > Ice > Glacier meltwater | place: Lake...
CTCGAGGGAATTGAGAACTTCGTCTTCAGACACCAGCGGAGCACTTTCGAGCCGATCGGCACCCATCAGGATTTTGTTGCGATAATCATTCCCGCCGAACACAGGAACATACCGCGCCATGACACATCAGCTTCCAATGCGATCTGTGCCTCGCGGTATTTCTTCGAATCAATAGATCCCGCGAGCATCGGGTAGGCCGGATGAAAGTTGTACCAGCGATACCCGAGATCGTGGAAGCCCAGACTCTTGACCAGTTCGGACAACTCGAATGGATTATGAAACTTTGACAGGATCTCGTCATAACCATGACCATCGGAGCGTGTTCTCTTAGGTGGTTTGTCAACAGCTAACCGCGCATTGAGATCCTGCGCGACTACCTCTTGAATGTCCGAAGGGACGTCGACCAAGAGTTCTTCAAGAATCAGTTCCTTGGTCAATCGATTAAAAGTAAGCATGGAGAACATGGAATTACGGAATTGTAGAATCAAAGTCCCACCCGGCTTGAGAAACATACTCATAGCTTCGACAAATGCCATGTCATCCTCCACGTGGGGAATGACACCGAGTGCAATCACCGCGTCGAATTCACCCAAGCGATCTCGTTCCGCGGCAAGGGCATCGAGATCCGTGACATCTACCTCTTCAAGCCAACCTGGATCAATATTGTGAGCGGTCAAGTTTTCTTTTCCTAGGCGCACCATTTCTGGCGAAAGGTCGTTACCTTCCACCCTGATACCCAGTTCTTCATGGATCCGAACCATTGGGCTCGCTTCGCCGGCGCCAAATTCATAAACACTCTGTGCCCCTTTGCTCCGCAGGATCTCAATGACTTTTTGAATCCTAAAAAAATTGGCAGGGTATTCCGCATTTTTCCACACCAGTTCGGGGTCGTACTGTTCATGATAGGTCGGAGCTGATCCGTCGTAATGAATCTTTACATTTCCAGACATTTTCATACCAATTTCTCTTAAGTGTTTATCGTTTGACCAACAGGGATGAGCGGGCTACCAGTTTAATGTTATTCGGTCACGGGTCGTTGAGCCTGCACGACAAATGCAGAACACAGAAATAGTCCTCGCCAACCTGATGGTTCATTTTCCAATGCAATCGACTCGGCACGAAATGCCTCAGCCAATGGCTTTTCAAAGCGCGGCATTGCCGCGTGATAGTGAAATGGCATTATTTGAATGTTGGTGAATCCCGCATCCAAAAAGGTTTGGTCAATTGTGAGCGGATTGTGATATTTCGGTTCATGTCCCGCTGGTCGTGCGGGGATGTCCGTGTCTAACCGACTTTTGAGGAATTCATCTGCTGCATCCCGGACCGGTCCAAGGACATCACCAAGAAGATCATCCATAATAAATTCATAAGTAAAACGATTAAAAGTGACAAGGGAAAAGAGTTTGTTGCGGCACTCCACGAACACCGTCCCACCGGGGTTGAGCAACTGCCGCATATTGTCGAGCGCTACTCGCTCATGGGTTACATGTGGAAGAACTCCCATGGCTAACACGGAATCGAATCCGCCTTCTGTATCAAATTTTGATAAAGACAAAGAATCTTCGACGTCTCCCCACTTGACGCGACTTGCCGGGAGTCCCAAGTCCTGAAATTTCCCCTGGCTTTTCGCAACCATCGTGGGATCGTTGTCGAATCCCCACACGTCATATCCGGCTGAACTAAAAATAGAGATTGCATTTCCGTGGCCAATACCCACTTCGAGTAACCGCGGAGCGCCAGATTTCCTATCGATTTGCGCTTCACGCAGAGAACTGATCACTTGTCGAAAAGCAAAATGATTCGCGGGATAGCCGCCTTCACTATCCGCATCCCACAAATGCTGGTACTCGTCATGGGTCATCGAGAATTCCGTGCGGGACTCGTCGTCAGTTTTCTTACTCATTTAGACCTCCACTTTTTTCACTGACACAAAGCATGTCTTTATTTTCCTGTATAATAAGACATCTTTCACGCGGTGTCAACCGGACACCCCGATCCGCCCACGGTTACGGTGATCGCGTCCACTCCGTCACCCGTGTCCGATGAATCGCCCGTGCACATCTCTGAATAAATAAACGGGCGCCTTCCGGTGAAGGCAATGCCGACTTTTGATTCAGAGTACGACATTATAGGGGGGTGTCCGGGCCAATTGATGATTCAGAGCACCACTGGACCCTTCTCACCAACCACGGTCGGATTCTATTGATCATTGCGCGAGACCAGGACCTGCGAATCCGGGATGTGGCCCTCGCTGCGGGAGTAACCGAGCGCCGGGCGCAGTCGATAATTGTTGACTTGGAGCAGGCTGGCTACATCAACAAGAAGCGCGAGGGCCGGCGCAACATCTATTCAATAAACCGTAAACGCCCATTTCGCCATCCAGCGGAATCAGGCCACAAAGTTGGCGAGCTGATCGACCTGTTCGCCAGCCCGTCTGACTAAACGCAACTCAGTAAACTCCCGGAAGCAAACCAGGCCGAGTACAGTTGAACTGTGTTGAACACTTACTCGGGAAGAGTTGTGGCACTGGCAACACAGCACGGCAAGGAGTCTGTCATCGCCCCGGTGTTCTCTGAGATTCTGAGCGCAAGCGTTCTCGTCTCAGAAATTGACACCGATCAGTTTGGCACTTTTACCGGTGAAATAAAGCGCCCGCATTCACCCAGAGAAACAGCAATTCACAAAGCCTCAGCGGGTATGCGTGCCGCAGGTATCCCCCTCGGTCTGGCGAGTGAAGGAACAATTGGTCCACATCCGGTCTCTGGATTCACAACCGTAGACACCGAACTCATGGTTTTCATTGACGATGAACGAGATCTTGTCATTGCTGAAACAATTCAGAGCTTTGAGATCGTCGCCCAAAAAATTATCGCCAGCCCGCAGGATGACATCTTTCAATTCTTGCAAAACGCGGATTTTCCCAGACACGGACTCATCGTTCGCTCAGACATGATCCCCCCAGAAGTAGATCAAACCATTACGCTAGCCAAAGGAATCGCGGACTGGCCCACACTCAGGTCGGCCATCGAAAAGTACTCGACCCTGTCTGGAAAAGTGTTGATTGAAAATGATTTTCGGGCACATTTTTCACCCAGCAGAATGGCTGTTATTCGGGAATGCGCCGGTGTCCTCGCCGAGCGCATCGCAACGACATGCCCCGAATGTTTCACCCCAGGTTGGGGACGGATCGAACCCCTTCGCGGCCTGGACTGTTCCGGCTGCGGTACTCGAAATGATTGGGCGATTCACTCCGACAGAACCGGGTGTCTGGCCTGCGAATTCATCGAAATTGCGCCCCGCCTCGTTCAAATCGCCGAACCGCGCTGGTGCAATTCCTGTAATCCATAGCCACAAACTCAACAGCGATGTCAAGAAACACTCGCACAGATTCCACGATCCACCGGGAAAAGTGAGCACTTCCGACTGATTTCACCGCCGTATAAATGCTCACTTCTATCGAATCCGGGCTCAACATCATGTCCTTTACGAGACGGCCAAACCCCCAGCAACACCCCGGCGGGGCGTCGACTGAACATCGCAGCCATGGTCGCGGCATCGACTTTTCTCGCGCCCGGTACTCCAAATGTGCAAGGGCCACGAAGTGCGGACGGCAAGGTCCCAATATCACTTACGTGATTCCACCCATCTTGCAAATGGCCCCCTCACTTTCAGCGGCCATATGAACAGGCGGGTCTGCCCAGAGTTTGATTAACCAATATCTAATTATTAAGGAAGTCAGGGTGGATTCAACTGGTCAACTCACACTCGACGGTCACCTTTGGTTGGTCAAAACGCTGGCGTGTCTGGCGTATCGGGTGGTTCCAATTTCGATCTTGATCGCGGTGTTGATTGCGGTTCGGTAATGGGTTCGGGGTAATGCTGGTAGGTGAATCCTTGGGGGCTTCGCCAGGAGCAACTGCCATCGGGTTTACTGTCGATTATCTGCCAACCACCGTGGGTTTTTAGTTGGTGGTGTCGCACACATAATGCACCCAGATTCCCCACATCACTTCCCCCACCCAGATCCCAAGGAATCACATGATCGATTTGGCAGCGGGATGCGTTCGCGTGACAACCAGGGAAACGACACGTGCCGTCACGGGTAATAATCATTCGGCGCAACGCGCCAGTGATGTGGTAGCGCCGACGCCCAAGGTCAAGAACATGGCCGGACTCGTTGACCGCGACGGGGCGGGCAAACACCTTCACGCACGGGTCAGCAAGTAATTGACGCCAATCACAACCAATCCGATCGGTGCTCAATCCGGTGTTTGCTCCGGTGTTTGCTCCAGTGTTGGTTGCCAGGTCGAGTTCGGTAATGGGAATAGTGAGATCCACACTGAGGTTGACCACAATTGGGGTGGTGCAACCGCCCGGGCAACCCGCTCCAGTGTTGTGTGTTGCAGTGTTATGTGCGCCGAAGATTAAGGCTGCGAGGGCTTCGCTGCGGCGCTCCCCAATAGTGGCCTCGCAGGAACCGGTGATGGCAGGGTTGGTTATCCCAGCGTTAATCGCGCCCATGATCGCATTGGCGGTGAAGGTATCTAATCGGGCAATCAGGGTGGATAAGCCATCCAGATCAGGTGACACATATACGTCACGGTGGCGCCGGGCAGCGGCCCTGCGCCGGGCTTGACCGGCCGCATCAATACTGTCGATCACCCTGTTGGCTTTGGCTTTCGTGCGAGTAAAACCATGTCGCCGAGCAATCGGTAAAACACGCTCCTGCAAAGCTAAACAATCAGCATCAAAGGCCACCTGCGCCAGGTGTGCTGCGAACTGATTCGCAAGCGTGTCGGTGCGCGCCGCGTCGTGCAGGCCTTGTTCAAGGGCCTGGCAGGAGGAGAGGCGTTGCGCCGCCTCGGTGAGAATACGCACATGTACAAGGGTGATCTCCCCCAACGAGAGGGCTCCCTGCGTTAACGCCAACGGACCAGCCAGAAGGCGCGCCTGATCAATGCGCGCCTGGGTTGACATTGGGCCCCACCGAAGAGCTGCAGCGATTTCATCGCGCGCGATTTCGCTGATCCGAACCTCACGCTCGCTCTCACCGAGTCGATCCACAACCACGAACTCATCCACCGTTGGTGTTCCGCCAGCAGCGGCAATCAACGCCGCACCTTGACGGCTGGCCCACCAAGAAGTCACCCGGTCATGCACCTGTAAGTAGCGCAGCGCATCACGCGGGTTCAACGCTGATGGATTCAGCATTTCCAATACCGACTGCACAAACAACCCCGGCTCCACATCACACACATGATCCAAAATCACACTCGGTGAATCCGTGAAAGGATCAAATCCCAAGCCTTCAACAACCCGCACACCCGCGGTCTGATCAGCGCTTGAATCACCTTCGAATTCCATGTCTTTAACCTATGACAGGGGTCTGACATTTGACATCCACGAGGAGAATCGGACCCATTCGGCGCTAAGAACGGACGGGGACCGAGAACGGACGGGGACCGAGACTCAGCGTGGGTTGGGAGCCATCGAAAATATTATTGGCCATCGAGGCGATTGAAATGTGAGCAGCGGACCCTTCGCCGGCAAAAATGGTTAGGGCTCCGCTGATAAGTGAGACGAAACCACACTTCGCCCTCGGCATCATATGAACGAGGTGAGGAAGGTGCGCGAGTTAATCGTGTGGTGACGGCTCTTGGGTGCCTACCTGCTTCACGTGCCTTGCCTACCTGATTTACGGACAGATTGCAGGAGCCTTACGGCAGTGGCGAGGAGGAGCACAGCGAAAAGAATCGCGGACACTTGGTCAGACATCACCATGGCGAGTTGCGCGCCAATTAGCGCAGTCGGAATTCCAGCAAGACCAATTTTCACGGCGACGGGAATATCAACATTTGCATTGCGGTAGTTGCGCCAGGTTCCGATCGTTCCTGCGATGAGGGTGACCAAAAGACTTGTACCTTTTGCGATCGGTGCCGCGGCGCCAAAGAAAATAATGAGAATAGGGACCAGCACAATGCCGCCGCCAACACCAAGCAGCCCAGCAATCGCACCGACAAGGACTCCGACAACGATCAAGGCGATCGCACTCATGGGCGTGAGAGTCAACTCTTGGGACTCGACGGGAATGTCAACGAAAAGCCGAAGAGCAGTAATCAGCAAAATCCCACTGAATATGCGCGCTAGCCAGATATTACTTATTGACCCCAATAGTTTTGTGCCCACAATTGCGCCGAGAATGCTGCCCAGACCGAGGAATAGCGCATAGGTCACATTGATCGAATCGTGAAACGCGAAGCCAACGACGCCCGCTGCCGCTATCGGCATAATCGCAAGTAACGAGGTGCCATGGGAAAGGCGCTGATCGAAATGCAGAAACAGAACGAGGCCGGGCACGATGATGATTCCGCCACCAACACCAAAACTGCCGGAGATCAATCCAGCAATGAGACCTATCGCGATGGGTGACATTACCCTTGATCATAGTTAATTACCGGCTCCGAATTTTCCATTTATCCGCCCGTATGCTAAACACTCGTCATGGAAAAAACCACTATCCCCGCCCACTTGATCAAGCGATTTCATCAACTGGGCGTCGATAATGCTTTTGGGATTGTGGGAGATTACGCGCTGCGACTTTTTGCCGAACTTTCTCACCGTGGCTTTCCAGTTTTGGTTACTACCGATGAACAAGGGGCTGGTTTCGCGGCCGATGCGTTTGCGCGCGTTCGCGGATTCGGGGTCGTGGCAACCACCTATGGAGTTGGTGGTCTCAAAGTTGCCAATGCGGCGGCAAATGCGTGGGCCGAACAAGTTCCTCTGTTGATTCTCAGCGGTGCACCAGGGGTGATTGAACGCGAGGGTGAGCCGATGCTGCACCACCGGGTGAAAGATTTTGACACCCAATTGCGTGTCTTTCGTGAACTCACCTGCGCTCAAGGCGTTCTCAATTCACCGCACAATGCTGCCACTGAAATTGATCGAGTTATTCGCACCATGCGATCCACCCAACGACCCGGGTATATAGAGGTGCCGCGTGATGCTGTGATGTGGGACATCGATGACTCGGATGACAACATTGACCCACGTTTGCCACCTGTTGATTTGGCGGCACAACGCGAAGCGATTATGGCGGTGCTCAATCAACTGAGAAGCCACGACTCTGCCGCCATTCACGCCGGCGCGATGATCCAACGGCGAAATTTGGGTTCATCGCTCTACGATCTGGCCACCTCCCTTGGTATTCCCGTTGCGACCAGTTCACTAGCGCGCGGCACCTTCCCGGAGCGTCACGAATTGGGACTCGGTGTTTACCTGGGCGCGCTCAGCCCAGAACATGTTGTTCAGCGAGTTGAAGGTGCTGACGTCTTACTCAGCCTTGGTGTTCTCCAAACCGATCTCACCTTGGGAGTCTTCACCGCCAAAATTGATCACCACCGATTAATTCTGGCGACCGATAACGACGTTACCGTTGGCTACAGCACCTTCAAGGACGTGCCACTGTGGTCGTTCTTGCCGGCGCTCGTTGAAGCTGCTCACCTTGATGCTCAACATGCCGAATCCATCAACATTTCGCACGAACCAATTCCCGCACACCCGACGTTCGAGCCTGTCGAAACGAACAACACGGTCGAACGAACCGTTGCCGCCCTTGAGTCACATCTTGACTCGCGGCATAGCCTGCTTCTTGATCCAGGTGAGGCGCTTTTCTCCGCCGTCGACATGCGGGTTCCGACCTACGCGCATGCCAGCGCTTACTACGCAACCATGGGGTACGCGGTTCCTGCGGCGCTCGGTGTTGGTACCGCTGATCCGCAGCGTCGCCCGGTGGTAGTAGTGGGCGACGGCGCTTTTTCCATGACCGGGCTGGATGTTGCCTCCTGCGCTTTCCACAACGTCAATGCGATCTTCGTCGTTTTAGATAACGGCGGCTATGGAACCCAGAGACCAATTATCGATGGCCCTTTCAATGACATTCCTTCCCTTGCCGTGGAGCACTTGCCCAGTGTCATCGGATGCGGGCGTGGCTGGAAAGTCGACACCGAAGTAGAACTCGATGGCGCACTGCGAGATGCAATCGCTAGCAATGAAGTTTGCCTGATTCGCGTGATACTTGCCACAGATGCGCGCAGTCCCGCCCTCACGCGCCTCGGCGCTGCACTCGCCGCGAAGGCCTAAATAACTATTTCGCACCAGGAATGAACCGGTCTCCTCGAATTCATTAAGTGCGCTGATTTTAGTGGCGATGAAAACTGGGATATTCGGGTAAGTCCGTTGGCGGCAAGGTTGTCCCGCCGTCCGGTCCGGTGTCGCATTACCGGTTGGGAGTGCGACCGGGCGGAATTCGTTTTAAGTTGACATCATGGAAACCGCGAATGTCTCAAAGGTGCCGCGCTCATTAATTGTTGCCGTGCTGATCGGAGCTTTTGTGCTCGCGGGAATCACGCCTGCTTCTGCCGCCCCGGTTTACCCGATCGGGTCGTCAATTCCCACGGCCATTGAACGCGATTATTCCGGTAGCGACCTCAAAGTCGCTAAGGCGTTCAGTTCCAACGCCAAGTACACAAAGCATCGAATTTCCTATGAAGCCGGTGGGTTCACGATCTCGGGGATCATGATTAAACCCCGTGGCAAAGGCCCCTTCCCCGTTGTCGTGCTGGCACACGGTTATATCGATCCCGCGACTTATTGGAGCGGGCAAGGATTCCGCCGAGAACAGGATTGGTTGGGTAGTAACGGTTACCTGGCGCTGCACGTTGACTACCGCAATCACGCCCGTTCGGACAAGGATCCAAAAAATGATGTATCCATGCGTCTGGGATATGCAGAAGATGTGATCGGCGCCGCACTCGCTGTCAAGGGTTCTCAGTTTTCGTACATCGATAAAAATAAAGTTGCACTCCTCGGCCGATCAATGGGCGGCGGCGTCGCATTCCAAGCACTCGTTGTGCAACCGGGTGTTTTTGACGCGGCGATCACCTACGCCTCGACGAGCACTTTGGCCGCGGACAATTTCAATAAGTGGCAACGCAATGATTACCCGATCGGGGACCAGATCTTGAAGGAATATGGCACACCCAAAGAAAACCCTGCCGTATGGCAAGACATGTCCAGTCGCTATTTCTTTTCCCGGATCACCGAGCCGGTCCTGATGATTCACGGGACCGAAGACGAAAGCTGCGACATTTCCTGGGCGCGGGCAACCAATAACGCGTTGAAGCGAAGTGGGGTTGACGTGACCTACATTGAGTATCCCGGGGCACCGCATTACATGTTTGGCGAGTGGAATGACTCGATCAAGCACGTTGATCGGTTCCTGAAAAAGAACCTTCGCTAGGCACCTTCGTCAGGTTTTCAACCGTATCTGTGGGAACCTGTAGCCATGGGAAATTTCGAGCAGCAACAACAGGTATGGCGGCAACTCCTGAGCAGTAAGGCGAAATACATCTCACTGGGGACCCGCAAGCGGGATGGCTCAGTGGTGCGCACCCCTGTCTGGTTTGTTGCCGAGGGTACCGACGTAATTGTCACGACCGAGGGATCATCGGGAAAAGCCAAAAGAATGCGCAATTACCCGGAAATTGATCTGGCGGAGTGTGACATGCGCGGGCGGATTCGAGGGGAATTAGTCACTGCCGCAGCCGCGGTTCTACCCGCGAGTGCACATTCTGATCAAGAAAAACTCTTCGTGAAGAAATTCAAGCTGACGTACAAAATTATGAATATGCTCGGCAGACGAACTGCCCGCAATAATCCTGCGGATCCTGATGCTGGACAAATCTTTATCCGCATTAGCCGTGACGGGTTCACCGCAGGTGCCTGACCCGGTGAGACCACATCGGGGCTCGACGATTGCGATTGTGCAAGCACGAATGGGGTCAACTCGGTTGCCGGGAAAAGTTCTCGCAGATCTTTCCGGTGCACCAATGCTGCAACGACAACTCGAGCGAGTGAGCCGGGCAGGCACCCTGGATCACATCGTCGTTGCGACTTCTGTTGATGCAGCAGATGATCCCATCGCACTGCTGTGTGAGCAGCTGAGCGTTGACTGCTACCGAGGTGACCTCACAGATGTCTTGGGTCGCTTCGTTGGCGCCCTTGACGCGATTGCTGAACGTGGGATTTTTAATCCAGAGGTTGTCGTTCGCATTACCGCGGATTGCCCACTAACGTCACCCGTCGTGATCGACGCGGTTGTTAATGCATTTTTCGCGTCCGCTGGTGATTTTGCGGATTGTGATTACGTGTCCAACACCTTGAGACCAACTTTCCCTGACGGAGTTGACGTTGAAGTGGTTCGGGCACATGCCCTGCGTGAAGTTGCGCGCACGAGCACCGATCTGCACGAGCGGGAGCACGTCACACTGGGAATTTACCGTCGGCCCGAGCAATTTGTGGTTCGCAATTTCAGTGGCGAGACTGATCTATCCGATCTGCGTTGGACGGTTGATTCACCCGAGGACTTGGAGTTTGTTCGTTGGGTTTACGCGGAACTTTTTGAGGCCAACCCCGAATTTGATCTCGCTGAGATCATTGAGTTGCTCGAGGTAAACATCGATAAGTCTCGAACCAATGCTCAATCGCATCGCAATGCCGCCCTCGATGGTCTTGATACCGGGGCGATGGAGCACCGCTGTTGATGCAGCCGCGTTGTCGCGTTTGATGTCGTCTGCTAAACTAGTTGAACGTTCAACAAAGGAGATGTGCATGCCCGCTGTAACCGCAGATACTTTGACGTTGCCTCGTTTTGAGATTCCCCTTGGAGCCAGGCCCCGCTCGGTTAAAAGGATCACGACGGCCCCGGTTGGACATGAGGGCGAAGGTTTCCCGGTTCGCCGCGCATTCGCCATGATTGAACACAGCGACCTTGATCCTTTCATTCACATGGATCAGATGGGTGAAGTTGAGTACGCGCCGGGTGAGCCCAAAGGTACGCCTTGGCACCCGCACCGAGGATTTGAAACCTTTACCTACTTAATCGATGGACAGTTCCTGCACCAAGATTCAAACGGTGGCGGTGGCATCATTGAATCCGGTGGCACCCAATATATGACCGCGGGTGATGGCATCCTGCACATTGAAACGCCACCGGCACATCTCGTTGAGTCAGGTGGACTTTTTCACGGAGTGCAGTTATGGATTAACCTGCCCACAGACAAGAAGCGAATCGCCCCGCAGTATCAAGATCTACAAGGAATTGACGCCTCAATGGTTACCAGCACTGACGGCGGCGCCATCGTTCGCGTACTTGCCGGTGATATTGGCAACTTCGCCGGTCCCGGGATTTCGCATACGCCACTTGCCATCACGCATGTGACCCTGGCTCCGGGCGCCGAGATTGAGATCCCATGGCGCCAGGATTTCAATGCGCTGGCCTACGTTCTCGCCGGGAAGGGCGCGGTCGGTGCAGAGTTGCGGCCGATTTTAACCGGGCAAATGGCTGTTCTTGCCGCTGGCGACACCGTGAAACTTCGCGCTGATGCCGCGCAAGAGTCACGCTCCCCCAATGTGGATGTCTTTCTGATCGGCGGATTGCCGTTGCGCCAGCCGGTATTCCAACAAGGCCCGTTTGTAATGAGCACCAAAGCCGAAGTGATAGAAGCCTTTGCGGACTTTCAAGCCGGACGTTTCGGGCGCATTCCGGCCGATGCCATTCAGCCGCATCGGATGTAAATCCCGGACCGCGACCCATACATTGGGGATGTTCGATTTGACTTGATCCAACAAAACGAGGATCTTTAGTGCCTTGACCGGCGGCTATCGCCCGGTCCCCTGCAAGTGAAGTTGAGGAATCGTGTCAACCCTGTGGCAAACGCCGCACTTTAAAAAACTCTTTGTCGCTAGGACGATCAGCAATGTGGGCAACGGGATTACGCCAATTGCACTCGCCTTTGGCGTTTTGCACCTGCCCGGCGCGACACCCACTTCGCTGAGCATTGTCCTGGCGGCCCAAGCGCTCCCCCTCGTATTATTTTTACCGATCGGCGGGGTCTACGCCGATAAGCTTGGCCGTGCGAAAGTGATTGCGGTTGCCGACATTATTTTATCGTTTTTCATCATGCTGATTGCCGTACTTTTTCTCACCGGAAATGCCACTGTGGCACTGCTCGCAATTATCGGGGTGATTAATGGCTCGTTGAATGCCTTCTGGTATCCAGCCATGACTGCACTCACCCCCGAAGTCGTGTCCGACCATCATCTGCAGGGTGCAAACGGGTATGTGGCAATGGCTCAAAACGGTGGCTTAATTGCGGGAAGTGCCTTGGGCGGATTCTTGGTCGCGACGGCGGGTTCGGGCGTTGCCATTGCAATAGATGCGCTCACATTCTTTATTGCCGGTTTGCTCGTGTATTCCTTCCGCCACGTGTCAATTCCCAGTGAGTCCGAGAACTCAATGATGAGCGATCTCACCCACGGATGGCGCGTCTTCACGAGTTATAAGTGGGCCGTGGTCATTGTTGCCTCCTTCTCGCTCATCGTGATGGTGTGGCGGGGATCCGAAGAAGTTATGGGTCCGGTGCTCTCCTTGGAAATTTACGGCGGCGCCAGTGGATGGGCCTTCGTACTTGCCGCCCAAGCAGCGGGGCTACTGGTCGGTGCCTACTTGGGCACCCGCGTCAATCCACACAGACCGATGGTGTTTGGCATGTTGGTGACACTGGCGTTGCCCGTGTTCATGATCGTTTTGGCACTCCAGTCACCATTAATCGTGGTCGCCATCGCCGCATTCTTCCTCGGGATCGCCTTAGATATTTTCTACGTCGTCTGGATCACCGCGCTGCAACGCAAGGTTCCCCGGGAATCACTTTCCCGGGTTACCTCCTACGACGCAATGGGTTCACTCATGTTTGGACCCATTGGATTAGCTCTGGCAGGGCCGCTCATCAGTGGCGCGGGCGCGACCGTTGCATTCGGTGTTGCTGGGGCCATTGCCCTTGTCGCGATTATTGGTGCCCTGCTGTTCCCATCGGTACGGGCCTTGACAAATGTGATCGAGGTTGTGGACCCACGGCCGCTGCCACACTGACATTCTCAATGTCTGCTATCCCGACTTAGTGCCTATGCTTGTCCCGTGCACCTCACCCCCGAATCCCTCACCGGAATCTTCGTCCCGCTGGTAACTCCGTGTGATGAAGCAGGACAGGTCAACGTTGACGAACTGCGCAGGTTAATCGGATTCATGCTCGAATCGGGGGTGGCTGGGTTCGTTGCCGCAGGCACAACCGGGGAAGGATACGCGCTCAGTCGTGATGAACGGCGACTCGTGCTCACCACGATTGTGGACCGGGTGGACGGCGCAACCCCGGTTCTTGCCGGAGTCGGTGGCATGAGCACCCACGAAGCAATCGACCAAGGGATCTTGGCCAAGCGCGCCGGCGCCAATGGGTTGATGCTCGCCGCTCCGTCGTACTGCCTGCCCACCGAATCCGAACTCGCTGCCCATGTCACGAGTGTGGTGAAAGCCGTCGAACTTCCAACCGTGCTCTACGACTACCCAGCGCGCACCGGAGTGTCATTCACCCACCAAGTCCTTGATGCAGTGGCGGGAAATGACCTGGTAATCGGGATCAAGGAAGCATCCGGTGACCTCAACCGGATTCAATGGCTTTCGGCCGATTTTGGTGACCAACTCGCCATCGTTTGCGGCGCCGATCTTGACTCGCCGGTCTTCTTTGACGCTGGAGTGACCTGCTGGATTGGCGGGATCGCCAATCTCTTACCCGCAGCCCACGTTGCCATGCTGGACCCTGCGCAGCGAGACGAAGTATTCGCGGTGATCGCGCCTATTCTGGGTTTTATTGAATCCGGGAACTACAACGCGAAGATCAAAGCGGGCATGAATTCACTCGGTGCCCATGTTGGCGCCCCACGCGCCCCGCTTGGATCTTTCGAATCACATGTCAGCGGTATGGCTGAACTTGAGTCACTGCTAGGAAATGCTGGGAAATGGGCCCCGAATTTCCTATGACATTCACAACGCGGTCAGAGACAAATACCCTGATTATTGGTGGCGGAATCATCGGAGTCAGCATTGCCGCACGGTTGGGCGAGCACCACGTAACAATTCTTGACTCGGGTACTCCGCGTTGCGGCACCTCAATCGGTAACGCGGGTCACGTTGTTGTAAGTCACGCGCAGCCATTTGCTGCGCCGGGCATGGTTGGCATGGGCGCCAGATCGCTTCTGGCCTCCGACGGGGCGTTTGCTTTTTCACCGCATCTGCCACTTCATGCTGCTTCATGGATAACGCAGTTCATGCGCAGTTGCACCAAGAAAAATGTCGAAACGCTCACTCCTGGCATTTTATCCTTGCTACGAACCAGTGCCGACTTGATCAAGGCCAGCGGGGTCGCCATCACGGCAACCCCAAGCTGGGAAGTCTTCACGTCCACGAAGGCCCAACAGCAAGCGCAGAGCGAATACGAGCACATGACCCATCTAGGAATTGCGGCGCGGCTCGTGAGTAGAGCCGAGGCACGTGAACTCGAACCCAGTCTGACCCAAAAGGTTCAAGCCGTTGTTGAACTCGGTGAGGATTTCGGGTTGGATCCACTGCAACTCTGGCAACACCTGCGCGATGCACATCCGTATCTAGAATTCCGCGCGGATGAAACCGTTACCGCTATTGAGCGAGCCGGACGTGGCTATCGAGTTACCACCCAAACGGGCTTGGAAGTCACCGCCGAGAATCTCGTGATCGCCGCCGGAACTTGGTCGCGCGAGGTTGGTAAATTTTTGGGAATCAACATTCCAATAATTGCGGCCAAGGGTTACTCGGTGAGTGTGCCAATGGATACACCAACGGATACACCAACCGGCACAAATGCAGATATGTCGGTGAGTTCGCCGTACCCAAATTCGATCTACCCGATGATCTTTGCAGACGAAAAAACCGCGACTGATCCACTCGGTGATCGGCTGCGGATAAGTGCGCGCTTTGAACTGACCAATCCGAACGATCGATCATTGAATGAAAAGCGAGTGCGTCACCTGTATCAGCGAGCCGCAACCGTGATAAACCTTCCACCCATGCCACGTGAGCTGGCCCAGCTGTCTCCGTGGACCGGGCTGCGCCCGGCCAGCGCCGACGGTGCTCCCTACATCGGCCCAGTACCCCACCTGCCCGGCGTGTACCTTGCGACCGGCCACGGAATGATCGGGACGGCTCTCTCCTTGGGAACCGCCGATCTGATCACGCGCTACATTGAGCAGCGCGCGGTCACCGAAGCCGAACTCGCATTGAGCCCGAATCGCATGTGAACACCTAAAGGATATTCATGGAAACCAGCCGGATCTGGCATTGTGTTGATTCACACACCGAAGGCATGCCAACACGGGTCGTTGTTGGTGGAGTTGGAGTGCTGCCTGGAAAGACAATGGAGGATAGGCGCCAATACGTGATGAACGAGGCGGACCACTTGCGCACCTGGCTGATGTGCGAACCCCATGGTCACGGTGCGATGAGCGGTGCGATCCTGCAGCCGTCAACGCGACCCGATGCCGATTGGGGTGTCGTTTATATTGAAGTTTCCGGATGTCTACCCATGTGTGGTCACGGAACAATCGGAACGGCCACCGTCTTGGTGGAAACCGGGATGGTAGTGGTAACCGAACCCGAAACAATTATTCGACTTGATACCCCGGCTGGACTTGTCGTTGCACGCGTTCAGGTCAAAGGGACCCGTGCGGTGTCGGTCACAATTGAAAATGTTCCCTCCTTCGTCACCGAACTTGACGCCTTCGTTGATGTTCCCGGGATCGGACCGGTGCGCTACGACATGGCCTACGGTGGAAATTTCTACGCAATCGTTGAACTCAGTGATCTTGGTCGGGACTTTGGCAAGGAGTACGCACCGGAATTACTCGAACTTGGCCTGTCAATCATGAACGCGATAAATGCGGCCAACCCGCCGGTTCACCCAGAGAATTCGGCCATTGATCACGTGCACCATGTGCAACTGGTGGCCCCCGGCAGCACCGCGCAACACTCCCGGCACGCAATGGCGATTTACCCTGGTTGGTTTGATCGCTCACCATGTGGGACCGGAACGAGTGCGCGCATCGCTCAACTTGTCGCTCGTGGTCAGTTGGCGATCGGTGAAACATTCGTCAACGAGTCAATCATTGGCACGCGCTTTGCCGGTCGGGCGACGAGTGCAACGACGGTTGCTGGACTTGCCGCCATCCTTCCGGAAATCACCGGACGAGCCTGGATCACCGGCACTTCCCAACACATGCTTGCACCCGATGACCCCTTCCCCGCCGGTTTTCAGCTCTGATGAAAAATAGACAACTGCGGGCTGAACCTCACGTTCCTCTGGCCGAACGCCTTGATCCTGATGATCCAAAAACTGGGCGCATCCTGGCCGCGCACGCGCAAGCATGTGCCAACAAAGAGCAGGGTTACCTAGACCCCTACACCCAGTTATTCGCCATGACCGCTGACTATCACATAAATCGTGGTTACTGCTGCACCCGCGGGTGCCGACACTGCCCCTTCACCCAAGAGTGAACGCGGTTGAGCGCCGTTGAGCGAACAGCATGAACGTGCGCTTACCCTGTCTTTATGGCCATGAGACAGCTAGGTGTAATCGGGGTGGCTGCTTGCCTCTCACTCGCGCTGCTGCCGGCGAGTATTTCGCAAGCGGCAAACCCCTACGTTAATCATCTCGATACGACAACCCCGATCGCCCAAGGTTCGTGGTCCATGGTCCCCCAATCAAAGGATGCAAATAAGGACGGATTTATTGATGGCGATGGCGGTGTACCGCAATCGGGGGCTCTGACCCTTAAGCCGTCATCGACCTTCGTCGGTGCCGGAAACTTTATTGCCCAACCCAATGAGCGACTCATCGGTGGATCACTCTCCTGGTATTTGGAAGATGCAGGATTTCCGGTCACCCTCAACGCGTGCAAGTCACAAGGGGATTCTTATAGTTGGAAAATTCAACGCGGCGGAAAAGTTGTGCAACAAACCAAGGCAACCAAACTCAGCAAGAAGACCTGCACAACCACGGTCATACTCCCCGAGGGTTTACACAGTTTCACCCTCACCGTTGGATCTGGAACAAAACTCAAACGCCAGTCCATGGTGGCCAATATTTCCAACTACCTAATGGTTGTCCTGGGTGACTCGTACGCTTCCGGAGAGGGTAATCCACGCAATGTTGATGCCTGGATTAACAATCGAACTACGTCATTTGCTCCTTATTGGGACGACGACCGATGCAACAGAAGTGTGCACGGCGCACCAGCGCAAGCCGCACTCACCCTTGAAAAGGCTTCCGCACAGACATCTGTGACGTTGGTTGATGTGTCCTGTTCAGGCGCCACCGTGCAGAAAGGAATCCTCGGTCCGCAATATCGTGGTGCGAATTCCCAGATTGAGGCGGTGCGTGATGTCGTCGGCGACCGCACAATTGACGCGGTGGTCATCTCAATTGGTGGCAACGATGTTGGTTTCGGGTCAATTCTCACCACGTGCGCACTCCAGTCAAATTGCCCGCTGGCAAAGGCCACCGGACTCCCACTCTCGGCGTTCCCCAGCGTTCAAGCCGGGGTGCAGAGCCTCACCGCTGATTTGGCTGCCAGCTATTCATCGATAAATAAATGCTTCACCGACGTAACCTGCCAGGGCGCCCAAAATCAAAAGTTGCCCGGTCTTTCCCTCAGCGCGACCGGACGTATTTTTGTGAATTCATACCCGGACATGTCGCGTTCTCAAACGGGATCGATATGCAGTTACCTCACCATCACGGAGGCGGATTTTGCTTGGGCACAGGACTCAATTCTGAATCCAACTCCCAACCAGCCATTTAACTATCAAACAACGAGAGGGGGCCAAGTGCTGCTGGACAACAGTGCCGGATCTCTCAATGGCGCGATCGCTAACACCGCGATCTTGGGCTGGCAGCCGATCATGGGGACCTGGATTGATACGGGGACAAAGCCAATCGGGCGCGGTGTGTGCGCCGGTAATCAGTCCTGGATCTTCGGACTGACCGGGTTCGGTGGCTTCACGAGTGGTTCATTTCACCCCAATCCGCTAGGCCAAAGTGAAATTGCCGGAATTATCTACCGGCAAATGGTGGCCTCTGGGTTCTAGTATCGGCGCCAGTGATAATGTCGCCCGGCACACCAAGCACCGCTAGCTCAACTGGCAGAGCAGCTGACTCTTAATCAGCGGGTTGGGGGTTCAAGTCCCTCGCGGTGCACCCACCAAGCCCCACCTCGTCCGAGTTTCCCAGTTACTGGGAAACTCGGACGAGGTGGTTGGTTTCAGGGGCCATTTTGTCCATCTCAACCCGTTGTGTCCCCGCCAAACCCCCGCCAAACCCCCGCATAATTCGCATGGCGCGCACGGCACGTACGCCGCGGATACCGCGATGCCGCAGATGGGCATCCAGGAGAAATCATGCCCGACCTAAATTTTGCTGGGGCGTGTGCATGCTGGGAAGGTTACGTCGCTGATCAGCCTGGGCCAGCCAGCAACGTTGCTGCGCGAACGGCGGTAGGCCAATCGGTTCAACCAATCAGGTCTGCGCATCAGCGCGGGGTCAGACCGCCCGGTGAGCTTGGAAGAATTCTTCGGACTGTTCGGCCAAACCGACGAGACCGCCGTCGAGGAAGACCCCGTCGACTTCGATTTGGGGAACAGAGCGGAAACCGCGCGAGACTAAGAACAACTTTGCTTCGTCGTCGGTTTCGATATTGATGTCAACGTAGACAACTGCTTTTCTGGCCAACAACTCTTTCGCCTTCACGCATTTGGGACATTGATCTTTCGAGTAGACAGTGATCACAGGCTGATCCCCGCGAACGTCTGAGCATCGACATCTTGCTTTGTCCCGCCAATGATGTAATTCGTGATTTCTGTTTCTTGCGGGGCAACCTGCACGTCTGCGCCAGCGATCCACTTCTGGGTCCACGGCAGCGGGTTTGCCAACGTTTTTTTTCCATCATTGAGACCTACCGCGGTAAGCCGCTTCTCTAAAATCCAGTCGACGTAATCGCAGAGTAATTTTTCGTTCAAGCCAATCATTGACCCGTCCTGAAACAGATACTTTGCCCATTCTTTTTCTTGTTGGGCTGCTGCCCTGAAAATCGTGATGCACTCATCTCGTGTTTCCTCTCTGATCTTTGCAAAATCAGGATCATCATCGGGCAGGATACTGATCAAGATCTGAGTCGATGCAAGGTGAACATTCTCGTCTCGGGCAATGAGCTTGATAATTTTTGCGTTACCTTCCATCTTTTTCAGTTCAGCGAAGGCCCAACTGCACGCGAAACTCACGTAAAACCTGATGCCTTCTAAAACATTCACGCTGTTGATGCAGAGCCACAATCTCTTCTTCAATTCATACAGATCTATGACGATCGTCTCACCATTTACGACATGTGTCCCGATTCCCAAGACCTGATACCAGCGTGAATATTCAATCAGCGAGTCGTAGTACTTACTAATATCGGTTGCACACGAGATTATTGGTTCAATGTCAACGATTTCATCGAAAACTTCGGTCGGATTGGAGTAGACATTTCGAATGATGTGGGTGTAACTGCGACTGTGAATTGTTTCGTTAAAGGCCCATGTCTCGATCCACACTTCAAGCTCGGGAAGGGTCGCCAACGGCAGCAGCGCCAGGTTCGGGCTTCTCCCTTGAACCGAGTCAAGCAGGATTTGACGCTTGAGATTGCTCGTAAAAATATGCTGTTCGTGGGTTGACAACTCACGGAAATCTTTAGAATCTTTCATCACATCAATTTCTTCCGGGCGCCAAAAAAAGCCAAGCTCCTTTTCAGTCAGCCGGTCGAACTGGGAATACTTGATCGTATCGAAACGCTGAATCGGCTGTCCACCCTCAGGATCAAGAAATGCCAACGACTTAGTGTGACTTTTTTTGTTCGCTAAATTAAAAACTGACATCATTCCTCTTCTTTGATTTCATCACCTTAAATAACACAGCCATCACAATCCTCATCGTCTTCGAGTACCGTGTCGACCAGATCTAATGTCGACGTCGTTTGTGCTAAATCCTTGATATTAATTTCACCTTGACCGTCGTACGTATTGAAATAGTAAAGCTGCTTGTTGCCATACTTGTACGCCAAAAGAAGGTGCTTGAGCATTTCGCTCATGGGAATTTTTTCGTCCGGGTAATAGGTCGGGTTGTAACTCGTATTAATACTGATTCCCTGATCAATGTACTTTTGCAGGACCGAACAGATCTTCAAATAACCCTCGGGGCTTTTCTGATCCCACAGAAGTTCATATTGACCCCGCAACCGTTCAAACTCGGGAACCACCTGCTTTAAGACACCATGTTTGGATTGCTTGATGCTGATGTAACTGCGAGGCGGTTCAATCCCGTTTGTGGCATTGCTGATCTGGGCACTTGTTTCCGCCGGCATTAACGCCATCAGGGTTGCATTACGAATTCCGGTTACTTTGATTGTTTCCCGCAACGACGACCAATCCATGCGCTCCACGTGGGGGACGAGTTCGTCGACATCTATTTTTCGGGTATCAATCGGCAGACGCCCATCGGCATATTTCAGGTCTTTCCACCGGGAACAGGGACCGAATTCAACGGCGAGTTCTGCGGATGCTTTGATCAAGTAGTAACTCCACGCTTCCGCGTACTCGTCAACTAACGCCAAGGCTGCTGGGTCGCTGTATGAGGTGCCATTTTTGGCTAGGAAGTAGGCGAAGTTGATGATGCCAACCCCGAGTGGCCGAAATTCCTCGGTGGAAAGTTGCGCGGCTCTCAACGGATAGTCCTGGTAAGTCAAAAGGGCATCAAGACCTCGAACCGCCAGTCGGCACAACTTCTCGAAATCTGCCGGAGTTGCAACGTTCCCCCAGTTAATAGCGCTCAGAGTGCACAGTGCGATCCGCCCATTTTCGTCTGAGATGTCGTTGAGCGGGACAGTGGGCAGGTCAATTTCGCTGCACAGGTTGCTCATCTTAATCGGTGCTATTTCTTCCTTGAATGGACTGTGCGTGTTCGCGTGATCGACATTCTGCAAATAAATCCGACCCGTATCTTTTCTTTCCTGCATGAACCGGCCAAAAAGGTCGGCCGCCTTGAAAGTTTTTTTCCGGATCATTGGATTGTTTTCGGCGGCTTCATACAATGTTTTAAA
>Ga0105055_10004257_pt1 | contig 21079 bp, 21 predicted proteins | sample BON03_FD_78090 | JGI IMG/M metagenome (GOLD analysis project Ga0105055, IMG submission 78090) | Freshwater microbial communities from Lake Bonney liftoff mats and glacier meltwater in Antarctica - BON-03 | ecosystem: Environmental > Aquatic > Freshwater > Ice > Glacier meltwater | place: Lake...
CACACGCACACAAACACACACACACACACACACACACGCGTGCGCGCGCATGCACACACGCGCACACGCATGCACGCACACGCACATTTAAGACTACGCCCGAACGCACGTGCACACACACGTAGTGTGCATGTGCACAGCTTGTATACACACACACACACACATATAAACACACAAACACATGCACACACACACACACACACACGCACACGCACACGCACATACATACAAACACACACACGCACACACGCGTGCACACGCATGCACATACGCACACACGCATGCATGTACACACACACACATAAACACACACACACACATCTACAGTCGAGGGTTGCTTCATGCACAAGTGTAAATTGAAGTGCTTTCAGGCCGCTGATATCGTTATTAAACTCACTCATTTACTTTTTCGCATGCACAATCTGTGTTGGACTTGTTACAGATCAGCTGATCCTTACGATAATGGGGAGACGCCGAGCGTCAAGAAGACAGATGGTACGACGATGATGGAGGGGGTGTATGTGGAGGTGCGGTCAGTTGCTATGCAGCTGCTGGAGCGAGAGGGCTCTGTTGAGGCTATTCACCTCGCCATTAAGGAGGTTGTTCTTTGTACGTATGCATGCATACACGCATTCGTACATGCATGGAAACGTATTGTATATATCTATCCATGTTCGTGTGTGTATGTAAAAGGACTGCATATACTGGCATGCATAGAGACGTGCATGAAGAAGAGGCCCTGAAGATGAAGATGAAAACTCATGATGGTCGCAAGACGCTCAATACGCTCACTCGTCGCTCACTCGCTAAATAACATGTGAACCCATCCATACACCTACACACATGTCTGCACATGCACCCACCTATGCACATGCATGTACATATAAAAATACACATGACCATCAAGGTACTTTGATGGAGACGCATACGGTTAAACATTTGCCCAAGAGTGTCGATGACAGATATGAATATCAACAAAATGTAAATATAAACATACATATTAAACCATGAAAGTGCAGGAACTAAAGATGCGGCTGGAGACAACGCAGCAACAGCTCACTACATGCCGCCAGGCGCTTCAAAAGGGCGAGATAGAGCAGTGTGTGGCACGCTCTACCATTGCTCTAGCGCATGCCAACGCCTTGGCCCAGTCCACCGCTGCATGGTAAGTGTGGGTGGCTGGGTTGGCAGGTGGGTGATGGATGTAGGAATGAGGGTATACCGTATATCATTGCCCTGTGCTTGCAATCATGGAATTTGCAATTGTGAGACGGTGCAATTGTTTACGTCTTGATGTGGTGTGTGCGCGTGTTTGACACACACTTATTGGCTGGTAAAACCAAATATATGCACATCAGCAGGAGGGCAAGAGAAGAGGTGGTTGCCCTAGCCAGCACTATAGGCGACAAGCAACTCCTCATTTCCAAACTGCAAGACCAGCTCAAACAGAAAGGCGCCCAGAGCATATACAGAGAAGTGGTGAGGGATGTGGTTGACAAGGGCAGGGGACTGGAGACACTCGAAAGATACGCCTTGAGCCATGCCTTGAACCATGAGTTGAGTAATAAGTGTGTCGCATCTCAATTGAGCACACGTGATGCGTGTGTCACACATGATGCGTGTGTCACGTCGCACGCGCGCACGTATAGCGCCTGTGAGTGCGCTGCTGCCATGGCCATGTCTTTGGCTGTGGTTGTACTCTGTATGGTATTGCTCCCTTTGACGCTTCCAGGGATCAACTCAGTGTCTCATGACTCAGTGTCTGATGTTGCAAGCATGCACAGCACCGAGTGTGCGCCTGCTACTGCCTGCATACCACCCCAAGGATTTGACAATCTGCGTCTCCAGCTCTACGTATGTGTGTCAACGCTGCGCAAACATGCTGAGGTGTGTCACCAAGTTGTGTGTGATTCAGTATCTTGCATGTGTGTGCATGTGGCCTTGTTTCTTGAATACGCGTGCATGCGAGGGGCACTGACAGCGGCAGGGGCGTGGGAGTGTTGACAAGGCTTTGGAGCTAGCATCTCTTGCGCACCAGTTCTCTTATATACATTCATCAGAGATCCGGTATCCTGGGTCGTTGCTGGAGCTTGCTGGAGCTTGCTTGAGGCAGCACACCTTGCACGACATGTGTTTATGTGCGTGTCTCGTCGTGGGACATGCGCCTTTTCCAAATGACCATCCTCTTTGTGTGTGTGTGCACTGACCGAAAGCCAGCATTCATCTGACCTAAATCTGTCTGCCCACTCATTCACGATCACAAATGCATATGCGCACAGTCAGCAACTAGGAACGTCAGAGTCAAAAACAAGACGCTCAAGATGGACCGTTCCATCGCACTGCAGCAGTTTGGTGCGTTTGCAATCTCGCTCTGGTGATTCTTTGTTGAGAATCGTGACCACAGTACTCCTTCAATCTGTGTTTGATTGTACATGTTTCAATAACGACATATCATTTACGAGTTGTATGTACGCGAGAGAGTGAGTGTGCACGTGAAGAGGTCAAAAGGACCACACGGGCGACACCTTGCAAAACTGTACAAAAAACTAGAGATACAAATTTGCAACAGGTCCTATTTCATATTTACATACATGTTTTCCCAAGCTAATACGGCAATACCTTTTTGCACTCCTGGATCATTTCTGAGTCACGCATTCAAGACTTCTAATAATAAGACCCATAAATCACATTTTGCCACCCCCTCCTTTCTATCACTCCCCCATTGCTCCTCTCGGTTTCGTGCCGATGCCGCATTGTTTGCCTCTCCAGCAGCTATTCGCCCCTTGTCTGTGTCAGCACCGCGTTGCAATGGTTGTCTGGCATGGATTGGAGCACTCTGCGGATACAGGTCTTTAAGGACCCAACTTCACTGCCTCTCTTCTAGTGTAGATGTGAGTCATCTATTTACCCGAAGCCACTACTATGTGATAATGGTCATTGAAACCAACCGGATAGAAATCCAGCTTGGAAAACTGCACAGTTCCAAGAAAAAAGAAACCCACTTGCCTGGATTCCGGCGACTAAGCATCCTCAAGTGAAAGATATTTTTAGTCATCTATTATCCAGGCGACAACCTCAGACTTCATTTTAACTGAGGCCAAATTTACCTGGTGAAACAAAAGAAACGCAGCGGTCGGTAAACTTACTTTCAACCATTCAAATTGAGTTTTGTCAATGAGTATTACTACAGATTAGATTACACCAGATTATTTTTAAAAATGGTAGAGTTGATTTGCACAGTTAGGTTGCACATGGATTTTGAACTCAAGAATGGTGCGGGAAATATCTCAGTCAATGCTTTGAATCTTGGCCGCTAATTTGTTTATTTCGGGTTGGGCTGATAACAAGACAGCAAAAAGAAAAAACGAAAAATCAGAAATCTTTCTTTTATATTGACGAAGCTTTTATTGCAACATGATGAGATAGTCCATTGTATTTGAGGACCCGATGCAGTTGCTTAGAACTGTTGTGGACAATTACCCTGTATGTAGTTCGGAAGCCTGCTTGTGGCTCTCAACATTTCACAGTTTGTTGAGCTAGCCTGCATTCTCTTTGTATCAAGTCTCCACAATCAAGACCCTTTAACTTCCAAGAAACATTGTATTCCGGTCAAAAACTGAATGGTCCATGTTAGAAAGTCACCATGTGCAGGCATGCAGTTCTCAAACCTCGCTTGCACGCAGAAATAGGTAGCTATTTGGGATAAAGCCGGAGCAGCATAAACATGAACAGGCAGAAGCGTCTTCACAATGCGAATGTGGCAGACACACAGTGCGTCTTCATACTGTCCAACACCACTTTACATGGGAATGGTACAAGTGGTGCTGGTGGTCACAGTGATCAACACCTTTTTATGTGTGAATGATGGTCACTCAGATGATGACCAGTAGCATCAGTCGTGACGCCGATGCAAAAAAGGTTTTGCCACAACCAAACAAGAAAATTGGTCTCTGTTTGCTTTTGTGTTTGTTTGTTTGTTTGTTTGTTTGTTTGTTTATTGAAGGTGACGGTCGTGTGTGTTTGTTCGTTTGTTTCAACGATTGACGAGAGCCGTTACTACGACGTGCAGCTTGTAGCGAGGCTCGGAAGGCCTCGGGATGCACATGAATAGTAAGCAATGATATTATCAGATAATGTACGTCAGGGCTGCTCTTGCAGTGCTTGTTTGTTTGTGGAATCCTTCATCAGGCTTTCTTTCAAGCCTTGGTTCGTGCAGTGGGTATATTTTTTTCTTTTTTCTTTGTTTTGTTTTTTTAAAGAAGCTCACACGTTGTGTGTTTTGTTTGTTCGTAAATGCGAACCACCACAGACGCCATACGCAAGAATTGATGCTAGTGTTATCATTTTCAGAAGCTGGCTCTCGCATGACCTTTTTTACTGCAAAATTGGTAATCCCGCAGAGAAAAAGAAAAAAAGACACAGGAAAGGAGAGAAAAAGAGGAAGGGAGAAAAACAGAGAGAGAGAGAGGAGAGGGTCTTGAAGAACCTAAAAAAGTCTCAGAGAGAGAGACAGAGAGTGAGAGAGAAAAAGAGTCTCAGATAGAGAGTGACAAAGAGCGAGAGAGAGAGAGAGAGAACCCCCAAGGGGGGGTCGGGGGTGGGCAGAGACATAGATATCTAGTTAGAGAGAGGACATCGTTTTTGGGTCTCTTTCTTTCTTTCTGTTTTTCTTGGGTGGTGAAAATCTAACTTCACTATACCAAGTGGGTGATGAACACCCAAATAATCATTTAGGTGTGGGCGGTAATAATGTAGTAGATTTTGGTTTTGGTTTTGGTGGGAGAGCCACCATGCCGCGGTGTGAGCAGAAAGAAGGTATTTGGTTTTGGTTTTGATTTTGGTGGGGTGAGCCACCAAACCGCTAACCATCCCGTGAATTTTGGAACACATACGAATGGTGCGCTGGGTTTGGTTTTGGTTATATGTGCTGCCATACCGCTGACCCTCCCGAGAAATTAGGAAAGCTCACGCATGTTGGGCAGTAATAAGGTAGTTGTAAGCCCCTGGCACCAAGGCACTCCAACAATGGATTTGAACAAACGTTCACATTCGTAAACCAGGAGAACAAGACATTTAGAGACCAAAACAAAGACAAAACGAATATCGAAAGAATGCAGAGCAAAGTATTATGAGAATATATATATGTATATGAATAGGGAAAAAGATGAATTTGAGCTGGAAACTATTTGCATACGAACATACAAATATGGATACACACAGACAGATAGGGAAATATAATTGCACATGAATGGGGAAATAAATGCGTATTAGTATGTTTATATACATCGATATGAAATAGTTGCAGATGATCATGGAAATATACATATGGATAGGGACATATGTCCAACTGGATACAAAATTGATGCGTGTGGATAGGCGGATAGATGAATATGAACGTGCCAATATAGATGTATATGAGCGTAGCAATATAAATACACTTTTTAGGGGAATGCATGCGCGTCAATATGCAAATATACATATATATGAATACGGAAATGTAATCGTATATGAGAGGGAAATAGATGCTTATGAATATGGCTATGTGCATATGAAGTAGTAATAGTTGGATGGTTTCCAGAAAGAAACGACTCGTTTAATACGAGCCTGAGAACACTTTCTAGCGACTCTCTCAAAGTATGGATCTCTCGTGAGGTTCCCATTGCTGTTGAGATGAGTCGAGAACATATGACCACATCTGGATATGGATTTTTCCCTTTCTTTTTTGGGTGGTGAAAACACAATTAATCCCTCAGACTCAGAAGACTGTTCAGGACCTTTGCCCGCATACTGATAATGGTGGACCCGCAGCGGGTTAAAACTGTCTTCAATGTTTGTGGGCTGGCCTGTATTCTTGGGCTAACAAGCTCCAAAAAATAGGTATACCTTACTTCGCCAGATTGGGCTGGTGCCCACCCACTAAAGTAGGTTTGGCCTAGGGGGGGGTGTCCAAGTAGAGCCTGTCACGTGAGCGAGTTGCCCTTTCACCAATTCGCTTCTCTAGAACTCAGATCACGGACCAGGGCACTTGATGACAGAGACCTAGACAACACTTCTATCTGTTCTTCTGTTAAAAATTAACCCCTCACGCCAAGCGACAATTGTTCTGATAGACTGGTTGAACTCCCCCACCCTCGTGCCCCAACACGAATGAACAAACTGCGAACACACGAGCGCATGTGCACACCCTGCAGTGATTGTGTCGCAGATACGTACGGTGATGCCAAAAACACCTGTGGAATGTAAATACCTGCATGCACTCGTGCCCAGGACACCTGTTTAATGCACACCGCAAAAGTGCACATACACCCGCGCAAGCACGCCCGTGCGATGGCGCGGCAATGCCTTCGCCATGCAAACCATTTCCGCCTATCCTGCAATTGAGCTCTACCCAAGAAACCGCAAGATTTCACAACAGCCCATTGCGCAGCCGCACCTTCGTTGCCACACAGGCATCATCTGATGAAACGCCTTGGTGCGGGCCCCATCCAGTTTGTCTATCGTTCGCATTCGGCCTTGACCGCCGAGGAGATCATCCTGCACAAAACACTATGTCAACCATTTTTGCGTGCCGCATTTTATGAGTGAAAGAGCGTCCACACAATCATTTTGACGACCAGGCGTTTTGACAATTAAAATTGCAATGTTGAGGAGATTTTTTTTGGCATGTTCCGCAAATAAATTGAAACCTTTTGTCTAGATTTGATTAGAATACTTTTGAGAGGTGCATCCTCTACAAGTCACGCCGTTTCAGAGTTCGGGAATTTGATTGTTGTTAACACGTTGTCCTGTTTTGTCATCGTGGGCCAAAGTGTCTTGAAGTGCTTTTTCTTTCTTTCTTGGGCGGCGAATGACCAACTTAATCACTGGACCAAGTGGGTGGTAAGCACACGACTAATCACGTAGGACCCAAGCATTTGTCCCGGACTGTAGCCGACCGAGGCTAGTATAAGGCCAACCCGCCAGTGGGTATGAACTGTTCACAATGTTCGTGGGCTGGCACTGCTCGAAAATTGTGTCATGCTTCCATTTTACCCGTGAAATCGTACTGAACGCTGAATATCTCAGCCATAATTTCCCTGATCGTCAAGTCCTTTGGATGACTTGAAAACAACTCTTTAAGATCTTCATGAAATTCAACATGATTGATTGATCAGAACAATATTTGCATATATATGGGTCAAAATCAACTTTCGGTCTGTTCTGGGTGAGGAAACTGAAAATTCTTCTAGGGGTCCTTCCCGTGCCTGGATCGAATCGATTGAGGGTGCAGGTATAAATATCTATTTCTTTCTTTCTTTCTTTCGTGGGTAGCCTTCTTTCTTTCTTTCGTGGGTGGCAAATACCCAACTTAATCTCAAAAAGTTGGATTATGGATATGGCAAAGATAATTGCTGAAGATCAAGAGCTCATGTCGAATATGTAATTCAAAATCAGTCACTTTGATCGTGCAAGCTCTGTAATTGTGAAACATTCGTTTGTATTAAAGTTGAGTAATATAGAAGAATTTGAATACGTGTGACCACCGATTTCAGATTTTGCGGCCGTGTGGGGGCCGTGACGATTTTTGGCCTCTGAAATTGATTTCGTTCGGGGCTAGGTAGGACTTACAAAAAAATCGTCACGGCCCCCACAATGCCGCAAAATCAAACATTGGTGTCACACATCTTTAAATTCTTCTATATTACTCGACTTTCATACAATGCATGTTTCACAATTACAGAGCTTCCGCGATCAACTTGACTGGTAAAATTACCTGAATGTTGTCCACATTACAGGGACTCTTTCCGAGTTCGGAAAGGTGTGATCTAAAATTCAGGCTAAAGATCTCAAAAAGATACATTATTGCCCCTGTGCACGTATTGGAGATCATTCTTGATCTTCCTTTTGGTTTTCCAATAAACAACATTATCTCTCTCTGCCCCTGTGCCCGGATTTTTTCATGGAATAAACATTTCCTGTCGTGTTTTTGTTTCGGGATATGCCATTTATCAGGTAAATCCATTGGGCCAGCGTTTGACCTCTTACTAATTTTTTCTGGAACAGCAGGTTGGGGAGAGATGAACCTCGCTGAAGTAAGCATTTGTTTCTTTTCTTCTTTCCCGCTCATGAAGGAGATCAGACTTAAAATATTTGGATGTGCAGATTGGGATTTCCCTTAGTTCAAGTGAATGACGGGGACTCCCGTTTATTCCCGAAGAAACTTGTTTGAAATCTTGGGGATTCCCGTGAAATCTTGTTTGAAGCGAATATGGTACCTGTATCCTCTCTTTTTGGTCCTCGGCCATCATTGCGCCGAGAATGGCGTGGACAGTGACCTCAGCACATGATAAGGAAAGTCTCTTTCTCGAAAACTTTTGTTTTCGAACCCCCCAATTGGGAAAATTGCGATCACTGGATAGCAACTTCTTTTTTTACTCTGAGTGGCCTTTGCATTCAATTTTTTTTTCCTTTCTTGGGTGGTGAACACCCAACTTGGCAACTCTAGCGTAAGAAACTCGGTTTCAAAAGTGAGGACTGGGTTTTGAACGACAAATATCTTCATGGACAAGGACTGAAGGACTTTTTCTGATGCACCTATTACGATCCCACTGTACTAGGGAGCTACAATACCTACAGCGAAGCGACAGGAGATCAACAGGGTCATGGCAGCCGACCACTTTTTTCACCGAGCGCTAGTTTGTTTGTTTGTTTGTTTGTTTCCAAGTAGCGTAAGAAACTCGGTTTCAAAAGTGAGGACTGGGTTTTGAACGACAAATATCTTCATGGACAAGGACTGAAGGACTTTTTCTGATGCACCTTGTTTGTTTCTGTGTTTGTTTGTTTGTTTGTTTCTTTTTTTCCTTTCTTGAGTGATGAAACCCCCACTTAATCACTGTACTAAGTGGTGGTGGTGAACAACCAATTCATCACTTATGATCCAAGATACTATCCCGGACGGTTGACCCGCGACATGTGTAGACCGTGACTCGTATCAGTCACTCTTGGTCACCACGGTATTGACTACTCTTTAGTCAACTGAGAAATATTTGAGGGTTTACTCCCTAGGTGTTTCCCCCACTTTTATTAGAAACCGTACATAGAAACAATGGGACGTCAAGGAATGGTGTGAGCCGTTGGACGTCCGACCAAGTGCGAAAGGCCCTGCGCGAAGCGTGGCATAAGAGCTGAAGCATGGGAATATCAATTGTGATTGGGATTGTTTCTAGTTTTAATAGAGGTCTGCGGTGTTAGCGTATTGCTGCACTTGCTTCAGGGCCAGTTTGTTTCCTTTTATCGTCTCCATCGGTGTGGAAAATGCTTTGCTAGTACTGGACTGCACTCAATCTCTTGCTTCCGTCACTTGTTTCAGTCAGCAAGGTCAGGATGTACGCATGAATCATTTCGTCTGCATGAATGCATTCCTGTGCTGCAGTTCTGTTGCAAGTCCAATGCCGGCTATTTACTCATGCTGTGCTATTCGCCTGCGATATGTTTTTCGTTTGTGAGATTGCCCGACGAGTTTTATGTCACTATGTTTAAAGTTGCCGTTGCTTCTGATGGTTCACGCAAGTACGCAGCCAGCTATTCTTTAATCTACAGCTGCTGCTGGCAATTTGATGTCTACGTCAAGTAGCAGTTCTGCCCATGAGTCCTCAGATCTTGACTCCCTTCTCAGTGATGCATGACTTGTTGCCCATCTTCGATTTCTTCAATTATTTCGAGTTCATCTTTTAGTTCTGACGATCCGCCTCGTTCTGTGGTGCGACCTGCTGTCATTTAGGGGGGGGGGACTTTGGCCATCAACCAGAAAGTAATTTCGGCACGACAAATTCTCTCATTCTTCGTGTCAAGTGCTCGTTTGTCTCTGTTAGATGCGGCCATTCAAGAACATCGCAGAACATACTGCCTTCTCTTTACTTTCGTACTCAAATATTCGCTGCGCAAGGCTCTTATTGAGGCACATGCGTTCTACAGTCATGTCAGTCTTGAGATGCTCGTTTAAATGAAGAAAAGGAGTAAAGATCATTCAAACGTATTATCTCGTTCAGAGAGGTTCCAGATTTCGAGTTTAAAATTTGTCCATTCTCTGCTGTGATGAAATCTTTCGTAGAAGCATAACTCACTGCCGTGTTTTTCAGTGGGCAGAGGCACTCTCCGACTTTTCGGCAAGATATATGTCAATTCTTTTTTCCAATCAAATCGCATTTACAGTAAGTCTGTGCGTGCTCGGGATGTATGCTTTATTTTACGATATGAGAAGTCGCACTGTTCCTTTAGTGTATCTCAAGTTCTCTGCATAAATTGGCTGTTTCTCCTGAGTTACTCATGACAGGTCACGCGGGTGAAATTCTCGTCAAGGCGATGGGGTCAAGACTCTCCGGCCAAGGCACCTACAACGATCCTGTCCCTTAAACAATCACTCCAAGATCTATCTGTTGAGCGTGTTATCGACGTGATTGATCGCATGGCTGCTGTTAGCATAGCGCATGTCAATCCTGCAGCTATCATGCGGGATTTTTGTCGACAAACACTTTACTCTTTTGAATAATCCTTCGATTCAGCACTGCCCTTCTGATTCCGGCATTTCTGACCACGAGGTAGAGATCTTGATCTTGATGGCAATGCCTTCTGGATGTTTTGGATTCCAATATCCTTCAACTTTTAAGCTGGTGTCTTCCTGGGGGTTGGTACCTTGGAGAAGTACACCTACGGATCTATTCTTATGATTGGTCTGCGACGATTTGCTGTTGTTCAGCAGACTATAGACTTTATTTATGCCCTCTTCTTGCTTACAGCATGCACCGTCAGCCACCTCTGAAACGCTTGGTTCCATCACCTGCTACAGTGCATCCAGAGTCCGAATAAGCAATACTCATCTCGGACGATTCTGGCGATGTTCATCAAGGCATAGATTCAGCACTGGATTCTTTGCATGAGCTCGTGGTATTGTCTCAGCCCTTTTTAAAAGCTGCTGCTGAAGCGAGTACATCGGAATCTGATCCGATGGATTTCGATAATGAGGTTGCTGATGGAATCACCCACCTTGACTAGGGAAGCTGATTTTCCAAAATAGTTTCAAAATGACGGTTGCCACACGCCGTGAGAAGAGCGTGGCTGAAAGGCAACATCATCAGCAATCCAGTCGTCACTGATACCAAGGTCTTTGTCACCACCAGTATCGGCACTTTCAGACGTAAGAGTCGCCAAAACTGGCATTCAGTTACGAGCACAGTGAGCGAGAGATGAGAAATCGACCTCTCTAAGCCCAAGATATGGTCTGCTCCGATCAACACTTCAATCAAGTTTTTTGATTGACATAGTATTGCGAGCTTACAAGACGCTGCTCCTTGGCAAAAGTATCAAGATTCGCTCTTAAATTCTGGTGGCAGCTAGTGGGGGGTTGTGTCTTACGATATCGTTCAATATCTGTACAATCACGTGCACTGTTGCCAGCTACGTGCACTACATGATTTCTTTCCACATGTGTCGATATTCTTGTGACAAATTCGTAATTTGGTTACAGATGCTGCTTATCGTGTTCGAGTTCTTTACTCTTCTGCGTGTACTGCACACCCAGCATGTTATCTTAATATCGGGATTGTGGCGATTCAAGCGCAGTCTCCTCATCTTTTCACAGAATTGTTTGACTATGACACATGTTGTAAGACGCCTGAAAAACAAGTATTGGATGACGACCTTGGTCAAGGAAATTACCGTGCTTCAGAAAATGGACTATTTGTTACTTTATCTTTTGCTGCTGGCTAATATGACCGTGTTTGCAGTGCCATCATGTTCACCTCGTTGAATTCAACAATCAACAGGAGCCAGGCCGTGATTTTTTTGAACGCTTTGTGCACACTTGTTTTCGAATGACAATTCGTCGTGTCTCGGCTCTTACGGCTATTTCAGGTTGGTATTCTTTGGATTACAATACAGTAGTTGCTTTCATGTCCAGTACTCTCGCCTACAGCGAACACTTATACATGAAGGCGCCAGCTGGTTATGAGAATGACTGAGGAACAGCTTCTCTGTGCAAGAGCTCAATTGTGTGAGTTTCCCGTCAATGAAATTTTGTTCGTCGTGAAGTCTTCGGCCTTGCTCTCGTGCTTGGCTTTGGAGTATTGCCCGTTCGTCGAACGTCACAGGTTAATTCACGTCCAAATTTTGCTCATTTTGGCAATTTCTCTCAACATGGATTTCTGTGGCTGTGATGATCCTTGTAATGCACGTCGACAATAATGGCATTCGAAATAACTGTGAGGAATTGGTGCAATAATTTGAGAAGTTTGTCGTAGTGGCCATGAACCCAGGCGTCGACTTGGACTTTCTGCCCATCCTTGACAATTCGTTGTGCATGCCTACGCTGCCTTTATCTTGGATCTTTCTTACGTTGCCACCAATAACCTACCACAGCTCAACTCTTTTAGGAGTTACTCTACTCGCTCATTAAAGCAACGCCTGTTCATCTCTCGTATGCCAAATTTTTGGCTCCACTCTCTACTTGGTATCACAGATTGCAAGTCTTCCTGGTTTTGAAATATCGTATGCTCTCGTCTGTTAACATCGATGCAATCTGCGTCTCCTTTCAGTCATCTTCTGTCTATTTGAGTTAGGCTCTTGACAAGAATTATTGGCGCAGCTCGATTGCCTACCATCTCGTCGTCAACAGTGCTACGTTTTTCTGAGGCATGTGAGTCTTTCCGAGATGGTGGCGCTATGCATGGCTGCGATGGAGCTCATGGTGTTGGCTGGCTGTTCTTGTGTGTTTGTGAGGGCCTTCTAGCCTGCCGTGGAATTTGTTTTCCTGCAGCTTAAGCCCACTTTCATCTCTCAAGACAACTCTGGTTGTGTCGATTCAGCGAACAATGTGCATTTACGTGGGTGCAGCAAGCAAGTTGCCCCATGTGTCTGCTTCATTCAGGAACTCATTCAAGATGGAACCATCAGTGCAAAACAGTGCCCTACTGCAGCGCAGATTACCTGCCATTGGTACTAAAGCTTTGCCACGAGTACCTTTCGAATCCTTTACAGATCAACTTCTTAGCGACAGGCACGTTGGCAGCAAATGATTTTCATTTGGCCATTCCTACGCCCGTGCGTCTGCTTAAGTATTCAAGTTGTCTCTCCTGGTCTCGATGGTGCATATGCTTTGTTATCCTGTTAATGTGTCATATCTGTTGCATTATCGCTTATACCTCTCTCTCGAGCTTTTTAAGCAAGGGGGTTGCAAGCAATGTTAAGGTGCTTGACATGTATTTCGCTCAAACATGTCATATGTCGTATACCATTGACTATTTGAGTGAGGGGGGGTATCAGAGTCATTCTGTGACTCTGACATGTATTAATTGTGACTCGTATCAGTCACTCTTGGTGTTGACTACTCTTTAGTCAACTGAGAAATATTTGTGGGTTTACTCCCTAGGTGTTTCCCCCACTTTTATTAGAAACCGTAAATAGAAACAATGGGACGTCAAGGAATGGTGTGAGCCGTTGGACGTCTGACCAAGTGCGAAGGGCCCTGCGCGAAGCGTGGCATAAGAGCCTAAAGCATGTGGATATCAATTGTGGTTGGGATCGTTTCTGGTTTTAATAGAGGTCTGCGGTGTTAGCATATTGCTGCACTTGCTTCAGGACCAGTTTGTTTCCTTTGTCATCTCAGCTGAGCACAACAACTGCCTTCGTGATACCTGTACTACTTCGCTTTGGACCCACACCCTAAGTTGTGTTTCTTTCTTTCTTGAGTGTGTGTTGCTTTGTTTTAGTGACGAATACCCAATTTAATCGTTGGACTAAGTGGGTGGTGGTATGCACCCAGTTAATTGCTTAGGACCCAAGAGACTGCCCCGGAACATTTCCGACCTACTTATAATGGCCATATATTCATAGAGCACCGTGGCAAAACTTTTTTTCTTTCTTTCTTTTTTAGGTTGCAAAGACCCAACTCAATCACTGGACCAAGCGGGAACCGCAATTCAATGAAAAAAACGACTCAGTTAATACGAGCCTGAGAACACTTTCTAGCAACTCTCCCAAAGTGTCCAGACAGCAACTTCTCTGCTTACTCCGAGTGCCCTTTGCATTCAATTCTTTCTTTCTTTTTTGTGTTGCGAACACCCAACTTAATCACTGGACTAAGCGGGTGATTAATCACGTAGGACCCAATAAAATGTGATCAGAAATTCACAAGAGATATTAGTCCTTTCGGGGGAATCCGACATGTACAGAAGACGACAAGTTGTCAGAGCGTTGGTAAGATGAATTCAAATTCAATTGGAAATAGTGCGGTGCCAGGGGGCACAGTACAAACAAAGATCTTCAGTACAAATTAAAAGGGACTTGGTACAACTTGTTACAATTTGCTTCGAAACTTTCTTTCTTTCTTTCTTTCTTTCTTGGGTGGCGAATACCCAACTTAATCACTGGACTATGCGGGCGGTGGACACCCGATTAATCACTTAGAACCCAAGAAACTGTCCCTGCCGTTGCCGATCTGGCGCACGGAGGGGCTTTAACCCAGGTACCTATTCGTCTCCGCGTTTTGAGATCGGACTTCAATTCAATTCAATATTCGATTTCAAATCGAACGTCTCCTTTTGGAAGATATCCGATCTCGGATCGGACGTCTCCATAGGACGTTCGGCGCCGAATATATGCAAAGATGACCAGTAAGTGTACGTTTTGAAAAAAAAGTCATCGATCATCGTGATCAATGCAGTCAATCCAGTTGCCAATGGATTGACAACCCCCTCGAGTCACGAACAAATGTGTCAAAGGCCCATATTTTATTTTTAATTTTATTTATTTACATATACATAATTTATTTGTCATTTTTTGTGTGCATTTAATCATTTTAACTGTTTTATGTTAATTTTACATGTATATGTATGTAGGCATACATTTATATTATGTTTCGCATTCATTTGTTTATTTATTTTTTATTTTTGTTGAACAGTCTTGGTGTAAACATACACACATGAGCACGTGTTTAGTTGGATGGAATAGATACAGATGAAGACGTGGTCGAAGAACGCACATATGGGAAGGGGAGGTGCATGCAGAATTGAACATTTTTATATGAAGATGGTATGTGTGTATTCATAGGAAGTATAGACACGTATGAATTATTGAAATAGAGACCCTTGAACATGGGGTCACCAGTGTGTATACATCGAGCGAAGCCGATAGAAACAGGTACATAGAGACATATTATAATTGGAGTATACAGATTACAAGTGGCCATTACAGAATACTCGTAACATATATACATATGTATATGGCGAAAGATGTACATGAACATGGAAGAGGAGGGAGGTGCGTGTACATGTTTAGATACATATACGCATGAATTAGAGAAATAAAGATGCAGATGGAAGGCAAAGACAGGCGTATGGGCAAGGTTATGTGAATATCAATAAGCACCGTGACACAGGTGCATATTGAAGTTGAAAAAATAAAGCAAAAAAAAGATGTTATGAATATGGAACAGACCACTAAACACTCAGCGCACGAAACACAGATAGACAGACAGGTAGAGATGAAAGCATATACACTCGAAACAAACTCATAGAGACAGACAAACAAACAAGGAATGTGCGTGAGGGAACCCAGGCTATTATTGGTAAAGTGCCAAGGTTGGGGATTCACACTCGGGTAATGCACACTATCTCACGGTTGTCCGTAAAACTCTGAGAGGAACTTAAAGGTGAGGGTGCAAACAAGTACATTATTTATGAAAAAGTCTTGAGTCAGGGAGAATTTGCATGAAATCATGTCAAGGACGCGAGAGAGTGGCGAGGTGACGCGCGTGTCGCTGTTTTGATGAGTGCCTCCCTTTTTACCACCATTCTTTTTAGTACTGGCACTTTTTCCCTTTACCTTGTCTCCCTGCTTTTCCTGCTCTCGGGTTAGCTGAAACCCCATGTCTCTTACCAATTGCAACCCTCCTCTGAACACCCCTATAAACACCATCATCTTCACCAAGTGCAACTCTCTGTAGGTCAAACGTGTCTGTTTTCACATTCATCACTGAGGGAGGCAGCTTGCGACTCTCATCTGCCATTTTGCCCACCTTGGCTGGCACTACCTCATCTGCCCCAGCACTCCAGGCTGTCGTGCACCAACGAATTTTGGAACGGACTTTGACCCCCTCTGCCTCAACTACCTGCATGTCGTCTTGTGCTCCTTCCGCATCCGGCATCCAAGCGTCTCCATTGAAGCCATCCAGACACACTCCGAGAGTAGAGGTGCCACTGCTGTCACCGTTACTTTCAGACAAATCAAGCTCACTCAGTTGCAGGCCAACTTCTCCTGGTTACAGACCCTGTCGCCATGCTGTCTCATCCCCCTGATAGTCAAATGTGGCTGGCATCTTGACAAGGTCCAGGGTTTCCGCATCAGGCGCTACCTCTGCAGGCTTGCCTGATGTAATAGCGCTAGCATCAGTTGGCAACTCCACCCCTGCCTCATTCAACAGTTGTATCATTGTTCCCAGTGGAACCTGTGTGCAACTGTTGTGCAAGTTCCCACCTCGACGTGCTGGCGAGTCAGTCGGCAAGACATGAACCAGTGTCTTACTGGTGGCAGATGGAGCTATGTCATGCACCCGCCACATGCGCGTCTCACAGATCCCTCGCACTGATCATTGTTGCTCGACGCTCAGATGTACCTAGTCATGGGGGATGGGTGGCGGCAGTGGTACTGGGTGTGGGCCTGTGTACATGCCAAGCAATGTTGATGCTGCTGTCATAACAATAGTCACCTGCAGAGGTGCTGGAGGAGCGTCCAGTGTCACGTAAATGACATCCTTCAGCACTGAGGGGATGGTGCCCTACTGGCCAACCTGCAGCCACGGGAGGTTTGCAACGAGTTGGTGCACTTCAATGCGAACATTAGCGCGCAGTGCTGGAAGGACTGGGTCGCAGCTACTAAATATTTGACAAATCATTGGGCAGTATCCTTGTCGGAACTGCTTCAGTGGTCGGAGTGCCCTGGAGGCTGAAACCCAGTGGAGTAGCATCTGCTTGCCATCAGGTCACACGCCAATGGCTCGCATTCCTGCTGTCACTGCCTTGCGTTCGCACGCCACATTCCTCAGGAGTGTGGTGAGTGCCACACATGCATGTTATCTGCACAATTTTCTGGGCCTCTCTGTGTTGGTAACGGGCGCGCAAGACTGGGGCAGCGCACGCGAGGCACACATACAAAGCAGTCGACAGAAGGGCATCACTTGCCAGTTTTTTCCGAGATGGCTGTCTCGCCAAGCAGTTCCCACTACGGCTAGTGCCTTTGAGAATAAGTCGTTGATGGTAAGCACAAACGTCACCACTTATTGTTCTAGACTGAAGACATCTCGCAGCCATGCAGCAATTTTCAAAGGTAATTGTCCAACTATCCCAAATTGCAGAGCTGTACATGTCATCCGTTGCCTGTCTGTTACATTTCCAGTTGATGCCAAGTATTGACGCATAACCCCAACACATTTTTACAGCACCTCGTACGCAGCTTGCTGCATATCAGCGCCAGCGCACATCTCCCCAGATGTTGCATCTTTCTGTCCCCACAGTCCACGCAGACATGTAATGCGTTCCTTGGTCACCACACTTGTATCCATACCCACGTCGTCAGCTGGGACTGCAGACCTTGCTTGCCATGTCACAAGGTCTGGGTCAGAGTGCCTCATAAAGCCCTACTCTCGCATCCACGCCTCAGGCTTTGTCACTTGTCATTTTGCAGTCTGGGCCTGCGCAACCCACTCAAAGGTCTGGTTGAAACCGCAGTCTTTCCCCCCCTGACGCTAGGTGCGCTGATGCTGTCAAGGCCATTTGAAAGAAAGCAGGCTGCCATGCTAGGCATTCGTGACACCAGTGCACCCTGGAATCTTGACCCCTACACAAAAGTGACACGGTCGTCCTTTTCCCCCCAGTTTGAGAATGTTTCGAATGATCTTGGCATCAGCACAATCCGTCAGTGTAGATAGGTTGAGGCTGCTGGAAGCAAGTTGTCCCAGGCAAGACCGCATTGTGTCTGCTCTCAAATTACCACTCAGTTGTTAATGCCCCACACTGGGTCACCACCGGGTAACATCGTCCGGCTTCGGCCCATTGTAAGATGCGACCCATGCCATACATCAGGATGCCCCACGCTGCGACCTTTGACCTTTGAGCTTTAGTTGTATCTGTTACAATCCCACTGCACTAGGGGCTACAATACCCAAAGCAAAGCGTCATCAGGTTGACAGGGTCAAGCCTTCTGGCAGGTTTTAATACTGAACATCGATAATGCCCCTTATATCTTAAGTAAGATTAACAAGTTGTGTCCAGTGGACGTACAGTGTCTCTGTCTCAAACTCGATCGTATCCTCTTCATGGCTTCTTTTCTGTCCACTGTTTTTGGTTTTTGGTTTTTGGTTTGTTATGCCGCCACACAGATAGCACTCCAAATAAATATACATACATTTTTTTTTGTTGTAATGCCGCCACATAGCTGACCCTATACTTGAATTACATCAGGAACGCACACAAGTAGTGTGCGGTAGTAAGGAAGTCCGGAAACGCCTGGCACAAATCGAACAGTATTCCCACAATTGACACATGGAACCGATCATGTTCGTAGGTATCGTGGTATGTACGTGCAATTGACACGTTCCCGGTTTTAAAATGTTTCTTTGTTTGTTTGTTTGTTGTTATAATACCCGAAAATCCTTACTTCGCCTCCTACCTTGGCCTCGAAGTAAAACCCTGAGAGTATATCCACTCGGACTGCGTAGTTCTTCGATTTGAGCTACATAGATCCTCAAACAAGGGCACTAAATTACTGTTACAAGTAATACGAGCAATCGTCAATCAAACCTGCGGTCCTACTAAAGGTACAACACCGCCCAGAACCACTCTACGTGCCAACTGAGGTCAAGACTCTACAAGTTGACGGGCTGGCTCGCATCCTTGGACTTATGCAGCCATACGCAGACGCATCCTCAACCACCGAATAGTGTTCCGAAATCTCCCACGTCTGATCCCAGTAAGCACTATCACTCAAGACAGTCTCGTTGCTTAAGTACCAACACTCAAGGAAGTCAGAATTAGACAGGGGAGGGGGCAACCCATGAGCGATTTGGTAGTTGGAAAAAGCGGCCTCCCGAAAACAAAGCAAACTAAAGACAAACCATATGGACTGACGTACCGGATTCGGGGGAATTGTTGATACATCATCATCCCATTTTAGCAAAACAGGCACATGAAGTACACACAGTAAGTCAGGTATGGTAGCGTACCAGGTTGGTGTCTGCATTGTCGGTGTGGGTATCGTCATCAAACTTTTATGTGTCACCAATATCACGGCAAGCATACATCTAAACAATGCAAGGTAACAGACAGGACGGGTATGGAGGCGTACCAAGGATGTGTGCACGACTGTATCTGGTACCGCACCAAGGCGTCAAGCATTTTACCACAGATTACACGCATCCTTATATAAACAAGGCCTGCACAACATAGGTCATGTTCGCTCGGGTAAGTACTACATCTCTGGTGTGCGCAAAGTCCCCCAAACCCTCTGGTGCGCAAGTGGATTCAAACTCAGGTGGTGGACAAAAATAGGACTACCAGCACTGGGATGAATAACCCGCGCGCTACCCGGAGAGAAATATGGTACTACAAAGCCCGACATTAAGATGTTGTACCACCCCCGCTCGCTTAGTGCCCAATAGTTGTGCACGCCGCGCATATAAATGAGCTTGGCAGACACAGCATGCGCGCCGGGGCACGTTCGACAAGTCTGACAACACCAACTGATCCATGAACGATCACAAACTGACCACATTCCCCGCGCACTCCTCACGAAGAAGTGAACTCGGGAACTAGGGCCAGTGGAGTGAAGGTGCCAACATCTTATACCCCGTAGGGTGCGCATACAACCAAAATGCTCGAGCCCTAAACAAACATGAACAGACACTCGACGGGGTTCGACGGGGTTGGAGAAAGGCCGTGTCGCTTATCAGGCTGCTTGGGACATGGCGCATGAGGAGAGGGGGACCCCCCACCCCGTGCAGATCAGCCTGTCAGATTGGAGGCGGTGGAGGTTGGATAGGAGAGAGGGAGAGAAGGGGCGTGGGGAGGGGGAGTAGTGAGAGTATTTTAGTCCGTTTAGTTACAATAAGGCATCCAGTGCATGCATGCAAGAGTGAAGCAACGCTGTGCATGCCTTACAATAGCAGCAAGCATGCAATAGGAGCATGCCTGCCCCTACACGTGTAGAAGCACGCATGCACCCTCAGAAACAAGCAAGCGTACGTTGCTTCGCTGGTCGAGCTAACCTTCTTGCGCAAACTTGAGTAGGTATGTTTGTGCAAACATGCATAAAGAGCAGAGGAAGGCACCCGCAGGGGGGTTGATTGTGGATCAACCAAGGTACTGTCATGCCAGGCAGTCGCTGCTGGTGCATTGTGCCAGGTGTGCCTCGCCTCGAGCGCCAATTCTTGTGCTCGGGGGCCGGGAGCACGCTCTCTGGTCAGGGCCGGCCGCCGGCTCCATGTCTTGCCCAGGTATGTTGCAGTGTGAGCGTCCCCTGCGCCATCTGGCGCGTCGCTATCTCTATCGCGTCTGCCCACCTTGAGATGCGACTGGAAGCGAATCGTGAAGGAGCGGCGCCAGACGAAGCAGCAGCGTCATGCAGCCCCAAAAAGGCACAGACTGGCCAGGCAAGGGCCTGCAGACCCACCCCCCGGCGCCGGCAGCCTGCGCCATGGCTGGGGCTTGCCAGCAGCCCTGTCGCACTCCACCGTCGCATTCATGGGTCTTTCTTTTTCATATCATTTTTTTTTCATAAAATTTAAGAGTGTTTATTAAGGAGTAACCTCAGCAAGAGGAGTAAGCAACATTAAAATCGAAAGACCCCCAGTTCGCAGCTGTTAAGCTCCCCAAATGTCTAGAGGGGGCCCACATCACCTACGACAGATCCACCAACAGCAGCATAATGCAACACAGATGCAGCAGCAACAGTAGGGATGGGCACAGCAGCACGCATGACACGCGTGAGGGCAGCAGCCAAAAACGCATCCACGTAGCCAGCATCAACGGCACCCCCTCCCCAAATAGCCGCCCCC
>Ga0105055_10004263_pt1 | contig 21066 bp, 20 predicted proteins | sample BON03_FD_78090 | JGI IMG/M metagenome (GOLD analysis project Ga0105055, IMG submission 78090) | Freshwater microbial communities from Lake Bonney liftoff mats and glacier meltwater in Antarctica - BON-03 | ecosystem: Environmental > Aquatic > Freshwater > Ice > Glacier meltwater | place: Lake...
ACCTGAGCGCGGGGTGGACATTCCTATCTATTTCGGCAACCGAAACTCGGAGCCATACTTTGCTGATGTCCTAGCGCAAATGTATAAAGACGGACATCGCAAGGTGTTGGCATGGGTCACTAGTGCCTACTCGTCTTACTCGGGTTGCCGTCAATACCGCGAGAATTTGGCGCAGGCGCTAATTGTTTCTGAGCTCGAAGGCAAGATGACCATCGATAAAGTAAGGCATTACTTTGATCACCCGGGCTTCTTGGCCCCAATCAATGAAGATTTGAACAGAGCCCTAGGCCAGCTAGCGGCAAAGGGTGTCGAAGCCGCGGATATTCAAATCATGTTTGCAACCCACTCGATCCCGGTATCCATGAGTGAAACAAGTGGTCCACCCGGTGTTCGAGAGGGCTTTGAGAAGCCGGGCGGCACTTATGCCGCTCAGCATCTAGCAGCAGCCACATTGGTAATGGCTGAACTAGCCGTGCAATCAGATCTTGCCCCTAGTTGGGAGCTCGTTTACCAGTCCCGCAGTGGCTCGCCGAGCGTGCCCTGGCTAGAACCAGACGTAAATGATGCAATCAGAACGGCCAAGGAGGTTGGAAAGAAAGCCATTGTCGTGATACCGATTGGCTTTGTTAGCGACCACGTAGAAGTGGTTTGGGACCTGGATAACGAGGCAAAAGAAACCTCTAAAGAGCTCGGCCTTGAGTTTGAGCGCGTTGCAACGGCAGGCACCCATGTGGCTTTTCTTGAGGGCATTGTTGATCTAATAAAGGAGCGCACTGATGGCGTACCTGAGAAAGCTCTGTCTCCGCTGGGCCCGTGGCCAAGTTTTTGCAATCCAGACTGCTGTCCAAATCTTCGCAAGGCGCTTCCGGTCATCGCAGAAGGCTAAGTCCCTAACTAAATATTTATCTGGCTCCTAGAGGCCCAATCTTCTAAAAGATGGAGCCGACCAGAGTCGAACTGGGGGAGTCTGCTAGGGCAACTCTCGGAATGCCTCTACCTGGGATCATTTGGAGAGACCGCCCCAATCCTGGTCGAGCCCGGTGGCGGCGACGCCGATGTTGATGCCGAGGAGCCGAGCGAGCTGGACTGCTAGAAGTTCGGCAGCGAGTTGGAAGAGCGAAGCAGTCGGATCTGGCCTCATCGGGCTTCTGTATCGATGGTGCGGGTTGGTCCGTTCCACTCGAGGCCGGCGCTAAGGAATTTGGCGCAATCGACATAATTGTTAACAATGCTGATCAATTTTTAGTTTCGAATTTTGACACCACCTCTGGCGCCGACTGGATGAACGAGTTGCAGCTCAAAATCTTCGGCGTCATCAACGTTCTTCGTGCTGCCCGTCCCTGGCTCAATCAGTCCGAGGTTGGGTCGGCGGTGAGCATTAGCGCGGCGCCGGGGCGGCAACCCAATCCGAACCTGATGGCGACGAGTGCCACACGCGTCGGGCTGTTCAATCTCTCAAAATAACCGTCTGCTGACTTAAGTGATAACAATGTTCGCGTCAACTTCGTGTGTCTCGGAGTCATCGAAACCTGGCGGTTGCAGCGACGTTATCTCGCCGCCGAGTCAGAGCTGAGCTTCGACCATTGCTGCGAGCTACTGTCCAACAATCTTGGCACAAGCGTTCCTCGGCTGGGCCGGCCCGAAGAAGTGGGGGCTACTTGCAGAACTTGCTGAAGCTCGTCGAGCGTTGGCCAGGTCGATGACGCTGGCGCAAGTGACGTCACCTTTGGATAACTTTGCGGAACACGCCGGGTCATGTCCAGTTTCTCGATTGCCGTTCTACGAAAGTATATGGTACCGTCTTCTCCACCATGTGGTGCGGGGGTGATTCCCCAACCCGGTGCCACAACGCGGTGGATCAAGGGGGGGTAGGCAGCTGAAATGGCGACTCGCAGCATTGTAGATATGCGATACAGGAAGTATTCCAACGCGCTTCATTCGGCAGTCACCACTAACGATGTTATCAACGCTTACCTCAAGACTGTAGACGAAGTGATCCCGGCCGCGGCACATGGAGTCTACGAACTCGACATGACTAGCCTTTCGGTGATCCGTTCCCGATGCAACTCGCGCGGAGACTGGCTCGATCGTTACGAAGAGTACGGTCGACAAGATGACCCAGTTCTGCAGTTTGTACTCAAGAAAGGTCACGCTGTCGACTCCTCGCGCCTCCTCAGCGAAGAGCAATGGGAGTCCTCTGGTGCTCGGAAGGCTCTCAGTTTTCGAGGGTTAGCGCACTCGCTCGAAGCTCCGGTTGTCATTTCAGGGGTCTTCTTTGGAACAATCAACTTTGCCCGCCACTCAGAGTTGCCTCCGTTCTCTATTGCTGAGCTGCACACTGCGAATCTCCTGAGCGAACAGCTGGCAATTGCACTTGAACGAGCACTACATCACGAGACCACAGGCCGCCGGGTCTCCACCTTGGAGCGGACACTTGATCGTCTAGGGCAGGCCGTGATCGTCACGAACCTCGGAGGGCAGGTGCTCTACCAAAACAGCACCGCACGCCGCGACTGGGGAGTCGAGGTCGACATCGAGGGGTCTCTCTTGCCTGGGGCAGCAGCCGACGCAATCCTGTCAGCCATGAGTGAGTTCCGCATGCTAGGTAAAAGGGTCTTGATCCGCAATATGGAAGATGAGAAACTACACCGGCGCGCGGTGGTCAAATCCTATCGACTTTCTGATGGAGAAGACACCGCCGTGTCTCTGTTCTTTCCTTACGCGGATGGCCCTGCTGCGCGCCAACTTCCCATCTGGAACCTGCTCACGCGCCGCGAACAGGAGATCGCCCAGCTCGTCAGCGAAGGGCTCACCACGAAACAAATCTCGGCGCGCGCCTTCATTAGCGAAAACACCACCAAGCAGCATTTGAAGCGCATCTTTATTAAGACTGGCGTGTGCTCACGCGCAGAACTCATCCAGCTCATCTGGACTTGTGGCCAAGCCGATCGCATAGGCTAAGCCGCCTGTTGTCCAATAACAGAGCGATCTGCGCAGGTTGAGCCCGGGCTACCCTCAGGTGGCAAATAGTATCAGATCAGGCCACACAATGAACGCGGTGATCGCCACCGCGTACGTTACGAAGTACGGAGCAACCCCTCGGAATGTGTCGATGATTGAGATATCCGGGTCAATACCCGTCACAATGAAAGCGTTCACCCCAATGGGCGGCGTGACCGCGCCCAGCGTAGTGATGAGCGTCACGACGATGGTCGACCAGACAAGATCGTAGCCCAGCGCCGACAGCAGTGGAAAGAACAACGGGATGCTGATGACCAAGAACCCCAAGCCATCCATGAGCGCCCCACCGAGCAGGTAGATCACGATGACAATCAGGAGAATCACCACAGGTGCCACTGGCAAAGCCTGCACCGAGTCCGCGAGCTCGAATGGCATGCGGGTCAGCGTCAAGAACCTACCAAAGACGACCGCACCGACCACAAGTAAAACAACGAATGAGCTGATACGCAGACTTTCGGTAATCGATCTCCGAAAAGTAGCCCACGTGAGAGAGCGGGTCAATACTGCGATGAGCAACGCACCAGCGGCTCCCACACCAGCGGCTTCGGTCGGCGTAAACCAACCAATGAACATGCCGACCACCGCAAACAGGAAAATCACGGCGATTTCCACTGTACCAATCAGCGATCGGAACCTCTCTCCCCATGTAGCCTTTGGTCCAGCAGGGCCAAGCTCTGGATTTCGCCAAGCGATAAAGAGAGCTGTCAGAACGAGCAATACCCCGATGAGAACACCAGGGAATAACGCCGCCCGAAACAAGGTCGTAATTGATTGCTCCGACTGCACGGCAATGATGATCAGAGCCGTGGACGGCGGGATCACGATTCCTAGGGTTCCGCCGATCGCAACAGTGCCACCAGCGAATTTCTTGTCGTACCCGTAGCGCTTCATTTCTGGGATAGCGATGGCACCCATAGTCGCGGTTGCCGCAGAGTTAGACCCAGAAACCGCGGAAAAGGCGACGCTAGCTGCAATCGATGTCGCCGCAACGCCACCGTGAAGGTGACCAAGCCACTTGTAGGCAGAGTTGAACAGTTTCGTGCTCATCCCAGAGTTAAAGATTACTTGCCCCATAAAGATGAAAAGCGGGATTACCACCATGCTGTATGACGCCGTTTGCCGGTAAACGTCAGAAGCAATGAGCTGCATGGCCGCAACCGGCCCGACAAACGACACCATTCCACCCAAACCGACTGACAACAGCGCAAATGAGATTGGCATACGCAAAAAAATTAGGACAAGTAGCACAACAATGGCGAGCACTGCCAGGGCAATCGGAGTCATTGTCTCTCCTCCTGCGACGTGTTAGTGATCCAGGCCTGAATAATCCGCAGGAAATCACGGATGAGGGCAAGCACAACAACGCCGAATCCAAACATGAGAACAAAGACCCAAGGCCAGTTAGGAATTTTAAGAAGCTCCGTAGTCGAACCTGTCTTGGTCTGCGCGAAACCGTAACCCCACAGCGCATACACGACGACGATGAACACTCCTATGGATAGCAGCGTTGTTAGAGCTTCGATGATGAGCTGAGCTGGTTTGTTGAGGCGCGCAGTGAACAGGTCAATCGAAACATGTGATTTCGCAATTTGCCCGTCACCAAAGCTCAGCCCTAAAACGAAAACGCTGAGCAATCCCATCACTTCGTAAGTTGCGGCGATGGGATTGCCCATGAGCCGCAATATGATTCCACTCACCAGCAACAGAATAACTAAGACGAGCGCAAACCCGGCGATCGCGGCGGAAAACCGAGCGATCGCCGGGGTTACACGAGGGAGGACATCCCTCATCGCGTGGCGTTTTCAGCCGCGAGTTCGCGCATTCGAGCCAGAACAGCCTCAGCGTCGAAGTAGGATTCAGCATTCTTCTTTAACCACTGATCTGCCTGGCCTTGCAAGATCCGGTCCCACATGGTGCGTGTGTCGCCACTAACCTCTAGGACCTCGACACCGTGCTCATCCCTGGAAAAGTCAATCGCTGCCTGGATGGAGTCATCGTGTCCTTGAGAGGCGAAGAGCATCATCTCTTCGCGCAATTCACCGATAACGGCCTTGACGTTTTCTGGAAGTGAATCAAAACGAGCTTTGTCCATGACGGCAACAAAGCTGTTCGAAGTTCCAAACGGGTAGTCGGTTATGTAGCTAATCGACTCGGCAAGGCCGAAGTCTTTCGTGACCTCACGTGATGATATATAGCCCTGGATCACACCGGTGTTAAGCGCCTCCGAAACCTCGGCCATTGACATTCCAATGGCCGCCGCTCCGAGCTCTCCTAGCAACGGAACGTTTGCTCCTGCAGCTCGCAAGGAGGTACCGGAGATATCACTCTCCGACACGATAGGGGTCTTAGTTTGCAAATAAGACGCCTCGGTCGTGAACGCAGTTATGATCTCGAACGCGGCGAATTCCTCTGGCTCATACTCTTCCAAGAGCTGCAGAAATGTGCGGGATGAAGTCTCAGCGCTTTCCATACCGATCGGGATATTGATGACCGATGAGAATGGGAATCGTCCGGTGTCATAGGCAGGCGAGTCCAAACCTATGTCGACAATACCCGCGGTCACCCCGTCGAAAATATCGCCGGAGCTGAGCAACGTGCCTCCGACGAACAGTTCAACCTCAACCTGTCCGTCAGTGCGCTCGCTGATCTGGTCCGCCCACTCTTGCATCTGGACAGCGGGGAAAGATTGGGCCGGGGCGAAGAACGCATAGCTCAGGGTGATTGTCTCAACTTCGGTAATTACCGAGGCATCCAACGCCTCGTCCTCTCCTACTTCTGCAGTACAACCCGTGAGTACCATGGCGCCGACCGCTAAGGCAGCAAAGCCAGTGAATCGAAAGCTATTTTTGAGCATTAGTTTCCTCTTTCGTTAGGTTTGTCTTGTCTGTGAAGGAGTAGCCGCGGTGTCCGTCTCCATTGACAGCCGAATAGCGAGACCATTCCAACGTAAGGGTATTGGCGAGAACTCAGCGCTCGCGTCACCCGAATGGGTGGAATCTTCGATCCAGCACCCACATGGGATGCTGGCGCCCTACCCAATCACTGATTTTTAGTAGGGATAGCGAGCCTGGCCGTGATTGACCGAGATCCACTGCTGCGTAGTGAGCTCATCGATCGTTGCCTGTCCGCCCAGTCGACCCATACCAGAGTGCTTCTCGCCACCGAAGGGCACGAGTGGCTCGTCCGCAATCGTCGAGTCGTTAATGTGCATCATCCCCGTTTCGATCCGGCGCGCCATGAGCATTCCCTGTGCTAAATCACGGGTGTGAAGCGCGCCGCTGAGACCGTAGTTCGTGTTGTTCGCGATCTCGATCGCCTCGTCATCCGTGTCGAACTCAATAAAGACGATCACCGGGCCGAAGAGTTCGTCCTGAGCCACAGCATCCGACATTCTAACGTTGTCGAGCACAACCGGGCCGAGGACGTTACCGACGGTCTCTCCCCGAAAAAGCGCCGTAGCTCCGTTAGCGAGAGCGGCATCAACGCGAGTCTGGAGGTTCTGCACTTCACGCTGGTTGATGAGTGGTCCGATGATCGTGGAGGGATCCGAGGGGTCGCCAGTCTTCAGCGATGACACCTTTTTTACAAACTTCTCCCGAAACTCTTGAGCGACCGCCGAGTGCACGAGAACCTTATTCGCTGACATACAGATCTGGCCCTGATGAGTGAAGCGGCTAAAGACTGCCGACTCGACCGCATAGTCAACATCAGCATCCTCACGAACGATAAAGACGTTATTGCCTCCCAACTCGAGAATCACCTTTTTGAAGTTGCGAGCACAGACCTCTGCCACATGTCGTCCAACAGGGGCAGAACCGGTGAAAATGTGGGCACGCGGGATCGGGTGCTCAAGGAAGGAATCTCCAATCTCGGGGATCTCGGTGACCGTGACGTTGAAAAGCCCGGCAGGCAGGCCCGCCTCTTCGAAAATGTCAGCGATGAGTGTTCCTCCAGTAATCGGAGTTTCTTCGTGGGGCTTTAAGACCACACCGTTGCCGGTTGATAGTGCTGCCACTACGGGCTTGAGGCCGAGGAAGAACGGGAAATTAAACGGGCTGATGACTCCCACAACGCCAAGCGCCTTGCGATAAATAAAGTTCTCCGTGTCCGGCACTGGAGACGGGATGATGCTGCCATGAATCTTGAAAGCAGTTGTACTAGCATCCTTGATTGCTTCCACGACTAAGCTGATCTCGAAGGCGGCCTTAAGGGCGGTGCCCCCGACTTCCTTGATGATCAAGTCGGCAATTTCGGCGTGTCGGAGCGTCACAATCTCAGCGGCCTTCTCGAACACAAACCGACGAGCCTGGGCCGTCATAAGCTCCCACGCTGGCTGCGCTACCTTCGCTGCCTCGTAGGCCTCGTCAATGTCCAGCTTCGAGGCGATAGTGAAAGTTCCTATCGCCTCGTCAGTGAACGGGTTGCTCACCACCAATTGCTTGCTGGCAGTTCCGTCACGCCATTTACCACCGATGTACTGCTTTGTAAGTTTTGTGAGATCCATCGAAAATTTCCCTTCATGTGTTATCAAGATTTGCGGATCGAGGTTGTGGCGGCTGAATATACCCGCCACAACCTCGCGTCAATGCTCTAAATGCGATGCAAGAACCAGTCACCCAGTCGTGCACCTGCTACTGACATGTAGTCATAGCTGCAGTGCAGCGAACCGGCTCCGTCATAGATATCTACCGTGACATCGTCAGAAGTCAGAGCTTCGACGAAGCGATTCGCTCCCTTGATGTCCATAATGATGTCGGCTGTACCGTGCATTACATAGACTGGGATTTTCAGCTTGTCGGCAATGCCGTCGAGCGTGAACTCCGCGAGCTTAGTGCGCGCCTCGGCATCATCCTTCGAACCAGTCAGCCACTGCAACTGCTTCTGCAGCGGCGGGTAGAACTCGTAGAAGTCCGTCAAGATGCTCCACGTGCCACACCAAGCAGCGACGGCTTTAATGCGCGGCTCAAACGCTGCGGCTCGCGGCGCGTAGTATCCACCGAAACTCACGCCGGCGAGGCCGAAACGATTGGCATCTACGTCGCTTCGCTTCTCAAGGAAATCGAGGATAGCGGCAACCGGTACTTCATAGTCTGGGCGACTATACATTTCTTTGAACCGCAGCGAGCTTCCGCGACCCGGAGTATCCACCATCACAACGTTCATTCCCCGAGACGGAAATTCGGTGCCGCCTAGGGAATACAGTTCTTCGGCCCAGGAATCCGCTCCGCCAAGGAACAACACTGTGGGGCGAGCTTCACCGGAGTTATCCGGGCGCACAATGTAGCCCTCCATTTCCTTTCCTTCGAAAGGAACGGAAATTGATTCAATCAGACCCCCCGAGAGTTCCGCCGCCTTCTTGAAGTTCTTGGTGCCTTCCGCGTACGCCACAGTGCGGCGAGGGTCGAACGAGTCCAGGAAGAACTCAGAGTGACGCCAGTAGCTCATTGACCGGTGGAACGCCCGACGAGCTGTAGTGTGTTCCCCCCGCTCCAGTGCCGAATTAGCTTCTGCAGCGACATCCTGAGCAGTGCGGGTCCATTCTTTTTGCCAAACCTCAGGGTCAGTGGTATCAGTGCCGATGCGGCCTGCGGTTCGAGCGCACTCAAAGAGGTCAGCCCCGCCTACCGAGACCTGCGAAAGCAGGCGCATGGTCTGCAGCGACCAGTCCTCGTCTTGGGGGAATAGCTCGATTAGCGATAATGCGTCGTTGTTGTTGCTAGTAGACATTTTCTATCTCCTTAATTGTTTTATTACAGTTCACAGTGAACTAACGTTACGCAATGGGCGAGGCCTCTAAGGCTTCATCCCAAGGCGTGCGGTTCTGAATCGCGACTTTGTATTTTGCGAGCTGACGTGGGGCGCCGATGCAAACGGCCCCGATCACCACCCCGTCGCGACCAAAGGTAGCGACAAGTTTATCGTCTGTCTGAGTTTCAATCTTCGCTTGATCCGCACTGGTCGTTCGACCGACAAAACGCATCTTGGTATCGAACTGGTCCGTCCAAAAATATGGGACCGAAGCGAAAGGATCCCTGTTGCCGAGAAGTGTGGCCGCAGCATGGCGACCTTGATCAACAGCATTCGTCCAATGTTCGACCCGCATCTCCTCATCGAAGATTGGATTGCGCCAACTAACGACGTCTCCTGCGGCAACAACGTTCGGAACTGAGGTCATTAAGTCTGGGGTGCAAGCGAGGCCGTTGGTGATTTCTATCCCACTCTTTGAGAGCCACTCAACCGCAGGTGTTGAGCCGACCCCGGCAACAACAATGTCTGCATTGATGACGCTGCCATCTGTTAAAGTTACGACAGCACCGTTGATGCCCCATTCGATCGTATCGAGCGCACTACCACAGCGCAAGTCAACACCATTGCGTTCGTGCAAGCCCTGGAACCAGAGCCCTATATCCCCGACAAATACTCGTGAGAGTGGTGCCGGTCCTCTCGCTATAACGGTGACATCGAGTCCCTGCGACCGGGCAGCCGCCGCGACCTCAAGACCGATAAATCCACCGCCTACAAGCACCAAGTGCTTTCCCCAGGCAAACTCTGCTCTCAATCTGATGGCATCATTCATAGAGTGCAACACGTGAAGCCTAGGTTCTCCCTGAGCCACAGAAAGCTCGCGCACCGCAGATCCAGTAGCAATAACCAGACCGTCGTACTCGCGTTCTGTGCCGTCACTTAATGCAACACGCTGCGCTATCGGATCGAGGCCGCGCGCAGAATTGCCGAGAACAACATCAATCCCGTTCTTCTCGTACCAGTAAGACTCCTTGAGCAACAATTGCTCTGGTGCCATGTCCGTTAGGAGCATCTGCTTAGACAAGGGCGGTCTGTCATAAGGCAAGCTCTCTTCTGCGGAGATCAGCGTGAGGTCCCCGTCAAATCCGTGCTCGCGAAGTGCTTCTGCGGCGTTGACCCCCGCCAGAGACCCTCCGACAATCAGGACGCGATCCACTAGACATCCTCAACGACGATGGCTCGTGCCGGGCACCCACGTGTAGCCGCAGCAGCTTGCGTTCGAAACTCTTCATTGTGCTCATCGCCTCCAAGAATGATTGCCTTATTGGTTTCATCATCGATGTCGAAAAGTGAGGGTGCTTCTATGAGGCAGTTGGCATAGCCTTGGCATAGGTCTAGATCAACCGTAACTGTGAACGCCATTCTCTTCATCCTTTCGTGCGATTGTGATTTGGTTAATGCCCCGAGGATTCGAGGTGTTCGATGGGTGGTGTGACCCGTGCTGCGCGCGCCGCCTGAGGCGTGTTTCGGCTGCGCAAGGTGCGCACGATGCCGGCAGTAATTACAGCGGATATTCCGGGGATGTCTCCCACCGAAAGTGCACCGAGGGCATCGTCTTTGGTAGAGCCCCAGGGAGCATCAATGATCACGATGTCTGCGGCTCTCCCCACAGCGATGAAGCCAGCGGGAAGGTCCCAAATATTCGCGTTATTGCCAGTAGCTGCTGCCCACACCATGCCAGGGTCAACGTCAGAAAGAGACGAAAGTTCGGCGACTGTTTTCATGACGCCGAGTGGCATGACACCGGTGCCGGTCGGGGTATCTGACCCGATGACAATACGGTCAAAGACGTCCTTCTCAACAGCACGGTTAATAATGCGAACCGATTGGAGAAGGTTGCCTGCTTGCACAAGCTGCAATGCCATGTCGGTCTCGTCCATGATTCGGTCAACGCCCTCTTCAGCAAGAGACGTTGGCCCGCCATTGATGTGACCGCAAACATGCGGGGCAAGAAGCATCAGGTGATCGGGAGTGATTGGCTTACTGCCAGGTATGCTAGCGCCGCCCGAATGGCACATAACAGTAATTCCGTACTGCTTAGCCCAAGTCACCTGCGGCAAGCCGTCAGCGGGATCGCTGTACTGTCCGAAGCCGAACTTGGCGAGTCGAACGCCCGCCTCCTGCAAGTCGGCGAAATCTTTCTCCTGCAACGTTGGCTCCAACACCACAGCGCCCGCGTGAACAGTCATCCCGTTCGGGTGAAAATTTTCGAAGCACTCCTTGGCCGCGATGGCGAGAGCTTTGACGCCGGAAGCCGTGATCGGTCGACCCGGCGCATGAATCTCACCAGGAGACACAACGCTCGTGATGCCACCGTGAACATAGCTGTCAAGAAAGTCGACCGTCTTTTGACGAGGCGTGTAATCACCAAGAACAACATGGCAGTGCGAATCGATCAGACCAGGAGCAACAGTTGTGCCGACCGCGTCCAAAACGTATCTCGAGGCATCAACCTCGGACTGCAGGTCACTCTGCATACCGACGGCGGTAATCTTGCCCTCGCGAACGACGATCGTGTCGGCGTCGGCGATAACTGGAGCTCGCCAGTCTCCGGAGAGGATTGTGCCAGCGCCAATTATCGCAAGCGAGCCGTTCATCGGTGCTTCTCCTTAGCCTCAGCAATCGACATGCCACCAACACGGGCATTGATTCGACCACGGTTGGTGACAGCGGCGATGACGACGAGTTCATCGGAGTGAGGCGCATCAGGCACACGAACTTCCATCGAGTCGTAGTGCGAACGGACCCACACTTCATCCTTGTAAGCGGTGGGGACGTCAATGACGGTGCCGGCTACACCAGGCTTTGTCACCGAAGTAATCCATGCAGCACCCCCGCCCATCGCCTCGCGAAACGCGTTACCGAATACAGAGGTCAGGGCAGCATTAACGTGCTCCTGTTCACCTTCGGCCCCCACGAGACCCGCTTTGCCGTAGCTCTCGACCGAAGCACCTAGCAATCTCACAGCCTGCTCTCCAAGCATGGTTCCGATCTCGGCTGACGCATCAATCAGGGTAGAAAGGTCTTGGACATACCCCTGACCGGCGAACGGGTTTTTTATCACGGCACACACTGCCACCTTGCGCACCGGGCCGCCAGCGTCAGTGTTTCCTGCAGAAGATCGAGTCTCCTCGATCTGCGAAAATACTTTTCGAATCTGTAAAATACTGTCAGTCATTTCATTCCTCCATTTTTGGGTTGGTGCCTGTGGGCCGACGACGGTCCGAACATTATTTTGACGCTAGTGGAGCCCTCCTATGGACCCGACAGAAGTCTTCGGCCACTGTCAGTGCGGATTATGACGCCCGTGACGACTCGAGCATCGACCGGGTCGGCAAGGAAGCGGTACGCACCGCTGTGGTCTTCGGGCATCGCCGTTATGCCAAGCAATGTGCCAGCAGCAATCCGCTCGTCGCGGCCGTCAACCTTGTCTGCGGTCACTGTCTGACCAAGCGACGACAGACCACCAAACTTTGTGCCTCCAGTTCCTCCTGGGGCGACGCCATTAACACGGATAACCGGAGCGAGCTCTGCGGCGAGATGATCGACGATTCCACGAAGAGCCCATTTTGAGCTACCGTATAGCACGCCCCCACCAATCGCGTTGAATGCTGACTCTGACAGCGTAAGCGTGATTGACCCGCATGCTTCTCGAAGCGCAGGAACAGCAATGTTTGCAGCCAGGAGAGTCGCACGCACGTTAATACGCCAGATCTCCTCTGCAGCATCCATCAACTCCGATGAAGAGAGATCGCTGATCCTCGAATAGTTGTCAAAAGCACCCACCCCACAAGTGAGGTTGTGCAACTTGCCATTCTCGTCTGCGGCGGCCATTACTGCCGCCCTGAGAATGGCAGGGTCGGTCGCGTCTCCCACCATTGAACGGATCCGACCGCCCGATGCTTCTCGAACGGCATCCGCACCGGTCGCTGAACGGTTGAGGACAGTGACAATCGCACCCTCGTGGTTATATCGCTCGGCCGCGGCTCGGGCGATACCTGATCCGCCACCGGTGACGAGAATATGCAACCCTGCGAGGGATTCGCTCATGCGCCGGGGTTCCTAGCCAGTAGCTCTGTGATGAACTCGGGCTGCTGGTAGCTGAGCACGTCGAGAGCCACCGCATCGAAACGCACGCTGGTCCCGCGTCGCGGGGACCACAATTCGAGGCGCATACCGTTGCGAGTCGACACTTTGCGCACAACTACATCTGCGAACTCGTTGGCAATAATGATTGGTCCCGCGTTTCCGCCATCCTTCGGAAACTCGAAAACTTCACCCTGGTCTGGGTTCTCGGCTTGAGGCCCAGGATTCGATTCAGTCATGATGTACTCCGATCAGATGAAGATGGACAGGTTGTGTGCGTTGATGATTGCCTGGTCAATTGCCGCCCAGCGTCGAGCGATCTGATAGCTGTCACCGACTCGACGCACAAGGTCCTTGCGAAAAACCGACACAAAATTCGGTTCGATGCTGTCACCTCGGCTGCGGTAGATCAGACAGTACGACGCAACCTCATACTCGCCAGCCTTGTCACTGTCATCGATCAGCACGTTCGTCACGTAGTGCCGGGTTCGCGACGGGGGTTGTTCTGCCCACGCGAAGTCGGTCTCCAATCGGCGAACGCGAACCTCAAGAGTCTGCTTATTGTCTTGGAAGATACGGCCCGTCGGCGAAAGCTCCCACTCAGCGAGCCCCTCACGTACGACGCGCAATGGCACGTCGTACGTAATGTCCTCCGCGAGAAAATCGAGCCAATCACGAAATCGACGCTCATCAACAGCAAGCGCTTCGCGAGCGATGAATTCTTTGATATCTTCTTGGATTGCACGATCTACAGTGCTAAGAGCGGTCAAGATTAAACCTCCCCAAGTAGATAGTCCGCCCAACGACCCCAGAGGTTTCGAAAGTTGGAGTCATTTACATATGGCTTGACAACATGTCCAGGCCCCCGGAAATCTTCATCGCGCTCAGTCTCCATGCCCATCAGGTAGGGGAACTCAATGCCCTTTGCTGCCGATGATTTCGCCATGCGAGTCAGTCGCGCCCAATTTTCTAAATCGTCTTGCTCGAAAGTACCCGCCTGAGCGAAGGTCAGCGTGTAGGCCTGATACGCTGCTGCCTTGTACTCGTCAGACGCATCCTTCGGCACGAGACACCAGGAGTACATCTCACATTTGCCCGGACCGATGGGGTGATAGAGCCGCATAGTGACGAAACGCACACCGGTTTCGCCGGGAATCAGGCTGAAGGGTTGCATCAAGAACGAAAGATTCGGGAAAACCGTTCCGACTGCGGTGCGAGTGCTACTAAACACTTCGACCTGATCGGGACTAAGGCTCTTCTTTATCTCTGCAGTGAGCTCTTCGGGGAACCCTGCAAACGGTGTAAAGCCCGGAGTGTGACCGAGACCGATTCCGTGGCCCTTTCCTGGTATGCTCGCAGCCCAGCCTTGGCTGTGCGTTGCGCCAGAAGAGGGGAAGTAACCCAAGTTGAATCCGAACTGATGCGCTACAGGCGTATGGTATCCATCTCCCGCAAAGTTCTCGGCCGCGATTTTCCAGTCAGTCTCGGTGATCCAGTGGTCCGGTGGACCATGAACTTCACTGCCATTCGGACCCTGCTTGAGATAAAGGTCGAGGTAGAACTGGAACCCGCCAAGGTAATCTTCGAGCGACGAAGCGTCCTCGTTGAACGTGCCGAACACCAAGCCTTCATAGGTGTCGATACGTGACTTGACAAGGCCCCAGTCCTTCCTCTTTAACTTGCCTTCATAACCTTCAGCTAGGTACGGCACACCGATGAGCTCACCAGAGTTTTTGTAGACCCACCCGTGATAAGAGCAACGAAAGTGCGAGGCGTTGCCCATTTCCGATTTGCACATCATGTTTCCGCGATGACGGCACATGTTGAGATTGGCGTGAATCTCACCGTGTTCGTCACGCGCCACAATCACATTGTTGTTTCCGATGTAGCGAGTGACATAGTCGCCCGGCTTCGGAATCTCCGACTCGTGAGCAAGGAAAGTCCAGGCTTGCCCGAAAAGTTTCTCCTGCTCAAGATCAAATATCTCCTGATTGTTGAAGACATAAGCGGGAAAGCGACCCTGGTCGATACCGTCTCTGATTTCGCGAAGGCGTGCTTCCATGTTCGGATTCTCTAAGTGCGTTGTCATGATGACCTAACTTATTCTTTAGTGGTTTTTCACTCTTTCGCGGGCGCCCATGCGCGTCTCTATCTCAGTGATGATCTGCTTGTAGCGCCCAACGTGCTCGAGCGTGCTGTCCCAATGCTTCTGAGGAACGAGGTCCTCGGTGTACGGAACTCGGCTCTTGCCTACGTGGATGTAGCCCGCTTCGTTCACACGGATCTTCTCGAGTGGGATGTTGTACTTTGCGAACTCAAAGAAGTCCTGCCCAACAATGAAGGGCTCATGAGCCCAGCGCAGACGCTCAGTCAGCCAGCGCGCATCTTCTACACGTCCCTGTTGCAAAGCATCGCGCAGGTGCAGAACGGGATCCGGACCCATCGCGGTCGTTGAGGACCAAGCCATGCCGACGAGTTCTTCACCGTACATCTCCCAGGCTGGGAACCAGTCGGTCTCGATTGGCATGAGCGGAAAGCGAGTCCCGGTGTGGGCCATGTCGTTGTGGTAGCGGAAACCAACAGACGCTCCGCCGGCGTATTTTACCGCTACTACCTGTGGTAGGTCGAGGAGCGTGCGGTAGACCGAACGAGGAATGATTCCACCGAAAGCTGCAGTGTTATCGTAGACAACCATCGCCATCTCAGGAACAGCCTCAGCGACATCACGGTAGAACTTTTCCATGACCGGGGCCACCATTTCGCCCCACATCGGACGACCAAGCAGCGTGCCGGTAGCGCCAATACCCGAGAGGAACCTCGTACGCGCAATAGTTTCGCGAGTGCTCAACGTGGTTGCACCGACAAAGATCGGGAAGTCGGGGTCAATCGAGTGAGCGGTCTGCACGGCGCACTCAGCGAATGCCTTCCACTCGTCGAGAGTCAGTGTCGCCATCTCGCCGAGGGTTCCGTTGAGAGCAATTGCATCAACGCCGTCTGCCATGAGGGCCTTAATCATGCGCTCGGCCTCGACCAAGTCGACCGTGTCCTGCGCTTCTACCTCATCGGCACCCGGAAGAGCCGGGGTGGGAGGATAGGACATTACGCCTCTCATGTCGCGACCTGTAACTTTAGGAACCTTGCTCATATTTGTCTCTCTTTTCGTAGAAGCCAGACGCGAACAATCGCGGCCGGTGGTGTCTGGTTGGCAGTGATTACAAATTAAGACCGGGAGTGGCTGCCGCTACAGCTGTTCCCGTCAACCATTCGGGAACCGGTTCGTACGCGAGCACTTCGAACGGAGCGCCGATAGCACCCGCGGCCGCGATCCAGGTGCGCACTTCGTGGGCACCGTTACCCGCAGCATCGATCTCTTGGGGCGAATAGTTTTTGATTTGCTCCGGGTCGCCGCTTTCGATCCGGGCAATGAAGTCGCGATCAAATTCCTCATTGACCGTGCCGGACTCTGGAAGACCAACCCAGTGTGACAGTCCTCCCGTTCCAATCACGACTACGCGTTGAACCTCGTTCTGGGCCTCGACGGCGTGACGAACCATCTCGCCAAAGTCATAACAGCGCTTCGCAGTAGGCCAAGGCGGGTTCACCCCATTGAGGATTATAGGAACCAGCGGGTATTTCGAGTCGGGATCTAGGTGCTTCAATGGAACACAGAAGTTCTCGTCGAACGCGAGGCCCCCTTCGACCAGAGCAGGATCGAACTCATTGGTTAGAGCGAACTCATAAATGTGTCTCCCGAGCTTTCCGTTCCCAGGATACTCGTGCTGCGGAACATTGATGAACTCTGCCATTTCTGCGGTTACTGGTCCAAGGTAGGAGTCTGCAGTTGCGATAGCAAACGCGGGGAGATTGCTGAAGTTGAAGTTTGTGAAGTGCTCAACCGAAATCGCGACGATGGCATCTGGTTTCAGCTCATCAATGCGTCGACGAGCCTCCCCAAAAGCGGTTTCGATCGCCTCGCGCTTGCGCGGTTCCGCACGCTCAGGCCATCCAGTTACTCCTGGAGAATGGGATGTTGCGAACGCCCCTACAACCTTGCCCATTAGCTCTTCCCCTCGCGGATCTGCTCGTAGTAACTCTCACGGCCCACTTGCAGTTGGAGGGCGCAAAAGTAAATCAGGTACGGGTTGGCCCCGATCTCATGGAGTTTCTTGAAGTCAAGGGTCAGCATTGCTTGGCGAGAGTCGCCCTCGAGACCGTATTCATTGAGCACCTCTGAAGTCTGGGAGCGAAAGCGTTTCGCAAGTTCAGAATCCTTTCGGATCTCCCATAATAATTTGTGAAGACTATACATCTGCTTGCCCCTCTCAATCGCCTGTCATGGCGTCATTGCTTCAATGGAGATAACCTCGGATGTAAGTCCGTGTCCCTAGAATCTTACGAGGACACTGAAGTTCTTTGCGTCACCCGGTTGGGGCATATGTGGTAGCAACGGAGGTTTTCCGGTATTTCTCAAGTCACTATTTTCCCCGCCACCCTGTGATTGCGAAATGCTACTCTCATGTCACCGGACACAGATTGTCGACAAAAAACCACCGGTGAGTCGATGATTTGTTGTGGGCCCGGATGCTCTGAGTGCGCAAGGTCATCTCTGCACAATCCTTCCGGAGGGATTCTGACGCTGGATTGCTCCGAATTATCCCCAGACAAGCTTCGATGCAGCCACGGTGACCAATACCCCTGGGTCGGTTGAAGTGATTTTGTCGAGATTCTGTAGCCTCGGCTGCGTTGGACGCGCGCTTGTAGGCCGCATCCTCTAAATATGCTCGACTCCGAGTATTCACAAGACAGAAACATGCATACCAACCCCGGAGTTCCCTATGTCGCCAGACGAGTTCACGGGCACTGCTGACTCGGCCCTTTGATCTTCGTGACGTCCTCAAACAGGCTATTACGAAGGATGAGTAAGCGCAGGGAGTCAAGCTCATCGAACGAGAACTCACCATTCGCTATAGAATCGGCCGCACCGCTGTCCGCGATTCTACAAGTTATATTGCCGCCCAAGGGATAGTTGAACTTACCAAAATTCGTAGTGCCCAGGTAAGCGAGTTGAGCTACGGCGAGGCCGTCGACATTTAGTAAGTACGTGGAGTGCTCGAAGGCCTGACTGGCGATCTCTTTGCGGTGCGCGGCAGCATTCACGAAAAAAAGTAATTCGCTTAGTCCATAGAGCCAGTGGCGCGCTCCATCGAGTCTTCCGATAATACTGGCTTCCTCTTCGCACGCGACGTCTCATACGCGCACCTGCCCCATAGTGCGCAAAACACAGAACTCGCTTATAGTCTCTCGTGCCTACACGTGCGCATCGATAAGATTCATCGTGTATTGCTTTATGTCGAATCTCAGTCCAAACCGACGATTGATACCCTCCAGAGAATCGTCAGCGCTGTACTCGCCGGCGACCCCATCGGCGCACGAAACTCTTGTATGGAACACGTCAAATCTTCGGCCGCCGCGACGCTGAAAGCCATGGCCCGAACGCCCTGAAGTTCTTTCAGTTGAGCGGCACAGAGACCCCAATAGTCCGACGCAGACAGCACAGTGACTTGATAAGCTGCAAACGGTTCAAATCTGCAATGGTCAATCTTACTTGTGACGAAAACCCGATCCACCTGGGTCACTAGGCCACCGCTGAAGGTCATTGGGGTATTTGTGTCTTTGCCGGTCCCCCGTCGGTTCGACAGCGGTCGAAGACTTCGCACAATGATTAACGACCTCTGCTGATTCGCAGCCGTCGCCGACCCCTACTGGTTTGGGCATCGACGGGTGGTTCGATGTGAATGTGAGTGTTCCGTCATCACATCGCTTGGTAGATATGGTTGCGATTGCGGATGTCTTCGCACCACGGGTCTGTCCTTTCTCGCTAATTAACTTGGAAAAAGTTTATACTCTCGATTCGGACGAGAACATTTTTGAGTAGCTCAGTACGATTCGTGCTAGGGCGTCCGTTGCGGTTCGCCCCGACCACTGCATCGTATGAATAGTTTTGCTATCTCGGACGACCAAACAGCTCTCGAAATTATTTAGCCCTCTCCTAATGACTCATTAGCTCATCAGTGGAGAAGGAGCGAGCGGATTGGAGATTTGACCGTCACGCCTTTCGGTCAAGGTAATCAGGTGCGCTAGTGTCCGACGAAGTCCTGTGCCGCCCACTCGCCCACGATGGCGGGATCGATTACGACATCGAGCAGGAGGGGACCATCTCGATGCCCATCCCAGTCTTTCACCACGTCGAGATCTTCTAATGTTCTCACGGTCACAGTTTTTGCGCCCGAACCAGAGGTAAACGCGCCGATATCAGTATCCGCGAATCGCACCAGACCGACGTCAGGGTCATCAGCACCGAAGTGGTGAACTTCGGCCCCGTAGGCTCCATCGTCATAAATTACGATCACAATCGGCAAGTTAAGTCTGACCATTGTCTCAAGTTCCGAAATTCCCATGAGAAAGCCGCCATCACCACATGCCAGCACAACTGTGCGGTCGGGTCGCCCAATGGCGGCGCCAACTGCGGACCCCATGCCGAGGCCAATGGACTGAAAGCCAGCGCTTGAGAACACGAATCCTGCAGGATCGGGAACGCTAAGACCGCGAACGGGCCAGCCGAGAAAATGACCGCCGTCGACAACAAGTGTTCGTTCGTGGGGCAATATCGTCTCCAGGCGAGCGGTCACCTCCCCGGGGTGAAGAGCGGCGCCGGCTTTGGCGGCGTAGATAGCCACATCATTCGTCAGGTTTCGGCGACCTGTGTGAACGTCACGACGACGCTCACCCCGCGGCGCAGGAAGAAGCGCCACAAGCGCTGCTGCGGTCTCGCGAGCATCTCCAAGCAACGCCACATCCGCATAAGCGCTGACATGGAGGCCGGGCAACTCAGAGTCAATCTGAATCACTGTCGGGTTGTTGTCAAACAGGGTTCCGGCACGCGTGGTCCACGTCGTCAGAGAAGCTCCGACGACCAGAACCAAATCGGCGGCGTGCAGAGCCTCAACGGTCATGTCCGATGAGAAACCCCCACAGATACCGAGCAGACGAACGTTACCCGAGAAAAGACCGTGCGCCATCGCTGACGTGCACAGTTTCGCGTCGAGTATATCGGACAGATTTACTAGCGCGTCTTCCGCCCCCGACAGCATTGCGCCACGACCGGCCAAAATAACCGGGCACTTGGCAGCAGCAAGTAGTTTGGCGACTGAGGCAAGTTCCGCCGGCGGCGGAACCACGCGTGGCCGCTCCCTAAAAACTGGACTACGCGACGAATCGAACTCAATCAGGGTTTCTTGTAAATCAATCGGCACAGCCAGCACGATCGGACGTCGTTCGTCGTGAGCGCGTTGCGCCGCCGCCGCTACATCGTCGACCGCTGTTTCAGGCGACCGTATGGTTTCGTAGCCGGCGCCCACCGACTCGACTAGGGCCTGCTGGTCGATGAGAAAGTTTGATCGACGCGTCTTTGCCGAGGTGGCACCAGAGATCACCAATAGAGGAATGCGTGATTTCACCGCTTCGCCTAAAGCCGTTATCGTGTTTGACAACCCAGGCCCTTGGTGCACACTGGCAGCGGCTATCTCCCCCGTGGTCCGCCAGAATGCATCGGCCATAGACACAGCCGCGCTTTCGTGACGTGCTGGCACGAATCGTGCCCCTGCAGCCGTAAGCGCCGCTGTGGGCAAATAGTTGCCGCTGCCAACGACCCCGAAGACTGTTCGCACTCCATAAGTCCGAAGCACATCGCCGATTACGGTTGATACCGTTACAACTTTTGACATCAAAATTCCCCTCATCAAAGCCTCGCACTGTCAAGGAGAAAGGCCTGCGACCGGGCTCCAGATGTGCACAAGCATAATTGAATGTTACGAGAACGTCATAATTCGCGCGTCACCCGCTTGAGCTATTTCGTTGCCTGGTTTGTCAAGATGAGCGCTGGACGTTCGCTAATCGTGCAATGGTGCGGGCTCCTCAAGCTCACTCGCAATATCCGCTTCGAGATAGGCTCGCAGTTCTAAAAGAATGACCACCTGAGCGCGGGGTGGACATTCCTATCTATTTCGGCAACCGAAACTCGGAGCCATACTTTGCTGATGTCCTAGCGCAAATGTATAAAGACGGACATCGCAAGGTGTTGGCATGGGTCACTAG
>Ga0105055_10004264_pt1 | contig 21062 bp, 19 predicted proteins | sample BON03_FD_78090 | JGI IMG/M metagenome (GOLD analysis project Ga0105055, IMG submission 78090) | Freshwater microbial communities from Lake Bonney liftoff mats and glacier meltwater in Antarctica - BON-03 | ecosystem: Environmental > Aquatic > Freshwater > Ice > Glacier meltwater | place: Lake...
TAAACAAGAGTATCTTGTTGAAAGAAAAGAGCCTGATGGCAATCCGTGAGGTAATCAGAAGCAAGAACATTATGTGGAATCACTGAATTCGCATTATATTTCTCCTGATGTAATTTTTTAAAAAATCTGATTACCTCACGGATTGCCATCAGGCTCTTTTCTTTCAACAAGATACTCTTGTTTATTAAGAAATTAGCATTTGATGGCTTTTGTTGTGTTTAAAATCAAAAGTATCTTGTCGAAAGAAAAAAGCCTGATCACTATCCACGGGGTGAGGTAACCAGAAGCGGCAGTATTTTGAAAATCACCGACTTCACGATTTACAGAATCTTTAGGTATACGAGATTAATTTGGGGTTGCGGAACGAGATACGTCGATGTATAAAGTATTTTTTGATTCTTCACTGGTTACGGATCATTGCAGGCGAAATGCGTTGAGTGGGATGTGACTAGTAAAAATATCTACAAGAACCCCCGAAACGTTTAGTTAAAGAACAATGCAAATAAAATTATCATTACCGATCCTGTCGACATCGTATATCCAAAGTTCGAAGTTAGAAAGGAAAGCTCGGATCCGTTTGTCGACCTGTTTGGACTAACCAAATCAAATCTTGTTCTTCTACAAAAGCATGCTTCGGCCGTAGGGTACTATTCTGCCTTTTTGCAGCTTCAACAATCAATCCAGAAGCATTTTAAATTCAAATTCTGAACTTTCTTTTGAGAGAGCAAAGCAATTACCTGGCTCGTGATTACACTCTGAGCAAGTTTGTTTGAAGCTAGCTTTTCTCTATCCCGCGTCAGCCTTTTCCTCGACTGTGAAAAGGGAAATGAGTGTCTACAGATAAGGCAGGTTTTCAAGCACTAGCGAATTCTGGTTATCATAGCTCAAGACGTAGCAACTTTGAACGAATATGACGATTATGACCAACTGATGTCAGATTCAGATCTGGGTCAAAATTGAAGTGGACTCTTTCTTTGACACCTCTAATAGTTCTACACCGATGGCATAAACCACTTCACTTAATTTTGAAACATGTTCAAACCATACAGAGTATTCACAGAACAAATGTTACAAAATGATAAATCGCAGTTTAATGGCAAAAATGGGCCCCAAATTAAACTCATTCAGTCTCATTGAGTGATGCAAAAGAAAACACTACGCCGATGATTGGTGAAATCACTGAAACGTTTGATGCTTCTAGAACTCACCAATTTAAATCTAAAGATCAACCAAATAAAAAACACTCACCAGATAGAAGAAATTTACAAGACGCTTGGCAGCTCGAACCAGTTCTACGCTAATAGTAATATACCGTAAATCCACAACAAAGTGCTCTATTGGGATAGAAAGAACAGCGTGCTGAAGATCTTGACTATGCTGATGATTTGTTGATTGATATCTTATGTTCTCAAACACGCTGTGGTGTCCGGATATGGCAACATGGATAAATGGGTTACGGATTATGACAACACGGTACGAGATGCATACGAGATTAATTGTGAATATATTGAGCATAAAATCCCTTTTCTTGTCTCCAATGTCAATATTTTGGACACGACAGTATTGAGATTGTGCCTTAAAAGTTCGCAGTCTACAAGAAGGGTGGTTTCTATACCAACCATACTGACTCATGCGAGAACACCAAACTACTTGGTACTGTCGTCCACGTGTTCCACCCCGCCATAGAGGGAGGTGAGCTTATTCTCCGCAAGCAAGTAAAGGAGGTGAAGTTACCATTGTCGAAGCAAGGGGACTGGTGTTTTCTCTTTGGGGACAGTGAGCACGAGATACTGCCAGTGACATCCGGTACCAGGGTTGCGCTTACTTACAGGGTTTACTCTACGAAGCTGAAGGATGATGAAAGAACACTGTATATTGAGACATGCACCTACTCTGACGTTGAAAAGATCAGGGAAATATTCACATGCTGAAACCTGCTTCAAAGAAGGGATTTGTCACTTTTAACCATTATGGCGGCAAGGACCAAATTGGGCCGTCCACCGATTAGAAGGGCGTAGACCTGACCTTTTACACGGAAGCTGTTAAAATCTTGGCCTGGACAATGTTGCTATTGGGGGCCTCCGAATATGGAGCGATGAGCAGTATATAGATGGCCCAGATGCAAAGCACAAAATAGATACGGATAGTATTGATTTTGAAAATTGTCACCTCTTCGTGTATAGAAAGGCAAAGGTATATACTTCCCATGTGACATACTAAGCACTTGGACCAAAACAGAGAGAGGATACTCTAGACACTCAGGTAATGAGGTTAGTCATATGTCGGTAAAGTATGAATCGTTTATGGTGGTAATCGATGGGCCTAAAAAAAGGCATGCTATTGCGGTTAAATCACCAGTTTAAAATCTTTGACCAAAGGTAAATTATAAAATAAATTCGAAAAATTGAATTAATCTCTCCAGATTTCAAGCTGGCAGCATACCAGGTTCGAGTTGACCAGCTGTATCTTAATAAAAAATCCTTGAATATAAAAAGACCAAAAGAGTAGCAGAAATAAATTATGTTCTGTAAAAGTGAAATATCTCAAGTTTTAATTAGTTGCAGATTTCATCCTGAGGAAAGAAGCATTCAATGTCTTTTAAATCTCTGGTGTTTCTAAGACGAAAGTAGGAAAATTTGAATTCACGGTTCAAATATCCTACCGAGATGTAACATAACAGCGAGGCTGACCTAGTGTTCAGCGAAGGATAAATCGACACCGAAACGGAGGTTCAGCTCGACCAAATAGTTTCAGCACCCAAGCGTGGAATTGGGAGATATTGCCTCAGCAAATCTTCATTCGAACGCTCAAATAGGATTCACATACTCATTAATTTTTAACTTTTGGGGGCAATGAGCGAAGCACGATAAAACATTCTTCACTCCTGAACCAATCGACACTCTAAGCTATATTTTATAATGCCACTTGCGTTCCTGGTTTTGTAGGAAAAGATTTAAAAAATTTGAACTTGTGAAACGGGAGGGGGCCTCCAGATTGAAACATGTTTTTAGAGTCCCAGCTGAGACGGTCTTCTATGGCTCAGAGTGATATGCGAACCCCGCATACAAACTAGTGGATAAGTTTTCTTCGTGATTGCCCCCCTCGGCAGTTTTGCTTTCCTTTTGAGCTTTCGAATGTTCAGCACTAGAGGTTCTCAATATACAGCTTCGTGTCTTCTACAATTATGATTTTCGAATTGTTTTCAAGATGACGCCTTTGACACATTTCAACTTTGCAGTAGTTGTGATTTGACATATGTCACCATTTTCCATGTCTTCGTGAATGCTTTCATTCAAGATTTAGAAGAATGTTTGGTTATCTAGAAATTTAAATGAAGTAGTAACTGGGGATGCGAGCAGTCTAATCATAGTGGTATCGATTGTCTCACAGTTCGAGATTAACGAAGCGTTAATGCTGAAGTAGTGAAATTACCCTCTTTGGAACCATATCGAGGTAAGAAACCGAGAAACCTGTTGAAAATAAGGCTGTTCACTTATTATTAATTTGCTTTGGAAATAACGATGTGATCGTTTTAGTTGTCCTGCAACATACTCCGCAAAAGCGATATTCGAAACCTTCGTATTTCTTCTAATATCGCTTACAAACCGTTTGCTGCTTTTGTCTGAGCTGTAAAAGCAGAGCAACGAAGTGCCCGCATATTGAAAGTTCAAAATAGTTTGGGGTAGAACAGTGGGAGCATTAAGTTTCATTGAGAGAAGAAATCCTAAGAAAACTGAACCTTTACAACTAGCGCCACGAATAGCGATGCAAAGACTGTTAGTGATGTTACGCACCAGAATGTAACGAGTCATCGAATACTCAACCTGCATGACTTGACACTGACGACAGCTATATAGGCACGGCAGGGCCATGATTGAAGAATCTTCTTTAACATTCAAGTGTGAATAAAAGGTTGGAACCAATTATTAAACCTTGAATTCTGACATCCGATTCTCCATGAAATGACGACGGTCTCTCTATTTTCAAGTGTCTTCATAGATTAATATTTATAAAATTAAAAGACTCAGCTAAACATTTGAAACAATATACAATAATTACTTTACAACACTGGCGATTTGGACAGCGATAGCTCCCTAGGTTTGCTGCCTCTGGATATTTGAATCTTAAACCTCAGCCAAGGGTCTATTGAGAGCCGCCCCCCTTGAAGCCTCACTTCCTGTATCTCGTCCACGTCGGAGGTTACTTGGCTAACTGGAATTCTATATTGCCCAAAGAACTGCGGCTCGGGCAGTGTTGGATCCCATCCACACACTTTAAAGCATACGATCTCATTTCCTATTACCGGACTATCCCATTCCTGCCCAAAAGAGAAATCTTCTTCCCACAGTGGCGTGGCATTGCCCCTGATAACCCCAGTGCGTTTCTTCTGCAGCAGCTTCTGAGTCAAAGGATCCACCAACGACACTTCGCAATATGGATCTACATGGTGCTTTTTCACTGCGTCCATGTCGAGCACATCCAGACCACTCGCACCTTCCACTCGCAACTGGATACGCATTACGCGTTCATCGAACGGACGGACAACTAAAGTGTCCCAGCATGGCGGACGTGGTACCGGCTGCAGGGAATGGCGATGATGTGGCGTCTCGGGTGAATTCCAGTGTCCTCTGTGCTGCTCACTACTAGAGGCTGCAGAACCACCAGAGCCAAAACCAGAGAAACGAGGGTTAATCAACGACATCAGCGAACCAGATGCTTGACGCACCATTTTGTTCAAACGCATTACACTGGGGGTCACATTCGAGCCACTTGGTGGGGATATAAATGGATCCCGTCGAGGCGATGCTTGGGGAGAAGGGTTGTCGATAAAGTCACCAGTGTCGGGCCTGCTAGAAGAGTGTTGCATCAATTTATTGCTCTGAATAAGCAATTCAAATCCCATACAAACATTTCCTGGAAGTTGCACTGCCCAGCTATCTTGCGTGAATACGGGTACAGGTTCAAATGGCAGCCATTCCACTAGAATATTGTTGTCATGGTACTTGCTAACCACTACACTGGTCTTGATATTAATCTCCCCAATAAGATCTTCGTCTTCGTCGTCCCACTTAGCAAACAACTGCACCACCAAAGTCTCAAAACCAGTCAATGTCTTCATATTGCCGAAAGTAAAACATGCACATTGCCATTCACAGATGTTACCCTTGATCACACCGGCCTCTGTCCTTCCTTTCTCAGTGTCCAATTTCAGCAAACCAACAATTTCCTTTGCATCATGAAACCTACCGCGCTTAAGATCCACTCCACGAAGCGCAGCAGTCATCAAACAAATCCTAATGGCCACTCTCTGTGACCTTATATTAACATTACGTCGCATGTAGTACGTTGCCATGTCTGCATCATAGGTGATCTTCGGTTGGTTCGATTCGTCGTAGTCAATATAGTAGTCTGCACGAGTTAGTAGTGTGGAACTCCGTGTCCTGTCGTGTACGAGAGATTCAAGTGTCACCTTTCCCACATCGACGACCTCGAAATCAATCTTGAGGTCACCATCGTTCCTCCCAGTCAACTCAAAGGAGAAGCTTTTCGCAGACTTGCCTTGTGACGGAAGCGGTAACAGCTTGGTTACTGGAACGCATATGGTTCCAAAAGTGGAGTTACCGTGGTTTACATCGACAGCTTTAATCATGATGCTTGCACACGGCCTTAGCAACTGGTACACTCCAAATTCCACCGAAGCATCATCCTTGAACTCTGCAAATCGGGCTCGTAATTTAGAGAGCGCTTCTGCATCTACACCTTTATGACCTGCTTTCAAATCCGTCTTTTCCAATTCATTCAAGTCTCCTCGCTCCTGTAAATGAGCAATGCCCGTCTTTTGTACCTCCCAGAAGGAGCTGGCAACACCCATAGTACCACAAGAGAGTATACAAAGCACTCGCTTAGCATGTAAACCAGTGATACGCAAAATTCGTAGCTGCAAGCAGGTACCATCTCGATAAGTGCCTAGCCCTACTGAGGATCGTTCCAGGTACTGTTTCACCAGAGTAGTCTGCCATTTGGGTGAGACTACTTGCCATGATTCTTGCCTGTCGCTGCGAATCAACTGCTTGATGTTGTGCAAGCATGGAGTCCACAAGGAAGTTGGCACTTGCGTCTGCGTCGCCATGTACACGCGCTGTGACCACTGTACCAACGACCATGTATACGATGAAGGAACATGAGCATCGAATTTGACTCTCTTCGACTTCATCATAAGTGAAGCCTCTAGCCAATCCGGTTGCACTACAATGTTGCCAATGCTGTCCAGCATGACTAGTACGCCACACCGTGACAAAGCGCTCACTGCCATCCATTCCGTCAGGCGCAGCGCATGTAACTTATCATTCACATTGGTTATATCGAAGTGGTCCTTCACCAGCGATGAGAGCTGCTTTCGGTACTTGGTATCGCAACATGGTGGAGCCCCAAAGGTATAAACCGACCTGGCAGTTCCTACTTTACCCCTGGCTAGATCATCGGCCATGAACGTAGCATAACACCCCCCGACGCCATGCCCAGTTAGAAACACAGGGCGCTCGTGTAGCTCCATAGCCTTTTCCACCGAGGCTCGAACCCTCAATCGCAGCGTCTGATTAAATGCATAGAACATTCCACTGTGAACTTTTGAATTGTTATCAGTTGAAACCAACTTGTGCGAATCTGCCAGTTCTGTTGGCATTATTAGCGTTCCTCTGAATGCAACAACAATCATGTCATCGCTCTCCAGCACTAGACAACAGCCCCCTAGATCGTCAGTTGTTTGATCCACCAACGAAAATCTGGCATCTTCCACTAACAACATCACATCGTCATCAGATTGAGGATGCTTACTGGTACCTAGTAGAAATGTTGTATATGACAAGTTCCACATTAGAATTGCAAACTCGAGACAAAAATAAGCCATGTCACCTTCATTAAGCCAGTTAGGTAACGCACGGCTATTGTACGTCAGCTCAAACAAATGGTTGCCAGCTCCTAACTTTTCTGCAGCTTGTTCTTCATCAAAGTTCACCTCTGGTAATTCATCAAAGCGGTCTATATACCGGTAGTTGCGCTTTTTCATCTGTGTGACGTTTCTAAACATATAGAACAATGCTGCAAACCATAGTACCACTGCTAGACTAAGCATACCACTCCCCAGGAACACTCCTGTATTCTCCATATTATTATCCGCGAGGTAGTTTTCATCGGTAAGACATACGAGAAACAGCCCCCACAACAACAGCGTCACCAGATAGAAGCATGACAACCACGACGTGACTTCGAAGGCCACAATATACGACCGACTCTGAAGGAAGTAATACAGTCTCAATACACTGCGTGCCTTCCATAACTCCCATAATAACCAGGTCAGCAGTATCATTTCCCATACACAGAATACACATGTGACTCCTGCTCTCGCCTGATCCAACTGTGCCTGACACTGTGCTGAGTCACTGCCTGTACAAAATCGAACAACACTTATCCAAGCCACTGACGGAACGAAGCCCATGTCAAAACCCAGCGCTTCACAAAGTGCAATTCGGAACACCACGTACGTAAGGACCATCATAGGCACAATGCCCTTTAACGACCGAATCCGGTAATAGGAAGTCTCCTCGTTCACTAAATGCTCGGCATTCGGCTGGGCATTCGCTAGTTTTCTCCTTAACATATGGTCAGTTCGAATAGCCTCCAAACGAAGCCATTTTGAAAAGTAGATATTGAGGTAGAAAGTAGCTGCAACAAACAACGAGTTCGCAACCGAGGCATATCGAGCCCTAGGATAGTAATTAAAAAAGGATGTGGTATCCACAGACGAAGAGTTGGCAATGTTTGTTTGAACCGCAGCGACGATCTCCACAGCAACAACGGCCGGATTAAGAGGAGGGATTAACCACGCACACCAGCCACATATAACAACTAGCACTTGGATCTCCAGGGGATCAGTTGCTAGCCACAGAAATCGAGTCTGCCAAACTATCAGAACAGTAAAACATATAGCGGAAAAGCATCGTACAGCAATATCGAAGAATATCAAATTAGGCGGCAGTTCATTTGTATTCGAACGATCGATTCCGATGTAAACCGACGTCAAAACGCCCACCAGAAAAAACATCAAACTAAATAACACCAATACATAAAGGTAACTCTCGCCGTCCATCTTTTGAATATTCATCATCGCACCCGCTGTTCTGTCTCTCACAATCACATCGAGACCCAGTAACTTCACCGAAAGCTCATCTGGTTTGGTTACTTGTACTTGCGGTTCAGTTAGAACATTATTCGAATCACCTTCGTATTCCTTATCAATGTCCACATACACCAAGCTGTCGTCGCTGCATTCAGATTCGCTAGCAGTATCCTCCTCGACTTCCATGCTGGTTGTGTATTTTGCGTTAGCCCCCTTTTGGAAATAACGGTTCTTTTCTCAAATGAAATTGTTCGAATCTCTCCTGCTTCAGCTTGTCGTGGCGAATGCTACTGCTAAGCTCATAGTGAAGAATCACACAGAAGAACACTATAATATCACAACTGGAATTTACAGAGCGTCAGTGGGTTTGCAAGTCATAAATGTAGAAAACCGACCCATTCGAATATTTTCCAAGGGGGAAGAATCGCGGTTTTGTGGTACTAATTATGCAAATTTCAAAAAGCACTACGCGGAATCTATTATTATCTGGGATAATGAAAATGCAAACCCTAGAACATGTTTCCCTGAATTTCCAAATTCGTTGAAAGATGACAACTTCATCAGCAGATGGTGCACTTTCAATAGCGTAGTGGTATCATTGACACCCGAACCTCGGGCATTAGGAATATTCATGTACGCCAATTCAAAACACGAAGATGGACTCTTGAAAGATTGCATGATACTAGAAGCTTCATACAACAACGAGACACGAAATCTACTTACGGAAGCAGACAACCAGTTATTATTTGGGAGCATCAGTAATGACTTTACAAAGTGCCAAAAAACAATGGCGAGCACTCAAGTTGCATTCTTATTTAGAGGGGTTATCGCGTCTAGCTTTCTTTTTGCATCCTTGTTCGCTTGTTATGTTGCATACGACATAGCCAAAACTTCACGTCGAATGGGAATCACACAACTGTTGCTCGGAATCACCTGTTTATCAATGTTGTATATATCCGTGATTTTCTCCTTCGGATCGCATTTCCTCAAGACTTCTCTTCCTTGGGAATTCGTGATGTCCATAATGAATTTTCAATTTGGAGTTTCGATCGCTTGCAACTATCTAGTCGCAGTTCGATGGCATATTTCAAAACTGGATATATTACAAACCACCAATCCGCTCAATCTGTTTCTCAACAGGTACGTAGTAGGGGCGATTTCGTCTTCTCTATGTCTGATGGATGCCTACAATACCTACAACACGATCAATGCGAGCACTTTAGGCTTCGTATCAGGAGTCACTAAAGTTTATTTTTTCATTGAACTTGTTGTACTTGCATATTTCAGCTTTCAAGTGACTTTCGCTCTCGGTTTGCTTCAGAGTATCAGGACGAGATTAAAAATATCCGTGTCCTTGGTAAAATCTAAGGAAGATTTTGAAACTGCAATAGGAATTATTCGTGAAACTCGATCCATGCGCAACTGGATGATTATTTCAATAGTTTCTGGTATATTCGCCCTATTTTTGCTAGCTGTGGGCTTTCCTGATCTGGCATTTACCGACTGTGATGTTTGGCTTTCAATATGGGCTGGAAGTGCTATTTCAAGGGTAATCACCGCAATAAGTCAGTGTAAAATCGCACATATAAGTCATCGAATCAGCGCTGCATCGCGGAGAAAAACAAGGCGCAGCTTTCGAAATCGACACATAGAAGTTCTTCCAGACAGCCAATGAATTGAAACCTCTACCAAGATACAAGCGAAGCCCAACTCTCAGTTTTCTGCATAAACAAAACCCAGATCTCAGTTTTCTCTGTCTCGTGGTCCTCGTACAAATCTATAGAACGCTAGATCTCCCAATGGATGATTCAATTTGAATCGAAAATAATCAAACCTGATATTCAAAAGTGGCATTGAAAGCGGGCGGCTACCCGCTCTTATCGAAATCACTGGTTTTGATAACGGCGGTACGGTCCCCGTTGATTTGCAAACCATGGGGGATCCTAATGAGCGCATGCAGCATGCAGTGGAATCATCTTTGAATAACTTGGATAAAGAACTCCTCCGACCGATGAGGAAAGAGGCGTTTCTCTGCTCAGCCAAATGCTGTGATACTGCTGCAACATCGGAGCAGCTTCAGGCCTGTGTTCAAAATTGTCAAGGTAGAATCAGCGGATCGGAGCAGATGATAAGTGGTGAATTAGAACAGTTCCAGAATCGGCTTCAAAGGTGTGCTATGGCTTGTTCCGATGCTGCTCAAGACAGATTTCCTAGTGATCCTGCCAAACAGACACCAGAACTTGTCAGTAGTCTCCAAAGGGAGGTTGAGAACTGCGCTAATAAATGCGTGGATACACATATCGCTTCGTTAGGGAATATGACCGATAGAATCAAATCTAGTATAAGGCGATAGTGAGGGGTTTGCGTTTCGATAATAAAAGTTTGCGTTTTTACTACTGTCTTCACTATTTAAAAATCAATTTATATCGAATTCATTCTACGGTAAAACACTTCAGGAACTATTTGAAAAGAAAATAGTCCGTTGGACCTTCTAGAATTAACAATTCATTAAAACAGCCTGAAGCCTTAATTTTAAAATGGGCGAGGTTAACAATTAGAATAGGATCATGATTTCTTGCACCTGGGCCCTCGTCTTCTGCGTCTAGTATCAGGTGGAAAGTAAACCCCTGTTCCAACATTTTCATGCTCCAAGAAGCAATTAATATTCTTTGGAACATAACTGTCCACTTTCCTAATTTTTACATCCAGATGACAGTTATTAGGAGTCTGAACTGAGCGATGCATCTTGCAAATCACGCTAACTTTCATCAATTGTTCTTTTGATCTATAGGTAACCACTGTTTGGTTTCTTCGATTTGATTTGCAATTTTTTATATTGAACGATTCTGGTTGTCCATTCGGGCCTGTGGTATTTACTTGAGTAGTTCATGACACCGGCTTGTTGCGCTTGTTTTGACCAGGCAGAAACTGAGAGCCGACAGCAAATTCTCTAAACGAATACAAAGTAAAATAACCTCCGCGCTTCTCCTTGCAGTTGTATGAATTGAAATTATTCACAACAACGCCAGGTCTGGCGAAACAATTAGCCCAGCATCTCAGACAGTCTTTCCCAGGTATGCATGTTGAAGTTGGAGAACTTGATGCAGAGCGACTTGGATACCTAGACATGAAAGTGCTTGGCGAGCTACTCAAAGACAAAGATGGAGAAACAGAAGCATATTGAAAAGTGAAACTCATCGTATCACCAGCAGGTGAAAATTCAAATAGCTTCAACCCCGATGGAGATCCCATGTTTGCATAGTTATTCAAATTTGGTTTATGTAGCAAGTCATCAGAAAGAGCTTGATTTGAATCGTACCCAAAATAATCTCCAATATTTCCTCTACTTGAAGAAGGTTCAAGCTGGAATAACCCATCAGCCTGTATAACTCTCACTGCAGGATGACCGAAAGGCCAAGAAAATGGTGAATTTGGTTGTAACTCGTTCGAATTCGGGGAAGTGCCAAATGGACCTCCATTTATAATGTATTTTAAATCCAGATGCCATACAAGGATACCACCCGATATAAAGCTCTCTTGAAAAACAGGACGCCTGTTTTCAATCAGAATGAATTCATTATTGCCGGGACTGATCTGAAACACTTCACCAGTCTCTTGATAAGAATGCAACGTGTTCATACCGTCAAGTGCGTCAACAGGTCTGATCCATCCTAAAAAAAATTTTAATACGGCACTTAAAGAAGATATGTGTCGCTGCAACCCCAAACTTCCCCAGGAATCCGCCATCAAGCAATGTTTTCCAACTCCTTCGAAAAGTCAAGAACAACAAGCAAACGCATTTTATAGATACTTACCTGCTGAACTGTAATCCGCATCATATAAATCCGGCAACCCTCCTGGGTAGAGTGAAATGAAGCCAAGGAAATAACTACGATAAAATAAAATGAGGATTCGTTGCAGATATTCAAAGAGAGTAACATACCCCATCTCATGACACACAACTCCTAGATGAGTAATCTTTCCATTAGGGTCATTTGACGAAACTCCCATAATCCCAAATTGACAACCCAGAAAGAGAAGCACTGTACGGTGCGTTGTTCGCTGCCAATGATGCGTCCCAAAGGACCCACTTATGGCTCCGAATCCAATTTTGACCTGGTGCGTTTCCTGCAGTTGTCTACAAATCTGCTTTTAGTTTCAATTATTTTTCATCTAAACTGCGACTTACTTCTGCTCCAAAACCGCTATGAATGAATGTAATCATATCTACAAATCCGACGTTATTGGTATCGAATCCGTCGTTGAAGAAAGCGGCTCCAACACGTGCTTCGTATTGAGTAATGGCAGATCATTGCAGTTTGAAGTGCATACAGAGCACCGCAGAATGAATTACAAGGTTCTCCGTTTATAACCCCGCCAGAAGCCTGATTTTTGCTGTATTCACTGATTAACCAACCAGATAGAATATTATCGATGGTAAGTGCACCATACGATTGATTGTAGAAGAACTCCTTGACAGATCCAGTTGGATTGTTTATACCATGTGTCGGACTGTTAAACAATTCTTCATAGTCTGTCATTGGTATATCGCTCACATCATGGTCACTCCATTGAATCATGATTACCATATTCTTCACGGTAGTTGAGCCCCTTTTTAAGGAACGCCTTGATCCAAAAAGCTTCTCGGGATTTTTACCGGGCATTCGAAAGTCTAAATTTACATCGTTTTTTCGAATTAGCGGACTTTAGCAATTCGCTAGTACCGCTGGGTCAAATGTAGGTTCTAACATATCACAGGAGTTGAGGGTTTGCGCTGACAATCCTCCATTATTGCAGATGAAATGGTATTTACCGGTATTGGCATTCATTTTAAGCTTAGCTCCATTTTCCAGTTTCGTCCAAGTAGCAGAGCCATTGCCCTTATTTACCGCCTGCACAACGCACTCTTTAATGATTGTCCCAACTAAAGACAAAGATAATGGCACGGGTGAGGCAATCATCGCATCAGAGAAGCGAGACAGCAAGCTTACTGTACTAAGAAGGATATAGCATACACAAGGTCCTAACATTAACGAAAGTGTCTGATGATTTGTTCTAGATATGGTGCATTCAATTAAATAAACGGTACCGCCCTTCCAGCGGTAAACAAAAACATATTCGAAATTTGTATGACTATGACGGCACGTCATCAACGCTAATAACATATTCGCGAATGCGAATAAAATGGAACTATACGATATGTAGTATATAGCCATTGCAATGAATACATAATTAACAATACGAGATGCAGTATATAGCCATTGCAATGAATACCGAATTCTATCACTGGAAGTGAAGTGGGTCCATTGGAGAAAGATCGAGTACTTGCAAGGTGCAACAACTTCGCAACATGAAAGAACTCTGCTTGAGGGACCTGAAATCCACTCACTAGCAATTGATATCGTATTTTTTGAAGGATCAAGTAGTTTTCGACCTGAGGCTTCATCGTTTCTTCCGATGGATATCTCATCTATCAATTTGAAATCACATTAATGAATCTCACCAGTGCAATATTCATGGAATGCTAAAGCATAATATCCAGAAAACATTGAAAGTTACAGAACTTCAAAAGGCCACGCATTAACTAAGGCGAACGCTCACAATCCACTCTCGTTTCGAGGCGGTACGGTCCCCTCAAAGTTGGGTGGCGTTACAGATATCAAATGATGGAAGTCGCAGTGGAAGATATACGAAGGAGGATTCGTTCCATTCAGTTAAAGCTCGCGGCATTTGAAGATGATAATGTTCCTATTATTAAAACAGATGCCACGAAAGACATGTTGGTTGCTCATGAACATTCTCACGGCGTTTGCACTACCAACAACACCGTGTACTTCACTTGTTCTGAAGGTATTAAGAGTTTGAAGTACCCTGATGATGCTGCGCTTGTGTATAGGAGTCGATCGGTTCTCACTGGATTGTGTAAACTGTCTCAGAAGGCTTTATTGGTATGTGACAAGAAGCAAAACAAAATATTTAAGCTGGATCTCGATCGGGAATTGATGAATCCCATAGCTGGTTACGGTAAGCGTGGATTTTTAGATGGGCAGGTCTCTATTGCCCAATTCAACATGCCAGTAGACGTCGTTTACATCGGTGATGGTGAATATGCTGTGGCAGATTGTGGTAATCATGCTATTCGTGTAGTCAGTAGATTGCATGTGAAGACTATCGCTGGAGGCTACCGTAGTATGAACGGTAGTATGGAGAAAGGTTTTCGAAATGGTTTAAATTCTCTATTAAATACCCCCATCGGGATCACTTATGGCAATGATACGATATTTGTTGCCGACCACGGAAACCGGTGCATTCGAACAATCAGCAGAAACAAACCTTTCACAGTAGGGACTTTCAACACGGCCTGGAACTTTGAAAATATTGGTGCTGTGACATTTGATGTCAAGTTTAAACGTCTACTAGTAGCTGATGGTAGGGCCGTAGTTGTGTTCGACGAGGCAGGGAAACTGTTGAGAGCCTTTCCAGTGGGAGAACCAATCGTGGGATTGTCGGGTCAGGTAATTGCTTGCACCACTCGCATTTTAACAAAGGGAGCGAAAATACAGAATCGTAGAAAAGAAAATTCCAACATCTCCAATATTAAATCCGATTCTGTATCTAAATTCCACCCTGCATTCAAATCGAGCATTGTTAAATAATAAGGAGTCATTATTTTATTTAAAAATAGAAATAAAAAGCTATTTTCTGAATATATTAATAGTTTAAAACCCATTCAAGCGTAGTAATAAGCACCCGCAACTTCATGATGTACAGGTTTTGGAACTATTCTAATGAGAATGAATCCCAGGAGAATCAGAATCATGGAATTCAGACTCAGAAGCAGCATATACATAGTTAAGATAGAATTCACTTGATCCGCTATCAATGCTGGTAAGTAAATATTGCACGTGGTCATATTGGCACAATTTAATGAAGCAGGATTCTGAGTAGGATCTGACACCGAGTCAAATCCACAACATTGGTTATCACTTTGAATTTTCGAAATGAATGCAAGAAAGTTGTTGTCTTGTTCTACTTTCTCTACTACGCTAATCCATCCTTCCAAAAATTCATTATTTCGAACCTGAATGGCATTAGGATTTGAAGCTCCGGATAGTACCAATGCGCAAAAGATTTCCCCGACCGTCAAAAACAACGAAAGAATAAAGAACAGTTTGATGACAGCAGCACTCCTTTTCAGCGCTCCTAAGAATCCAATAACTGCAGCTAGCATAAATCCTGAAGAACACACGATCGCAATCACACCTGACAACCTGGTGCTGGTGTAGATGTAAGCGAACATGATATCAGAGTTTATAAAGGAGGCTGCTTGGATGACTATAACCAATGCAATGATCCATATCACTAGACTCGAACCCAACAGACACATGCGATTCCATCCTAACGAAGTTTCACCCCAGTGACAAGCAACCTTCATCCAGTGTAACGCCTCTAAAAAACGTTTTTTTATTAGGATGTGTGCACTTCATCACAAATCGAATTTCTCTGAAGAAGCGACTCAAAGTAGAAAAGCACTAGGTAATGGAGAAGCCAAATGCTTATAAATGGCAGGAGACAAATTTGGCATTGTTCGGATCTGATATCGAAAAGAAAATCAAATCTGCGAGTGCAGGTTGTGAGAAAGCCTGGGACGGAGTAGGTGGCAAGCCTGAAATGCGAGTGTGGCGGATTGAAAAATTTAAAGTCGTCCCTTGGCCCAAGTCCAAGTACGGTTCTTTCTATGATGGCGACTCCTATATTGTATTACATTGCTACAAGAAGCGATCTACCGGAGATGCTTTAGCCTGGGATATCTACTTCTGGATAGGTGCCAATAGTTCTCAAGATGAATATGGGACTGCCGCTTACAAGACGGTGGAGCTAGACCACCAACTGAAGGACATGGCTGTGCAGCACAGAGAGGTCATGGATAATGAGTCAACTCAATTCCTTAATCTCTTCGACTCCATTAAATATCTGCAAGGTGGAATCGAATCTGGATTCAACCATGTCGAGGATGAAGTGTTCGATCCCACGTTATACCACATAAAAGGCAATAAACAAGTAATGCTATTGAGACAAGTTAAAATGCGTCGTGATAACTTGAACTCCGGGGATGTCTTTGTTCTCGATCTTGGCCAGACAATTTATCAATGGAATGGCAGAGAAGCAAATCCGTCAGAAAAATTGAAGGCTCGTTCTTTCTTAGATGGTATTGTGTCTCAAAGGGGTGGAGGCACAAAAGCAATTACGCTAGATGAGGGAGGCTCAGATAATGTACCTGAGTTCTGGAACGCAATTCCAGGGGAAAGACGAATCTTGGGCATCAAAGTGAAAGAGTATCAAGTGAAGGAGTCGGATGATGATGATAGCAGAGTGAAAGAATTCAAGAAAGTGCTGTTTAAGCTCAGTGACGCATCAGGTAGTATGAAGTTCCAACAAAAAGCCAAAGCTAATAAGCAAAATTATGTCAATCGCCGTTTCTTGGACACTAAAGACTGCTTTATTCTCGATGATGGGTTTACTGTTTGGGTATGGATTGGAAAGGGAGCTTCAAGTAGCGAGCGTGGATTAGGAATGTCGTATGCGATGAAATATATTCAAAATAAACGGCGCCCAACAGCTATACCTATTAAAAGAGTCACCGAAGGAAACGAACCGCCTACGTTTACAGAGCAATTTAATTTTGAAGAATCTAAATGCTCCATTCTTTAGAATACGTTTGGTTAGAACTAGCCTGAACTACTTAAAAAATCTATCGCTCTTGAATTTTTTCATCTTTCACGAATGAAGATAAGTCTACTGTTGTTGACTTTGGGTGTCGCCACGCATGGAGAAGTACCTGTTGACTTCGACTGTGGCATGCGCCAACTTGCTTCAGACATGGCGTCTCGCTGGCAGCCTTACCGCGACCGTGCCACTCTTCAGGAGGTTGTAGATGATCTCAACCTTCCAGGAGGGTTACCCGGGGGAGAAACACTATGCTTTAACGCTACACTGAAAGGTACACACCCAGAACAGTTTGCTCCCGTATTTAATTCAGTGGGTGCCACCTGCTTTGTTGACCAAGCAGTTGGATCGTTATTTCAAAAGGGAACTTTTGACGAGCCGTTTCCCCAATTGATTCAATGCGTGCAGGCATCCCGTGAGAGATTGGATGGCAGCTTATTCACCATCGTGATTCGAAAAGGCACATACTATCTTAACGACACCATCACGCTAGGTTCCAAAGACTCCAATCTTGTTTTCCAGAATTACAATGGAGAAGAGGTATGGTTGTCAGGTGCGAAGGACATCAAGGGGAGCTGGACCAAGCACCCTTTTAAAAAATCCGTGTGGACGATACATGTGCCTGATATGCAAGATGTCTCTGGTCTGAGAATAGGTGGCCATATTTCTGTAAGGGCGAGATATCCCAACGGTTGTTCCTCAGACGACCCGTTGCCTTCGGGATACAAGTGTATGGGAAAGATGCAGGGTAAACGTGTAGTGAACCCAGAAGACGGATTCGGGACGAACTTGCAATCCACGTGGATATTACCGGAATTACCGACACTGAACCAATCCCATTGGCGACAAGTGGATGCTGTGACGCCAGCTCGATCTTCGTACGTGAGTCAATACCGTCATTTTCAGATGGGTATAGGAGGAAGTTGCGCTCATTTTGACCCACCTGCAGGATACTGGTGCGGGGTTAGATGTTGGGGAGGTGCTGGTACTCCGCCGGATTGTATCTATAGAATCGTAAGTTGCATTTTTGAAATGGATGTTTTTTTGACGAGATATCATCAGCCTCAAGGAGTTTCGATTGCAGGCGTCTTACCGGTGTACAAAGACCTTAGTAGAGCTGTGGTTCAAGTGTGGAGACCTGGTCATTGGTCTTCTTGGATGTTTGAAGTCTCAGCATCGCGAAGCAACTCAACACATTTGATCTTTTCACGTGGTGGTTTTCAAGGAGGACGAGGAGAGAATTATGGAGAAGCCTTTTTTATTGAAAATGTAGAAGAAGAATTGGATGCTGAAAATGAGTTTTTCTACGATCCTACCACCCAACTATTGCAATACGTTAGTGCGGAAGAGCCAGATTCAAAAGTTGAAGTTTTGAAATTAAAGACTTTGTTCGAACTTCAAGGTGATCAATCATCCCCTGTGACGAACATCCATTTTCTCGGCCTTGGATTTCGGTAAGTTAGATCACCAAATATATGTTCTTTCAATTGAGCGAACCTCGTTCAGGGACACGCATCATGTCTACATGGACAACCACACAATGCCCTCAGGAGGAGATTGGGGATTGTCTTTGAAAGCAGTGATCCAAGGGAGAGGGGTTTCAGGTCTGGTAATCAACAGCACCCGTTTTTACCAGATCGATGGAAATGCCATCCTCATCAAGGGTTTTGCACGAGATGTCACGATAGAAAACAATCACTTTAAAAAGCTAGGCGGTAACGGCATCGCGCTGCTAGGCGAGACGGAGATGGAAGGTGTGCCTAGTTCTTTTGGCTTCGGATGGAACGGTACCGCTGGTAATCAACCTAGAGGAGTGATCGTTCGAGGGAATGTGGGACAACAATGCGCAATGGTTGCCAAGCAGACAGCGTTCTTCTTTCAAGCCAAATCCATGGGCACTTTGATTGAACGCAATATCTTCTTCCATGCCCCGAGAGCCGCGATAAACTTCAATGATGGATTTGGGGGTGGAAACATTATCAGACACAATCTATTGTTCAATACTGTAATGGAAACTGGAGATCATGCTCCTTTCAACTCGTGGGATCGACAGCCGTATGCTCATCGCAAGGAAGGCAACGAATACATTATGGAGAAGTCCCCAGATGAATTATACGCCAACTTTATCATTGGAAACTATTACACCCAAAACAACATCGATAATGATGATGGAAGCGCATACTTCCACACCCATCACAACCTCTTGGTGTACGGGGATCACGGATTGAAGAGTGACTTCCAAGGCCACGACAACTTCCAGCATCATAATATCCACGCCTTTCTCAATGCCGAAGCCATGACATCAGGTGATCCCAAGGAAAAGCTTGCGGGACACCAAGACAAGTTTCATCATAACTTTGTACTACAAAAGCACAGTCACAGCTACGTAGATCAAGGATCATGCAGCTGTCCAGCACCAGGATGCACTGAGATCCATGATAATAGCATCTTTACTCCAGACGGTAAGATCGATGCCATGTGCAATAGGACAGTGGAAGAACGGGAGAAGACTGGCGTGGATGTAGGAACAACTGTAGCATCGTTCCCGCCATCCTCTTCTGTCATTGATATGGCAAGGAGGTTTCTCGTTGAACCAGAATTTGAATCTACCATATCGCAAATTATTTAATCAATTATTATATTTGAGATTATTCACATAGTTTATACCCCATTCTAGACTTTCCATTAACGCAGCAGTGAGTAATGAAGTATTATTCTCAACCTAGTTATTCTGGAAAACCTGAAAAGCAAATTTGGAAGAATATACATTTCATATTTTAAATTAATAATCTGATTTTAGGCAATTCTAAGCCGCACAGATTTCAAGCCTCAATACCTCCACACCAAGAAACGATATACTTTACTTCTCTAGCCATACGGTTCTTATTAGGATTTCCGCTAGTCATTGTGATCGGCGGATAGCCCCGCTCCCTTCCTTCTTCGAAATTAATGAATGTATGTACCAGTAACAAAAAAAATTTGAAGCACTAGTAATTTGTCAATTTAGTTCCTTTTGATGATGATGTGTAAGTAATTTGTCAATTTAGTTTCCTTTTGATGATGATGTGTATTGACCTTACATCGCCAGGTGGATACGAAACACTGTCGCATGGAACCGATGATCACGTTATTGAGGATCATATATCATTAAATGAATGCCAGGTTGTTTAGATTGATGGTGAATCGCAAGCAGTCGATGTGGTGTATCTGGACCTCGGTGAGGAAGAATACGTTAAGCTGTTTCCGGTCTGTGATGCGAATATCTCCCTGTAATGGGAAATGCAAGATGATTTTGAAGCTGATTTTTTTTGCCAAGGAGCTTCAACCAGGATATGAAAAAGAAGGGATGTCGGAATTTAACCATGACAAAGCGTTTCTGGTGGTGCAAAAGGTTCTGTCGAAACTGAAGGAAAAGAATTATTCTGGTTTAATAGAAGCGGTGGCCGAAGATGATATTGTATTTTTAGCTGAGCGCATGCTGTATCAACAAAAATATTATAAATATCTCGGCATCCCGTTTCACATCGACATCGGATATCATTATACAAGCAACTTGTAAGAGATTCAAAAAATGGTCTCCTATCAAAGGAAGAGCGTACTGGTCATATCGTATCGGCCGAATTTCAGGGATCGATGTTTGGAGATGGAATCTACGCTGGAAACCATACCATTTCTTTTTAAATCTACGCTGGAAACAATCCCATTTCTTTTTAAGGGTATGGCGAAGTCGGATTGTTGGTGACTCGCTGGAAACAATCCCATTTCTTTTCAAGGGTATGGCGAAGTCGGATTCTTGGTGACTCGCTGGAAACAATCCCATTTCTTTTTAAGGGTATGGCGAAGTCGGATTGTTGGTGACTCGTTTGCAAAGGACGATTAGCCGAGTCTTATTGTCGCCGAGACTTGATACGTGCCGCCTTTGCTGTTATACCATTATTGGGGACTAATCTATCGTTGGAAAAAGCCAAAGTGACCAATACCATGAAATCGGGCTTCCCCAGTCCTCCCAATGTCTACCGCTAATTAAGTATCACAAATCAATTCTAGAGACAGTAGGAGGTATTGAGCTTCTTCTTGAGTTACAAAACAATTTGAAAGAAATACTTGACGCTTCGCCAGTCCTCCCAATGTCTACCGCTATTTAAGTATCACAGATCAA
>Ga0105055_10004268_pt1 | contig 21054 bp, 15 predicted proteins | sample BON03_FD_78090 | JGI IMG/M metagenome (GOLD analysis project Ga0105055, IMG submission 78090) | Freshwater microbial communities from Lake Bonney liftoff mats and glacier meltwater in Antarctica - BON-03 | ecosystem: Environmental > Aquatic > Freshwater > Ice > Glacier meltwater | place: Lake...
TAAGCTGCCTGTCTGGCAGTGAACACAAAGCAGCAGGCGCGGCAGTGTATGCAATCTTTCTAAGCTGCCTGTCTGGCAGTGAACTTGTAGTGCAACTGCTTTTGCAGTTGATAAGGTTTCTAAGCTGCCTGTCTGGCAGTGAACATTAGCACACATAAAAAAGCAATTGGGCGCATTTTCTAAGCTGCCTGTCTGGCAGTGAACATAAGCATGTTAAAGCAGGCGATGAAATGTCATTTCTAAGCTGCCTGTCTGGCAGTGAACTATGCTTTTCACCACACACTATGCATGTCTCTTTTCTAAGCTGCCTGTCTGGCAGTGAACGAAAACGCGTCACACAGTGGCATTAGTATCTTTTTCTAAGCTGCCTGTCTGGCAGTGAACGTCACCCGCAACTATCTTGGCTAATTGCTTTATTTCTAAGCTGCCTGTCTGGCAGTGAACATATAACAGCACGAACACGCAATGCATTAGTATTTCTAAGCTGCCTGTCTGGCAGTGAACAAAACGCCTGACTTCGATAATGATGGTGTTTCTTTCTAAGCTGCCTGTCTGGCAGTGAACAGTACGCCAGCAGGAAGTAGAACCATCAGGGATTTCTAAGCTGCCTGTCTGGCAGTGAACTATGCTTTTCACCACACACTATGCATGTCTCTTTTCTAAGCTGCCTGTCTGGCAGTGAACTAGCATGCGGTATAACCGTATTATCTACGGCATTTCTAAGCTGCCTGTCTGGCAGTGAACGTTTCGGTTAAAGATTCTATTAATCGCGTTCATTTCTAAGCTGCCTGTCTGGCAGTGAACTAGGCATTATGTAAGCAACGCGTTTACAGATATTTCTAAGCTGCCTGTCTGGCAGTGAACACCACGACGAGCGCCGACTTCAATACCATTAGTTTCTAAGCTGCCTGTCTGGCAGTGAACCCATTATGATTTATCCTTATCGTTTACATGCTTTTCTAAGCTGCCTGTCTGGCAGTGAACAACATTAAATATCCAGTGCTTTTTTTCTTTTGTTTCTAAGCTGCCTGTCTGGCAGTGAACCTATGCAGGTTTCAGGTATTGCGTGTCCTGATTTTCTAAGCTGCCTGTCTGGCAGTGAACGAAGCGCGTCACGCGGAGCAGGTACAATCGACTTTCTAAGCTGCCTGTCTGGCAGTGAACATTTCGGTTTTCTCTAAACCTAATGACGTTCCTTTCTAAGCTGCCTGTCTGGCAGTGAACGAATAACCTGACGAAGTAACCACGCTACCAACTTTCTAAGCTGCCTGTCTGGCAGTGAACAACCATCTGCTATTGACATGATTTATGTCCTCTTTCTAAGCTGCCTGTCTGGCAGTGAACAATCAGGCCCTGCACTTGGTGATTCTGGCTGTTTTCTAAGCTGCCTGTCTGGCAGTGAACGAATCCAGAATACACCAACAGCCTGTCGAAGTTTTCTAAGCTGCCTGTCTGGCAGTGAACCCCACTTCTAGCAAGTCACCCACAACTATCTTTTTCTAAGCTGCCTGTCTGGCAGTGAACGTAGTAGCTACTAATACCTGCTGAGCAAAGATTTTCTAAGCTGCCTGTCTGGCAGTGAACGCTAGTATTCCAGAAGTAAGTGATGTGGTAACTTTCTAAGCTGCCTGTCTGGCAGTGAACTCTGCTTTCTGCCAAAAAGCATACATTGATAATTTCTAAGCTGCCTGTCTGGCAGTGAACATTACGACAAAAATGGTAGCTATGACACAAAATTTCTAAGCTGCCTGTCTGGCAGTGAACTCGTTCATACTTTATGGCTAGTAATGCCAGATTTTCTAAGCTGCCTGTCTGGCAGTGAACTATTGCCAGCAGATACGGTTCAAGTTGAGTTGTTTCTAAGCTGCCTGTCTGGCAGTGAACATAAAAGGTATAGTCGCTAGTAATGCGCCGTTTTTCTAAGCTGCCTGTCTGGCAGTGAACGAATACGAAATTGCAGGCGACGAGTTCGATCAGTTTCTAAGCTGCCTGTCTGGCAGTGAACAAAGATCTACACCGCAGAGAATATAATCAACTTTTCTAAGCTGCCTGTCTGGCAGTGAACTTGGGCAAGGTAGTAACAGGTGACTTACTAGATTTCTAAGCTGCCTGTCTGGCAGTGAACTTATAGAAATGAATGCCTATGCCGCAGCGCGATTTCTAAGCTGCCTGTCTGGCAGTGAACGCATCAGATGCAATTACACAGTCACTTGATTGTTTCTAAGCTGCCTGTCTGGCAGTGAACGTGCAAAGTTTTTACCGCTTCCAGTTGCAAACTTTCTAAGCTGCCTGTCTGGCAGTGAACAGTAGGATATCAAAATAAAAATAAATTACAACAAGTAGTTAAGTTTAAAAGCCTCTTTTGACCTTTATTTTTACTACCGTTGTAACTTATTGATTGTTTTATTAATTTTTTAAAGAGCTATTTTTTGGTATTTTTGCCTAAAACCATTAAAACCAAGGTATGGCCACTTGCTGATCTTCAGTTCGACGACTTAAGCCGTAGCAGGTAAACAATTGTTTATTGTTTCTACTAGTCACGGTTTGTTTTTCGATAAAGAGTTTAAAGCTGCCCTGCTCTTCAACTGGCCTATTTTTATCCGTTGATAAACTAGTCACATTAATAAACGGTAAGCTTGATTTTGTTTCAAACTTAGCCAATGATGCTAATAGTCGTTGCTTGACCTCATGCACATCAAAATTATTTTTAGCCGCTAACTTTTTGGCTTGTTCGTCTACCCCTTCACGTAATTTATCAGGTGATTTAAATTGCTTACGCTTAAAAAAAACATACTGATTAACGCTATCCGGTACGGGTTTGATGCCTTTAATATGGACATAATCATCTAACCGAGACAGCCACTGCCCTACTTTTAAATCATCTAAGGCTTTCTCTGTTTTACCTAATAAGCGTAATTTATCGCCTAACGGAAATGCTCCATCATCATAATGAGGAAACGACACGGCAATGGCAGAATCTTGCTCACTTACTTTATTTTCTACCAACATGAGATGAATTTGTTGATAAACCTTTTGCCATAAAAACCCCAAATTGGCTTCAGCGTCTGGTAACAAGGTTATGTCAAGGTAATATTTCATTATATTTACTCCCCAAATACACCACCACGGATCAGCATAGCCATAATGTAATGTTGTTGTTCGATAGCATGCTCTTTATTTTTTATCATCCACGCATCGAGTAAATTATAAAAATCGGTTTTTTCTTTCGGTTGACGATAAGCTGCTCCGCGATTAGTAACAGATCCATAAGGTTCAACTGCAATTGGTCCTACTTCCTCTTTAGCTGGATGCCAAGTATCTATGGTCCGCAGCGCATTACCAATTTTTTGTGAGTGCATGGCGGCTTGACCTTCAAGATGATATAAAAATTTACTTTTATCGCCTTTGCCACCACCCATGACTAGTTCTTGTGATGGGTACACGGCTTGCCCTTCGCCTAATTGAGAATAAGCTTCTACTTTAATAAAGGCGTGTTTGTCTGTTAGGCCAGCTTGAATGTAGTTCGCCAATTCGATGACTTTTTCGTTTTTGCTGAAGTCACGTAAATTGAAATCATAGCTATTAAATTTCAGAGTTTTATCTGCAAACGTTACTTTCACTTTGACTTGTTCTGCACCCACTCGGTTACGCCATAAAAAGCGGCCATTGGCGATGTTTTGCGCATAACGCTGAGCCAATTCAGTGAAGCCTTCTGTTTGTTGGTAGTACTGAATCTTTTCTGCTAATGCACTTTGGTAAGCCGGATCGTTACAAGTAGATGGCACATGTAAATCACTTAATACTCGCAAAGTGAATACGAGTTTCAAAGTATCGGTATGATGTGGCAAAGCGGCTATATCTACTGTTTGTAAATTGGCTTTGGAGACTTCTGCATCTAACTTAGCTGGGTCATTTGCCGTCGCCGCTTTTAGACGATTTGAGATAGTACCTCGCACTGCTTTGTCACTAACATTAATTGCCTGCCATACGTCTGTGCTCCAATTCCCTGCGAACATCAAACCATCGGACGGAATAAGCTTTGCTTCAAAAGCCAGTACTGAAGGGGTTTTTAGTTTTACATCAGTCATGTTTATTCTCCATTTATTTAATTATTATAAATTTAAAAATCGTTTATTTCGTCTTCACTCAACTCAGTAATTTCTTGAGAAAAGGGTTTGCTTTTCGCCACATACCATGGGTGCTTATGTTCGTAACGCCATATCACTTCAGCAATACTGTTAGGCCGATGGACGCTCATCCATTCCCCAACACTGTAAACTGCTTCGGCAAATACTACAGGGACACTGACATCCCGTACTTTCTCAACTTCTCCCGCCGGATAAACAGGTGAAATAGCGCAATAACCTGTAGTAATAGGTACGAGATAACCAGACTTAGGTTTGGGCACATAATGCCAGTTAGCCTTAATACGACTCGGCTCACCTTCTTCCTCTATACTTTGTTCAGTTTCAAGCTTTTTGGCTTGATATTTAAGCGCGGCAAAATCACACCATGCATCGAACAAACAAGCATTTTCATCTTGTTGTTTTAGCTCACTATAATGTTGTTCAAGATAGTCACTTCGGTCTCTTAACACATAAGCAGGCATTAGCTTTCGTAACGTTTTCTCATCTTCATCATTAGGCGTTACAGTTATATTTTTCCAATCAATAATTTGGCCACCCGCAAGGCGATGAGCCGGTAAAATGTTAGTCATATTACTGATCAATTGTTCTTTGTTTTCTTCATCCCCAGCCTTTAGTCCTGATATTTCGATCAATAATGAAACTGTCATATTTAAACGCCCTTCTTCATTAATAGGGGCTGTTTTACCTTGGTGAGTCAGTGGATTGCGCGTTAAAGAAAATACATAATCTCCCCAACCCTTGGGCTGACGAGCGTGAACAAGATTTTGATGGCTAATCACCGCTACACCACCTAGGGAAATCCCCAATTCGGAGGGTAGTTTTCTTGATAACGCATGAGCAAACCCTAAAAAATTTGTAATCGCTGGGAAACCATAAGTTAATCCCGCAATGGCATTAGCATTTTGCACGCTCACTTTGTGCAATAGTAAATATTGGCTCATGCCTGCTCTCCTAATTTTGGCGTTGTTCGTTCAAAGCGTTGTAGCTGTTTTAAACAAAGCTTTTCAAACCAAGCGTGTTCGGTGTCGCCTAGCTTATAGTGTTCATCGTTTTTCAATGCGCGGCTCAGCCAGAAGGCAAAATCTGCCGCCACAACAGGCAACCAATCGCCTTTTTCTCTTTCTCGCTGAAAAGACTCATCAGGGTTATAAACATCCAACCAAAGGGCGTGCGCTACTTTTAGCTTTCTCTCTTTATCCAGTGACCAACCGCTTGTCATGATTTGTACGCTGGCTGCGTAGTTCATCAGCTCATCAATAATGGGTAAAATAAACTGATAGTCTCGCTTATAACGCACTTTAAAATTACGCTCATCTGCCCTTAATCTGGTGAGGAAGGTTTTAAATTCACGTAATAAAGACCCAACTCGGAAGGAAAATTGACGATTAAATATGGTTGAATAATATAAAGGAGGCTTTGCTTGAGATTGCCATTTTGGCGGAGCGGCGCTTAACAAAAAGCTCTGACCGTTCCGTACAACATTTAATTGGGAAACATTCTGAGCATTTGCGCCACCTATTTTTTGTACAGCCGTTCCTAGAAAGGCCATATCTTTTTCTGCATGAAAATACCCTTTTTTGCGAGAATCTCTTATTTCTTTTGGATGTTCACCAAAACGTGTAGATGTGATTTTAAAATAAAGTTTATGCATCAATGAGGATGAAGAGAGAGGACATAACAAATGATATGTCCCATCGTTCAATGGAAAATACAACTGCTTGCTTAAAGTGTGTGTGCTTTTATTTTTACTTTCTAAGGCTAATTTAAAATTATCAAACCAAGTATTTAAAAGCGTTGGATCATTAGTAAATGCTTCCAATCCTCTAATATGGTTATTTTTTAACTGACTGATTAAACTGTCACCATTGACTTCAATACGTAGAAGTGTCGCTACAAATAAAGCTGCTGCATCTACATCTGTATCTATAGTTTTATTTTTTAATTTTGCTGTCACTAAATAAGCAGAGTCTTTTTCATCAAAAACTTCAACTAGAACGCTGCTCGCATTTTTTATCCCACTATGAGTATATTTAGGAACATGGGTAGCAAAACTTACCCGCTTTGCTTTTTCTGAAGCATCCGTTAACCAAATCTCTGGTTTAAAGGCAGCTTCAATAGGCTCTGCGTTCTTAGCATAGTCAACTTTTGCTTCGGCTTTAATAATTTCATCGTCACTGCTATCTAACACTTTATTAAGTACTTTTTGCAGCGGTTCTAACTTTGTTTGCTTGCGCTGATCTAGATATTCGGCAATCGCGTCACTGAGTGTTGGTTTCATATCCCTTCCTATTTTTGTTGAATTTGATACACGCCTAATTGCTGATGCCAAATCCAAGTTAGCTCTTGGTTTTCTTTAGGCTCTCGTAAACTAATCAAGCCAAAGTCGAGACTGGTTTTCTCAATACTTTTCCCCGATTTTTCTGCATAAAGTTGATAGATCTGTTCAACACTTTTGTCCAACCACCAGCGATTACCCTCCGCCAAAATAAAAGTTTCTTCTTTAAAGCGGTTGTTTGTCGAGATGAGCTTGGCTGGATATCGAGTTTCATCGAACTGGCTCCACTCTAACTCTTCATCTTCAGGAAGACGTAAAATAAAGGTTTCTTGTGGTTGAGATTTACGAAACTGAGTTTGCTGAATAAATTCGCCATTCCAAGTTAATTGATATTTATCATCCCACCACAATGAAGCCTCTTTAAAGCTACGATAGAATATCACTTTATCAGCCACTTTAAAATCAAGTGCTACACGAAGCGCTCTGTGCTCTTGTTTACTAAATGAGCTAATTGGTTTAGCAGCCGTTCCTGAGTCATCTAACACAAGATCATCGAGTTTAAATGCGGGCTCAATAATCCTCGGAATGGCTGATATAGCATTCAATTCACTATTGAGTAATTGTGTCAAATCATGGCTACTTAATGGCAATTCTGGGGTTTCAAATCCTGGGTGACCGTAGGCAGTTTTTTCATTATTTAAGGCACGTATATTTTGGTTCAATACTAATAAGTTGGCGGAAGACGGTTCTATCTGCCTATGACGCTGTATGCGTCCAGCCAGTTGAATAAGCGAGCGTAATGAACTTGGTTCAGCCACTCCCCAGTCATAATCATGATCTCGCCCAACTTCAACCACAGAAGTCCCCAATACAATAAACACATGATTTTGACAGTTGGAGTTTTTTAGAGCTGTTTGTATCTCCGCCTGTTGCCAGAGGGCATTTTCATCATAACGAGTCAGTGTGCGGTCCAAGCATGATTCTTTGTAAGAACGCAATGCCAGAGGAAATTGTGAATGATAAATACAAAAGTGAAATTGGTAATCCGCATTAGGAGACAAAGCCAAAATAGCTTTAGTAACAGATATCATGGGATTTATATTCGCCATTCTCACCACACCAACCGAAACTTTTTTTCCACTAATGTGAAGTTGATGGTGTTGATCGTGCAATTGATGGATATGCTGGTGAATAGTATGTGCTACTGATTCTGCAACGAGGTTCTGTGTTTCGCCAAACACCAAAGTAGCAGTGGGCTCAAATAACGACACAGGAATAATTTGTCCCTTACGAAGCACTTTGTCTGATTTTTCGAGTCGCTTTACTCTCTCCTCAACAAAGCGTTTATGCTCCTGAACGAAGACCGTTTTGTCATTTATTTCGTTTGCTATGCTCTTATTTTCATCGAACCAAGCACAAACCACGTTTTTGTGCTGTTCTCCTACAAAGTTCGCGCTATTGAACGATTGTCGGCCTGCCACATAAGCATCGTATAAACTTATTACTAAAGACGGCGGCAGCGTTGCGGACGACAACAAGACTCGTGACCCCAGCATTCCTGCCCAGTTAACCAAGCGGCATAAAGCAGGTAAGTCTTCTAAATTAAAATCATCTGGTTCATCTAATATTAAATCGGCAGATAGCAACCGTAGCATGGGAGCTATTTGCTTGCCGCCGCGCTGGCTCTCGGTCGCAGGCATAAGATGATCAATGGTACTGACCAAAATAGGCGCGCTGATCACTTGTTGCAATTTAGGATTACTAGACAGCCAACGTTTTAAACGGCCATCATAGATTTGTCCTTCATAACTAATAAAGAGGTGCTCGTACTCGTCGTTTGCCGATTCGCTACCTAAATCTAGTTTAGCAGATTGTGCTGCTTCTTTTTCTAATTGATGAAGTGTTTTAACAGCGTTAGAGCCAATCAATACGGCTAGTTCATCATCCCCTAGTTTTAATAATTCTCGATAAGCGTCCCCTGTTTGCAAAGTCAAGGTTCGCAAGCCCAATGCAACAGAAAAACGACAGCCGTCTCGCTCATCAGCAAGACCATACATAATACGAGCATTTGCCAATGTTTTTCCACACCCAGTAGACGCCATATTTACGCCAAAAAAACCTTGTTTTTCGCTAGCTTTGGCAAATTCTTTGGCTTTATTAAAGACTTTATTTTGCCAACGATATTTATCAATCTCAGTATTTTTAGTAAATACTCTATGCTGAGCGATACTAGGTAGTGTGTATTTTAGTGCAGGTAAATTTTGTACAAATTGAAGGGCATTTTGTGATACGCCAATGTTATGCTCATCCAATTTTTGTTTCATGACAATGACACCTGATTGTTCTTGTGAAGCACCACGATCCGTATTAGCAAAAGCAAGATATTGCTCATCTCGCCATTTTACTTTGGACTCTTCAACAGATAATGATGAGTAATAATGATCAGCTAACATTAAAGATAAACGCGACATATGACTAACAAAATGTTGATTTAACCAATCAACTCCTAACAAACGAGGGTAAGACAACGCTCGTTTTGCCAACTTAGCCGCTTTGCTTTGCCATTTAACACTGACAAAAGGAGTACCCTGAGTAAAACACCAGTTTTGCTCAATAAGTTCGGGGGCTAACGTGTCCACCTCGATTGCATTTTTGGAGTTCCAATGACAATTAAAAACAGACTCTAACCAATGATCGGCTTCTTTAAGATCCACTTTATTTTTATGTGGCAAAGGTAAGCGGTGATGAGAAACCACTAACCAAGCAATTAACTTAGCAAATGGAGCCATTGACTTAAATGGGTTTTGGTGTCCTTTATCGTCTCTAAATATTTGTTCCTGCACTTTGTTTTCAATTGCTAAACCATTGCTTTCATCTGTAATATCGGCTAATTTTGTTAGCCAAGCTTGATCGGAAGACCCTGCGACAAACGCTTCAAATAAGCGTAAAGAAACCCACTCATGGCGATAAGGCTCTCCTTTAGATAGAGTTACGCCTTTTAATTTACTTTGAAATAAATCATTAGCTTTACCAAAGTCATGAAACAACCCAGAAATACCGGCGGCTAGCGCTATCACCTCATTCAATTGCCAACCGTTTTCCCATTCTTTATGGTTCAAATCAAGTTGCGTTCTATTTACAGGTACCACGCCTTCACTATTAAACTTATATCTATTTCCCACCACCCACAAAAACTGACTTCGAGATCGTGACCTTATCCAATGGCAACTCACGGCTGTGCTTTTACTTGCCGTTTTTCTGAGCAATTTTTTAACGGCTAATAAGCCTTCTTCGGTGATGATAGTTTGCCAGGTGTTGTCACCAATTCGGTTGGCAAAGGCATCGAGTACGCGTCGTGTTTTATTAAGGGCATTTTTTTCACATTGCGAGACGAAAGTAACCATCATAAGGATTCACCCTCTATTGGGTTAGTGCTTAAGTCGATATCCGTTTCTTCTTTACCTTGCAGGGCAACGTCTTTGACGTAGTTGAACATAAACTCAAGGGCTTTGTGATCAGTGAAGACTTGTAATATTTGTTGCCTAAACTCCTGTTCACTGGCGTTTTCTTTGGCGCAGATAAAGGCCCACGGTAGGACCAGTGCGTCTTTGATTAGGTCAGCGATATCAAACACCAGTGCGCCTCGACGAGTTTTGCCATGCATGACAGCAAAGCCGTGTGGTATGCCAAGCACCCATAAGGCTGAAGCTGCTAGTCCATAAGCTAAATAGTTGCCATGGTTTAAAAAGTCGTTGGCTTTGTCGGTTGATTGGTGTTGACGACTAAAGTCGGTAAGTTGCGTGTTGTTGGCGGCAAATTTATAAAGTTGTTTGGTCAGTTGGGCTTCGGTTGGAAGTAGCTCTGTTTGTGATGTGGCGTTTTTGGTGCGTTGGGTGAAGGTGTTTAGTGCTGATTGCATCGCGTTATCGGTAATATCAAACCCGTTTGATTTGAGCTCTCGGTCTTTTGCCCATACGGTGCTGAGATAATTGATCCGTGCAGTTTGGATCTGTTTGGCAGCGTTCAGTCTTTTTTCATCGTCAAACCAGAAACTAAGCCAGCCATGTAGATATTCGGTTGGGCGATATTCACTTTGTGGGGTCATCCATTCAATAGTGTGTTCCACATTGTTTGCCATAAATAATGGTGTGCCTCCGCCACCTGTGAACCCGACTAAAACTCCCGCTTGAGATAGCATTCGCATAGCGGCTTGGGTGATTGAGGTGCCATTGCCCAACAATAAAACGGTGGTGTTGGCGATAGGGATATTAAAGTATTGGTTTTCTTTTTTGGCTTCGGTGAGATAAAGCACACGGCCATCTTTTTGCATTACTCGACAATATTCTAAGTAATACATATTAGCTCGTTTGGAGTGCAAGATGGCTTTAAGATCTGTAAGTTGTTCCATAACCTTTATTAATATCCTTGTAACGTTTTTAATATTGATTGCTGTTCATACTAACTTAAACAATACTATTCCATATCAAACTGTCAAATATTGAGAGTTTCAAAATATTTTTTAAGTGATTGTTCTAACTCTTGTTTGATAGTATCTCGTAACGATATTGGTGCGATAACCTCAACATCAGAGCCATAACGCAAAATATCTCGTAATAATTCGCGGTGATCACTATAAGGGATGTTGAGCAGGTATTCGCCTTGGTCTGTCCATGAGGCGTGTTGGTCAGGATGCCAATTTTCTCTGCTGACACGTTTAGCGATTGTTTGAGAAAATTTGAGTGTGGCTATATCGTCTGCTTGTCCTGAAAAAATGCCATAACCGCTAGAAACATGGTTGTTGATAATCGAGACTTCGATATCGGTTGCTGGCGTTGCATCATCAGTTATAGCTCGTATTGAATCAACAGAGAAGGTTCTTAGTGCTTGTCGTAAATGGCACCATGCATCGAGGTACCAATTATCTCGGTAATATACTAAACGCTGGGGGCTTATGCTGCGTTGTTGCTCTGTATCATTGCTCCATTGCCAATAATTAATGGTGATGCGTTCAAAGTGTTCGGGTTCACAAGGACGCTGCCATTGGTTGATGATTTTGATGCGAGATTGCCATGAGGCATCTGTGATCTGTTGTTGTTTTAATAATTGGCTTAACCGCTGTTTTATCGGGCTAAGCAAGTTTTTAATCGTCGTTGGCTGAAACGATTCGTTTAATTGTTCGAGAATACCAAGGGCAACTATTTCTTTAGCACTAAACCATAAACCGGGTAATTCATAGTGTTCATTATTAGTTAGATCATAAAAATAGCCTTGTCCACGTTGGTTTTGTATCGGCGCGCCAAGTACGTCTTTCATATAGAGTTGCAAGCGATGAAAGGTTTTCTCACTGCATTCTAGTTTTGTCAGAATGTCGTTTAGTTCTATTGGGTATCGCCTATTTGATAAAAGCTTGTGCAATTCAAATACCTTTGACATTTCCATTGTCTAATCTCAACTTTATACGATTCGGTAATTTCAGAGATTTAGTATAGACCAAATGCATTGAACAATTGCTGATTGTAAGATTTGTCTTGATATATTATTGACAGGCTTGGAATGTTTTATTTTGTCATGCAGAAACTATAAACATCAGTGGTTTAGCAGAATTTTTGGGCTGTCTTTATCGCAGTTTGTCCGACTTTTCGATTATCACGCATAGTGAGAATTGAAAATTTCGGATGTGATCGATGAAGTCAAAATAAGCTTTTAGACAGTAAAAAAATCGGCCGATAACAATTGTTACCGGCCGATTTAATAATAAGGCTGGATCTTACGGCAAAATGTGCTTTCTGTGTAGCTTAGCGTTCGATGCCAGATCTAACCAAGCCTGTTTTTCCTTTGGCCATCTACGAATAGTCTTCCCTCCAATTAAGATATCATTCGCTTTTATCAATTTTTATTGCTAGGAATAGTGCACCTTCTCCTCGTTGCACTAACATAGGAATAGCTTTATTTACGGGCAGTTCCTTAGCAATATCTAAAAATTGTTTAGAATTTTTAACCTTCTGATTATTAATACTCATAATAACATCGCCAGGTCGCATACCTGAAGACGATGCTGGACCTTGTTGAAGATTAATAACCAAAACACCACCATCAGCAATAGCATATTGCTCACGTTGTTTTTCGTCTAAATCAGCCACTTCTATGGCTAGTCGCTCATCAATTAATCGCCCATTGTTCGCATTAGCCTTAATGATATCTTTGTCATCAGGCAACTGCTCAATAACAACGTTCATTGTTTTGCGATTATTATTTCGCATCACTTCTACAGGTATGGTCTCACCAATTTTTGTTCTGCCAACAATGGGAGGTAAGTCAGATGATGATGGTACATTTTTACTATCAAATTTCAGAATAACATCACCCGCCTCAAAGCCCCCTTTAGCTGCTGGGCTATCAGGTAATACTTTTGAAATTAAGGCGCCTTGAGGTTTGCTTAAACCAAAAGATTCCGCTAATTCACCTGTCACATCTTGAATAACCACGCCTAACCAACCACGGCTAACAAAGCCTTGTGATTTGATTTGGCCGACAACATTCATCACAACATCCATCGGAATTGCAAATGACAAGCCCATAAAGCCACCCGTGCGACTATAGATTTGTGAGTTAATACCTATTACTTCTCCGTCTAAATTAAATAATGGGCCACCCGAGTTACCGGGATTAATCGCAACATCAGTCTGAATAAATGGCACATAACTATCGCTAGGCAAACTGCGCCCTAATGCACTGATAATGCCTTGCGTAGCCGAATGGTCAAAGCCAAAAGGTGAACCAATGGCCAGCACCCACTCACCCACTTTCAAATTAGTTGAATCACCCAACTTAACAGCATCCAAACCCGTAGCTTCAACTTTTAGTAAAGCCACATCACTACGTTCATCGCTTCCTAAAACTGTAGCCTTTAGTTCGTTACGATCACTGAATCGGACAATAATTTCATCTGCATCTTTGATGACATGATAATTAGTGACAATATAACCATCAGATGACAGTACAAACCCTGAACCTAAGGAATGTGCTTCATAGGGCGCTGGATTTTGATTTGGCGCGTTAAAAAAGTGCTTAAATAATTCATCAAATGGCGTGCCTTCTGGGATTTCAATACCGGGAGGTAATTGTGGCATCTCACGTTTATTAATATTGCTATTATCGTTTTTCATCGTTGTACTAATGTTGACCACTGCCGCCGCATTCTTGGAAACTAACTCTGTAAATTCTGGTAAATTTCCGGCATTAACATTGAGAGTCAATAATAACCAGGTAAAACTGACGGTAAATAGTGTCCAAATTTTATATTGCTTCATCGTTATTCCTCTATTATTCTGGCTTGAAAGCCGTCTTTTTTATTTGCTAAATGCAATTTAACCCAATAAAAGCCTATAAATAGACCACTCAATCCACCAAAAATTTCTATGGCTTCATTAAAATTTAAAGCCCGCGCACCAGCCGCCACAACAAACATTAGGACTAAGGGTAAGATGTACATCAAAAAAGCACCTTGTAATAAGGTTTCTTCTGGAATGGCTAATTGCACTTGTTGTCCGATTTTTACATCGCCAGTTTTTAAAACCGAAATACTCGAAAATCGCTTACCCACATGTTTCGCTAACATCCCAGTTCCACAACCCTGTCTTACTTGACAGCCACTACAGGTTGATTGTCGTTCAGCTTCAAGCCAAACCATCTTGTCATCACTTCTTACTACTTTAGCGGATTGCTCAATCATCGTTATTTACGTTCAACATATTGAATTGAATTACCCACTTTTTCGACTGTATCGGCCGGAACCTCACCTACAATCGTCACAAAATGACTATTAATAATCGTACCATAGGCATTGGTCGCACCCATTGTAGAACCGCCACGTAAGTGGCGATGCTGAGCACGAATTTTTTCTATAAAAATAGAGATCGAATTTAAACCATCGCTATACACATGCTGTTCAATGGATGCACCATTTTTTGCCTTAAGCCGATTTTGTTGTGCCATCAAAGTAAAACCCGCTGGCATCCACATTATCTGCCAAGAAGATTTAGCTTTATTTGCCGACACTTTTGTATTCATGATGTGTTCAGCACGATTCCAAGTCATTTCATTGCCCTGCATTTGTGCTTGGAGAGATTGATCTGGAATATCACGTCCCATATCTATTGATGAAAAAGCAAATGTTTCCAGAACTTTACCCTGTTCATCGACTAAATCAGATTGTAATAATAAGTCACTATCCTTATCAACCCATAGGTGATAACCATACCGATAATTATCAACGGGCATCACTTTTAACTCTTGTGTGTGATGTCCCGCTATGCGCTCTTCTTGTCCCAAGGAAAGCAGATAATATGGTGACGCTAAACTCATACGATTGAGGAAATCACTAGGAAAACCACCGCCTAACGGTCTGTGGTTAGGCTGCACGCTTTTACCTTCGGGGTAAATGCAGGTCATCATTTCATTATTGCGAATAACTTCACGTGCAACGCCATTCAATGATATTAATCGTTCGATCTCACCTTGTTGATTAGCGCGATGAATAATTCGAATGGATTGCATTTTCTTACCTGCTTGATAAGAGAAAACGCCCTCGTAATTAAGCTGCTTTGCTGCAACATTCATACGCTCCAACAGTGTTATTGCATCATCATCTGCATGAGCAATTATGCTCATTAATAACACGCAGCAGCTTAAGGAAATATGAAGCAAAGTCCGCATATTTATTGCCCCGCATCATAAGAGACAACACGCGCATAAGAAAATACACTTGATGCTCCAGCGTATTCACTATGATTTACTAAGTATGTATTTAAGCGATCTTCAACTTCTTGCTCACCTACTGTCCAACGATTACCCGTTTGTGCAACAATCATCGGTTGTGCAGGAGATTCAATTGAAGCCACTGGTGTTACTGGTATTAACTGATTTTGTGGTTGGTTCATCACCCCCATTACTGCCATGGCACCGACTGAGGCGGCAAGTGCTAGGCCCGTAGCGTGTTTCCACAAGTGTGTTGGGAAGGGAATAACCAATGCTTTGCGTTTTGTGGTTAAAAGAATCGCGGGCTCATCTAACAGTGCATCGGTTATGCGCCCTGTTAAATCTACCGATCGATTTTGTGACACATAGCCATGCAATACATCGCTTACAAACTGATGTCGTTGAAACTGTACTTTTGCAATGTCACTGGTGCTTAATAGTTGTAAGGCTTGCTCTAATTCATTGCCTTTGAGTTCGCCATCAACTAATGCAGACAATAATTCGTTTTGATTGACTGTCATTATCATTCCTCTTCACTCATTATTTGGTATATTTGTTTTTCTATCGCTTCACGTGCACGAAAAATTCGTGACCGTACAGTACCTATCGGGCAATCCATGACCTGTGCAATCTCTTCATAGCTCATACCTTCAAACTCTCGTAATCGAATCGCCGTTGCAGTATCTTCAGGCAAATCCTGAATTGCTTGCTGGATTGCTTGTTCCAATTCATCACTGATCAAACGACTCTCTGGCGTTTCAAATTCTTTTAATTCTGGCGCATCGTAATAATTGGTGGCATCGAGCGCATCGACATCCACTGCTGGTGGTCTTCTTGCACGTGCGGTCAAATGGTTTTTAGCTGTATTGATCGCAATTCGATATAACCAAGTATAAAAAGCGCTATCACCACGAAAGTTGGGTATAGCCCGATATGCTTTAATAAATGCTTCCTGAGCAACATCCAAAGCTTCTACCGGATCGTGCACAAAGCCAGTGATGACATGCACAATGCGTTGTTGATATTTTAAAATCAACACATCAAATGCTTTTTTATCGCCCTCTTGTACACGCTGCACTAGCTCTAAATCCACATTCATCCTTTGAGCCCGCACACTCCGACTTGCCGGCGATTATGTTCATTTGTTATGTAATTGACCATCATGAGTTAACTTTGTTCCCTAGAGTTTATAAATATACTATAGATGGATGTCTTGAGTGGGGTAACATTTATTTAGTCGCGAGGTCATTTTGTGCAGCACTCGCCAAAGGGCATAAATAAAGCATTTCATAGTTTACCCACCCAAGCATCTAAATTAGCGGCTACCCAAATAGTCCCACTGCTGACAGTTAGTCAGGATGGCCTGTAAAGTGTATACCAGTGACAGCAGGACTGCAGATTTCATCTCATGAATCATGCTAATGAATGTAATAATCGATCGTTGTCCAAATACCTCATATTTGTATAGTGTTTGGGTATTGAAGTTCAAATGACAAAAAACAAAGATTGTATTACTTATAATCTGTCAGACCGTGCGACCCCGCATGAACAAGTAAGGCTTTTAATACAAAACTTAATCAAGGTTTTTTTGAGGATTAAACTTGTCACAAAGCGGTCTTGTTAATATAGGCCGCCCCATAATATAAAGCTTAGAAACCATAAGAAAATTTAACACTAACAGTTACATCGGGAGCATCTGGCTGACGCCAATAACAGCATCTGCAATCATTGATAGATTATCCGCCATGCCTTATGTCACACTAACATTAAGTGAACCTGAACTCGCACCACCGTCATTAAATATTGCCCATCATTAACTTGCGTTTAGACACGAGCCTTAAACGTAAATTGATGAGCGTAAGACGTACTTAAACTCTTTCGTTCATTAAGCACAAATTCGATACCAGCTTCTAATGAAATTTGGTCACCTAATATAGATTTCTGCCGTCGTTATGATCATCGGACAAATGATGACCTCGATTTAGAAATTTCAAATCCTAATGACTAAAGTCGCATTTGATATTTTGCTAAAAAATCAATTATTTCATAATTGAACAAATCGATTTTGAATGCCACGATTTGTAGGTGCTGCGTTATACTACATATTAATACGCTCTTAAATTTTTTCCAGTAACAGGCCTTATGATTGCATCTCATCACTTTGACGTTCTTATTATCGGTAGCGGCGCAGCAGGTTTAAGTTTAGCCCTTCAACTTGCCGATCATGCCCAAGTGGCGGTGTTAGCAAAAGGCCAGCTTGAAGAAAGTGCATCACTGTATGCACAAGGGGGCATTTCTGTAGTGCTTGATCAAGCAGATTCACTGCAATCCCACATTGATGACACCCTACAAGCTGGTGCGGGTTTATGTAATGAAGAAACCGTTCGTTTTACGGTCGAACATGCCCGTGAAAGCATTGAATGGTTAATTGATCAAGGTGTTTCATTTACTAAAAATGGTGCCACATCAGAAACCTATCATCTTACTCAGGAAGGCGGTCATAGTCATCGCCGTATTATTCATGCCGCTGATGCCACTGGTCGTGAAGTAGAAACAAGCTTATTGAGCAAAGCCAGAGCCCATTCAAATATTCATTTATTTCCATATCATATTGGTATTGATCTTATTACCAGTCGTAAACAACTTGGCCAAGAAAGTAATCAATGTCTAGGCTGTTATGTATTAGATATTAAAACCGATACGCCGCTCACCTTCACCGCTCCTATGACCGTCATGGCTACCGGAGGTGCAGGTAAAGTCTATCTGTATACCAGTAATCCGGATGTTTCAACCGGTGATGGTATTGCTATGGGGTGGCGAGCAGGTTGTAGTGTTGCCAATATGGAATTTATTCAATTTCATCCGACATGTTTGTATCACCCTAAAGCTAAGTCATTTTTAATTAGTGAAGCCTTACGTGGTGAGGGCGCTAAGTTATTATTAGCTAATGGCGCCCCTTTTATGGAACGTTTTCATCCACAAGCTGAACTTGCTCCTAGAGATATTGTGGCACGCGCCATCGATCATGAAATGAAGCGATTGGGTGATGATTGTGTCTACCTAGATATCAGTCATCAACCGAAAGCGTTTATTGAAAGTCACTTTCCAACAATTTATCAACGTTGTTTAGAATTTGGCATCGATATGGCTCATGATCCCATACCGGTTGTTCCGGCAGCTCATTACACCTGCGGTGGTTTACTTACTAACTTAAATGGTCAAACAGATATCTCAGGGCTTTACGCCATTGGTGAAACAGCATCGACAGGTTTGCACGGTGCTAATCGAATGGCCAGTAATTCACTCTTGGAATGTTTGGTTTTTGCACGTTCTGCCGCCCGGCATATTAAACAAAACCTACCTCTAAGGGTCGAAGCTCTTAGCATTCCTGCTTGGGATGCCAGCCGCGTACAACCAGCAAAAGAAGCGATCTCTATCAGCCACAACTGGGATGAACTGCGTCGTTTTATGTGGGATTATGTCGGTATTGTGCGTAGTAATGAGCGTTTGCATAAAGCACAATTACGGTTAAGGTTATTACAACAAGAAATTGAAGAATACTACAGTCAACATCGCATCAGTAGTGACTTGTTAGAATTACGCAATCTTGCCGACATTGCAGAATTGATCATTACTTCGGCGTTACAACGTAAAGAAAGTCGCGGTTTACATTACACGCTTGATTATCCCGAAATCGATGATAGTCAGCCAGCGGCGGATACCATTATTACTGGAAAGTTTTAGACGATTTTAAATACACGCGGAGTTGCCGAAACAATTCAGCATCAACCGCATCAGCCATCACCGTGACCGATCGGCGTTGCCAAAAATAGTTACCGTTGAAATACAGCATGACGAGTTGCGGTGTTACAAAGCTACTTTCCAAATTTAAGCCAGATTTTTGCGACTGATCTGAATAACTTAATGACCAGCATTTATCATCATTACATTCAACACTTACAAGCGACCTTTTAGCCTTCAACCATTGATGCTGCCGAGTATAGTAGATAAAACTGGCTATCAATATTATCGTGGAAAATAATGACCACCATGATATTTCTAACAAACTTAATAATGTTGCTAGCAATAGACTATGAATCAATATTAGATAAGCTAATAATTTTCTAGATCGAGTAATCACCATATTTCTCATTAAACTGATTCCATTCTGTATAAAGACTCAAGTGATATACAATAAACGACTATTACCTAAACTGAAGCACATTATGACCTCAAATGAACTCTTGCATGCAAGCTCTAACTTTATGACATTAAACCAACTGGGCGCAATTCAGGTTGAGGGAGAAGATGCCCAAAGCATGTTACAAAATCTACTTACCAATGATGTTGCAGCTTTAGCAATTAATCAAAGTCACCTCAGTGGTTTGTGTAACCCTAAAGGCCGTTTGTTGGCCATATTTTTACTACTTCGTCGTAGCAATGGTTATCTATTGATATTACCTAAAGCTATGTGTGCAGGCTTACAACAACGACTCAGTATGTATATCTTACGTTCTAAGGTAACGATTACTGATGCCAGTGATAATGTGAAGTGTATAGGTTTAACACTCGCTAACGATGGTATTATCAACTCACGAGAATTGCCGGAAGTAGACTTTCAAGCCACGGAACACGATGACAGCGTATTGATCAAATATCCTGGTAGCCAACCCCGTTTTTTATGTGTCGGTTCACCAGGTCAACTGACCACTTTCACAGCAGAGTTGCTTGAACAGCAATGGCACAGTGCCACTGAGTCGGACTGGGAATTGCTTGATATAGCAGCTGGCTTACCCATGATCCAGCCCAGCACCAAAGAACAGTTCACCACTCAACAAGTTAACCTTGATTTAGTTAATGGTGTTAGTTTCAAAAAAGGTTGTTATCCCGGCCAAGAAATTGTGGCCCGCCTGCACTATCTTGGTACACCAAGTCGCAGGATGTTTCAAGCCGAAGTACACACAGCTAATCCCGTCAATGTAGGTGATGAAGTTACATCTGAAGAGGGTAATGTCGCTGGTCATGTAGTCCGTGTTCAACAAAAAAATGATGGCAGCCTACTGATGCTTGTTAGCCTTAAATTAAGTGCCATAGATCTAGGGGTTTTTGTGCACAATAACGAACAAGTAAAAATTATTGGTAGCGTTATTGTTGAATAACACTTTAAATACTCACTAAGAACTTACCGGCACGGGGCCAATTCACGAATGCGAATGAAGTAAATACTTAAAAAACTGATTCCGTTTCATTTAATAGACGTCCTGTCTAATAAACAGATAACACTATTAAATTAAGTTGAGAGGAATAGTTTTATTGTAAAGGGAAGTCTGTGTGGAATTTACTACAACACGTGTAATAAATGCCCCGCGATGCCGTTACGAACGAGGTTCTTGAACCAGGAGATTCAAGTGGTGACATCAATAAGACTTCGGGCTTCCCATCAGGTGGGCTTGCACACCAATCTCATATCAGTCTCCGAGCAATTTGCTTATCGGCACAAGACACGCTGTCGCTATCGAACACCGCAGGGACTAAATTGATACTACGCTTATTTTATTTTCAGATCTTACTTTTTTATAACTCAAGTTGACGGGTTTCTTCTAAAAAGTCGCTAACTCTATCTTTCATCTGCAAAATACTTTTATTGATCTCATCTAGGCCGCCACCTTGATTATTCTGAATTGTAATCAGTTCATGCGCTAAATTGAGTGCGGCAATTACTGCGATTCGATCTAAACCTACAATTTTCCCCGTATTTCGAATTTTCTCCATATTCTTATGGACCATTCTTGCAGAAGCAATCAGCGCATCTTCTTCATTTGCTGGGCAGGCCACCTGATATTCTTTACCAAGGATACTAACCGTAACAGGAGA
>Ga0105055_10004269_pt1 | contig 21054 bp, 26 predicted proteins | sample BON03_FD_78090 | JGI IMG/M metagenome (GOLD analysis project Ga0105055, IMG submission 78090) | Freshwater microbial communities from Lake Bonney liftoff mats and glacier meltwater in Antarctica - BON-03 | ecosystem: Environmental > Aquatic > Freshwater > Ice > Glacier meltwater | place: Lake...
CTTCCTCCACGATGTTCAAGAACGGCGAATATGGGGGGAGGAACTCGAACGCGAAATGCTTTGCATTGTCCTCATTTTCGCGGACTTTGCTCAACTTGAGTGAATGGTGAATTCTCGCATTGTCGTAAACGACAGGGATCCGATTCAACGTGCCCTCGCTACAAAAATTGCACTTCACCTTTGCCACCTCGAGGAGTTGCTGCATAAACCCCAGGTATATGGTTGCTGTTACAGGACCTTGGTGGATCTCATAGTAAACAACACCGATTGAAGGAGAGACAGCCAATATCAGCGTCAGATGCGTGTTAGGTTCAGGAAGCCATTCCGATGGAACCCACCCAATCAGACTCCAAGCTTTGGAGTTTTTCAAGTACGTCAACCCCATCTCGTCCACTGATATTTGATTCCACCAGAAATTTTCACCGTAGATCTCTTCAATTTTGAAAGCAAAGTCATATCGTTCCTGCAGTGTCTGGACTGCATTCCGCTCATTGGTGTATCTGCGAAGGAAGTCTTTCTTTCGGAACCCCAACTTGTTTCTGATGTTTGAAGAAAGCTGCCCTTCGCTTATGGTTTTGTTGAAGTACTTTTTTCAAAAATATGACACCGTCCTTCAAATGCGCGAACCTGCAAAGAAACATGTATCTAGCTACTGTGTACATTTCTTCTTCTGAGAGTATTGGTTTTCTACCCCCGTGCAACTTTGGCTTCAATGGATTATGGGGTTTTCCAGTTGCAATTGATGATACTGTCGCATCCTACAATCGCTGCGATTTTCCTGAATGACATCTGTCCAATTAGTCGCTTGACCATCATAATTTTGTAGTCAGATAGAGGAGGTTTGATGAGACCCTTTTCGAACCATTTCAGTATTTTCTTGTCATCCGCTGAGAGATTCTTCCTAGTCTTTTCGACTCAGGCCGAATGCTTCCCGCTTGGCAACTAACACTTGGCCCCTTTCTTCATTCCTCTTCCGTTTCTCGTCTTTCAGGGCTTGTGTCGCCGGTCCTTCTTGAGTCCGTCTGTTCATGACTACAAAAGCTTGCTCCATTTGGTGCATAATGTTCAGGTTCATCTCACGCGACTCACGCTCGGCCCATTCTTTTCTGTGTTGCTCTTGTGATGCCTTCCTTGCCTCGGACAGCTGCACGCTCGATGCCTTCAACTTGATATCTTGGAAACTCTTATCCAGTGCTGTTGAGTCATCCATTCTGGCCAAGCTGTAAGGCTTTGTTGGCGGTCTTCCTAAAGGAGGAGCATCCACTCCCCGCTTTGACTAGTCAACCTTGAATCCCTTCTTACGGCCTCGTTTGCCTGGATTCCCATCGATCTGCTTACTTCCGAAGTCTTCGTCTCCATATGAGTCTCCAAGTGCATCATCGTCAGGCACAAGTCAACTAGTGATGCCTCGTTCCTTGCACTCACTTTCTTACGCTTGGTACTCATGTAATTCAGTCAGGGGTAGAACCTACGTCACTTCCACTCCCAAGGAAAAAAATTCAAAAATTGAGTAAATTGTTTTTATGACCCGCTTTATTTATTTTTCGTGGGTGCCTTACTTATTTTCGTCGCGTTGAGTGGTATTTAGAATTGAGAGGGAGGAAGATGTTGTTGCTTTGCGGCCAGTTTGTTTGGTCGTCTTGTATTGATCCCATGGGAAAGTTAATAACATTTCTCACAATACCATTCACAAAGTCCACATTCTACACAATAGTTATAAGCTACTGCGTCTTTGCACATGACACATACCAGTGGGGAGGCCTTTATTAATCGCTCATATGGAGTTCTTTCAAAGTGATGTGTTTTATAAGTCTCTTCACCCAATGGATGATGACTTTCAAAGCAGTCCAAGCAATAATACAAGTTACAATCGGAACATTGGATAATTGAATAGTACACACCAGACATGACAGGTACCCTAAAGGTTTTGTTGCAGTGGAAAGCCAAGGAGATACTCGATTCTCATATGAAATAGTCGCATTTGCTGGAGTATAAAACCTCCCCGTGTTTCTTGGTATAATATACTACTAAAATAGTATACTAGCCACAAGATTCAGATCACAAATTATAGCTACTCATTAAACCATTCATATCTCTAATTCGACAAGTCTTTCTTGTTCACTCCTTTCACTACAGGAACAGTCGTAGGAGTCACTTATGGAGTTGCCAAGGGATGTAATGTTATTGCTGTCAAGGTATTGGACAGCAAGGGAGGCGGATCGTTCACAACTGTAGTCAAGGGAATAGCATGGGAAACAAACGCATTGAATACTTAGATTCAGAACCAAGCCCTGGAGATTTCTTCCGCGATTACGCAGCGCCCCGACGTCCAGTGGTAATCAAGACCATCTTGAGAGGCCTGGCCGGATTGAGTCGATGGACCAACAAGTATCTCATCGACAAGGCAGGTGAATACGAGGTTAAAGTTAAAATCAGAAATTCAAAAGTTTGCGATTTCGCGCAACGGGAATCTTTGAAAATGAAATTCAAACAAGTGGTGCAAAGATTAGCCAGTGGGGACGAATCCTTGTATTTAACCACACAGAAGATTCATCTGAACCACAACGGACAACCCAATATCATTTCTGGCCCTTTGACGCATTTGAATTCAGATTTTCCCCTTTCTCCAAAGATATTCGGGAATGGGGAATGCAAAGGATGGATCCTCCACAGGTTTGCATCACGACTACCATGATAACTTGTATGTACTATTACGCGGAGTCAAGCAATTCAGACTGTTTACCCCAGCCGATATTTTTAAAATGTATACAAAAGTTCATCCGAATGGTAGAATTAATTATGAGGGATTTGAAACTGAAGCTGATGGTTCTGAACCAGGTGCTTTACAATCTCTTGAATTAGATATCCGTAAAACCAATGCTGAAAAAGAATTTGCAAGCTGCAGAACTTGCAATAAACGAAAAAGAAGGTAAAGCTAAATCGGTGAAAGTGGAGAAAGAGTTGGAAAAGGTGATGGATCTACTAATGGAAGAACAAGTGGACGACTATATCGACATCAGTGAAGAGGACGAACCGGTAAAGAAGAAGCATAAAGCAGATGAACCCACTGTAGTTCCTTTAAATTTCAGTCAAGTGACCAACTATGCACAACCAGGGAAAGCATTTCCGGAATTCAAAAAAGCAGTTGAGGAAATCGAAACTTTACACGCTGGGGAAATGCTTTTTCTGCCTGCTGGATGGTTTCATGAAGTCACTTCCCGCAATAATAGCGAGGACAATAAACAAGGCCACATGGCTTTCAATTATTGGATGCATCCAGGAGATAGCAAGGATTTCCATTCCCCTTATACTTGCAAATTTTAGAAGTTAGAAACTGAATTAAGGTAACTTGATGTATCGGCACGTCCGGAACTTTTCGCAATATCTAATGCTGAGGATCCTTTCTTTGCATACCCAGAAAGTGGATCTTCGTCATCAACAAGCGTTCGAAAGTTCAAATCTGCCCCAGCAGCATGGCAATATTGAACGCAAAGTAACATATCTGAATTGTCAGACAAAGGCTGTTGACAACCAGCCATTAATGCAGTCCATCCGTTATTTTCAGTCATATTCACATCAGCTTTATGTTCCAATAGCAGTTTCACCAATGCAGGTTGCCCATATCTACACAATATTATCAACGCAGTCCAGCCTTCAACAGTTTGAAAATTAACTTGAGCCCCATTTTTTATCAACATTTCGACGATTTCAGGTTGATTTCTGTCTGAAGCCACTATCAAAGCACTCTCTTCATACCTATCGCGGAGGTCTAAACAACATTTGTTTTCAATAAGCAATTTCGAAATATGAACCCAACCGTTTTTACACGCTAGACTTAACGCAAAATCGTTTTTATCGTCGACAAAGTCCAAATTCGCCCCAGCCTTTATCAACAACTCTGCAATTTCTACTTGACATCTCTTACAAGCAAGTATCAATGGAGAAACCCCGTGGGCATCGACGATGTTTAGATCCGCGCCATGCTCTATGAACAGTCTTGCGCTCTCTGTTTCACCGTAGCAACACGCAATGAGCAACGGGGAAGCATTTTCTTCATCGGCACATACTAGATTCAAATTCGCCCCACCCTCGACTAGAACTCGGACGAATTCAAATCTTTCCCCAGTGCAGCAGATAGCAAGGGCGGTGGCGCCTTGATTTCCTAGCAAATTCAAATCTGCCCCAAATTCAACTAGTAGTTTTACCAAAGGGAGCTGTTCTGCCACACAAGCTAGCATGAGGGGAGTCAATTGGTCTTTGTCAGCAAAGTTCAAATTGGCTCCTTTGCGAATAAGCAACTCGGCGGTGGTTATCTGATTTTCTATAATCGCCGCAACCAGAGCTGACCCGGATTTGTCGACGACATCCAAATCGGCTCCTTTTTCAATCAGTAATTGCGATATATCCGATAGTCTATTGCGACATGCATATATGAGAGGCGACACGCCGTTCGTGTCGATTTGATTTATATTCGCGCCTGATTCGATTAGCAGTTGCGCAACATCCTTTCTTTTCTTTTTCAGTGCCCACATGAGAGGAGAGGTATTGTGGGCGTTTATTGGATCATGGATTCAGTCCGGTTTCGCTCGGATGCTTCTTTCGATGCCTTCCACATCACCTGTATCAATTAGTCTTTTCATTCTTGAGTTCCAGTTTTAGTTTTTCAAATCCCGAAATGACCTATGTGCATCACAGGGATTGAACCCCAGACAGACCGTTAATTTGCATTACTCATCGTTATATTTAACGGTGTAATCGACTCAAAAATGCGAATCATTGGAGTTTTGAAAATCAGACTTCAAAATCTAGAAAGTGGATAGCTATATATGTTGCAAAATGTAATCAACAACTTAATTGCTTCTTGGAGCACGAAGGTGGTGGAACAGGGTTATATTTTCCACCTAGACCGACTAACCGAGGACGTAAGTGCAAGAGATCATGATTCAGTTCAATTGTATCATATCTACAACTGTATTATAACTACAACTGTAATATAACGATATATTAAATAGTTTAGAGGTTCTTAAGCTTGTCTTTGTTTTTATAAACAGCAACGTACGAGAGAATTGTGAGTACTGCACCAGCAGAAAGAAGCACAGCCCCTGTAGATATGGAGCTATCATACACTAGGAGACTTGGTGTTTCCCAAAATGGCTCTGTCCACAATTCATTATCGAGTGTGTAATTCGTTCGGACAAATCTATCTCCAGATTGTTTCACAGCCGGAGACACAGCATCATGAAATGCAATCCCAGAACATACACATAATTTATTCATACAAATTCTGGATGAATTCCCGTGGACACATTCAGAGCCTTTAATTAAACAATCGAAATCCGCATCGCAAGACACTTGTGAGATAGGTGAGTCAGTAACTGATTTCTTAGATAGATAGAATTGAATAAATCTTTCAACTAAAGAAGCCCTGTTATTCTCCACAATGAAACCGCTATATACACCAGTAAACAAAAGTGGAGGCCGGATTGAATCGTTTTCACGGGAAGTTGCGGTTTCTTTTGACAGTGCGGTACGAAGAGATTCAACGGACAAAGAAAGAGTTTTAGCTACAAGGGCGCATACAAAATCTTGTGCGAAACATAGCCATAGACTAGTGGCGTGCGCGATATCAGGCTGAATGAGATCCGCTTTTGCAGCATCGCCCCCTGCAATGGTGTAAAGTCCTTTCGCAACAGTGACTGCAAGGTTAGATAAATGCAAGGGGATGTCTCCAGGGAAATTATCAGCTACGTCGTAGTGAGATCGATAAAATGGATTGCTTTCTCCATAATGGGTGTCGTATCCTGACAGCACCACTCCTGCTCCATTCCATAAACTGTTTTCTGTGAAACTCGCGAGAGGAGAAGGAGGTAGTTGACTAGAAGACGAGGCGGTAATGCCATGGAAATAGTTGATTAAATTGGAATCTCCATGGCCAAAAGTGTTGTTGGTCGATATTACTTGATCTAAAGCAATAACAGATGAGATTTTGGTCAGGTGTAACTTCGTCCACATCAACGAATACACTTGAGGATCACTGCAAGTCAGATTACCAGCTTTGCTTGATAGTTTGACGCATCCATTTCCACCAATATCCTGGACAAACCTACGCGAGCCAATACGATTGTACGACTCACCTTGAAACAGTGCAATGATGATTTGCTTCTGAAGCGACTCCATTTCATCATGACCAACCCCGTCAACCAAGTACCGCATCGCTAACAGAGATGTTACTATACCAGCTGCTGCAGAATTTGCGCCATGAATCAAATCATGAAAAAATGCTTTACTGTCCATTCCAGCGGTTAACAGGACGGTTTCCTTTTCTTGAGATACCGGCACCATTCCTCCCCAAACACTTAATCCTCCCAAGGGCAAACATTTCTTGTTACTTAAACAGGAATTGGAATCCATCGTGCTGTTGCCTTGATAAAAATTCATCATGGCAAAGTGCTGCCTCGAATAGTCTTGGGAGTTCTCAGAAGCTTGATCCAACATAGCGATTGTGTCCACAGACGATTTCAACTTGGAAACAGGATAAGGAACTACCATATCTAACAGCCCTGTTCCAGCTGAATTCCAAACCGTTTTAGCATCAGGAGAATATCCCGTTATTGAAGTGACAGAATCTTCGACAATCAATAGTTCCACTTGGTATTTTTCCAACTTTTGAAGAGTTGTCGCCGTTAACATGAAATCAGGAATAATTACAGAGAGAGGTACATCTTTTTCAAGTGCATCTATATCCAGCTCATTGTTCGCCTTCACAATACGTCCACCAATCGGGTCTTTACTTGATGACCCACAACCTACTGGTCCATTGAGGGTGAAAAGTCGTGAACAAGGCCATGCTGCAATGGTGGAAGACATCTCTTTAACAATCCGGTTGCCATGTACAAACAATATTCCAACGGTTAAAAACACCACTGCAATCCTACGCAACATGGTAGTCTAGAAACTTGATTTGCACACACGCCTAATTTAGCCGCATTTATCCAAATGGTAGACAATGGTACTACTTGATTCAAAGTGTTGTTTTGTTAAGGTGCAGTAATACCGAAGCTAGCTTCTAGGTATGCGTGGTTGGGTTTTTTATATTTGCTGGTGGTTCGTGACTTCCACAGAAGTGGAGAATTGGCAATCCTCTCTTCGCGACAATGGGTTCATTGTTCAGCAAGGAATCTTTGATTTTTTCACTTTGGAGCAATGTAAGACCGAAATGGACACATGCTATGCCCAAAATCCCCTTACTCCATATGGATTGATATATCTACCGCGTTCTCCTTTCGAAGTGAAGAACAACTATACTGCTTGGTGTGCTCACAATCTATGTAAGAGCAATGGAACAATGAGTGCTGGTTGGAGAGTTTCCGAAGGCGAGACCATCCTATTGACCGGAAGAACCCCCCCCCAAGAGTGCGTACTGAGGATTCACCAATTATCTTTACACCAGGTTTCATGAGGCAGGATGGATTCCCCCTCGAATTCAATCCTTGAAAAAGAAATTGGTTGATTGTCCTCCTGGTGGAAACGAAGGTTCTCGTTGTGAAGTATTTGCCGGAATAAACGATCCGTTGTAAGTATTCTCTGTTTAGTATACGTATAAAATGACTATTTAATATACGTATAAAACGGTTATGTGTCTAATTTGTGGTAGGAACATGGAGACTGTTAATGTGACAGGTGAGACCTCCTTTAATCAACCTTTCGCCATGTTATTGTCTTGGGATGCAGAAACCGAATATAACGTTGCCGCACTATTGTCGAAATCTGTATTTCCTTATAGTTTGAATTTCAACCGATTTCCTGGCGTGATGTTAAAACTTGGCGTCACAGCTGGAGATGAGGATGACTGTACGTACATATTCCATTCCTTTAATGAAACTCTTCTGACATCGATGAAGTTACCCATGTGCTTCGAGTAAAAGGCATTGAAAACGATAACGATAAAAAAAAGTTTTATGCCGGAGATTGGGGCATTCGCGTTTTCCGAATCTCCCCTTCCAAGCCTACGAGAGTATCTTCATTCCACCCGTCATTTGAAAGTACGATGAGAACAAGAGAGGTTGGTTTCAAAGAACATGGTGAATCAGTTTCACATCGACAACTTGAAATAGCACTTGCTGAATTAGAATTAAAGGTAAGACAACGGCATGGCCATCTGGCGATAGCTCGTCAGAAGTTCGATTCGTTCGTTCAAGATTCTGGTTATGAGTGTGTAAACCAAGGAACCCGCTGTCAAGGAGATTGCCGCGATACTGTAAGTTGATTGTAAGAAATGATGGTGATTTGACGTTTTCTAGATATATGCAAAAGCTACATTTTTAGTTTCCGAGACTGTTTGCAACAAGACCCACTTGAAGTGCCCTAGTACTTGGCACAGCGAACTATCTGCTGATGACTCCAACGATTCGTTCATCGTACTTGGAGTATTGCATTCTACAACTGGTTTTGCCAAATACGCTTCAATTGCAGCTTATGATTGGCCGAAATTAGCCCCTGTAGGAGATAGCTCCGACATTCAGCTTTTGAATTCTGCCGCTTTCTATCTTGGTGATCGTAATCCTGCAACCAAGAATTTGTACGCAGTGAAGTTCTCAAGGAAGTGTCCTCAAGATGACTCAGGAGAGCTTTGCCTTGTGATTCCTGCGTATTCGGATAAACCCAGTGAGTCCTCTCTATCGTATGGTTCGCCTGTAATCTTTATTGAACGATCCTATTTGAATCCTGCTACCAAATCCGGCCCGTCAGTTGAAGAAACCATACTGCCGGTGTTGCTCCACACGAGAACAAAGCAAGACGGAAATTTCGAAATGTTGTAACTTGATTTTAAAATACCTGGTATATATATTATTAAGGAAGAAACATCTCGTATAATTCGAGCTCCTCCCCTACGGGTCCAGTCTTCGAGGCTATCAACTCGTACGAAATTTGCAGCGATTCACAGTATAATAAAAAATCATCAACTCCATCTCCATTTCTTCGTTGGAGGGAATTGTAAGTTTTCGTCTTGCCTTTGACACTAAGGGAATATATACATTCGGCGAGAGGCTTCCATGAATCTCCATACAATCCTTCAAATATACAATCAGATATCAAGATGACATCAAATGAACGATCAATAAGAGTCTGGTCAAGCTTATACCAATCTAGAGTACACACCTCTGGTTTACAAAAACCAGTGCAGGAAGAAAATATTTGGTTCACATTCTCCGTAAGAAGTCCTGGAAGTGGATCTTGTTCCGTTAATAATACATTGAAGCATCCCAAGAACGAACTGGCAATTCCAGGTAAACCAATTCCAGAACCCAATTCAATAACCGATTTACCGGAGACTCTAACTTTTTCCTTTGCAAGAAAGTCGACGAGGAAAATGGAGGCTGTCCACAGAATAGTTCCGGCCCAGCAACCACCAGAGAAAAGAGGTTGAATTTCCTCTTGCGGGAATTTTAGTGAGAAGGCGAGAGCATGCTCTCCCCATAGATCCACCTTCAACTTTTGTAGGGATTCATCGGTGACCACAACAACCGACATCTTTTGTTGTTGATTGTTGGTTCTAAAAAGTACGTGAACTTTATGCCTTATTTTACTTGTACAAGCACTACTATTTTGCTCTAATTACCAAATTTTATTATTCTTGACAACATTAGGTTTGACCAGAGTATGATTGGTATCAAATTGACTATAGAATCAAGTGGGAAAGAATCAAAACGACTTCAACACTGACCAAAAATTGCCTGATTGTTACTATCAATGTTAGTGACATGTCAGTAACGATAGTGACGCCACTATCCACACAACTTTTGTTGCTAACACATCACTAGAAATGAAGCAGAATCGAAATTACGTAGACAGAGTATCGCTTTATTTAACCGGAGTTCATTTCAAGACAGTGAATCAAACGCCAGTGAAAAGTCTTACATCCGAAAAAAGGAGGAAGAGCATGGAAGAAAAGTTCAGGAGGCTGCTATAAAAAAGGAGGAACAAAATACTACGGAAAGTTCGAGATCGTAGAAAGCAAAAACGAAAGAAAATGCAATTGTATACAATACGCCAACTGCAAGAAATGAATGCTCAACAAGGTGAAAGGAAATCCAAGAATACGGAAATAGACAAGATTTTGAAATTAGAAAGATTGCATGATATGGATCAATGTAAAAGCGTCAAACCCACATGTATCAATATCTCGCCAGTTTGCAAAACTTCAAAGCAAACTCGCAGAGCAGATAAAGCAGGATGAGCTACAAATGTTTTTATTAAATCGTGCAGACATTCTTGTTAGGAATCTCGATCGAGCTCCTTATCGCCTTGTCCAGGTGGCAGGTGCCTATATTGTAAACTCTGCTTTGTCTAAAAGCGATTTCTTAATTCACAACATGATCATAAAATGGGAGAAGAGCAACAGCTAAAGTATATTACCTAGAGCCTATAGTGCTGATCCGATAGCATCTCTTTTGAATACTCAATATTTGACCACTCGACTTGAGAACAACTATTTTCAAAGTGATCTGTAAATATCAAGTTCGTAATTGTTCTTGCAGAGTTTTGAAAGCTCCAAAAACTTGGAATCCAAAACAATATGCACAATAATTTCAGGCCTTCCATCTCCAGATCGACTAACTCACCAAGACGAACATACAGAATTGGCTCAAAATATTAAAGAAATCGCGGCTTCCACATGTCGTGTTACCAAATGTACTAAACCGGTTGCAGCACTTCAAGCAATACTGAATTCCAGTGGACTTTGCGCGAGACACCACGAGTACCAAAGCTGCCTTTTCTGCAAGGAGTACCGAAAAAGGCTTCTTCCAAACTCGAGATTTTGCTCTGAAGCTTGCTCTCTCCTTGATTCAGCCACCTGCAAACAAAGCCGTTTGGTGGTGGAAGCAATACAGCTTGATCCGGATCAAGAGAAAGCACTCAAGGATAAAACCTGGAGAGTTTCGTTCAAGCGAAGGGATGTGATTAAAGAGGCTACCGAGAGGAAGATAATAACCTTCACATCGTACTTTATGGAGAGTCCCAAGTGGTATATTGCATTTTATTGTAGTGAGGTTAATATTGCTTGCAAGAGTTTTCCAAATAAGGGAGACGCGTGGAAGGGATTTGAGGATTTCTGCAGCATTTTAAATGTTTTGTTTCCAGCTAGGAACTCTCTAAACTCCACTATCGAGCCTCAGCAACGTTTCGATGAACAGGAAGCAAAAAAACAAATCCGTTACAAAGATTAGGACAAAGAGCATAGATCCCATTCGGAGATGGCACATGTGACGCTGGACAATTTTCTCCAGGAGAAGCGACCAATAGACAGCCCTCAATAGTTAGAGATCATTAGAGGCATGTCTAAGACAAGGCATGAATCCTCTTGGCCTCCAACCTATCTAGAACCAAACAAGACTTCTTTGGAGATGATTTCAAGGCCGTTTCGATGAAGGTAATTGAAATGAAACACAATCACTATGAAAAGTAACAGGTGGAAAGATTAAAACTGGTTCAAGAAGAACGTGGTCAAAGAATTGCTTGTCTTCAGAATCTGGTCACCACTCCTGCTAGTCATGGAAGTGGTCACACTTTGACACCAAACATTCGTATAGGTTAGGGGACCGTACCTCCCGTTTAAAAAATGAAGTGCTATGAATACCGGTAGAACGTCGCTAGAACCGTGTCTTCTTAATGGATTTTGACTCTCATTTTAAAGTGCATTTTCCTTCGTTTTTCGCTGTCTATGCAATTCATGCAAATACGCACGTGTCACATGACAATTTAATTTTTCAAATCCGAAACTTCGTAGCATATCTAATATTATTCCCAAATGAACCTACTTCCGAAAGGTAAAGCCACTGTGAAGAAGCTGTTACCCTCCTCGCCCAGTCATCAAGAGATTAATGAGAAGAATAGCTTTAATATTGGAACTCCGTATAATGTAAAGCATGCCGCAGGGGAACGTACTCGAATGAATTAAAAAATATTTTTGATTAGTAAATCCTTCACGAGTCGTTGAATACATACAATTCCCAAGTTCGGGAACAAAACTAAATTTAAAAGCAATGGAATTTATTGAAAAATGATGCATCAGTGTATTCCTCTTCAAATCATGACTAAAAGGAAAATCGGACTATTTTAACCAAATCCTTCATGCTTATCAATTGCAGCACCATCTTGAAAATAAATTAGCCCCCCTCCCTGAGATCGATTTGAAGTAGACGTTTGAACCGACACTTCTCGTCAATATAGGTGCGATGACCATTCTCATTACAAGACTTACCCCTTCTGGTCCATGTAGCAATCTTGGCAGAATGTTTAGCAATCAGCAAGGGGTGAAGGTGGCCCGGTCACTGAAGGTAAGGAAGCTCATGGGTTGAACGATTGGAGTTGCTCATACATGTATGTATAGGTGGATGTGGTGGTTCCAAGTACAGGTGTAGCAATTCAAATGATTAACAAAAAGATGTGTGCTACTCAGCAGCTTCATGAAGCTATTCAATCGCTGCTTTCATTCCGTGTGCAAATTTGTATTTGTATCGGGACGATCAACTTGCCATTGGACTGCATTCCTCCCCAAATACAAATGATTCGAGTAGTAGATGAAGCGGAAGCATTTGAAATTTGTATTCACGTAAGTCTCTTTTAAAGTCTTTTGAATATTTTTAAATCATTGCAGCTGGGAGATTCATTGGTGATTTCAAAGTGGAAACTCTCTCAGAGTTACATGGAATTGGCGTGGAACGACTATGTATCCTTATACTATCAAGAAACTGCTGTAGCATTTGCTGGTCTGCTTCCAATACCGACAATAGCCGCTAATATTTTACTCTCCAACGGCTTGCAGCGGCTAAGCTACTTGAACGTCGACGATATCAAAGAAATTTCCCCGTTATCCAATGAAGAAGCTCAAGCAGTTATCAACTTCATGGATGACAATGAAGAGCTCATATGAAGGAATAATGCATTTCAATTAAAAAATACCCCAATTCTTATTAGCGATTCAGTTGCAGCACTTTAAAATAGCGGTATTCAGAATTACTAAGTACCTGACATAATTATTTTTTACAAACTCAACGAAGCAGTTTTCTTGCCTTTACTCTTCATTATCCAGGACAACAAACTTGGCATGTACCGTTTCAGATAGATTGCCAAAACAGCGGGGAACTGCGCTATAACTATGATCTCCTTGCCCTTCATGACCTGACTCACCGCGCGCTCTGCAACGTAGTCTGGCTCATATCCCCCACCAGTCGTCTCGTCCATCTTGTCGTTCTCAATTCCTGCATCGACTGTCAACGCCTTGAGTGACAGCTCTGTCTTCACATAACCTGGACAAACAATGTGCACTTGGATGTTTCTGAAGGACTCTTCAGCACGAAGGGATTCAAAATACCCATGAAGTGCGTGCTTGGAGGCAGAGTATGGCGCACGACTTGGCATCCCAAAAAAGCCCTGCACGCTGCTAATCACGACGAAGCGACCGCCGCCATTCTTGTGGAAGTGAGGAAGCAAGGCTTTTGTTAGAGCCACGTATGAAAAAAAGTTGACTAAAAACAGACGCTGTTCCACACTAATATCCGTTTCCTCCACTGATCCCCGATTTGAAATGCCTTTTTGAACCGTCAACTTTGAAACAACTCATTGCAGTGGAACTTACCTGCAGCGTACACTACCATGTCAATCTTTCCTCCTAGTAGATCCAGAGCGCATTTCACTCGTTCCGCTGCTAGTTCAATGTCGGCTACATCCATCTGAAGAATATCAGCAGAACCCTGGCGAACAGCATTCAATTTCTTGGAGAGATCTTCTAATTGGTCTTTGCGACGAGCGGAAAGGAGAACTGAAGCACCATTCTTGTGAAAGGACTCTGAAAGTGCAGCTCCTAATCCGCTGGAGGCTCCAATCACCCACACGCTCTTCCCTTCACATACTGGATGAGAGTTACCCATGTCGTAATACAACTTCTTCGATTACCACTACGAGGTACGGTCCCCGCGTTTATTCTTAAAAACACTTTAGAAAAGTTTGGTTGATGTTCTGTTGTTTGTACGTAATAAATATATGACTTTGGTTGTAACGATACAGCCTGTAAGAATGATTGACTATAATAAAAAGTTAATGATTTATATGTGTCATAACAAAGCAATCGGCGTCATCAAATCCAGTTCATTTTGACCCTCCAATTCATTTTCACTTGCTGGGGGTTGCGGTTGCACTGACACTGATTGCAATTCATATTCCGAAAAGTTACCGCGCTTATTTTGATTTCGTTTTTTTACGGCTCTAATCTTCACGACCTTCTTTCCGTCAAAAAAGTTGACAGGTTTTTCAGCTTGAGGGATTATTTTACCTTGACACGTCAAAATGGACCATTGAATATAAAACAGCAGGATAAAGAGACCTTGAATAAAAAACATCCATCCAACCACGTACCTCGGATACAAGATTGAATTATGAGGGAGATAGGGCCAGCTAAAGCTTTCTTCTTCATCTTCAGTGAGGAGACCTGCATCCTCTGAAGGCTCCTCATACAGCAACTCTGCCATGGCCCAGACTCCGTTAGCACAAACCCACAATAGTCCAAAAAAGGAATGTGCGAAATCAACATAACACGCTTTGTGAGTGGCGTATATCCACACAATATCCACAGAAAGAATAAAGGTCGGAACAAAAGCAAGAACATAAAGTTCAAAATGTCCCCAAATCCACATACAATCTTTCAAAGTCCATAAAAGTAAATGAAGATTCTCGTAATCTCGAAAATCACGAAACAACCATGGAAACCTCGGACGCGGGGACCTATCATTCAAGTTGACCAGAATGGGATTCCTTCTATCGTCTGCAGGAATATTACAGGGTCGTAAGATCAAAAAGTATGTCAGTTGCCATACTAATGCACATGTGCTGAGGACTCGCGCAACAGATAAATGCCGGGCGTACAAGAGGTCTGCTTCGTCGTCATCGTCAATGAAGTTCTCAGACCAGAACTCACCGACCATCCACCAGAAATTAGCCAGAAGCCAAAGCAACATGCCAAAGGTGAGCCAAAAATCAGCAAACATTCTCATGTAAATTGTCCCGATAAGAAGAGCCGTCATCCACATGAGCGATAAACACCCAAAAATAAGGCCAGGATATACCCATGTGATTTGACTCCAAGACCAATCCTTCCCTAACCAAAGATAGTATTGAACTCCTTCCAAACCTGCTATGGAAATGAGCCACTCAGGGGTCAAAGGCTCCTCTGGTCCCTCTTTCACGCACCATCCACTCGGGGCATACTCAAGTTCGTGGCGTAGTTCTTTCGATTCACTGCGCTGTCCAGGAAACAATGCATCTCGTATAGTTCGGACACATCCTGAAGATTCAACCTCCTCGTCGTTCACCAAGCCAGAAGATTGAATCTCCTCCTGTTCGGAACTCATATGAATTTCCTGTTTTCAAGTCGAATCCGATCGACTTGTTTTTTTCGGATCCATTCCAAAAACATTGTAGTCCACTTCGGAGCGAGGAGATAGGCAACGGAGACATGATCTCACTGGAGTTGAGGATTGTGTTGTTCGTTGCTTGTGTCATAATTACGGTGACGTTTCGTTTCAGTTGTATTGAATGCAATGCATGGCCAATAATAGCAATTACTAAAGTTGTATTCCCATCAGAGATTTCGTACTGTGAGTCTAGAATATCCAATGTCAAAGAAGATCCTTGTTATGGAGACAAAGGTTCTGCATGTGCATGTTCTGCTGAAAGACGCAACATGAGCTATCTCATTCAAAATACAAACTCATCCGCTTTATCAATGGATCAACTGGAACACCAAGTCGTTTATGCATATATCCACATTAACAAAGCTGGCGGACAGTCGATAAAATCAGCCTTATTCAAGGCCATTTCCGAGTCAAAGTAAGTCGGTTTTATATCAAAAGTACTTATTAATAATCGTGATAGATGGTCAGCAGCGGCATACGGGACGAAACAGTTGTGGAACAATTCAGGGGAATATCGAGAGCTCGTCGAATACATGAGAAACTCTCGGCATCTAAGAGAAGCTTCTTACTTTCACTGCGGGAAGGTTGCCAAGCACCTCCAAAGAAAATGTGCCTTGCGAGCAACGTGGGGGACTCTCAGTCTTGGTTTATGTGATCTATTTCCAGGCAAACCCTGCTTGTACTTTCTCAACCTGAGAGATCCAGTTCAAAGAGCCTTCAGCGAATATAATTATTTCTGTGTACATGGTGCTGAAAACAGGAAGAAATGGTTGCCGGATTGGCATAAACAAGGATTTTGTCCATTGACAGTGGTGGAATACCTTCAGCTGTACCCTGAAGTTTGCAGTATATTAACCAACAGGTTGAGTCGCGGTTGCGGGACACAGTGCGCCTTAAAAGCTGCCAAGTTGAACTTGAATAACACCTGTGTCAGGTATTTTTTTCTACATAGTCTCAGTTCAGACGTGGCTCAGTTTGCAGGATTGGTTGGTGGAACCCTAGGAACCGCGCTAGCGAATGTTGCGTCTGGACACGTTGTGAAGAATTCCAGCCCTAGAAACGAACGAACGGAATTGCAAAGGAGGGATCCTCAAGTGGTAAAGCGAGTCAAAGAGCTTGTTCATTTGGATATAGAATTATTTAACTACGCAATCAAGATTCATCCGGCAAAGCTCCTGCAGCCTCTAACGTCCTGTAACTGAAACCAGTTTCGTCTATCCCGCCTATATGGATATTTTTTGATATCTTCTGAGCGTTTTTAACACCGTGTGACGCTAATCGGCTGTTGAATGAAGTCTATCTTCTCCTGGCCCGAGAACTCCATTCATGTTTTTTCGATTCAAGAGTTTCCTTATGGAGTTTGCCTTTCACATGTTCCGCTAATTGATTGGCGCTTGTGTATTGTTTCTCACACACATGACAGAACGACGCCCGTCTTTCTTTCCTAGCCATCTCCTTATGGTCGTCTTTCTCGCGATGCTTAAAGAGTTCTTCACTGGTTTCAAAGTCCATCGCACATGTTCGGCAGTACAGAGGGCGCTTACGGGCCGGCTCGTAGGCAGCACCAGCAGCTAACACCACGTTCTGTCGATGTAGCATCGACCGTTTGTGCTTTTGCATCTCTTCTTTGCTGAAGCACACGTAGTTGTGACACAGTTCGCAAGTTATTACAGAATTCGGCTTGTCGTCATCTTTAGTAATAATCCGTTTGGACATGCCAGTAGAAGGAAGCAAGTGAGAGGGCAACGGAGGGATCCGTTCAAGTTCGTCTCCGCTGGACTCCTCGTCGCTTGATTCCGACGACGAACTTTGCTCCAGTGCTGCGATCTGAGAGTCAATATCATTGAGTTTCATCTTTTTGCGGCTACCATCTCTGTCGTTCAGCTTAACTTTCGGCATGGAAGGCCACCACCAGTTTTAACAGTGAGAAGTGAAAACATAAAAAAATGAATGGCCAATTCATTTTTATTAGTACACCAACAACTTGTTGCGGATGTTAGAATAGCGTTGAAATAGTTTTGAAATGGATCAAATAGAAGAATGAGTTAGTTTAAAATATACAATAAACTTAAAGTTTCGATTTACAAATTCTCTTTATTGTTATTTCATTTCCATCAATGATGATTTTGATAAAACTCTTTGTTCTCTTTCCAGATTGCCATTTCATCTGCGTATTTCTCCTGCAAAGATGATAAGTGGTGAATACGTCCAAAATCTATAAGCTTACCTTTTTCCAAATGGGTACATTCGCTTTAAGAGTATCGATCGCGAAGGCAACAGCCTCTAACGAAGCTGCTCTATGTCCTGAAGCGATTGCAATAATAACAGAAGATTCCATTACAGGACAAACTCCCAATCTGTGTTCAATCGCTATGTTAATAACATCAGGCCACTTGGTCCGAATAGCACCGCAAATCTTCAGCAATTCTTTCTCCGCCATAGGGACATATCCTTCATACTGCAATTCTAACACTTTTTTGTTTTCAAAATTGTCGCGCGTGGTGCCGCAAAATGTGGAAATGGCGCCGGCTCGTGGACTTACGACCTTAGCGACGAGAGCGTCCACACTCAACGTGGCTTCATGGACCTTGACATGGTCTAACGGCGAATCATCTTTATGATCCGATGAGGAGTGAATTCCGTCCTGCGCATTACCCGGGGTTTTGCACTTCTTCTTGTTTTTTCTTTTTTTCTTCGGTTTGGGTTTCTGACATTCCTCGCGTTGCCCCATCGATTTCGTCAACGCGAAGCTACCAGCTAACAACATAGCTAGACTTACAACTGCAACTAGTCGGCTCATGTTGAATCACAATATCAATTTTATTTGGAAATCGCAAGTATCTATTCTATTGAGAAAGGGCAAAATGCATATAAAACAATGTGCCTCGTATTCTATTCAGAAAAGACGGACGAATTTTTGGTTGGAAGACAATATATGGTAGACACTACTATCTGGCACAAAAATATATATTACCTGACCATTGGTATAAATATTTAAATGCAAAGTGTTTCAGGCGCTTATCCGGCCACAATATGATAGCGCCAAAGGTTCCGAGTATACTGTTATAGTTTTTAAAAATTATTGCTTCAAAAGGAGCTTCAATTGAATAAGTACATCTATGGGCAATCGCTGAAGTTGTAAAAACCAGATGCACTGGAATACGGCATCTTACTTTTGTGAAGTCGCGTTGCAATGAAGTTTTGGGCTGGAAATCAACATCGGCCTTAAAGGGAATTTAGTTTGAATTTTTTCAATGCAACCTGTAGGTTTTTTCTTTTGTTCCAATGCGTTCATAATACTACGAAATCTCAACGGCTCTTCTGAAGTTCGCACGTTCTGTTTCGTGATGAGTCGACTTTCCAGTAGAGCAAGTACGCACATCAAGGAGAGTAGTGATTCCTCTCATAGTTTGGAGACAGTTCGAGTGATCGTTCGATGCAGACCGCTGAATGAAAATGAACGAAGGCGTCAAGAGAAGATGATGGTGAAGGTAACGAGCCATGATGAGGTAAAGGTGTGCACAGAAGGACCTAACGGAACTATATCCGAAAAACCATTTAGATTTAATGCAGCCATTGGTCCCGAATGTTCACAAGAAGATTTTTTCAACGTTTGTGGAGTGAAAACATTGCTTGATTCGGCCTTGAATGGATATGCGGCGACGGTTTTCGCATACGGGCAAACGGGTTCCGGAAAAACATATTCTATGTCAGGTACCGAAGAACAAATATCAAGGGAAGGCTGGTCAGGTGAGAGCAAGTTCGATGGTCTAGTTCCACGTTCCATCAAGTATTTATTCCATCAGATTCGAAGTGAACAGACCAATAATAAATCGAAGGGAGGTTTTCAAGTCAAGGCATCTTATTGCGAAATTTATAATGAGCAAGTTTTTGATCTGTTGAATCCTACGCAACAATCTTTAGCAGTAAGATGGAATTCTCAAAAAGGATTTTTCGTCCAAGACCTTTTTGTAGTTGAATGCAATGCACTGGAAGATGTTATGGAGGTAGTATCAGAAGGGCATCGCAACCGAAGAGTAGGATCTCATGAAATGAACAAAGATTCAAGTAGGAGCCACAGTATTTTAACTTTACATATTCACTCCGAAAGTATCGATCCAGAAGATGGTCACAATATCGCGAAATTCGGAAAAATGGTCTTTGTAGATTTAGCTGGAAGTGAACGCTTAAAGGATTCAAAGTCTGAAGGCTTGGCTATGACTGAAACAGGCGCTATTAACAAATCTTTGTTCACATTGAGTAATGTGATATCCGCATTAAGCAACATGCAACACAGTCCACAACCCCATATTCCGTATCGAGATTCCAAATTAACCAAGCTTTTAATGGATTGCCTTGGAGGGACATCTTTGTCTCTCATGGTGGCTTGTTTTTCACCCGCAGGTGCATTTATGGAAGAAACAATGAACACGTTGAAGTATGCCACTCGTGCTGGAATGATCAAGAACAAGCCGACATTACAACTGGACTCCAAAGAACAATTAATAGCAAGATTGCGGCGAGAGATTCAATTGCTTAAAACAGAAAATGAGTACCTACGAAAGCAGGCAGGTATCGTAGACGAACCTTTGGTGCCTCGATCGCCTGTTAGCAGCAATAATTCTCTTCCAATTATATCCACAACACCGAGAAGGAAAATTCAAATAGAAGCTGAAGATGGACTAGTGCCACCGGGTTTAGGAAGCAGAGCGCTTCAAAAAACAGTAGGACCGGCCCAAGATTCTGAAATGCATCACATTCTACTAGGATACCAAAAGGAAATCCAAAGATTAAAGTTGGAAAACAGAGATGTAAGGACTAGAGAAATAATAGCTGGCAGGAGTTTTCAAAGTGTGATGAGTGAAAACGAATCATTGCATCGGAAATTGGAACACTTGGAGGAGATATTTATCCATTCAAATGAACATGAGAAGAATCCTCCTTCTAACAACGCGATGTTAGACAAGATGTATGCTATTCAAAACCAGAATGAGGAATTGCAGCATCAAATAAGTCAGCTTCAAAACGCTCTTAAGGTCAATTCAAACCAAATCAAAATAGAAAATGAGAGTTTAAAAGCACAGGTTCAAGAGTTTCGCAATCGAGAGGAGTTGATGTCAAGTTCGATAAAACCTGATGAAAATTTCGTAGAAGACTCTGATGAAGAGGAAGGAAAACGAGCCTATCTTTTTGATTAAGTCAATTTAGTAGTAGTAATAAATAATTAATGTTCTGTATTTATACCTAAATTCATCCCCAAATGCATTAATATGGTATTTTAATGTACCGGTATAATATTGTATTTATGTTTTTGATCGGCATGAAGGTTTTGAAAACAATAAGACATTGAATATTTGAATATATGCAACTGCATGATTGAAAGATTATTATAAAAAACAATTCAAAACCATTTAAAGAAAGATAATCAGTGGCATAACACCTCAACTTTGATTTCAATCATCAGAGCTGCTCAAACATTGTGAGTCTACCTGTGCCACATTTTCAGTAACACTCTCGTAACTTTCATTGGAAACATTTGCTTCATCTTGTAACAGAGGCTGACTTCGATGTTCGAATTGTCATA
>Ga0105055_10004271_pt1 | contig 21048 bp, 13 predicted proteins | sample BON03_FD_78090 | JGI IMG/M metagenome (GOLD analysis project Ga0105055, IMG submission 78090) | Freshwater microbial communities from Lake Bonney liftoff mats and glacier meltwater in Antarctica - BON-03 | ecosystem: Environmental > Aquatic > Freshwater > Ice > Glacier meltwater | place: Lake...
GCCGATGCCGACACCCGCCAGCTCGTCGACTCACTCGACGCTGTCGTCGTCACCGACGATGCGGCCGGCGACAACACCGATGACGCCGATGACGCGGCCGACGGAGTCATCATCGGTGGCGCCGGAGCCAACGCTCCGGCGGAGTCGTCGCCCCGACCGGTGGCCATCGTGTCCACCACCGACGCCGACGAGGAGGTCCGCGAAGCCACCCGTCTCGTCGTCGACGCGGCACGCGCTGGCATTCCGTTCGAGCGCATCGCAGTGCTGTGGCCGGCGCAGCGACCCTACGCGCGCCTCGTCGAGCACCACCTCACCGCCGCCGACATCCCGTGGAACGGTCGCCCCGGCACCATGTTGACCGACCGGCTCGCGCCGCGACTCGTGCTCGACCTGCTCGATGTCGACCGCCGCGGTCTGCGTCGACGCAACCTGTTCGACATGATGGCCGACCTGCCGCTGCGCGACGCCGACGGCGAGTACCTGCCGACAGCGAGCTGGGAGCGCGTCAGTCGCGAAGCCGGCGTGGCTCGCGACGACGACTGGGATCGGCGGCTCGGCTCCATCAGCGGCAGCGAGCGGTGGGGCGCTGCGGCTGATTCGTTGCGGGCCTTCGTCCACGAGTTGCGCGACCAGCTCGGTCATCCGGGCGCCACACGCGCCTGGGCCGACTGGGCTACATGGTGCACCGACCAGCTCGAACAGCGTCTGGGGCGCCACACGATCGAGCGCCTCGCCGAACCCGAGTACCGAGCCTTCGAGGCGCTCACCGGTGCACTCGACCGGCTCGGGCACCTCGACCCGGTGAGCCCACCTGTCACCCGGCACCGGTTCCGGACCACGCTCGAAGCCGAACTCGACGCCACACCACCCAGGCAAGGACGTGTCGGCCATGGCGTCACCGCGGCACCTCTCGCCGGAGCTGTCGGTCTCGACGTCGATGTCGCGATCGTGCTGGGCGCGGCCGAAGGGCTCCTGCCTCCACGACCGACCAGCGATCCGCTGCTCTCCGAAACCGATCGCGCGTTGGCAGGGCTCCCCACCGCCGACGCCCGCTCGATTCGGCTGCACCGAGTGTTCTTGGCCACGCTCGCCACCAGTGCCGTCACCATCACTGCACCGCGTGGAGACTTGCGTGCGACGTCGTCTGTCGAGCTGTCGCGCTGGATCGCGCCGTGGGTCGCTGATACTCGCGCCATTGCTTCGCACCACGCCGGGATCGGCTCCGCCGCGTTCCCGGCGAGCGCCACCGAGCACCGCCTCCGTGGGCGCTCGCACCAGGTCCGAGCCGGCCATCCACTCGACGACGACGCCACCGACGACGCCGATGTCGACGACTCCGATGTCGCCGACTCCGATGTCGCCACGGCCGATGTCGTGCTCCTTCGAGGTCTGCGCCTGACCGGGGCTCGACGCGGCGACCTGCTCACCGACTACGACGGTGACCTGTCGACCGTCGAGGTGCCCCGGCTCGACGACGCGGTGTCGCCCAGCCGGCTCGAGGCGTGGACGTCATGTCCGCACGCCTACTTCGACCGCTACCTGCTCGATGTCGAGCCGGTCGAGGAACCCGGCGACGAGATCAGCATCACCGCCCGAGACCGCGGCACCGCACATCACGGCGCGCTCGACCTGTTCCACCAGGCCGTGGTCGACGGCGCACTCCCCCAGCCCGGACCGGCAGGGTGGGGCGACGATCATCGCGACGCGCTCACATCGTTCTTCGATCAGGTGTGCGAACGCACCGAACGGCGCGGCCGCACCGGTCGTCCGGCGTTCTGGGCCGACGAGCGCGCCCGCATGCTCGATGACCTGCTCAGGTGGCTGCGACACGACAGCGAACTCGTGGTGCGCCGCGGGTCGGTGGTGCTCGCCTCCGAGATGCGCTTCGGCGCCGACGACGACGTGTCGATCGAGCTACCAGGCGGCCGACGAATCCGTCTGAGAGGGTCGATCGACCGTGTCGACCGCACTCGCAACGGAGAACTCGTCGTCACCGACCACAAGTCGGGCGGCAAGGACAAGTTCAAGGACATGTCGCCCGACGATCCCACCGTCGGCGGCACGCTGTTCCAGTTGCCCAGCTATGCAGCAGCGGCCCGCTCCCGTTTCGCCGAGCCGCACACGTCGGTACTGGCCGAGTACGGGCTGCTGCGCAAGGGCGACTACGCCCGACCAGGCTTCCTGATGAGCGCAGAGGTCGACGCCAGGGTGAGCGAGTCGTTGGCACGGGTCGTCGACGGCATCGAGACCGGTTTCTTTCCCAACCGGCCCGAACGTCCCGGTTGGCGCTTCTTCGTCGGGTGCCACTATTGCGAGCCCGACGGCTTGGGCACCGCCGAACGCTGGGGCGAATGGCAGCGCAAACAGCACGATCCCCGACTCGCTGCGTGGTTCGGTCGCGACAAGGCCGTCGATCAGGAGACGATCCATGGGGAGACGTCAGCATGACCGTCTCGGGAGCCCCCGTGGTAGTACCCGCTCCGCCGCCTGACGAGGCTCGACGCCTCCGAATCCAGTCCGACCTCGACACCACCTTGTTCGTCGAGGCCGGCGCCGGCGCTGGCAAGACCAGTTCGCTCGTGGCCCGAATCGTGAACCTCGTCCGGTCGGGAGTGCCCATCACCGGCATCGCCGCGATCACCTTCACCGAGAAGGCCGCCGCCGAGCTGCGCCGTCGCACTCGGCAACGGCTCGAAGCCGACCCTGGCCCTGCCACCGACGCAGCACTCGCACGGCTCGACCACGCACCGATCGGCACGCTGCACTCGTTCGCCCGACGCATCCTGTTCGACTTCCCGATCGAGGCCGGCTTGCCGCCCGGTTTCGCAGTGCTCGACGAACTCGAGAGTGGTCTCGCGTTCGAAGAACAGTGGGGTGACCTGCTCGACCGTCTGCTCGACGAGGCCGACCCCGCCGGTGGACTGACCGCCGGTGGCCGGGCGTTCGTCGAGCTCTGCGAGTTCGATGGATTCGGTGTCGACAAGGGGGCCCGACGGATCGCTGACGACTTCCGGTCGAACTGGGATCTGGTGAGCGACCGGGTCGAGCTGTCCGATCCCGGGCCCCTCCGGTTCGACACCACCACCATCACCGCACTGGCCGATTCGATCGCGTCCACCCCGGTGCCCGCCGACGACACCCAGGCCGACATCGTTGCCGATCTCGTGGCGCTCGCTTCGGGGCTCGTCAGCGAGAGCCTGCGGACGCGACTCGAAGCACTCGCCGCGCTCGACGAGAAATGCGGACGCTGGGGCGAACGCAGGTCGCTGCCGGGGGCCAGAGGTAAGTGGACCTCGGCGTTCGGGAAGGATGGCGGCGAGGCACTGGAGGCGCTCCGTGCCGACGAAGTGGAACTGGGTCGCCTCGCGAACGAGGCGCTCGAAGGCGTCAAGCGGCATCGTCGACTCCTCCTCGGGGCCATCATCGGTCGGTTCGTGCTCGACACCGCCGCCGAGCGAGCCACTTCGGGGCAACTCGAATTCCACGACCTCCTCGTCCTCGCCCGGCGTCTCCTCACCGAGCACCCGCACATCCGTCGTGCGCTCCACGAACGCTACGAGCGGGTGCTGCTCGACGAGTTCCAGGACACCGATCCCATCCAGCTCGAAGTCGCCGTGCGCCTCACCGCCGATCCCGACGACCCGGCGCAGCACATCACGACTGACTCGGCCGACCAGCCGACCGACCAGCTGACCGACCAGCTGACCGACCAGCTGACCGACCAGCTGACATGGCGCGATCTGCGTCCGCTGCCTGGACGCCTGTTCATCGTCGGCGACCCCAAGCAGTCGATCTACCGGTTCCGGCGCGCCGACATCTCGCAGTACCTGCGTGCTGCCGAGCAGGTGGGCGCCGACAACGTGCGACTGTCGGCGAACTTCCGCTCGACCCGCGCGGTGATCGACTTCGCCAACGATGTATTCGGTCGACTGATCACGTTCGAGGCCGATGCCCAACCGGCATTCCAAGCTCTCGATGCCTGCCGGGCCACGGCACTGCTCGATCACGGCACGGTGTCGCTCATCGGCGCCGATCGCCACGACGACCTCGCAGCCACACAACGTGACGCCGAGATGGGCGCAGCCGATGCGCTGCGGCTGCACGAAGCCACTGACGTCGCAGCCACCGTGTCGACAGCGATCGCCGACGGCTGGCCGGTGTACGACGAGATGCTCGAGGCGTTGCGGCCGTGCCGACCGGGCGACATCTGCATCCTGCTGCCGACTCGCATCTCGCTGCCGTCACTCGAAGCGGAGCTGCGCCGGGCCGGGCTCACCTACCGGGCCGAGAACTCCTCGGTGGTGTACGCCACCACCGAGGTCCGGCACCTGTTACTGGCGTTGCGCGCCGCCGACGATCCCACCGACACCCTGGCACTCGTCGAGTCGCTGCGAAGCCCGCTGTACGGCTGCAGCGACGTCGAACTGTGGCAGTGGAAGGCCGGCGGCGGCACCTGGAACCTCTGGGCCGCAGCACCGGAAGGTCTGGTCGAGCATCCTGTCGCTGCTGCGATCGCCCATGTGCGCTCGGTGGCCGAACGCGTCGGCACCACGTCGGCAGCCGACCTGCTCGCCGCAGTCGCCGACGAACGCCGGCTCTTCGATCTGGCATTGGCGGGCGCCGACGCACGAGACGTGTGGCGGCGGCTGCGCTATGTCATCGAACAGGCCCGGGCGTGGGCCGACGCCGGTGGTCACGGCGTGCGTCGCTACCTGCAGTGGGCCACGCTGCAGGCCTCCGAGAGCCGGGTCGCCGACACGATCCTGCCCGAGCACGACCACGATGCCGTGCGAGTGATGACCATCCACGCGGCCAAGGGCCTCGAGTTCCCCATCACCATCGTTGCCGGTCTCACCACCAAGCCCAGTCGTTCCACCACCAAGGGTGTGGTGTGGGCGAACGACACCTGGATGCTCGCGGGACGCGGCGACGACGGGGTGTTCGTGGCCCACCGGCCGATCGACGAGCAGATGGGCGACGCCGAACGCCGACGGCTGCTGTACGTGGCCTGCACCCGGGCCGTCGACCACCTCGTGGTGTCGCTACACCGGGCTCCGCCGGCGAAGAACAACGCCGACTACAGCGACTGGGGACCGCTCACCTCGGCCGAGTTGATGTGGGCCGCCGGGGCTGGCGAACCATCGTCGGGCGCACGCGACGCCGAGATCTCCCTACGACCGGTGGCACGGGTACAGGCCCAGCCTGAGGTGCTCGACTGGGCCGACCACGCCCAATGGAGCGCCGAACGCGATCGTGTGTTCGCTGCGGCCTCGCGACGCACCGGCATCGCCGCCACCCGGTTGTCCGAGGAGCTCGCCGGCGCCGACAGACGCGACGTCATCGACGACGCCGGGCTCGACAAGCGCCCGGTCAACGTCGAGCTGCCACCGTGGCAACGTGGGCGCTACGGCACCAGCATCGGTCGCGCCGTACACGGCGTTCTGCAGTTCTGCGATCTGGCCACCGGTACCGACATCGAGAACCTCGCCCGCGCCCAGTGCGCTGCAGAAGGCGTGACCGGGCTCGAACGCCAGGTGGTCGCGCTCGCCCGGTCGGCGCTCGCGGCACCGATCGTGCGCAGCGTGGTCGCCGGTGCTGATCACTGGCGTGAACTCTTCGTGGCGGCACCCATCGGTGACCGGGTCCTCGAGGGCTACGTCGACCTGCTCGTACGCACCCCCGACGGGCTCGTCATCGTCGACTACAAGACCGACCAATGGTCCGGGCCCGTCCAGTCGTCGGAACGGGTCGGCCGATACCGCCTCCAGTTGGCTGCCTACGCTGCGGCGCTGGGCACCGCGCTCGACGAAGCGATCATCGGTGGCATCCTGGTGCGCTGCTCGCCGATCGGCGATGCCGACGAGATCATGATCGACGACTGGGCCGAAGCAATCGACGAAGTGCGGCGCGCCGTGCAGTGACGCTCACCGGTCGGGCGACGTGGACCCGAGCCGGAGATGTCAGGACTTGACGGTCTCCTCGGGGGCGGTGCCGCTGCTCATTGCGCCGTCGTCGTCATCGGCCGGATCGGCGTCGTCGACCGATGCCTCGGCACCGCCTGGGGGGCGGTGTTTGCGGACCCGAACGGCGCGATGGTCGGATACGGGGGTCACCGCTGCACGACCGAGCTGGAACACGCCCAGGAACGCGAGCCCACCGAACACCCGCACCACGACCAGAGCGAGCAACACGGCCGACACGATTGCGGTTGGAACCGCAACGGTGGCCAGCAGCAGCCGACGGTCGTCGGTCATCAGACTGAGCACCCCCGAGTCGATGCTCGTGCCGTCGACCTGCAGTGTTCGGATCGGGTCGTCGAGATCGGGGCAATCGACCGCAAGATCGTCGACGCCCACGACGTCGTTGCCGCCGAAGTTGGGTTCCGGTGGCCTCACCGTCGAGGCCAATACGCCGTACATGGGGTCGAGCCCGGCTCCGACCAGATACTGATCGCCGTCGACCAGGAAGCGATAGTCGGGTCCGTAGCGCACGTCGATCAGGCCGTTGACCGCCCAGGGCTCCACCGATCCGGCGCGCAGTTGGTCGACACGGAACCGCACCACCTGGGTGACATCGTCCTTGCCCGACATCGTGGCAGTGAACACCGCCGCGGCCGGATCGGGCCTGGGGCATCCGACCGGGACGGGGATCAGCGATCCCGGCTGCAGCCCTGGATCGGGCGGCGGAGTGTCCGGCGCCAGGGTGACTGGGGGTGGATCGTCCGGCGGCGGCGCAGCCGACGCGGGTGCTCCGACCATCGCCAACGCGAGCGGCGCAGTGCACAGCAAGGCCACGAGGCCAGTGCGGCGTGACCGTCTTGACATCTGGTCAAGGCTAACGAGCCCCGTCGACGCCAGACCGCCACACCGACATCGTCTGCGGTGGAGTTCGACCGGCCTGCGGCGATCAGTGTCCGCCGGCGGAGCGTCCGCTGTGGCTGCGGTGGAGTCGTTCGGAGTGTTCGTTCAGGCCGACCAACTCGGCGGTGATGCCTCGTTGAGCGAACTTCTCGACGACGGCATCGAGCGCGACGACCGCCGAGGTGTCCCAGACGCGAGCATTGCTGAGGTCGATTTCCACTCGGTCGACCTGCACGGCGTCGTAGTCGAACAAGTGGACCAAGTCGTTCGTGGATGCGAAGAACAGTTCGCCACTCACGTCGTAGAGTCGCTCGACGTTGTCCGGGTCGACCACGCTGGTGACGTTGACCACGTGCGACACGTGACGCACGAAGAACACCGCCGACAGCGCCACGCCGGCACCGACGCCGTACGCAAGGTTGTGGGTGAGCACCGTGATGGCAACCGTGGCCAGCATCACGATGGTTTCGGTGCGAGGCATCATGCGCACGGTGGCCGGGGCCACGCTGCGCCAGTTGAAGGTGCTGATCGACACCATCACCATCACCGCCACCAGCGCACCCATCGGGATCTGCGCCACGAAGTCGCCGAGAGCCAGGATCAACACGATCAGTAACACGCCCGACGCCAGCGTCGACAGCCGGGTACGGCCGCCCGTGCGATGGTTGATCATCGACTGGCCGATCATGGCGCAGCCGGCCATCCCACCGAGGAAACCGGTGGCCACGTTGGCGATGCCTTGGCCGCGAGCCTCGCGATTCTTGTCGGAACCGCTGTCGGTGAGGTCGTCGAGCAACTGGGCGGTCAGCAACGATTCGAGCAGGCCCACCAGCGCGAGGGTGATCGAGTACGGCAGGATCACGATGAGCATGTCGATGTTCCACGGCACGTCTGGCAGGCCTGGCAGCGGCAGCGAACTCGGTAGCGCGCCCATGTCGCCGACGGTGGGGAGCCGGAGGTCGAACACGATGGCGCCGATGGCCAACAGCACGATGGCGACGAGCGGTGACGGGATCATGTTCGTCAGCCGGGGCAGCCCGTAGATGATCGCGAGTCCGATGGCGATGAACGCGAGGTTCAGTCCGAACTGGCCGGAGTCGGCGTCGTCGCCGTTGAGCAGGATGTGCGGCACCTGCGCGAGAAAGATCAGGATCGCGAGCGCGTTCACGAATCCGGTCATCACGGTGCGTGGGATGAACCGCATGAGGTCGCCGACGCCCAGGTAGCCGAAGCCCACCTGCAACAACCCGGCGAGCACGGTGGCTGCGAACAGATATCCCACCCCGTAGTCCTGCACCAGCGGCACGATCACCAGCGCCATTGCGCCGGTGGCCGCCGAGATCATGCCGGGTCGACCGCCGGAGAACGAGATGATGATCGCGATCGAGAACGACGCGTACAGCCCCACTTTCGGGTCGACGCCGGCGATGATCGAGAACGAGATCGCCTCGGGAATCAATGCGAGAGCAACGACGAGACCAGACAGCAGGTTGGTCTTGGGGTCGGTGAACCACTCGGCATGCCCACCCGGCAGGAACCGGGCACGCGACGAAGAGATCGTGGATGTTGACATGGCACCTCGGGGGGATCGGCGTCTGACGCCGATTCACTCACAGCGCTCCTGTCACGACCCTACGCAGTGCCCGCCCACGTGCCGCAAACGAAGCCGGAGGTCACATCACCTCCCCCACCCCCGAAAAATCCCGCAGACGTTGCGCTGAGCGCAACGCTGACGCTCCATTTCGGGGTGTTCTGGGGTCAGCGGCCCTCGAAGACGGGGTCGCGCTTCTCCATGAAGGCCTTGATCGCCTCGATGGTGTCCTTGGTGCCAAAATTGACCGTCTGCGACAGCCCTTCGTCATCGAGGGCTTCTTCGAGAGTGACGTGCATCGAGTTGTTGAGGAGCCGCTTCGACATCGCCAGCGCGATCGGTGGGCCGCCGGCGAGACGAGCGGCCCAATCGTCGACGAACGCGTCGAGTTCGTCGTCAGGGAGCACCCGGTTGACGAGGCCCATGTCGGCTGCCCGCTCGGCGTCGATGATCTCAGCGAGCAACGCCAGTTCCTTCGCACGGTGCATACCGACCAGGCGTGGCAACAACCACGAACCTCCGAAGTCGAGGCTCAGACCACGCTTGGCGAAGATCTCCGAGAACCGGGCGTTCTCCGACGCCACGATGAGGTCGCACGAGAGAGCCAGGTTCAACCCGGCGCCGACGGCGACACCACGCACCTTCGCAACGGTCGGTTGCGGGATGCGGTGCAGCGCCAGGCACACATCGGCGATGTGACGCATCGCAGACAACTGGTGTGGCGGCGGGCCGTCGCCCGAACCGCCCTGCCACAGGTCGGCACCCGAGCAGAAGTTGCCGCCCGCACCCGTGATCACGACCGCTCGGTCGTTGGAGTTGCCGGCGATCGTGCGGAACTCGTCGAGCAACTCGTTCCACATCGCAGCATCTGCTGCGTTCTTCTTGTCCGGGCGCCGCAACGTGATGGTGACCACCCCGTCGGAGCGTTCCACCGTGATCGATTCGAGCTCGCGGGTGTCAGAGGCCATGCCGGCCGACGATACTGACCGACATGGGACTGAACCCGTACCGGAAGTTCAAGGCGAGCCCAGGCGACTACGTGCTCGTGGCATCAGCGCTGCTCGTGTCGCTCGCCCTGCTCGTCTGGGCACTCGCCGGCTGAGTGTCGCCCGCCGGCGGGTCACGAAGTGGGGTGAAACTTGGCGAACACGGCTTGCGCCACCGCGTCCGGCAGGAACGACAGTGCAGTGAGCTCGTGCAGCTCCGCCCGTTTCACTGCATTCACCCCGCCGAGCGCTTGGATCAGCTTCTTCTGGCGCACCTCGCCCAAGCCGGGGATGCCATCGAGCGCGCTGACCGTCATCCGCTTGCTGCGTCGCTCGCGGTGGAACGAGTTGGCGAAGCGGTGGGCTTCGTCACGGATGCGCTGCAGCATGAACAGCGCCTCACTCCCCCGCGGGATCTCCACCGGCTGCGAACGCCCGGGGATGAACACCTCCTCGAACCGCTTCGCAAGGCCGGCCACCGGGATCTCGTCGGTGAGTTCCAGCTCGTCGATCACCCGCTTGGCCGCGCTGAGCTGGCCCTTTCCACCGTCGACCAACAGCAGTTGCGGTGGGTAGGCGAACTTGCCCGGCTTGTCGCCGCGTTCGGTGATCGGCTTGTCGCGCTCGTCGAGATACGCCTGCAGACGACGGCGGATGACCTCCGCCATCGCGGCGTAGTCGTCGCTGGCAGTCACTTCGTCGCCACCGACGCCGTTGACCTTGAACCGCCGGTACTCACGCTTGTTGGGGAGTCCGTCTTCGAGCACCACCATCGAGCCGACGTAGTCGGTGCCCTGGAGGTGGGCCATGTCGTAACACTCGATGCGAAGTGGAGCTTCAGGGAGGCCGAGATGGTCCTGCAATTCGGTGAGCGCCCGGCTGCGGGTGTTGTGATCGCTCGCCCGACGCAGGCGATGTCGTGTGAACTCCTCTTTGGCGTTGCGGGTCACGGTCTCGAGCAGCGTCCGCTTGTCGCCACGTTGCGGCACCCGCACCTGCACCCGAGATCCTCGACCCATCGACAGCCACTCCTCGTAGGTGGCGAGGTCGTCGGCCTCGTACGGCACCAGCACCTGCTTGGGCACACCGAGGATCGGGTCGTCGCCGTACATCGACTCGATGATGCGGTCGATCAACTTGCCCGGCGTCAGCTCCTCCACCTTGTCGAGGATGAAGCCCTTACGCCCGACCACCCGCCCCCGACGCACGTAGAACACCTGCACCGAGGCCTCCAACTCGTCCTCGGCGATGCCGATCACGTCGAGATCCTCGCTGCGATCGGCCACCATCTGCTGCTTCTCGATCGCCTTGCGCACCGCGAGCAGCCGGTCGCGCAGGCGCGCAGCCCGCTCGAATTCGAGGTTCGTCGCAGCCTGGCGCATGTCGGCTTCGAGCCGGTCGACGATCTCGTCGGTGTCGCCGTCGAGGAAGCCGATCAGGTCGTCGACCAGTTGCTTGTATGCGGGCGCCTCGATCTCCCCCACACACGGGCCGGCGCACTTCTCGATGTGGAACAGCAGACACGGTCGCCCGAGACGCTCGTGTTGGGTGAACTTGGCCGGGCTGCACGTGCGGATCGGAAACGACCTCAACAAGAGGTCGAGGGTGTCGCGAATGGCGTAGGCATGCGCATACGGCCCGAAATAACGGGTCCCCTTGCGCTTGCGGCCCCGCATCACCAGGGCACGCGGCCATTCGTCGTCGATGGTGACGGCGAGGAAGGGGTAACTCTTGTCATCCCTCAGCCGCACGTTGAAGCGCGGGTGGTGCTCCTTGATCAGCGAGTATTCGAGCATCAACGCCTCGACCTCGTTGCGCACCGTGGTCCACTCGACCGACTCGGCGGTCTCGACCATCTGTGCGGTGCGAGGGTGCAGGTTGCGCGGTGCCTGGAAGTAGTTCGACAGACGCTGACGGAGGTTCGAGGCCTTGCCGACGTAGATCACCCGCCCGTGCGCGTCCTTGAACTGGTACGACCCGGGCGACTCGGGGATCGTGCCGGCCGGCGGACGTTTCACCACGACTTCACCATGCGGGGATCACCATGACGTCCCAAGCATACGGACGGGCGGATACCGTACAGCCCGATGTCCGACCAGTTCGCCGCCATCTTCCGCCGACACCCGAACGACGGCTGGTTCCGCGTGGGCAACTACGACATCACCACCACCGACATCCTGTGCGCGCTGTCGGTGTTCTCCATGTTCCTGTGGGGCCTGTTCGGCAGCGCCTGGGACCGGCTGCCGTTCGTGCCGACGCTCGTACGCGACTTCGAGATCTGGCGCCTGGTCACCTGGCCGATCGCAGCCCAGCCGTCGGTGTGGCTCCTGCTCGGTGTCGTGTTCTTCTGGCTGTTCGGCCAGCAACTCGAAGCCCTTTTCGGGCGGGGCAAGTTCGTCATCTGGGTGCTGGCGCTCACGATCGTGCCAGCGCTGGTCCTCACGCTGCTCGGACCGCTCGGCACCAGCATCGACTTCATGGTGCAATTCGGGCTCAACAACCTGTTCCTCGGCGGCATCTGGGTGTACGCAGCCACCTACCCGGGCGTGAAGTGGTTCGGGGTCGTGCCGCTGTGGGCGGTGGCCGCGGTGTTCACCGTGCTCAACCTGTTGCAGGCAACGGGCGTCGGTGCGAACGGCCAGGTGATCTTCCTGCTCGTGTCGGTGGCAGTTGCCCTCGTCACTGGGCGCTCGCTCGGGCTCGCAACCGGCTGGCCGATCCCGCACATCCCGCTCGCCGGGGTGGGCTCCGGTTCGGGCTCGTCGGGTCGATCGAAGAAGAAGTCGAAGCCCAAGCGTTCGGCTGGATCGTCGAAGTCACGTGGCGTCGTGCAAGGTCCGTGGAAGAACGCTCCGGCGCCGATGCCGCCACCCACTGCGGCGTCACCCGCCGACCAGGCCGAGCTCGACTCGCTGCTCGACAAGATCGGCGCCAACGGCATGGACTCGCTCTCGGGCGACGAGAAGAAGCGCCTCAACGACCTCAGCAAACGCCTCCGCAACCGCTGACCCCGCCACACCCCACACCCCTCGGCCCCACGAGGCGATGAGCCAAACCCCAGCCGGCAGGGACCTCGCTCATCGGCGGACAGCCGTTGCCGGCAAATTGACCTGAGTCCGTGTCGAGTGCCGCCGTGCGCACGTAGTCTTTGACTCGCCGACTCCCTCCTGCCGATCCACGATTCGGAAGGAGTGCCATGACGCAACTCACGTCTGGTGCACATCAGCTCTTCGCACGCCAGCACGGCGTTGCCTCGGTCGACCAGCTCCGCTCCAGCGGTCTGTCTCGACGCTCCATCGAGCGACTCGAGGAGCTTGGTGCAATCGAACTCGTCCTGCGAGGCACCTACCGAAGTTCCAGCGTCGAACTGGATGACTTGGGTCGCTGCGCTGCTGTTTGTCTTGCTCGTCCCAACACGGTGATTGCAGGACCAACGGCTGGACGCCTCTGGGGTTTCCGACGACTCTCTCGCGATCGCCGATTCCACGTGATCACCCCACCTGCGAGCAACCCGGCGATTGCGAACTGGGTCGTCCCATACCGAACCTCAGCGATCCGGAGCGGTGACATCATCGAGCGCACCGACGGAATCCGTGTGACGACGCGACAGAGAACAGCGTTCGATCTTGCCAGACACCTCGGAGCAGACAGCCTGCTCTCGGTGATCGAGCAAGCAATGCACGATGGCCATCTCGACGAGCAAGCGATGCGAGCAGTCGCCGTCGACTGGATCTCTCCGCAGCGACGGTGGGTGTGGTCGTATCTCCGCCAACTCGACCGCCGACTGTCGGGAGGTGCTGCCGAGTCCCATCCGGAGGTCATCGTGGCGACGACCCTTGCAACAGCCGGGGTCCGCGGACTGGTTCGCCAGTACGAACTCCGTATCCCTGGCTACGGTCCCGCCCGGTTCGATCTCGCAATTCCTCGACTGGAATGGGCGATCGAGATCGATGTGCACCCCTCGCACGACGAGACGCTCGGCCGAGCCCGCGACCACCGCCGCGACGCCGCCGCCTCCGTCGCCGGATGGACCACCCACCGCCTCGATCGTCGCACGTACGAGTCAGGTCTCGACCAGTGGGTGATCGCGACGACCGAGCTGTATCGCCGCCTCACACAACGCTCCGCCGCCTGACCCGCGGCCGATGAGCGAAACCACTGCATCCCGAGGTTTCGCTCATCGCTCGTGGCCCGGGTGCGGTTTCGGTGCCAGGTGATGAGCGAGACCTCAGCATCTGGGGCTTTCGCTCATCGCTCGTCAGGGAGCGCGGGCGGGCATACGGGTGCGGGTGGTGGCGGCGGTGTACCAGGCGAGGACGAGGAGGGCGGCGGCCAAGGCGGCGGAGCCTTCGGCGAGGAGGTGGAAGCCGAACGCGTCCTTCACGAAGCCCGAGCTGAGTGCGGCGGCCGCTCCGCACAGGCTGAGGGTGAGGTCGCCGGTGCCTTGCACCTCGATCCGCGACGTCTCCGGCACCGACGCGGTGAGGATCGTGGTGCCGCCGATGAGACCGAAGTTCCAGCCGAGCCCGAGGAGGAACAGCCCGACGAACATCAACACCGGCACGTAGCCCGCCAATACGGTGGTGATCGTTCCCGCACCGAGGATCACCGCGCCGATCTGGATGGCCTGCACCGGGCCGGCACGATCGACGAACCGGCCGACGAACGGCGCGAGGCCGTACATCCCGACGATGTGCAACGCGATCACGAACGCCGACAGGTCGGCGTGACCGTGGTCCTTCATGTGCGGTGGCGTCATCGTCATCACCGCGACCATCGCCGCTTGCGAAGCTGCCATCGCAGCGATGCCGAGGCGTGCCCCCGGCGACGCCCAGATCACCGACGCCGACGACCGCACCACGCTCAGCATCCGGGTGCGTTCAGCGTGCGGGTCGATGCCCCCGATCACCTCCAGCGGGTCGGGCCGGAGTCGAATCCACACGACCCCTGCGGCAACCAGGAAGAAGACCGCAGCGAACATGAACGGACCCACCAGTTCGTCGAGACCGACACCCCGGGCCACCGCCTTCTGGAACGGGGTGAGCAGCGGCCCGAGCGCAGCTCCCAATGTGCCGACCCAGACGATCGCGGCGATCGCAGCGCCCTGCTTGGCCGGTTCGGCGAGATCAGCCGCCACGTACCGCTGCTGGAGCGTGGCCGCCTGGCCCGCTCCGAACAAGATCATCCCCACCAGGAACAACGGGAACCAGCGCAACTGGCCTCCGGTCGCTGCGATCGCAGCTCCGAATGCTCCGATCAGGAGCGCTCGGGTGAGCCCGATCCGTCGCCCCCGCCGGCGCATGAACGCGGCGAGCGGAATCGCCGTGAATGCAGCACCGAGGGTGAACGAAGCGCTGCCCATCCCGGCGAGTCGGTCGGACCCGAGCAGGTCGCCTGCGAGCAGCGAGACCACCGCCACCATGCCAGCGACCGCTGCCTGGCCGGGCACCTGACTGAATCGCAGCGACCGCAGGGTGCGGCGCTGGAGTTCATCCCGGTCGACGCCGGTATCAGCGAGCGCTTCGACCACCGGCGCAGTCTGTCAGCTCGACCCATTCCGAGCGCCAGATGCACGCCACCGGTGAGCGAAACCTCCACATGCTGGGGTTTCGCTCATCGCCCTTGCTGGCTGCGCTGGCGGGTGGGTGGGTGGGTGGGTGGGTCAGAGGACGTTGCGGAGGAAGCGGCCGGTGTGGCTGGCTTCGAGTGACGCGATGTGTTCGGGGGTGCCTTCGCCCACGATGGTGCCACCACCGTTGCCGCCGTCGGGGCCGAGGTCGATCACCCAGTCGGCGGTCTTGATGACGTCGAGGCTGTGCTCGATGACCAGCACCGTGTTGCCCTGGTCGACGAGACGCTGCAGCACCGTGAGGAGCCGCTTGACGTCGTCGAAGTGCAGGCCGGTGGTCGGCTCGTCGAGCAGGTAGATCGTGTGGCCGGTGGACCGCTTGGCGAGCTCGGCCGACAGCTTCACCCGCTGCGCCTCGCCACCCGACAGCGTCGGCGCCGACTGCCCGAGCCGCACGTAGCCGAGGCCGACATCGACCAGCGTCTGCATGTAGCGGGCGATGCCCGGCTGGTTGGCGAAGAAGTCGACCGCCTCGGTGACCGGCATGTCGAGCACCTCGGCGATGTTCTTGCCCTTGAACTCGATGTCGAGGGTGTCGCGGTTGTAGCGGGCGCCGTGGCACACCTCGCACGGCACGTACACGTCAGGAAGAAAGTGCATCTCGATCTTCAGCGTGCCGTCGCCAGAACACGCCTCGCAGCGCCCACCCTTGACGTTGAACGAGAAGCGACCCGGCATGTACCCGCGCACCTTGGCCTCGTTGGTGGAGGCGAACAGCTTGCGGACGTTGTCGAACACACCGGTGTACGTGGCCGGGTTCGATCGCGGGGTACGCCCGATCGGCGACTGGTCCATGTCGATGACCTTGTCGAGGAACTCGATGCCATCGATGCGCTTGTGCTTGCCGGCGGACATCTTCGACTTGTAGATCCGCTGCATCAGGACTGGCAGCAGGATGTCGCGCACGAGCGATGACTTGCCCGAGCCCGACACTCCGGTGATGGCGACGAAGTTACCGAGCGGGATGTCGACGTCGATGTTCTGCAAGTTGTGCTCGCGGGCGCCCTGGATGCGGAGCGACTCGAGCCCTTGCGGGCGACGCTGCTCGGGCACCGGTATCGACTTTCGACCCGACAGGTACTGCCCGGTGATCGACTCCTTGACCTTGAGGATCCCCGGCACCTTGCCCGAGTACACGACCTCGCCGCCGTGCTCGCCGGCACCGGGCCCGATGTCGACGATCCAGTCGCTCTCACGGATCGTCTCCTCGTCGTGCTCGACGACGATCACCGTGTTGCCCAGATCGCGCAGGCGGGTGAGCGTGTCGATCAGGCGTCGGTTGTCGCGCTGGTGCAGCCCGATCGACGGCTCGTCGAGCACGTACAACGTGCCGACCAGACCGGATCCGATCTGCGACGCGAGCCTGATGCGTTGCGCTTCACCACCGGCCAGCGTGCCGGCTGACCGCGACAGCGTGAGGTAGTCGAGGCCGACATCGAGCAGGAAGCCGAGCCGGGCGTTGATCTCCTTGGTGACCCGCTCGGCGATCATCCGATCGCGCTCGGACAGCTCCAACCCGGCGAGGAACTTCGCCGACTCGCCGATCGACATGTCGGCGACTTCGGAGATGTTCTTGTCGTCGATGGTGACCGCCAGCGTCGACGGCTTGAGCCGTGCACCGTCGCACGTGGAGCACGGCACGAGGCGCATGTAGCCCTCGTACTGGTCGCGGGCCCAGTCGCTGTCGCTGCCCTCGTGACGCCGTTTGATCCATGGGATGACGCCCTCGTACTCGGTGGAGTACGTCCGCGACCGTCCGTAGCGGTTCTGGTACTTGACGGTCATCTTCCCCTTCACGCCGTGGAGGATGACCTTCTGCTGCTTGGCCGTGAGCTCCTCCCACGGCGCGTTCACATCGATGCCCTGACCCTCGCCCACCGATTCGAGCATGCGGATGAAGTACTGCGTGTTGGCCGATCGCCACGGGGCGATCGCCCCGTCGGCGAGCGACATCTCGGGGTCGGGGATGATCAGTTCGGGGTCGACCTCGAACGTGGTGCCGAGGCCGTCACACGCGGCACACGCGCCGTACGGGGAGTTGAACGAGAAGTTGCGCGGCGCCGGTTCGTCGTAGCTCGCGCCGCACACCGGACACGCCAGGTGCTGGCTGAACGTGAGCGTTTCGGCCTCACCATCTGCCCCACCGGCGCCGTCACGCGGCACGACCTCGATCTCGGCGACACCGTCGGCCAGGCCGAGCGCCTGTTCGAGCGAGTCGGTGAGACGCCGCTCGATTCCCTCCTTGAGCACGAGGCGGTCGACGACGATCTCGATCTTGTGGTTCTCGTACTTGGCGAGCCGTTCGTCACGCTTGAGGAACTCGTCGATGTCGACCGTTTCGCCGTCGATGCGAGCACGGACGTAGCCCTGGCCGGACATGTCCTGCAGCAGCGTGTCGTACTCGCCCTTGCGACCACGCACCACCGGTGCGAGCACCTGGAAGCGGATGCCGTCGTCCATGGCGAGGATGCGATCGACGATCTGCTGCGGCGTCTGACGCTGCAGGCGGGTGCCGTCGTTCGGGCAGTGCTGCACGCCGATGCGGGCATAGAGCAGCCGCAGATAGTCGTAGACCTCGGTGATCGTGCCGACGGTGGACCGCGGGTTGCGGCTGCCCGACTTCTGGTCGATCGAGATCGCCGGCGACAGCCCCTCGATGATGTCGACGTCGGGCTTGTCCATCTGCCCGAGGAACTGGCGGGCGTACGAGCTGAGCGACTCGACGTAGCGGCGCTGCCCCTCTGCGTAGATGGTGTCGAACGCGAGGCTCGACTTGCCCGAACCCGACAGCCCGGTGAACACGATGAGCTTGTCGCGCGGCAACTCGACGTTGACGTTCTTGAGGTTGTGCTCGCGGGCACCACGCACGATGATCTGCGGCTCGTCGGCCTTCGACTTCGAGGTGCGCTTGCGGGGAATTGACTTCTCGGGGGACGCCGCGGGCGAGGTGCCGGTGGCGGTGGTACTGGCGGCCATCAACATCCAATCCTATCACCGAACAGGTGTTCCACATGGTGAGATCGGACACCCCCGGGGCGCTGGCCGAACAGGCGAGAACCCCTCAGCAGCGGTACTGCACGGCCGCTCGGTCAGCGACCCGGCCGGCGATCACGTCGGCGATGAAGGCTGCGTGAACGGGATGATCCCGATACACGACGTAGTCGTCGGCCGATTCGAAGTCGGCGACCACGACGTAGTCGAAGTTGCCCTCGTTCACCCGGGCGTCGACCCCGTGGCGGTAGGAACAGATCTCGGAGATCGCCGCCGGCAACTCGTCGAGGCGTCGGGCGACCTCGGCGACATGCGCGTCGTCGACCCCGTCGGCCCACCGGAACATCACCACATGGCGAAACACGTCAGCCCTTCCCCGCCGCAGCACGGGAACGCTCGTACGTGAGGATCTCCGCGGCCCAGTTGCCCACGGTCTCGCCGGCGATCGATCGACGTTCCGGCCATGGCTGCTCGAGGTCGACCATCGAACCACGACTGATCACCGCGCGCAGGCGAGAACGATCCTGCAGCACGGTGACGTCGCTCGCCGGGTCGCCGTCGACCACCAGCACATCGGCCCGTGCTCCCTCGATGATCACGCCGAGTTCGCCTTCCATACGCATGGCGATCGCATTGGTGCGCGTGGCACACGAGATCGCCTCGACCGGGCTGAGACCGAGTTCGTTCACGAACACCTCCATCTCGCGAGCATGCCAGTGCCCATAGGGGGTGAGCGCAAACCCGCTCTCGGAGCCGCAGAGGATCGGCACCCCGGCGTCATAGGCGATCCGGATCATCGCTGCGGTCGCGGTGATCTCACCCCTGAAGATGTTCTGCATCCCGATACCGGCCCCGACACGCTCGCCGTAGTCGGCGAGGTTGGCGAGGAAGGTGAACGTAGGACACAGCGCCGCGCCGTTGTCGATCACTGCCTGGAGCGCCTCGTCGTCCATGAACGAGGCGTGCATGATCAAGTCGACCCCGGCGAGCGCGGCATCACGTGTGGACGACGCGCTCCGACAGTGGGCCACGACCGGGACTGCGAGCGCGTGAGCGGTATCGCACACCGCCTTCATCTCGTCGAGGGTCCAGACCTGGAGTTCGCCGGCATGCGTCGGGATGGAACCGGTGGCGTGGATCTTGATCCAGTCGGCCCCGTGCTTGACCTGACGCCGGGTCTCGGTGACCATCTCCTCGATCGTGTTGACCACCGCGGCGTAGCCGACCCTGCCGTCGTCAGGGATGAGCCGTCCGGCGGTGCCGCCGACGGACGTGAGCAGTGCCTGCACACCGGTGGAGATGCGAGGTCCGGGGAAGGCACCGGACTCGACCACGTCGCGAACCTCGGGTCCGATTCCCATGACCGTGTCGGGGTCCATCATCGAGGTGACCCCGGCGAGGAGCAGCTTGGGCAGGTTGAACAACGTGATCATCGCAGCGGTGGTCGGCGGGCGATGGAAGAACAGCTCGTCGTTCGACTGAGCGTCGTCGAACGTGACATGACAGTGGGCGTCGATCAGGCCCGGCATGATCGTCATGCCACTGGCGTCGATGGTTCGAGCACCGGCGGGAACTGCGACCGTGCCGTGGGGGCCGACGGCACTGATGTTGTCGCCGTCGATCAACACGTCGGTGCCCGGTACCGGCGCCGAGCCGGTGCCGTCGATGAGCGATCCGTTCGAGAGATGGACCACCGGGTTCCCGGTGGACTGGTCAGTGTTGGCTGGCATGAGGAGCACCCCGGTGTCGGACGAGCAGGAGAAAGCGTCGTCAGGATTCTAGCGACGGCGGTCGGATCCATGCCGATGTGTGCCCTCACCCGTGGCAAGCTCGCGCCGTGAAACGAGCGTTGGTCACGGGTGGAACCTCCGGCATCGGTGCCGCCTGCGCCGATGTGCTCGAACGTGAGGGCTGGCAGGTGGTTCGCGCCGACATCACCGCCACCGATGCAAACGATGCCACCGGCGCTCCAGCGGTTCGGCAACTCGACGTGACCGACGAGGACGCCTGGGAGCAGCTGATGGGCGACATCGGACCGATCGATGCGCTGGTGACCAGTGCGGGGATCCGAACCCGCAGCCTGATCGTCGACACCACGCTCGACGAGTGGGAACGACACTTCCGGGTCAATGTCACCGGCACCTGGCTCGCGATCCGCTCGTTCCTCCGAGCGATCCCCCCCGACGACAAGTGCCTCCGCTCGATCGTCACCATCGCCTCGGTGAACGCCACGATCGCCGTGCCCGGACAGGCGCACTACGTCGCATCCAAGGGAGCGATCGTCTCGCTGTCGCGCGCCGCTGCGCTCGAAGGCGCTCCGCTGGGCGTTCGCGTCAACTCCATCGCACCCGGCCCGATTCGCACGCCCATGGCCGCCGAGCGGCTCGACGACCCCGAACAGGTCCGCTGGCTCACGGGCCGCGTCCCGCTGGGTCGCGTGGGCGAACCTTCCGAGATCGCCGAGATCGCCGAGTTCCTGCTGTCCGAGCGGGCGTCGTACATCACCGGCGAGGTGCTGTACGCCGACGGCGGCTGGGCGGCCAATGCGGTCTGACTGAAGCCCGCTGCCTCGAACTCCCGACGACCCGACCCCCCAGACACAAGGAGACCCGACCCCGATGGCCTATGAGGTGCACCTCGACAGCGACGAATGCGTGAGCGCCGGCAAGTGCGTGGCGTCGGCGCCAGGATTCTTCGTGTTCGACGACGACGAGATCGGCACCATCGACCACGACGGCCCTCGTCCGGCCGAGGACGCCCTGCTCCGGATCGCCCGAGGATGTCCGAGCGGCGCGATCAAGCTGTTCACCGACGGGGTCGAAGTCGAGCTGTGACGCCCCGTCAGCGAACAGTTGCCCGGCTCGCAGCGGTCCTCAGGCTGTACGGCGAGCGAATCGGCGGGTGACCAGGCCGAGGGCAGCCATCCCGGCAGCGAGGCCGGCAGCGAGGCCGGCAGCGAGGCCGGCAGCGAGGCCGGCAGCGAGGCCGGCA
>Ga0105055_10004276_pt1 | contig 21031 bp, 17 predicted proteins | sample BON03_FD_78090 | JGI IMG/M metagenome (GOLD analysis project Ga0105055, IMG submission 78090) | Freshwater microbial communities from Lake Bonney liftoff mats and glacier meltwater in Antarctica - BON-03 | ecosystem: Environmental > Aquatic > Freshwater > Ice > Glacier meltwater | place: Lake...
CGATGCTCAATTTCCTCCGCGACGACGTGCCACGGAACTGGACCACATACTGCGATCAGGTAACCGACAATTTTCGTGTCATCGAACCAACGGAGTTCCGGATTATCGCGTGAACGGGGTATATATGATAATAAAACGGTTTCCAAAGGCCGCCGGCCTTTGGTGGGTCCAGGGCGAAGCCCTCGCCTTGCCTTTGTACATCGGTCAATCAATAGGGCGGTTGGTATAATAGCGCTGTGCCGTGCAACGTGGGCCCTGCTTCGCTATGCTCCGCGAGGTCCACAGCGCACAACGCCACGACGATCAACCAGGGCTGCATAGCCCTTTTCTCTTAACCCGGCTGGTACACTTTCACGCCGCCTTCTGGCACATTTTGTCGCCGCCGTTGACAGCCTGCCTTCGGCTCATGCCTTCGTCGGCGGATAATGACACAAGGCCGGCGCTTGGTTCTCGGGGTGGGGCGCCGTATGGTGCCACGGGCGCCGCTCAGGCGATGCCGGCGCCGACCGCGTCTTCTGGCTCGTCCTGCGGCGCGAACAGGCCTTCATAAGCTGCCAGATGCTCCGCCACGCCCTCGCGGCTTGGCGCGGGGGGGCGGATGGTGGCGCGCATGTTCGCCACGCGGCCGGGCGCGGCGGCGAGGTCGCGGAGCATCGCGGCCAATTCCGGGGCGCTGCCGACGTTGAAATGCCATCCGTCGGTGCCGGGCTGCACCTTCTCGGCCATGCCGCCGATATTGGAGCAGATGATCGGCACGCGGTTGCGCCGGGCCTCCTGGATCACCACCGGGGAATTCTCCCACCAGATGGACGGCAGCACCACCACGTCGTTGGTCCGCATCAGCGCGTCGACCCGCTGGTTGTCATAGGCGCCGTGGAAGCGGACATTGGCGCCGGACTTGGCGAGGCGGGTGAGGAAGTCCTCCTGGAACTCCGGCGGCTGGTTGGTGTAGTCGCCGTGGATGTTGACGACGACATCTTCAACCTCCTCGTCCTCGAGGATCTTGGCGGCATCGAGCAGGATGTGGATGCCCTTGAGGAAGGAGATCTGGCCGAAGAAGCCGACGCGGAACACGCCGGCCGCCTGGCGGACCGGGTGCGGGGCCGGGGTGGCGCTGTCGGCCACCACGTTCTCCAGCACCACCACCCGCTCCTCGGGCAGGCCCCAGGCGATGTAGCGGTCGGCGAGGAACTGGCTGGGGGCAATAAACAGGTCCACCAGGTCAAAGAAGCGCTGCACGTATTCTTGGCGCAGGAAGAAATCCGACCGGCTGAACTCGGGGAAACAGCGGGTGCAGTCGCGCAGGCTCGCTCCGTAGCACAGATTGCGGCCCTGCTTGGTGATCATCTGGCCGTAGTGGTTGCAAATCGCCTGGTACTCGTGGAGCGTCAGCACGATGCGGCAGTCGTGCAGAGTGCGGCGGGCGACCAGGAAGGCTTCCACGCCGAAATTGCCGTAGTGGTGGAAGTGCAGCACGTCCGGTCGGATGCGTTGCAGCAGTTCGGCAAAGTCGCGCGGGAAGCGCTCGTCGTGGTTGGCGAACTTGAACCAGTCGAAGCCGCCGGCGGCGTAGAGGAAGTCGTTCTCCGCGAACGGCTGGCTGATGCTGCGCCCGGTGCGCCCGCCGCCAGGCTCGCGCCCGCAGCCGAGGAAGAACGCCTCGCAGTCGGTATGCTCCTGCAGCCCCTCGAACAGGCGCAAGGCGGCAAGTTCGGCCCCGCCCTTGGAGATGGCGGGGTGGCTGTGGGTGGTGACTAGCACGCGCTGGGCATAGCTGGCAGCGAGGCGGGTTTCGTCATCGGGTCGGGCGTTGGCGTTCGCGCCGGCGATCAGCTCGACGTCGTCGGGCGGTGGGGCCTGGTTCATGGCGCTTTGTCCTCCTGGCCGGACGACGATTCCAGCGCCAGGGTCGCGCCCCAGCGGGATTCGTGCAGCCAGGCGTTGTACAGGGTGAGGTTCATGCGCCAACGATGCTCCGAGCCCACCTGCGATTGGCGTTCCAGGTGGTAGAGATGAACCCCCGCATCCACCGCGCAGTCCAGCCCGCGGGCGCGCAGCTTCAGGCACAGGTCGGAATCCTCGAAATCGCCGATCGCGAAGCTCGGGTCGAAGCCGCCGACTGCCATGGCTAGGTCGCGCGCCATGACCACGCAGGCGCCGGTGATGGCGAGGCAGGGGTGCAGCCCTTCGATATGGTCCGGCCGCCAGCCCTTGCCGGGGTGCATCGGGAAATGCCAGTCGGCGAAGGCCGGCAGCCGCTCGAAATTCATGCCCTGGTGCTGCACGCAGCCATCCTCGTAGAGCAGCAGCGGGCCGACGGCGCCGAGGTCGGGCGTGTCGCGCAGCCGGTCCACAAGCTGTTCCATCCAGTCGTCGGTGCCGGGGAAGACGTCGGAGTTCAGGAAGCAGACATAAGGCGCGCGTGCCACCTCCAGACCCACGTTGTTGGCCGGCGCGAATCCAAGATTCCGCGACAGCAACACCAGGCGGAACGGAATACCGAAGCGGGCGAAGGCGGAGGCGGCGAGGGTTTCCAGCTGGCGGCGGCGCGGCGGATCGTCCAGCACATAGACCAGTTCGAACGGCATTGCCGCCGCGTGGCGCGAGAAGAAGGCGAGTTGGTATTCGATGAAGTCTAGCCGGCCGAATAGAGTGACGATCAGCGACAGTTCCGGCGCCTCCGGCTGGGGGCCGAATTCGATGGTCTGGTATTCCGGCGGCGCGCGCAGCCGATCGGCGTTCAGGCGCTGGATGCTCGGGCCATAGACATGGTCGAAGGCCGGGGCGACCTCGCCGTAGCGCAGTTCGGCACGGTCCAGCAGGAAGCGCATCGCCTCCATACCGCGCAGCTTGGGCGCGGGCAGCGGGCGGTAGCCGACCTCGCCGCGCGTGGTGGTCACCTCCAGGTAGGCGCTGTCGTCCCCCTGGATGATGTCCGGGACGTAGAGCAGGTAGCCGCTGCGCAGGTCCGGCAGGCCCTGGCGGCTGCCCACGCTCTCCAGCACGTCCGGCCGGTCGATGCGCAGGGCGTGGCGGAAATCGCTGACCACGACGCGGCCGCCGCTGTGCACGCGCACGCGCGCCACGGTGCCGGTGGAGGCGAGCATCCAGCCGCACAGCACCAGGCCGGCGCGGCCGCCCGGTTCCAGCGCCGGGCACAGCACGGTTTCGTCGACCTCGAGGAACAGCCGGTCGCGCAGGTCGCCGATGGTGTTGGTGCCGGTGAAGGGCTGGCGGGTGAGCAGGACGCGCAGGCGCGCCAGGTCCGGACCTGGCACACTGGCGCCGGGCATGGCGGGCGGTATGGCGGCAAGGCAGCCGAGGGCGTTCGCTGTCAGCTGTTCCTCAGCCATCGCGCGGTCGGCGGCCGGAGCGGGCAGGCGCACCAGGCCCTCGGCCGTCTCAATTTCAAGTTCGACCAGACCGCCCGGCGAGAGTGCATCCCCCGGTTCGTCGGGTTGCGGCAGGAACAGCAGCGCGCCAAGCCCCTGTGCGGCGACGTCGGGGCGCGGGAAGCACATCAGCGTGGCCTTGCCACTGCGCTCGCCACGGGCGAAGCGGGCGGTCACCCGTAGCTGTGTGCCGGGTGGCACGACAGCGCGCGGGATCCAGCCGATGAACACCCAGCCCTCGGCGAGCGCCGCGTAGCCATGGCTGTCGACATGCCCGCCGATGATGATAGGCCGATCCGGCGCGGCGTGGCCTGAAGGCGCCGCATCGCCGGACAGGAGCAGGTGCCGGAACGCGTCGCGGCTGGCCCCGGTGGCGATGGCCACCCGCACCGCGGCGGTCGTGTCGAAGTAGCGCCGCAGATCGATTTCCGGTGCCGGCTGGCGGCAGGCCTGCGCCCCCATGCGCAGGAAATGATCGTAGCCAGAGCGGAAGCGCCCGGCGCGCAGACCCGCCGCCACGTCGGGGTTGGTGGCGAGATAATAGGCTTCGTCGAACGCCGGCAGGGGGTTGCAGGCTTCCTCGGGTGGGGCGGTCAGGTAGGCATGCAGCGCGCATACGGCCTCGCCCGCGGCCACCCGCGCGGAGGCGGCGGGGTGGTGGGCAAGGAACCAGTCGGGATCGAAGCAGGGCGAGGTGACCGCGTCGCGCTGCTCGAACCAGATGCGGGCAAGGAAATGGTGCCACGCCCCCATGGTTTGGATTGCCGCGGCAGCACCCGGCTCGTCGGCCAGGTCCACTTCGTAGGCGGCAGGGTCGAATAGCAGGTGCCCCACCACGCCACGCCGCGCGCCCTGGCGCAGGAAATGGTCATAGGCGTTGGCGAAGCCCTGGCCGGCAAGGACCGCCGGGTCTGCTGCAGCCGAGTCTGGTGCCGCATTGGCGAGGTAGACGGCGTCGTCGTACAGCCAGTGCGGCTGGCGGTCGCGGAAGCCGTCGCGGCAATAGTGCTCGAAGCCCGATCGCACCACGCCCGCCGCGATCGCCGCGGCCACATCGGGATAGGATACGCGATACCAAGCCTCGTCGAAATAGCGGTTTGGCGCATGGCCCTGTGCCGCGCCTTGCGTGTGATAGTGGCGCTGCAGCGTGGCAAAGTCGGCTTCCTCGCCGACGTCGTCGAGATAGGCGCAGGCGTACCATTGGTGGTCGAAGCAACGCCACAGCGGGGCGTCGGCGCCGGGGGGCTCAAGCTGCATGAGGGGTTTGCTGGTCATCAAGGCACCGTTCATGCGTTGGCATAGCCCGTCGGATGGGCTTCGCGCCAGCGCAATGCGGTGGCAACGATGTCGTCAAGCGCTGCATGCCGGGGTGCCCAGCCGGTTTGCTGGGCGATGCGGGCCGGGCTGGCAATGAGGCGCGGCGGATCGCCGGGTCGGCGGGCATCCAGGCGGTAGGGCACGCGGCGGCCGCTGACCCGCTCGACGCTGCGGATCACCTCCATCACCGAATGGCCATGCGCGGTGCCCAGGTTGTAGCTGATGCTGCCCTCGTCCAGCCGCGTCAGGGCGCGCAGATGGGCATCGGCGAGGTCGCTGACATGCACGTAGTCGCGAATGCAGGTGCCGTCAGGGGTGGGGTAATCGGTGCCGAACACGGCCAGTTCGCCGCGCCGGCCCAGCATGGCGTCGATGGCCAGGGGCACCAGATGGGTTTCCGGCCGGTGGTCCTCGCCCAGGCGGCCCGCGGGGTCGGCGCCGGCGGCGTTGAAGTAGCGCAGGGCGGCGTGGCGCAGGCCGTGGATGCTGTCTGCCCAGGCGAGTGCCCGTTCCAGCATCCATTTGCTGTCGCCGTAAGGCGAGCCGGGCGCGATGGTGGTTTCTTCGTCGATCGGCATTCGGTCCGGCGTCCCGAACAGTGCGGCGGTGGAGGACAGCACCAGCCGTGGCACCTTATGGCGCACGCAGGCCTCGATCAGCCGCAGGCCGTTGCCCACATTTGCCGACAGGTAGCCCAACGGGTCGCGCATGCTGTCGCCGACCAGGGAGAGGGCGGCGAAATGGAAGACCGCATGCCAGGGGCCATCGGCGAGCACCGATTCGATCGCACCCGGCTCCTCCAGCCGCCCCGTCACCAGCCGCGCACCGGGCAGCACGGCGGCGCGGTGCCCCGTGGACAGATCGTCAAACACCACGCATTCCGCGCCTTGGCCCAGCAGGGCTGCGACAAGGTGGCTGCCGACGAAGCCGGCACCACCAGTGATGAGGAAGCGGCGTGGCATATTCGAACCCGTTGCTGAAGAGCAGTGGAGTTATCTTGAATCGGCGGCGCCGACAATTCCCAGAATCTCGGGTTGCTCGCGCCGCAGCCACGCAAGTAGCCCGGTGGCGGCGAAAGGGTCGTCGAAGCGGGCCTGCAGGTCGGGCCGTTGTCGCAGCAACAGCCGCGCCTGGCGCGGCACCGGGGTGCCGTCGTTGAAGCTGGCGTAGTGCCATGGCTGCCTGTCCAGCCCCGGCACCGCCGCCGCTACCAGGGCGCGTTTGTACCACGCAACCATCTCGTAAACCTCAACGTTGTCGCCGGCGTAGCGCTCGGTCATCCGGTCGCCCACGCCGCCGATCTTGGTGAAGTGATAGAAGCGCAGCAGCCGCCCGCCGGCAGTGAGTTCGCCCCGCCGGTTCACCGCAATGGCGCGACGGTTGACGTTCCAACTGGCGACGTTGCAGCCAGGGTCCTGCTCGATATGGACCCCATGGAAGAGACCGGGCACCAGGTCGCAATATTTCTGGTCGGTGAACAAGCCCTGCTCGGGGGCGTCGTAGCAGGCTTCGTACAGCCGCTCGGCCCACCAGCGGGCGAAGGCGGTGCCGGTGGCGTCGTTGCGCACGGCGATGAAACCGAGATTATAGATGCCGTACTGCATCGATGCGCGTTCGTTGTCGGCCACCGCCAGCGGCGTGGTGTTGGGGTTGGTCTGGTGCGGCGTCAGCACGATGGAGGCGCTGTCCAGCCGCGTCAGGAGCGGATCGAGCGAGGCCAGCACGGCGATGTCGGGGTCGAGGTAGACCACCTTGGTCGCGCCCTCGCCCAGCAGGCGCTGCAGCATCGCACCCTTCACGGCGGTGCAGGCCTCCACCAGGTCGTGGCGGAACAGCCACGGCAGAAAGCGCGGGATGCCGAGGTCACGCGAGTCGACCACGTGGTCGAAATCCGCCAGCGTCGCGGGATCGAAGCCGGGCGGCGGCACGTCGGTGATCACCGCCCATAGCGACCAGTCCGGATGCAGCCGGCGCAGGGTGCGCGCCAGCACGCGGGCGCGCGAGAGGTAGGCGTAGGTGAAGCTGGTGAAGCAGGCGATGCGAGCCATCGCGGTCAGTCCGGGTACACGGGCGACGTGGCGAAGGCGAGACGTCGGTAGCGGACGCCGGGCGCCAACACCAGTTCCAATACCCGCGCGCGACCGACATCGAGCACCGCGTCGCCGTCAGTCCAGCGCAGGCCGCCCTGTGGCGCCAGCCAGCCGGCCCCCAACCGGGCATCGTCGAGCGCGACCGGAGTGTCGTCGAGTGCCAGGGCCGCGACGGCCACACCGCGTCGGCCCGGCGCCGGTCCGGGCAGGGTGCGGCGGGAGACCAGGCGGATCTCGCCGGCGCGCGGCGGCAGGTCGAAGCGCAGCACCTCGCCTTCGCGGCCCGCCTGGATGGTTCCGGCGGGCAGCAACACGGCGAGGTCGGGGTCGTCGGTCAGCCCGATCTCGGGCGTCACGGGGGAGAGGCCTGCCAAGTCAACGGTGGCGGTGGTGCCGGTGAACAGCAGGTTGCCGATGCCGGTACCGCCCGCCGCGCGGCGGGCGGTGTAGTCGAGTGCGTAGCCTTCGTCGAAGAACCGCAGCAGTGCCTCGGCGTCGGCCAGCACCACGCCGCGGCCGTGGCGGCGGATCGCATCGGCGACGTTGCCGCTGTCGGCCAGCGCCACCACGTCCGCCCCGGCCGCGAAGGCCTCGTAGGTGACATAGGAGAAGGTTTCCGGCCAGGGCGAGAGCACAAGCACCAGGTCGATCTCGGCGGCGCGCAGGGCGCGGACCATGGCCATCCGGTCGTCCGGGGCCACGCGCACCGGCACATTCACCAGCGCTGTCATCGATACATGGGCGGCGGGGATGGCGAAATGGTGGAAGCGGCATTCCGCACGGCCGGCCATGCGTTGCAGCAGGCGCTGGAATGCCCCCCAACCCTTCTGCGGCATGGCATAGCCGACAAAGGCGACGTTGAGCGGGCCCTCGCCACGATGTGGCAGGGCCGTCTCGCCGGCCATCACCAAATTCTCGTGCACGCGTGCGCTGCGGCAGGGCAGGTCGCTGCGGGCGAGGAATAGGTCGAGCGCGGCGCGACTGGGCGCGAGCACGTGGAACGGCACGGCGGTGAACAGGCGGCCCAGCGCGGCGAGGTAGGCCTGCCGGGCGGCGCCGTAGACGCAGATGAGGCACGCAGTGCTTTCCGGTGGCGGAGCATGGCAATAGGCGACGTCATTGCGCAGCAGGTTGAAGCCTTCGCACAGCGCGGCATAGTCGTGCAGCCAGAAGAAGCTGTGTGCCGGACGCAGCGCCGCGGCCAGTCCGGCCAGCACGGGCACTGCGTGGCCGAACACCGAGTGGACCACGAACAGCCGGGTGGCGAGCATGGCCGCAGGCGGGCGGCGCAGCGCTGCCTGGACCGAAACCGCGGTGGCGAGGCCGAGAAAGCGCCCGTCCAGCACCACCTGCAGCAGCGTCGCGGCTTCGTCCGCTGGGTTGTCCGGCGCCAGGGTGAGGCGGGCGATGGCTGGGGCGAGGTGCAGATAGGCGAAGCGGTCGGCCGCGAACAGCGCCTGTTCGTCGGCGATCAGGATCTGCATGCCGCCGGTGACATGGATGTAGCAATCGTGGCTTACCGCCAGCACCAAACCGCGCGCGCCAGCACAGGCAGCGGCGATGTGGTGGCCGAGGGCGACGGTATCCAGCCGTTCGGCATCGGCCGGCGCGTCGTAGCCCGGGCGGCGCTGCGCCGGCACCGAGGCCTGTTCCACCAAATGGCGCGCCGGGCCGCCGGGTCGCCGGGGCAGGCGGCCCTCGCGCTGGCCGAAGGCGAGGTAGTGGAATAGCGGGTTCATGCCGGCCTGGCGGATGTCGGTGTAGGTCGCCAGGTACCATTGCGTGTCGAACCAGGCGTTCGGCGCCAAGCCCGCCTGCCAGCCCTGTTCGGCAAAGTGGCGCACCGGGTCGGCATCGGCGGGCAGGGCAGCGGCGGCGCGATAGAAGTCGCGATCGACGGCGGGCGCGATGGTGGCGAGCACGCGGTCAGTATAGCCGCCGGCCGTGATGTCGCGCACCGGCCGGACCGGCCGGGTCGGCTGCAGCGGGAAGGGGGAATGGATCAGCCAGTCCGGTTGCGTCGTGCCCAAGGCGCTTTCCATCGATCCCGCCGGCTCAAGCCGCCCGCAGCAGCTGGCGCGCCGGATGGGCTGGCGACGGCCTGCCCATCCGGCGGTCTGTCCCCAGTTGTAGCCGTATCAGGCTGCAGGGGCCAGGGCGCTGCGATAGGCGAACAGCCCCGCCTGCCCGCCGGTGTGCAGGAAGACGATGTTGGTGTCGGCCGTCCAGGTCCGCTTGCGCACGAGGTCGATCAGCCCGGCCATGCCCTTGCCGGAATAGACCGGGTCGAGGAAGATGCCCTCCAGCCGCGCCAGCATGTTCAGTGCCTCGACCATGCCCGGGGTGGGGATGCCGTAGCCGGCACCGACATAGTCGCAATTGGCCTGCACCGCCTCGCGCCGGATGCCGTCCTTCAGACCCAGCTTCGCTGCCGTGGTCTGGCAGAGCGCATGCACTGCCGCCTCCTGGCGGTCGCGCGGGTTGCGCACGCCGATGCCGAGGACGGGAATACCCGAGTTCAGCGCCTCGAAGCCCACTACCAGGCCGGCTTGGGTGCCCGCCGAGCCGGTGGCGTGCACGAACAGGTCGATGCGCAGCCCCATGTCGTTGGCCTGGCTCATCACCTCCAGCGCCACATGTGCGTAGCCGAGTGCGCCGGTCGGGTTGGAGCCGCCGCCGGGGATCAGGTAGGGCACTTCGCCGGCTGCGCGCAGCCGCTCGCCGACGCCGGCCAATTCGCCGTTCATGTCGGTGCCGCCGGGGCGATACTCGATGTTCAGCCCCATCATGCGGTCCATCAGCACGTTGCCACTGTCGAGGTAGTCGGTGTCGTTGGTCTGCACCCGGTGTTCCAGCAGGGCGGTGCATTTCAGGCCCAGCTTAGCGCAGGCCGCGGCGGTCTGGCGCACGTGGTTGGACTGCACGGCACCCTGCGTCACCACGTGGGTGGCGCCTTGTGCCATCGCCTCGCCGAGCAGGAACTCAAGCTTGCGGTTCTTGTTGCCTCCGGTAGCGAGCCCGGTGCAGTCGTCGCGCTTGATCCAGAGTTGCGGCCCGGTGCCGCCGATTTCGTCGGAGAGGGCCTTGGTGAGGTTGGGCATGAACTCGAGTGGTGTCGGTGCATGGCACAGTTTCACGCGGGGGAATCGGGCAAGATGCATCGGTGGCGTTCCTGGCTGGCGGGCTGTAACGTCGGCCCGGCGCGAATGTTCCAAACCTGAGGCGGCGTGGCAATGCTTGTGCCGCCAGGGCCGCGATGTGGTGCGGTCAAGGTGACCGTTGAACCGCGGGCGAAGATGCAGGCAAGGTGGGAGCCGCGCCAGTGCGGCACCGGTATGCCTGACAACCGGGAGAGGATGGGACCATGCGCATTCGCACACGTCGTGGCTGGGAAGTCCCCGAGCATATGGCCACGCCCGAGAGCGTGGTGCTGGGGCGCCGCGGTCTGATGGGCGCGGCCCTGAAGGGCGGCGGCGTTATCGGTGGAGCGGGCCTGCTTGCCGCCGGAGGGGAGGCGCAAGCGCAGTGGTACAATCCCTTCCGGCTACTGGACGACGACAAGCCGGTAAAGCAACAGCCACGCCAGAAGCTGGAGGCCGCGCGCAACGATCGCTACGTGCCAGGTCGCGCCATCACCGACGAGACCAACGCCACCACCTACAACAACTATTATGAATTCGGCCTCACCAAGTCGATCGTCGGGCCGGCGCAGGCGCTGGTGGTGGAGCCGTGGACAATCGCCATCGACGGCATGGTCGCCACGCCGCGCACCATCGGCCTCGACGAGCTCCTGCGGCAGGTCAAGCTGGAGGAGCGGGTTTATCGCTTCCGCTGCGTCGAGGCCTGGGCGATGACGGTGCCCTGGGTGGGCTTCCCGATCGCCGACCTGCTGCGCATCGTTGAGCCGCAGGCAGGGGCGAAATACGTCGTGTTCAGCACGCTGGCCGACGAGAAGATCATGCCGGGGCTGCGCCAGACCTTCTATCCCTGGCCGTACACCGAGGGGCTGACGCTGGCCGAGGCGGGCAACGAGCTGGCCTTCATGGCCGTGGGCATGTACGGCAAGACCCTGCCGCCGCAGAACGGGGCGCCAATCCGCCTCATAACGCCCTGGAAATACGGCTTCAAAGGCGCCAAGTCGATTGTGAAGATCAGCTTCACCGACAAACGACCCACCACCTTCTGGGAGTCGCTGCAGGCGGCCGAATACGGGTTCTGGGCCAACGTGAACCCCGAAGTGCCGCACCCCCGGTGGAGCCAGGCGCGCGAGCGGCTGCTCGGCAACAACGAGATGGTGCCAACCCAGATCTGGAATGGCTACGGCGAGTTCGTCGCCGGGTTGTACACGGGCCTGGAGAAGGAGCGCCTGTTCGCTTGAACGCCTGGGCCTCCCCCGCGGTGCGCGTGCTGGCGGTGCTGGCGTCGGCCTCGCTGGTGGTAGCGTTCACGTTCGCCACGATGATGCCGCCCACGTCGACGCTGGCGCAGTTGATCACGCGCTTCAGCCCGGGCGGCGTGGCGGCGCTGGAGGGCCTTGTCACGAGCGGCTTGTCGGAATGGGCCTGGCAGTCGATCGCCCTGCCGATCCTGGCGCGGCCATGCTGGCTGATGCCGATTGACTTCGCGCTGGTGTTCGGTGGCATGGCCGCGACGATAGCGCTGCGTCGGGCGCGCTCGGCAGAGCGGCGGCGGGGATAGGTTGCACGCGGGCAAGCCGGCCGGGTGCGCGCGCACCCGGCCGGACCGACGCTGCTGAGGGCCTACTGGGCGGCCATCGTCGCCGGGCGCGGCACCAGATGGGCGGTGCGCGGCTTCACTTCCTCGGCGATCAGGCGCAGCGAATTCTGCCAAGCCTGCGGGTTCTCCACGTAGTCGAAGCCAAACACCAGCAACTGCCCGAACCCGCCCACGTCGTTGTAGACGGCCTCGATTTTGCGGGCGACCGTCTCGGGCGAGCCGACCAGCCAGTTGTGCTCCGCACAGTACTCCACCGTCACGTCTGAATCCGGCACGTCCGGATGGTGCTTGAGGTATTCCTTGAAGCCGAACTGCGATAGCAGCGGCAAGAAGTACTCGCGCATCATGCGGCCCATCGGGCCCTCGACGGCAAGCTTCCACGCCTCGGCATCGGTATCGGCGACGAAAATCTCGCGTACCAAGCGCCAGTCGGCACGGTTCGGGATACGGCCGGACTTCGCGGCGCCGGCCTCCACCGAGTCCCAATGGCTCTTTACGTAGCCGGGATTCAGGTTGAGGCTCATCGGGATGTAGCCGAACTCGCCGGCCATCTTCAGCGTGTCGGAGTTCTTCGACAGCCCGGCCACGCCGATCGGCGGATGCGGCGTCTGCAGCGGCACGATGTGCGGCTTGAGGAAGCCGAACATCATCTCGGGCTTGGTGACGTGCCAATACTTGCCCTTGTGGTCCCACGGTGCCGGTTCGCGCCACAGCTTCAGGATAATGTCCAGCGCCTCGCGGGTCATCTCGCGGTTGGTGCCGGACATGCCGTCCACGTTAAACATTGCCCAGTCGCTCGGCAGGCCTGAGGCGGCGATCCCAAAATTGAGCCGCCCGCCCGACAGGTGGTCAAGCATGGCCACCCGGTTGGCCAGTTCCGCGGGGTGATGGTAGGGCAGCAGAAAGCCGCCCGGCCCGATGCGGATGCGCTTGGTCTGCAGCAGCGCCTGGGCGATGAGCAGGTCGGGCGCGGGGTGCGGTTCCCATGGCGCGGTATGGTGCTCGCCGATCCATATCTCGGTGAAGCCCATATCGTCGAGCCAGCGGAAGGTCTGCAGGTCCCAGTCGTGCCCGTCCTTCAGGCTGCGCTCGGGCGGGTGCGAGGGCATGGTGAAATAGCCGAATTCCATCGTCGTTTCCCCTTCTGGCACGGGCATCTTGCAGCCCTTGGGCGCCAGGATAGCCAGGGTGGGGGGAACGATTCCAGTGCTGTGTGACGCGGCTGCGATCTCGTGCGCGGATCCGCGCCTATCGCGCGAGGTAGCCGCGGATGTAGGGGCCGAGATCAGGGTCGAACTTCAGCTTCCACCAGGCGGCGGCGCAGGCCAGGTCGGGCGGCAGGCTGGGGAAGCGGTCGCTGACATAGGACTCGGCGACCATGCAGCCGCTGGCTGCCGCCGCACTCTGCACCATGCCGACCAAGCCGCGCAGGCGCGGGTTGGCCGCGAGCTCGCGCGGCAGCCGTGCCGATTCCGCGCTGACCAGGTCGGCAACGCGCCGTTCCAGCGCGGGGCAGGGTGCCTCGGCCCCTTCCAGCAGTTGCGGGCCGAACCAGGCGCCGCCGGCAAGGAGCGCCAGCAAGAGCAGCAGGCGCATCGCTATATCTCCAGCAGGCGGCGGGCGATGGCGATCACCCGGTGCGCCTCGCTCCAAAGCTGGAATTCATCCAACGCGTCCACCCGTGCCCAGGCAACTTCGGACACGTCGTCCCCGGCCACCGCGTCGCCACCCTGCCACAGGGCCGCGAAGTCGATGATCGTATAATGATAGCGTACCCGTCCATCAGGATCGCGGTGGATCGAATCGACATTGGCGGCGAGGTGGACGTCGCCGATGCGAAGCCCGGTCTCCTCCAGGATCTCCCGCCGTGCCGCATCCGCCGCTGTCTCGCCGAGGTCCTGCGCGCCGCCGGGCAGGGCCCACGAGCCGAGATTCGGCGCCTTGCCGCGGCGCACCAGCAGCACGTCGGTCCCCGTCGCGCCAGGGCGCAGCACCACCACGCCGATGCCGACGATGGGGCGGGCGGGGAATTCGCGGGTCACTCGGTGGGTTTCTTCGCGGGCTCCTCGGCCTTCAGGTCGTCGAGGGCGGGGATGAAGGATTTTTCCTTCCACGAGCCAAGCTGGTACGCCCATCCGGCGATGCGGGCATTCAGTGCCTCGGCGGCGGCCTTCGCCTCGCCTTCGCCGGTGGCCTTGAACTGCGCCCAGATATCGGTGTCGGCGCGGTAGACGGTGACGGTTACTGCCATGCCCTCGGTGGTGGTGTAGATCGCCGATCCGATCTTCTCGCCAGGCTGCTCGGCGGCGGGGCGGACATCGGTGAGGGTCAGGGATTCGAGGCCGCGGAACACATCGTCCAAACGGTAGTCGTCGAGCTTGGGGTGATCGGCCGGGCTGTGCAGTTGCAACGTCTCGCCATCGCGGCCGAACTCCAGCACGCCCTCGGCGCGGGTGGACACCACGCTGGCCACCTGGTTCCTGCGGAGGTTGATGATCTCGCGCTCGAACCACAGTTGCGGGTCGGCATCCACCGGCACGCGGCCCTCGGCCAGCCAGGACTGCGCCTCGCCGACGCGGCGGATATAGATGCTCTCGGGCACGGTGCCGGAGGTGCGCACGCGGCGATGGCCGACGATCAGCTCGGCAATGACGTTGCCGCCACCGCCCAGCACCCGCACCAGGTTGGCGGTGGTGACCGGCTTGCTGGGGTCGTCCACGCCCAGGCGGGCGTATTGTGCGGGATCGGAGGTGCGCGCCTCGGTCACCCGCAGTTCGGTGAGCCCGGTCAGCAACTCACGCAGCCGATCCTGTTGCACGCGGAAGCCGCCGCGGTCCTCCAGGCCCCAGATGCCGTCGCGGCGCACGATGGCGACGGTGCGGCCCTTCGTCTGGATGGTCACCCGCTCGGCGTCCTGCAGCTTGGACGCAAGTCCGGGGAACACCAGCGTGCCGGGCGCTACCGTCTTCTGCCCGCCGCGCTGGGACGGCATGCCGAACTGCCAGCCGGCCAGCAGCGCGAGCACGCCCGCCAGCGCCAGCAGCAGGGTGTAGCGAAGGTTCCTGTTCATGTCCGCGCCCCTATGCCCGCGCCCGTGCGCGCCGCCGCCGCCGCGCCAAGCCCAGGAAGATCGCCAGCAGCGTCAGCACCGCGGGCACCAGGGCGATGTTGAACAGCCGCAACTGCGTCTCCAGGGTACGGATGTCGCGGCGCAGCTCCAGCTGCACGTTGCGCAGCTTGCCGCGGGTCTCGCCGATCTCGCGGCGCAGGGCATCGATCGTCTCGCGTTGCTGCTCGGAGATCACCGCGTTGGCCGCGCCCTGGCCGCTGCCGGGGGCGCCGCGGCCAGTGCGCAGCTCGGTCAGCTTCTTCTGCGTCTCGTCCAGGTGTGCGCTCAGTTCCTGCTCGGTCTGACGGAAACGTGCCTCGGCGCTGCGCTGCATGTCCTCCACCCGGTCGAACGGGCGCAGCGAGGCGCCGCGGCTGCGCAGGCCGATCAGCGCATCGCCGCCGGCCAGGGTGCCGATGAGGTTTGCGACGAAGGGGCCGTTGTCGCTGAACGGGGTTGCCTCCTGCTGGCCGAAGAACTCCTGCACGCGCACCCAGAAGCGGTCCGCCAGGATGTCGCTGTCGGCCACCACCACCATGTTCGCGGCACCTTCGGTCTTCGCGCGGTACTCGGGCAGTGCCGGCGTCTCCTTGGCATCGGCCGGCGGTGCGGGCGGGCCGTCGAAGGCCGATGCCAGCTCGCCGCGCACCCGGGCGGCGAGCACGCGCGGGCCGCCCTCGGACTTGAACTCGGCCAGGATGCGGCCCGGCTCGGGGAAGTTCTGCACCTTCTCCAGCGCCACTGGCCCCGACAGGTCCGAGCTGGTCAGCAGCGGGGTGAAGGTGACCGTGGCCCCTTCCTTGGGCCGCAGCGCGCCGGCCGAGGCGACGGTCACCTGGGTCAGGTCGGCGGTGGCCGGGTCGTTGGTGTTCAGGCCGTCGCGCACGTTGAACCAGGCGACATAGTCCACCGCCTGGCTCCGGTCCTGTGGCCCGCCGCGCACGCGCCAGGCACCCTTGGGGTCGCCCACGATGGTGTCGGCCACGAACTCGATGCCCCAGGCGTCGAACAGCCGCGCCAGGGAGCTGGACGTGTTGGCGGGCGGCTGGCCGGTCTGCGGGTTGGGGATGGCGGACTGCGCCTCGCTGTGCGGATCAACCATCACCATCAGCCGCCCGCCGCGCATGACGAACTGGTCGATGGCATACAGCGTGTTGTCCGACAGGTTCTGCGCATGGGCGACCAGCAGCACCTCGATCTCGGGGTCGATCACCTGGGCATCCAGCGGCACGGTGCGCACGCCGAAGCTCTGGCGCAGCTGCATCGCGGCCACCCATGGCTGCCCGGCGGGGCTACGGCCCTGCGACATCATCATCATGCGCGGATCGCCGTCGAGCGGCAGTGAGCTCATCATGCCGATCAGCGGCCGCTTCGGGCTGGACAGCTCGTAGACCAGGCGCGTGAGGTCGAACTCCAGGAAGCGCTCGCGCTCCGGCTGGAAGAACGAGATGGTGCGCTCGTCGTCCAGCAGGTTGTTGGCGGCGAGGCCGAAATAGACCTGTTCGCCGCTCTGGTCGATCGGCACGCCCTGCAGCCCATAGGCGACGGCGCGGTCCTCCGTGGTGCTGAACGGCTCGGGGTCGTAGAATTCCAGCCGGATCTTGCCGTCCGCGGCGGTGGCGTATTCGCGCAGCATCTCGCTCACCCGGTCGGCATAGGTGCCATAGGCCGGGATGCGGCCGCCCAGCGTGCGCGAGTAGTAGAAGCGCAGCGTGATCGGGTCCTTCAGCCCTTCCAGGATCCGCAGCGTGCCCGGCGCCAGGGTGTAGAGGCGCTGCTGCGTGAGGTCGATCTTGGCCGAGGCGAGGCGGTATTCGGCGATGAGGTTGATGCCGATCAGGATGGCCGCGACCGCGACCACGCCGATGACGGAAGTCCAGAGCCGGCGCATGTCTTCAATCCGCCTTGCGATGTTCGACGATGACGGTGTTCAGGTAGAGCCAGAACCCGATGAAGGACGCGAAATAGATCAGGTCGCGCAGCGCGATGGTGCCGCGCGTGAAGCTCTGGAACCGCTCGGCCACCGACAGGCGGCGTGCCACCTCGGCCAGCGTCGGCGCGGTCTTGGACAGGAAGTCGGTCACCAGCGGATACGACGCTACAGCGAACAGGAAGCACACCGCCACGGCCAGCACGAAGGCAATCACCTGGTTCTTGGTGGCCGCCGACAGCGCCGAGCCGATCGCCAGGAACGCGCCGGCAACCAGCAGGGCGCCGAGATAGCCGGTGGCGATCACCCCGTTGTCCGGCTGGCCCAGGTAGTTGACGGTGATCACGAACGGAAAGGTCAGCAGCAGCGCGATGGCGCAGAACGCCCAGGCGGCAAGGAATTTCCCCACTACCGCCTGGCCCTGGGTAATCGGCAGGGTCAGCAGCAGCTCGATGGTGCCCAGCCGCCGCTCCTCCGCCCAAAGCCGCATGGTGATGGCCGGCACCAGCAGCAGGAACACCCACGGCACGAAATTGAAGAAGGGCGCCAGGTCGGCCTGGTTGCGGTCGAAGAAATTCCCCAGGTTGAAGGTCAACGCCCCCTGCAACGCCAGGAAAATGACGATGAACACCACGGCGACCGGGGTGGCGAAATAGCCGCCCAACTCGCGGCGGGCGACGATGAAGGTGATGCGCATCGGTCAGGCGGCCTTCGCGGGGGGCTGTCGTTCGGGGGGCTGTCGTTCGGGAGGCTGGGTGATCTCGCGGAACACGTCGTCGAGCTTGCCGGAGGGATGGCGCTTCTCCAGTTCCGCCGGCGTCGCGTCGGCCACCACCCGACCATTGGCGATGATGATGGCGCGCGTGCACACCGCCCCCACCTCCTCCAGGATATGCGTGGAAATGACGATCGCCTTCTGTGGCGCCATCTGCTGGATCAGCGCGCGCACCTCGTGCTTTTGGTTGGGGTCCAGCCCGTCGGTCGGCTCGTCCAGCACCAGCACCGGCGGATCGTGCAGCAGCGCCTGCGCCAGGCCGACGCGGCGCTTGAAGCCCTTGGACAACGTCTCCACCGGCTGCAGCCGCACGCCGGCGAGTGTGGTGAGGTCGATGGCCCGCGCAATGCGCCGCGCCGCCTCCTTGCCGCCGAAGCCGCGCACCGCGGCGACGAAGCCCAGGAAACCCTCGACACTCATTTCCGGATAGGTGGGCGCCCCCTCGGGCAGGAAGCCCAGGGTGCGGCGTGCGGCAACGCTGTCGGTCTGCACGTCAAAGCCGCAGATGCGCGCGGTGCCGCTGGTGGGGGTCATGAAACCGGCCAGCATGCGCATGGTGGTGGACTTACCCGCTCCGTTCGGCCCGAGGAACCCCAGCACCTCGCCGCGCGCGACGGTGAAGCTGACATTGTCCACGGCGGTGAAGGCACCGAAGCGCTTGGTCAAGCCTTCGATCTCGATAAGCGGGGCGCGGCTGTCGGCTGGCACGGTGGTCCCCAATGCTAGGTCGGTGCGCGCGGGAGATAGCGCATATGAGGGGCAATGCAAGCCGGCGGTGGTGGGTGCGACGGTGACCACGACGACGCACGATGTAACATTGCCAGCGGATACCGATGCCGGAGAGGGAGTTTGATGGCAGCCATGCAGTCTGGAGATGCGACCGGCCGATACGGTCCGCGGCTGGCGTTAGGCCTGATTCGCAAGTCCTGTTTACGGTTTCCCGGAGAGTCGGGGCATATGATCATTGCGTGAAGCCGCTAAGTCCGACAGGCTCCTAGGATGAAGCTGCGGATCGCTGAAAGCCCGACAGCCTCGTGGCCGCATGAATGGATCAACCAGGGTAGACCATCAATGTTTCGCAATAAATCCACCGCCTCGGCAGTTCTTGTTGCCTGCCTTGCGGTCGCCATCGGGGTCGCGACCTATTGGACGTCGCCGCGGGCGGAGGATTTTTGGTGGCCCGACAGCGCCAGTTTCGCGCTGAACGGGGCGTTGGTGCATGACTATCTCGTCTCCGGATTCAGAATGTCTCCCCTGACGTTCGCGAATGAGTGGTTCCGGCGGTTCCCGGCGGTCACCATCAGCCTGTATCCACCGATTTTTCCACTTGTCGAAGCGATCGCATTCTTGCTGTTCGGCGTCAGCCATGCCGTTGCGCAGGCCGTGGTCGCGGCCTTCACTGCCCTGGCGGCCGTTGGCATTTACCGGACCGCGCGGACCGCGCTCGACTGGCCGGCCGCTGCGGCAACGATGTTGCTGTTTGCTGCGGCCCCCGGCGTATTTCAATGGTCGCGCCAAGTCATGATGGAGATCCCATCGCTGGCCTTCTTGCTACTCGCATCGGCTTCGTTGCTGCGCCACCAAGCCGACGGCAAGTCGCGCGATCTCTGGCTCAGCCTGTTGTGGACACTGGCGGCGATCTATACCAAGCAAACGGCGATATTTGCGGTTCCGGCATTCGCCGCCTCGTTGGTCCTCGCCCATGGCTGGCGGGCGGCATTGCGTCCTCCGGCATTGACCGTCGCAGCCTGCGGCGTCGTGGCCCTGCTCCCCCTCCTGGGCTTTACGTTGATGATGGCGCCACAACTCCTCGATATCGCGTTTGGAAAAATGAGCGCGGCGCATCTCAGCAGCGACATTCTCTGGCCGACACGTCTTGAGCAGACGACCTCCTACATTCTCGCAATGCCGGAGGTGATCGGTTGGCCGCTGTTGCTCCTCTCCGTCTTGTATGCTCTTCTTGTGATGGTCCGGGGATGGCAAACTCCTGCCGAGCGGCGGCTTGGAATCCTTCTGGCGGGATGGTTCCTGTGTGGTTTCGCGTACCTCGGCCTGACGGGGCACTTCGAATCCCGATACGCGGTCATACTCGTCGTCCCCTTCGCGATCGCCCCCGCCCAACTCGGCGCACGCCTGGCAGGTCGCGCGCCGCACAGCTATCTTCCGGTTTGCGCTGCCTTCCTCCTATTCTTCATCACGCTAGCGACCGGCCATATCGATCGCATTGCCGGTTACGATCGCGTAGCGGCCTATATTCTGGAGCATAGCGCGCAGGACGATGTGATCTGGTTTCAGGTGTACAAAACCCAGAACCCGTCATTTTCCCTTCGCAGCCGCAGTGCGCAGCCCAAGGTGTTTGTCCAGAGGGCGGAAAAGCTACTCGTCGACTACCAGATTGTGCGTGAAGCCGGTGTCCAGGACCTGGACTGGACCAGTGAGCGCTTGGCCGATCTCATGACGAAACTCGGCGTGTCGATGGTCGTGCTCGAACCGGATTTCTGGGTGGACCTGCCGTCGATGCAACGGATGCAAACCCTTATCCGATCTAACGCTTTCAAACGGGTGGCCACATTCCAGATCGCCGCCGACAACCCGGCACAGCGCAAGCTTATTGAGATTTATCAACGCCAGCACTTGCCTTGATCAAAGCACGCGTATCCCGAAATATAGGAAAAATTCGGCAATAAACTACGCCGCAACATGCTCAAAAACTGAAACAAAACCCTCGGTGGGGTTTTTATATAATTTTCTCCACGAAATACCTCGGCCGCCGCTTGGTCTCCATATAGACTTTGCCCACGTACTCTCCAAGCAAGCCAATGCTGAAAAGCTGAACTCCGCCGATCAGGTAGATTGGCACTACCGATTACACCCGGCCGCGATGCCACCTGCGCCGTCGTACACCGCCGCCATCAGTCCGAGCCACGCATCGGCCTGATGTCTCTTTTCTCGGAATTCCGGCAAGGAGATCGCCATGACCGCTGAGACAAAGTTCTCCGATCAGCAGCTCGAGGAAACCTATCCCAAGGGGATCGGCAATCACTTTTGGAACCACGCCCGCAACCGGATCATCGCCTCCACCTTGTTCGCGCAGGGCGTTTCGCCGCAGTCGCGCATTCTGGAGATCGGGTGCGGACGCGGCGTGGTGGTCCGATACCTGCGTGCGCGCGGCATCGACTGCCACGGAGTCGAGCTGAGCAAGTCCGAGGTCGATGACGACCTCAAGGGTGCCGTGCGGATGGGGTGGGACTGCTTCGAACTCCCGGTCGAATTCCGCGACAGCGTCACGGGCCTGATGCTGCTCGATGTCATCGAGCATCTGCCCGATCCGGTGAACTTCATGTCTCGTCTACAAACGAGCTTCAGGAATGCGCGATTCCTGCTCGTGACTGTGCCCGCTCGGAAGGAACTGTGGTCGAACTATACCCCGACTCTCCGGGAACCCGAAAATCGTGCTTGCGAATCAGTCCCAAGGCGATTCCAGTCGTTCCATGATCCGTCCCGGCTTTCTTGACCCAGAATCGCGCAATGACCTGGTTGAGCTGGCCCGGGATGGGCTGGCCGCGCACCGTCTGGCGCGCCGTGCCAACGCACTGGTGTTGCTGGACGATGGCATCAGTTGCGGCTTGATCGCCAGAATGCTGCTGCTCGACGACGACACGGTCCGGACCTGGTATTTGC
>Ga0105055_10004285_pt1 | contig 21010 bp, 18 predicted proteins | sample BON03_FD_78090 | JGI IMG/M metagenome (GOLD analysis project Ga0105055, IMG submission 78090) | Freshwater microbial communities from Lake Bonney liftoff mats and glacier meltwater in Antarctica - BON-03 | ecosystem: Environmental > Aquatic > Freshwater > Ice > Glacier meltwater | place: Lake...
CCATCAGGATGACCGGGACATCGGCGGGCGTGGCGAGCGCGGCGCGTTTGGCCAGCCGCTCCTGGGCAGAGCGTGGATGGAACAGCGCGGGATCGACGCCGTTGCCGATGGCGGCGATCGTGCCGGTGACCAGACCGCAACGGCGGGCGAAATCGGCGTCCTCCTGCGACTGGGTCATCAGCAGGTCGGTGGCGCGCCCGGCCAGCCATTCCAGCGCGATGAAGGTGGTGCGTTTGGCCCAGGCCATGTGTTCGTGGAAGTAGAAGCCGTGGGCGGTGTAGGCGATCAGCGGCACATGGGCGCGCCATGCCGCGAACCGGCCGACCAGGCTGGCCACCGGGGTATGCACGTGGACGATGTCGAAGCGTTCCTCGCGCAGCACCCGCGCCAGCGCGCGTGCCGAGCGCCATGCCGCCAGCGGGTTCATGCTGCGCTCGATGGCGACCGGGCGGGTGCGGATGCCGGCGGCCTCGACCCGTTCCAGCAGCGGCCCGGGCGAACAGATCGCCACGACCTCGTGACCGCGTTCCTGCAACGCCACCAGCAGCGGCAGCAGCAGCCGCGCCATCGTGAAGTCGACGGCGCAGAGCTGGCAGATCTTCATGGCCGGCTCAACAAGGCGGTTGCGCGCGGAGGCGCGAAGGGCGCGGAGAAGGAAGGAAGAAGCACAGCAGTTCCCCTTCCCCCCTTGCGGGGGAAGGTCGGGATGGGGGGTGAGGCGCGAAGCGCCATGGGCTAGCGGGTTTCGCCTTCGGCGTTCCCCCCCACCCTAACCCTCCCCCTCCAGGGGGGAGGGAATCTCTGGAATCTCCGCGCCTCCGCGTCTCCGCGCGAGAAACGGCCGGGGTGGTCGTCACGATCCCGGCCAGCCCATGTCGCGGCGTTCGGACCAGGCCTGGAAGGCGACCAGGGTCCAAAGCTGCCAGGAGGTGTCGCGGCGGCCGTTCTTGAGATCGTCGTACCAGCGCTGGGGCAGCTCGGGGCGGATCAGGCCGCGGTCCTTCAGGCGCCCGGCGTCGATGGCGCGGCGCACCATGTCGTCGAGCGGGCCGGTCAGCCAGCGGTCGATGGGAAGCTCGAAGCCCTTCTTGGGCCGCGTGAAGACCTCCTCGGGCAGGCGCCCGGCGAAGGCCTCGGCGAGGATCGCCTTGCCCTGGCCGCGTTTCAGCTTGAAGGCGCCGGGCATGGCGTTGGCGCAGTCGACCACGGCGGGATCAAGGAAGGGTGAACGCACCTCCAGCCCATTGGCCATCGAGGTGCGGTCGACCTTGACCAGCATGTCGGCGGGCAGAATCGTTTTCTGGTCGCCGATCAGCATGGCGGTCACCGCATCGGGACCGGAGGGCCGGGCCGAGGCAAAGACCTGCTCGACGCTGGGCGCGCTGTCGGCGGGATGGACCAGAAGGGCATCCAGTTCCTTCTCCGACAGCAGGCGGGCCAGACCCGCGCGGCGTTCGTTGCCCGGCTTGCCGGCATGGTCGACGAAGCGGCGCAGACGGCGGGCTTTTTCGGTCCAGCCCCTGCCCTTGTCGTCGGGCAGCAGGCGCACGGCCGGTTCGATCAGGGTGCGGCGCAGCAGGCCGGGCACCTTCTTGTAGCCGTCGGCATAAAACTCGCCCTGGTAGAGACGGTAGCCGCCGAAGACCTCGTCGCCGCCGTCGCCCGAGAGCGCGACGGTCACATGTTTGCGGGTCTCGCGCGCCAGCAGGAAGGAGGGCAGCGCCGAGCTGTCGGCAAAGGGTTCGTCGAGAGCGTCGAACAGGGGTTCGACGGCGGCCAGCGCGTCGTCCGAGGACATCTCGATGGCGGTGTGGTTGGTGCCCAGGTGATCGGCGATGCCGGCCGCGGCCTCGCGTTCGTCGTAATAGGCGGGCACGTCGGCAAAGCCGACGGTGAAGGTGCGCACATCGCTGGCGTTGCGCACCATGGCGGCGGCGACCAGGGCGGAATCGACACCGCCGGAAAGATAGGCGCCCACCGGCACGTCGGCGACCAGGCGCAGGGCGACGGCGCGGTCGAAGCGTTCGGCCAGCGCCTCCCCGGCATGTGCCTCGCTGGTGTAGGCCGGCAGCGTCTCGGGCACGACCCAGGAGCGGACCTGCAGGCCGCCGGCGTCGAACACCGCGATGTCGCCGGGCGCCAGACGGTCGACACCCTGGGCGATTGACCAGGGTTCGGGCAGGAACCGCAGAGAGAAAAAGAGCCGCAGGGCGGCGGGATCGACTGCGTGGTCGGTGCCCTCCAGGCGCTCCATTGCGATCAGGTCGGAGCCAAAGACCAGGCGGCGGCCCTTCAGTGCATAGAGCAGCGGTTTCTTGCCGAAGCGGTCGCGCGCCATCACCAGGCGTTTGTTCTGCCCGTCCCACAGGGCAAAGGCGAACATGCCGTCGATGCGGCCGAGCAGATCCTCGCCCCACTGTTGCCAGCCCCTGAGCAGGACCTCGGTGTCGGAACCGCCGTCGAAGCGGTGGCCCGATGCCTCCAGCTCGCGGCGCAGTTCGGCGTGGTTGTAGATCTCGCCGTTGTAGATGACGGTCAGGTCGCCCACGGTCATGGGCTGGTGGCCGGCCTGGGTCAGGTCGACCACGGCCAGGCGGGTATGGCCCAGTGCGGCATGGGCGTCGTACCAGGTGCCCTGGTCGTCGGGGCCGCGCGGACGGATGCGCGCGATCGCGCGTTTCATGCGCGAGGCGACGTTGCCGAGGTCGATGCGGTCGAGGTCGACCAGGCCGACGATGCCGCACATATCAGGTCACTGCTTTCATGGTCGCCATCCTATCACCGCCCGGCCGCGGCGCGGCGCAGATGACTGCCGCGGATGACCCTGCGGAAAAGAGCGGCGAACCAGGCATCGGGCAACACGCGATGGGCGGCCCAGAAGGCAAACCGTTTCCAGGCCGGAAACCGCCCGGGTTTGCCCGACCAATCGTGCATGTGGCCAAGGAAACCGGTCAGGCTGTAGTCGCGCGGATGTTTCTGCTGGATCGTGGACCAGAGCTTGCCGTGGCGCTGGTGGGCGACCGACATCAGCATGCCGCCCGCTGCGACCCTGTAATGGAACAGCGGTTCGGGAATCACGACCGGGCGGGCGCCGACCAAGCCCAGGCGGATGTTGAAATCCCAGTCCTCGTAACCCAGGCGCATGGTTTCGTCGTAGCCGCCGACCTTGCGCCACAGGGCCTTTGGCGTGAGCAGGCAATAGGGAAGCTGGTTGGCGACGAGCTGGTCGGCAAGGTTCCAGCGTTTCTCCAGCACCGCCTCGTAGTCGCCGAAGGCGGCGATCCAGGCGAAGGCGAAGCTGTTTTCGTCGCCCCCGGTCGCGGCCATCGCCTTGGCTATGAAGTCGGGCTCGATCCAGTCGTCGCAATCGAGCGGCAGGACGTAGTCGCCGCGTGCTTCCTCGAAACCCCGGTTGCGCGCCCCGGCCAGGCCCCGGTTCTCCTGGTGCACGACCCGCACGTCGGAGGGCAGCGCATCGAGCGCGGCAAGGGTTTCGGGGGTGGTCGAGCCGTCATCGATGACGATGATTTCCTTGTCGGGCCAGCTCTGGGCGCGCGCGCTCTCCACCGCCTCGTTCAGAAAGGCGTGGGCGTTCCAGCAGGGCAGGATGATCGAAACGGTCATGGTGTCAGGGCCATCAGGCCGGGGCGATCCGGCAGGCGGCCCAGATCTCGCCCCAGACCGTGCGGAACTCGGTGATCTCCAGCCCGGCGGCGGTGATCTCGTCGCGGAATTCGGCTTCGGTGTGTTCGATGAAATGAGTCCGGTCGTTGAAGTAGAAGACGCCCAGTTCCTTGCGCATGGGGACATGCCAGCTCCGCTCGAAGGCGGGCACACGGATCAGCACCACCTCGGGTTTCTGCGCCGCCAGCAGAGCCTTGAGGAACCCGATCCGGTCTTCCAGGTGCTCCAGGATGTTGGAGAGCACGACCGTGGTCCAGGGCCCGTCGGGCAGGGCCTTCGTGGCGTCGCCCAGGATGAAGGAAAGATTGGCCGGGTTGTCGGCGGCGCGCGCCTGTTCGATCAGATCGGCCTCGATCTCGATGCCCGCGACCGTGGCGCCGGGGCGCGCGCGCGCGATGGCGCGGGCGACCGCGCCGTAACCGCAACCGATGTCGAGCACACGCTCATCGGCTCCGATGCGTTCTACGAAGAAATCGTGGTAGCGGGTCAGGCCGTGTTTGGGATGCACGCCGCGGCCATGGGCCATCGCGCGTTCGGCGATGATGCGTTCGAGATCGTCGTGCAACTGGTAGAGCCGGCGCAGCGCGGCGTCGGGTTTGCCGATGCGCGATTCCAGCACCAGCGCGGCAAAGATCTGGGCATGGCGCAGCTTCCAGGGGAAGACGCTCATCAGAAGGGCGACGACGCGGGCAGCCGCCAGGGCGATCTTTTTCATCGGTCGGTTCCTTGGGCGAGCAGGTCCTCGAAGACGGCGCGATGGCGTGCGATCCAGGGGGCGATGTCGAAGCGGTCGCGGGCACGCTGGCTGGCCGCCGCACCCTTCTCGCCATAGCCATAAGCCGCGGCAGCCATGGACTCGGTCAGCAGACCGGCCAGGGGCCAGACCATGGTGCGGATCGATTCCTCGACGCCCAGGGGCCAGCCCGTCTCGCCCGCCAGTTCCGGCACGCCGCCGGTCGCCGAATAGACCACGGGCAGACCGCAGGCCATGGCCTCAAGCACCGTGTTGGGACAGGGGTCGTTGGGTTTGGTCATCAGGTAGATGTCGGCGCGGCGATAGATTTCCGGGGCGACCGCCTGGGTGTAGGGGCCGGTGAGATCGACCTCGGTATCCAGTCCGAAGCGGGCGATGTCGGCTTCGGCCCGCCGCGCGCTTTCATCGTCCAGGCTGCCCGCCACGATCAGCCGGGCGTCGATGCCGCCTTTGCGCAGGGAGGCCAGCGCGATCACCGCATCGCCGATGCGCGGATAGAGATGGTGTTCGATCTTGCCGGCGACCAGAAAGGTGACGGGCCGCTGCGGTCGTGGCGCCGGTGTGAAATGCGTCGTGTCGACGGCATTGAAGAGGATCTCGCCGGGCCCCTGGCGTGCGCCCAGATGCTGGTCGGCAAAGCGACGGCAGAAGGCGCTCTGCCAGAAGACATGATCGGCGGCGTGATAAGCATGCGCCATCTCGGCGTTCTTGGCCTGCCAGTCGCCCTCGAACCACGCCGGATAGAAGGTGCCGTTCTGGTTCAGCACCATGGGCACGCCGCGCGTCTTGAGCGTGGCAAGCGCAGAAGCCGGCAGGTAGGGCGCGTTGGAAAGCAGATAGACCAGATTGTAGCGCCGCCGGTCCTCGGGAAAGGCCGCCTGCAGGCGCGCGACCTTGACCAGCGGGCCGCCGCCCGAACCTGCGCGCGCGCCGCCGTAGAACAGCTTGGGCGCACCCGGCCGCGCCCTGGCGTTGCAGGTGACCTGGAGGCCCAGTGCCGCGCGATAGCCGCGGCGCAGCAGGCTTTTGAGCATGGGGTCGCGTTTGCCTGCCATGACGTCTCAGAGGTCTTTCATCAGCGGTTCGTAAACCAGCTTCCAGTGGCTGTCGGCCACGACCTGCCAGTCGCAGCAGAGCACCTTGGCGCGGGCGGCAATGAGCACGGCCTCCGGATCGGCGCGCGCGAGTGCGGCCAGCGCCGTTTGGGCGATAGCCTGCGCGTCGATCGCTGCGAGCCAGCCGGTCACGCCGTCCTCGATCAGGTCGGGTGCCATGCCCACGGGCGTGGAGACCACGGGCACATGGCTGGCCATGCTTTCCATCAGCGCCATCGGCCCGCCCTCCTCGCGTGAGGTGACGAGGTAGAGGTCCAGCGCGTGGTAGGCCCCGGTCAGTTCGGCGTAATCGGCCAGATAGTCGTGGCCGAAAGGAATGCCGCGCTTTTCGAGCTCGGCTTTCACGTAACCGCGCGCCGGCCCGGTCAGCAGGACAAAGACGGAAACCTCGCGGGCGATTCTTTCGACCGCGGCGACGAACAGGTCCGGCCCCTTGATCGGCTTGGGATCCATGCCGTCGCCCCAGCCGACGCCATCCTTCTGGAAACTGCCGATGGCGATATGCCCGTCAGGCACCCCGAAGCGCTGCCGCGCCTTCTGCCGTGCCGCCGCGTCAGGCGGCCGGAACAGGGTGGTATCGGTGCCGATGGGAATCTGCACCAGCTTGGCCGCCGGCACGCCCCAGCCCGAAAGGCGCTCCATCAGCAGGCTGTTGGAGGCCACGATGCGGTCGAGCCGGGGGACGCTGGCCAGGAACTGGTCGATGTGGCGGGCGATGTCGGGCCCGTCCTCGGGTTTGCCGTGGAAGAAGGAGACGGCATAACGGTTGGAGCGCGACAGGAAGGGCGCCCAGGCGACCCAGGCGTATTGCGAGCCGTGGTGGACGACGCGACGGGTCGCGGCTGCGGCGTTCAGCGTCAGTGCGACCTGGCCCGGATGGTTCCGCTCGATGCCGTCGCGCACGCCGTTGCCGACACGCCGGATCGCCCAGTCCTGCTCCTCGATGACGAACTGCACGGGTGCGGGGTCCTGGCGCGCCAGGCCCAGCGCAACGCGGGCGCGTGCGGCCAGGGCGGCGCCGGCATAACGCGCCGGTCGCAGGATCTGCTTGGCCGCTTCGATCACAGGGCCGCGTCCTGCCCGCGCTCGGCCGCGACCATGGCGGCCACGACATCGTCCATCATCATGTGTGCGCGCCAGCCCAGCAGCCGTTCCGCCTTGGAGGGATCGCCCGAGGAAACCGAAAGATCGGCGGGCCGCAGAAGGGTCGGATCGGCATCGACATGCTCGCGCCAGTCGAGCCCGACGGCGGTAAAGGCGCCGGCGACGAAATCCTCCAGCTTGCGGCTTTGCCCGGTCGCGACGATGAAGTCGTCGGCCTCGTCCTGCTGCAGCATGCGCCACATGGCATCGACATATTCGGGCGCCCAGCCCCAGTCGCGCGCCACTTCGATGTTGCCGAGCTTGAGGCGTTCGCCCGAACCATCGGCGATGCGGCAGGCAGCCGAGACGATCTTGCGGGTGACAAAGCGCGCGTGGCGCAGCGGCGATTCATGGTTGAAGTTGATGCCCGAGCAGGCGAACAGGCCATAACTCTCGCGATAGTTGGCGACCTCCCAGAAGGCCGCCGCCTTGGCCACGCCATAGGGGCTGCGCGGTCGGAAGGCGGTCTCTTCGGTGGCGGGCACGCCGCCGGTGTTGCCGAAACAGTCGGATGAACAGGCGCTGTAGAGACGTGCAGGGGCGTCGATGAAGCGCACGGTTTCCAGGATGTTGAGCATGCCCAGCGTGATGCTCTGCAGGGTCTCGGCGGGCTCCTCGAAGGAAAGCCCGACCGAACTCTGGCCCGAGAGATTGTAGATTTCCTCGGGCGCAACGCGGCGGATGACCTGGAAGACGCTGCGGAAATCTGTCGGCGTGGCCGAATGGACCTCAACGCGCTCGCGCAGGCCCAGGCGCACCAGGTTGGAAAAACCATGGTGTTCGGCATCGCGCGAGGTGCCGTGCACGGCATAGCCCTTGTCGAGCAGGAGGCGGGCCAGATAGGCGCCGTCCTGGCCGCTGATGCCGAAGATGAGGGCGGTTCGCGTCATGGTTCCAGATGACCTGCGGGATGGGCCACCAGACTCGCCGATGGCCCCGGCGAAGTCCACCGGTCAGCCGTATCGATCCCGGCCCGTGTTGACGCGCACGCGCCGGGGCGGCACAGAGGGGTCTTGCTGGCCCTGACCCTGCGGGAACCGTGGCACGTTATCTCTACATCCTCTCGCTGGAACGCAGCGGCTCGACGCCGCTGGCCTGGAACCTGGGCACACAACCCGGCGTCATCGCTCTGGGCGAGGTCGACCGCACGCTGGCCCTGATCAGCCGTCCGGTGGAGATGCCGCGCGCCTGCACCTGCGGTGCGGCCGCGCAGGACTGCCCGGTCTGGGGACCGGTCGCGGCCGTTGCGGCGCAGTTTGCCGATCTCGATCTCGTTGAACGGTACCGGCTGCTGGACCGCATTCTCGGCGAACACCTGGGCGATATGCTGCTGGTCGATGCCTCCAAGTCGCTGGAGAGTTACCGGGCGCTGCAGGCGGTCGCGCCCGGGCGTCTCGCGGCGGTTCACCTGGTCAAGGATGTCCGCAGTTACCTCGACAGCACGCTCGGGCGCATGGCCACGATGGATGCCACGCGCCTGTGGGCCGAGCAGATGGCCGCTCACCCGCTGCGTGCCCGCCTGCGCCGCGCCATGCCCCAGAGCCTGATCTATCTGGCGCGCTGGACCCGGCGCAACCGGGAGATGGCCGCGGCACTCCGGGCCGGCAGCGCACCCTGGATGCGGGTCGGCTACGACGCGCTGTGCGACGAGGGCGCTCCGGCGCTCGGCCGTATGGCGGGGCTTGGCGGTCCCGGCGCCGGTGCGGGCGGCCAGCACATCCTGTTCGGCAGTTTCGGTTATCTCGACAGCAGCGCCGACAAGGGGCTGCGCCGCGACGAACGCTGGAAGACCTCGCCCCGCCGTGTGCTGCTCGAACTGGCCCATCTGCCGGTGCTGGGCCTCAACCGGGCCCTGTCGCGCGAGGCGCTGCATCAGGGCGCCTCGGGCGCGCATTCGATCACGACGTAATTGGTCGCCATGCCGGGGATGGCGCCGTCGATCCGCAGGCTCAGCGCGACCAGGCGGCCGTAGAGCCCGGGCAGGCGTCCGCGCAGATCGAAGCGCAGCAGGATTTCGGGAATCGCGATCATCGTGGTGTGCAGCACCAGGGCGGCTGGGCCGCCGATGGCGATGATGCGGCTGCGCGAAAGATCGAAACGCGCGGCCAGGGCGCGCCGGTGGTAGTGGCGCCAGCCGTGCCACAGGTAGGGCAGGATCGCCCAGCCGCCGGGCAGGACATGGACCTGCGCGCCGCCGGGACGCAGCACGCCGCGCAACCGTGTGATCAGGCGAGCGTCGTCGGGAATGTGCTCGAGCGCGGAAAAGGAAAAGACGAGATCGGCCTGCGGCAGAGCCACGGCATGGGCATCGCCCTGTTCGAATCCGCCTTCGATGCCTTCGAAGACGGCCAGATGGTCGAACCGGTCGTCGATGTCGATGCCCAGATAGGTGCCGGTGAGGCCGGCATCGACGAAGTGCTGGCGCGCGCCGCCGCTGCCGCAGCCGACGTCAATGATGTGCACGGGGCGGCCGCCGAACAGGGCTGCGAGTTCGTGGCGCAACACCGCATCGGAGATCAGGCGGGAGGGCGAGCCTCGCCAGCCCGGCGCCAATGTCAGCGCACGTGTGTCGGGTCGGCCTCTCTCCATGGGCACGGGTGTGAAACCGCCGGCGATGTTGCGCGTGGCGTTGATTGCCAGCCAGCGCAGCCGGTCGAGCGGGCGCATGCGGCCGTCGCCGGAAACCTCGCGCGTCACGATTGGGGTTCTCCGGGCCAGCTGGCGCACCTATAAGTTGGCTCCCCGCGCCGTTTCCCGGTGCGCCGCGACGTCAGGACGGGAGCGATAACGTCATGTCGATTTACCGCTGGATCGATCTTCCAAGGCGCGCGCTGCGTCGCCTGCGCGGCGACACGCGCGATTATCGCATCCACCTCTTCGAACATCTCCAGGCGCGTCTGGCCGGGCGGCATCTGGGCCGCGTGCTGGAAGTCGGGCCGCGCGACGGTGTCGATACGCAGCGTCTCGTCACCCTGGGCGCCGAGCGCCTGATCCTGGCCGACCTGCCCCATGCCAAGGACGTCCTGGAGACGGCTCTGGCCAAACGCGGCGTTCTCGACAAGGTCGAGCTGCGCTACGGCAACATCATGTACGACGACGTATTGGCCGACGTGTTGCCCTTCGACCTGATCTGGTGCACCGGCGTGCTCTATCACAACCCCGAGCAACTGCGCATGATCGTACGCCTGTTCGACTGGCTGGCGCCCGACGGCCTGCTGGTGCTGGAGACGGCGACCGCACGCCGTTCGGCTACGCGCAACCAGCCCTGCGTCGAGATCTGGCACAACGTGCCCAAGACCGTGCACCAGGCCAGCCATGTTTCCAGCAACGTCACCCACCTGCCCTCGCGCAGCGCCATCGCGGCCTGGCTGGAGATGGCCGGCTTCGCCGACATCGAACATTCGCCCTGCCACCGCCAGCAGTCCTTCAACCTCAACCGCAACCGGGCGGCCTTCATCTGCCGCCGGCCTGAGGAAATCTCCGAAGGCGCCTACTACCTCCACACCGAGGAGAACTATCCTCTGGGGCGCGCGCTCTGAGAGCTCAGCCAAGGTGTTTCTCGCGCCAGTGTTCGAACATTGCGACGGCCCACAGGGCATTGGCATGATGCCAGCCGCCGGACTGATGCTGCTGCCATAAGGTCTCGACCGCCTGCCCGTTGATCAGGCCGCTGTCGTCGAGCCGCTTGCGCGCGAGCAGATCGCCCGCCCAGGCCTTGAGCGGGCCGCGCAGCCAGGCCCCGACGGGCGGTGAAAAACCCTGCTTGGGCCGCCGGGTCAGAGCCGGTGGCACATGGCGGTCGAGCAGGCGGCGCAGGGGAAGTTTGCCCTGGCCGTCGGCCAGCAGCATCGCGCGCGGCAGTGTGAAGGCGAATTCGGCGATGCGGTGGTCGAGCAGCGGCGCGCGGACCTCCAGCGAGACGGCCATGGAGGCGCGATCGACCTTGGTCAAGATGTCGTCGGGCAGGAAGGTCGCCCCGTCCATCACCTGCATGCGCGCCAGCGGATCGGGCAGCTCGCTGCGCAGGGTCGAGTCCCAGACCAGACCGCGCGGTTCGCGTCCGCCGCGCGCCACGCGCCCTGGGTTCCGGCAGGCGCTGATGGTGCGGCGATAGAGATCGTCGCTGCCGGCAGCGTCGATCATGGCGCCGTAGTGGTGCAGCTTGTGCCCGAGTGCGCCGCCGACCGGCGCGCGCGCCAGCAGTCCGGCGCCCAGCGCCCGCAATGGTCGCGGCCATGGCCGCAGGCGCGACCAGGTATCGAGCACCCAGGGGTAACGCGAATAGCCCGCAAAGAGTTCGTCGCCGCCATCGCCGCCGATCGCCACGGTCACGTCCTCGCGCGCCATGCGGCTGACCAGGAAGGTCGGGATCATGGAGGCATCGGCAAAGGGTTCGTCGAAATGGCCCGCCACTGTTTCGGCCATCTCCGGCACCGTGGCCGGATCGACCCGCAGTTCGCGGTGGTCCAGCCCCAGATGATCGGCGACGGCGCGCGCGTGCGGCCCCTCGTCCCAGCCGGCCTCGTCGAAGGCGATGGTGAAACTCCTGACCGGGCGGTCGCTGGCGCGGGCCATCAGGGCGGCGATCAGGGAGGAATCGATACCGCCGGAAACGAAGATGCCAAGCGGCACGTCGGCGATCATGCGCTGTGCCACCGCAGTGTCGAGCAGGGCCTCCAGCGCGTTGTCGGCGTCCGCCGCGCTGCCCTCGAAGGGGTCCAGTGCACCGTCGATGGCGATCTCGCGCAGGTTCCAGTAGCGCTGTTCGTCGGCCCGGTCGTGTGCGGCAAAGACCAGCGCCGTTCCCGGTTCCAGCTTGTGCACGCCGGCCAGGATGGTGCGCGGCGCCGGTACCGCGCCGTGGCGCAGGTAGAGCACAAGGGCGTCCTGATCGACGTGCCGTGGTGTCGTCTCCAGACCCATCAGCGCGGACAGTTCGGAGGCAAAGGCCACACGGCCGCCGGCGCTGGTCCAGTAGAGCGGCTTCTTGCCCAGGCGGTCGCGCACCAGCGTCAACTCGCGCCGCTGCGTGTCCCACAGGGCGATGGCGAACATGCCCGTCGCGCGCTCCAGGGCGCCGTTCAGGCCGAAGGCGGCGATGGCGGCCAGCAGGATTTCGGTGTCGGAATGGCCGCGCGGCTGGAATCCGGTTTCAGCGAGTTCGGCGGCCATCTCCAGGTGGTTGTAGATCTCGCCGTTGTAGACGATGGCGTAGCGCCCGTCGGGCGTGAGCATCGGCTGGTGGCCGGCCGCGCTGAGATCGATGATCGCCAGGCGGCGGTGGCCCAGGGTTGCGATGCCGTCCGACCACACTCCGGCATCGTCGGGCCCGCGATGGGCCAGCCGGTCGGTCATGGCCACCACGGCCCCGCGCACGGTCTCGGGCGCGACGCGGGTGTTCCAATCAACGATGCCGGCGAGGCCGCACATGATGTTTCGTGTAGGGGTGGACGGGGATTACCAGGGCAGCCGGTTGAGCAGTTCGGCGGCCAGATCGCGGCGGCCGCGGCGGGCGGCGATGATCTCGTCGCGGCGGGAAAGCAGTTCGTCGAAGATGTCGAGATATCCCGCCGCCATGCGTCCGGTCATGTGGCGGTAACCGGGCATCGCCGCCTTGTGTTCCTCGTAGTTCTGCATCATGCGGCCCAGCGCATGATGGAAGTTATGCGGGTTGGTGAAGGCTTCGCCGAAGCCGCGGCAGTATTCGGGCAGGGCGCCGGATTCGCGGTAGAGCAGCGGCAGGCCGGTCAGTGCGCCCTCGATGTGGTGCATGCCCGCGGGTTCGTTCTGCGATGCGGTGATGTAGACGTGGTGGCTGGCCAGTTCCGCGGCCAGTTCCTCGCCGTCGAGCGGCGCCACGACCCGGGTTGCCGAGAAGTTCACGTCCCTGGGCAGGTTGCCGACATAGGTGAAGGCCAGACGGTTCTTCCAGGTAGGCGTGGCGACCAGGCGGTCGATCTCCTCATAGACATCAAAGCCCTTCAGGCGGTTGCCGCCCCAGTGGTGGGTGACCAGCTTGAGCGGTCCCTTGCGGTCCCATGGCACATTGGCCTCGGCGCGGAACAGGTCTGGATCGCCGCCGTTCAGCACCACCGACCATTCGCCGTGGCGCCACAGGTTGAGGTCCTTCAGCCAGCTTGCGATGAAGACGGTGTGGTCGGCGGCGTAATTGGCCAGCCGCAGCCGCCGGTTCATGTTCCTGGTTCCCTTGCGCTCGTCGCATTCGTTGATGCGGTGCACGACGATGGCCCGGGGATTGGTGCGCCGGTAGCGCAGGCAGGCACCGGCGGCAAAACTCACCTGCGGGCTGCGGCTGCGCGGATCGGTCAGCACGATGATGTCGATGTCGGGATCGGCCAGATCGAAGACAACGCTGTCGCCGCGCGCCAGGAGCGCTGCGGTCAGCGCCTTGGCAAAGCGGTTGCCGCCGCCCCAGGGACCGTCCTGGACGTGATAACCGATCGCGACTTTCATGGGAAAACCTTCAACGGCGTTCGATGGCCGGGGCCAGGCAGACGAGATCTTCCAGCGCCGCATCCATGGTTTCCAGGCGGTGGTTGAGCAGGGTCACCGCCCGTGCGTTTTCGCCCATGCGACGGGCCATCTCCGGGTTGTCGAGCAACTGGTTGATTGCCGCGGCCATGGCCTGCGGGTCGGCGGGGGGCACCAGGCGGGCATGTTCGCCGTCGGCATACAGACCGGGTGACCACAGGCCGCGGATGTCGGAGAGCACGACCGGACGGCCGCAGGCCATGGCCTGCAGGCAGACGCTGTAGCCGGTCGGCTGGAAGACGTCCTTTAGGGTCACGACGACGACGCTGGCCTGGCGGTAGAGCCGGCGCAGCCCGACATCGTCGAGCGGGCTCTTGAAGTAGTGGCCGGCCATGACCGTGACATTGGAACGCTCGGCGGGCACCGCGACCGGCAGGCGCGTGATGATGTGGACCGGCGCGCGCACCGGTGCCGCGACCAGGGTGGCGAAATCTCGGCTGGGGTCCGAACCGACCGACAGCACGAAAGGTTTCTCGACCGGGGGTTCTTCGCCGGGGCACCAGAAATCGGTGTCGACGCCGAAGGGGAAGATGCTGGTGCGCTCGCGGTCCAGGCCGTAACGGGCGACCGCCTCCTCGCGGTCGGCGGGCCCGAAAAAGCCGATGTGATCGAGGCCCGCCAGCGAGCGCCAGATATGGCCGTAGCCGGTGAGACGCCCGAATCGGGGTAGCCGGGCCTCGATGTCGGACAGGCCGTGGAACAGGCCGATGGTGTAGGGCCGCACCATCATGGGTTTGGTGACGCGGCCCAGGGTCAGGCTGAAGTGGTCGGTGAAGGACACCATGACCTTGGCGCGGAACCAGTTGGCGGCGCGCTCCTCGAGCACCCGGTCGCGTTCGGAAAAGCCGGTCAGGCGCGCCCGCACCCGCTCGCGCCAGGTGGCGATGGCGCCGCCCACACCGGTGTAGGGCCGATCGGTGCGCTGGAACCGCGCGTCGTAACCCTTCTCGATCAGGCCGAGGAACCCGTAGAAAAAATCGCGCGGCGCACGTCCGGCGATCATCTCGTCCAGGCGATGGTCGAAATCGCCCTTGGACATGAGCTGAATCTCGGCATGTCCCCTGCCGAGCCGCTCCCTGGCCCCTGCGGGCACGTGTGGGCTTTGGCTCATGAAAATTCGCTGCAATGCCAGGCGATCATGCGGTCCAACCCGGCCTCAAGCGAGACCTTGGGGGCAAAATCCGGCAGGGCGGTCAACAGGCGGGCGGGGTCGCTGCTCTTGACGAAACGCCCCTCGGGTTTGCTCGTGTCGCAGACCAGCTCGGGGGAACGCCCGGCAAGGCGGCAGAGCATGGTGACCAGGTCCTTCACGCTGACGGTTTCGGCAAGGCCGATGTTGACCGGACCGTCGGTCCAGCCGGTCGCCACGAGGCCTGCCATGACGGCGGCGCAGTCGCTGGCGTGCAGGTACGTCCGCCGCTGCCGGCCCGAGCCCCAGATCACCACGGGATCGGCGCCCGACATCACCTTGTGCGTCAGCATCGGGATCGCCTGGCTGGATTCCCCGACCCAGGCGTAACGTTCGCCATAGATGTTGAAGGGCCGCACGATGGTGAGATCGATGCCGGTCTGCGCAGCCAGCAGCAGGGCCTTCTGCTCCAGGAATCGCTTGGCCCAGCCATACCCCAGATTGGCCCGCTCGGGGTCGCCGTCGAACAGCGCCAGTTCGGGCACGGTGTCGGGGCCGTCGTCGCGATGGACGCAGGAGGACGAGGTGACCAGCAGGTGGCGCGGGCGCTGCCGGGCGACCGCATCGAGCACGTTGTTGGTGATCGCCTCGTTGTGCGCCAGGATTTCCATGTGACGCCCGGCGCCGTGGCCCACGCCATAGGCCCGGCTGGCCAGATGGAAGACGACATCGGCGCCCTCCAGCGCAGCGACAGCGGTGCCTGCCTGCTCCAGATCGGCCTGACGAATCGTGATGGCGTCGCCATGATGGGCAAGGTTGGCGCGCCGCCCCTTGGAGAAGTCGTCGATGACGACAACCCGCGCGCCGCGCGCCACCAGGTCGTCGACCAGGAAGGACCCGATCAACCCGCCGCCGCCGGTGACGGCGCAGGTGGCGCCTGAGAGTTCCGTCATCGCCGTTCCCCCAGTTCCTCGACCAGGGCGACCATGCGGCGCCCCCAGGTTTCCTCGAAGGGCGCGACAACGAACTCGGTCGCCTTGCGCAGGTCCGCGGCAAGCTGCGGATCGGCTGCCTTCTCCAGCAGTTCGGGCAGGGCGGCAAGCATGGCCTCGCGCCCGTTCGCGGTGATCACACCGGGCATGCGGTACATCGCATCGAAGTGCACGCTGGGCAGCGACAGGCGCAAGTGTTCGGCCTCCTCCCACTCGTCGCGCGGCACGAAACACATCACCGGATGGCCCAGCAGCGCAGCCTCCAGGATGATCGTCGAGAGCGGCGAGACCAGGGCGTCGATGTGGCAGAGCAGGTCGCGGGTATCGCGGTAGTCCGGCAGCGACTTCTCCTTGTTGCCCGCCCTGACCTGCTCGAGATAGGCGACCATCGAACGTTCGATGCGGACATGGCGCCAGGGGTGGTCGAGCAGGCGATGGCCGCCGCGGCCGCCGTCGCCCCAGGGATGGGGGCGGTAGATCACCGAGGTGCCGGGAAGCCGGCCGTCCTCGATCATGGCGTCGATCGCCTGCAGGTGACCGAATTCGTCGGTCTCCTTGCTCGAGCCGGCATAAAGCAGGATGCGGTTTGCCGGATCGATCTTGTGGGCGGCGCAGAAGGTTTCCCGGTCCAGGCGCGGCGGCTCGTGATAGACCTCGAACTGGGCGGCGCCGAAGCGGCGGATGCGTTCTGGCGGCATGCCCATGTAGGCCATGGCGTGGCGTTCGCTCTGTTCGCCCCAGACCAGCAGAAGGTCGGGCGAGCCGACCATCGCCTGCTTGGTCGCCGGGTTGTCCCAGGAATTCATCACGGTGACGCAGGGCACGCCGCGCCGGTCGCACAACGCGATCAGGTCGTTGATGAACAGGCCGTTGAGGACACAGGGGTGGATCACGATGTCGGGGCGCACCCGGTCAAGAAGGCTTTCGATCTCGACATTGGGATGGCGCGCCAGGCGCTTGCGCTGCAGCCAGCCGAAGGCCTGACGCAGGCCGGGCAGCGCCAGGGTCTGGTACTTCAGGCGCGCCTTGCGGCCGATGGCGTGCCACTGGAAGTAACGGTTGGCGCGATGCTGGCGACCGGGGCGGAAACGCAAACGGTCGATGCTGAAGAGTTCGGCCCACAGACGGATACGGTAGGGATCGGGCTTGATGATCTCGTAGGGCGCGCCCGCCAGGTCGAGCGCCTCTGGACGCACCGGTCCCATGCGTTTGTGCGCGGGATCGAGGAAGGCAAAGGTCACGTCGTGGGCCGCGACCAGATCGTTGAACACGCCGCTCATGACAAAATGGCGGATGACGATATCCGCGTCGAAGACGATCAGGACCTTCACGCCGATGCCGCGGTTTCGTTGCGCAGGATCAGCTCGGCAATGTCGAAATCGAAGACTTCGTCGATGTTGGCGACACGGCGCTCGACCGGTACTCCGGCCGTAGCCTCGCCAATGATGTCATTGCCCTCGACAATGGCGGCGCGGCGGGCGGCATAACACAGACCGTTGCGGTGCCAGGTGCGCGGCACAAGCTGGCGCCGGTTCAGCCGTTCGGCCGGCGGCGCGACAAAGGTCAGGCGGCCGCCATCGTCGCAGGTCAGGCTCTTCTGGAAGGAATAGGAGCTGGGCGTGGGCGACACCGTGGCCGCGGTCTCGAAGGGCCCGCCCAGCAGGGCTTCCAGGCAGCGTGTCACATCCTCTTCCCGGCGCAGCGGGCTGGTCGGCTCAAGATAGAGGCCCAGATCGAAACGGCGACCATGGCGTTCCTCGCAGGCAAGCCAGGCATGGCGCCAGACGCCGATCGCTTCGGCGCTGTCGTCGGAGAGCTCGGCCGGGCGCAGGAAGGGGGCGTCGAGGCCGGCCGCCATGGCCGCGTCGCGGATTTCCTCATCGTCCGTGGAGACCAGCGCGGCGTCGAGCCAGTCGAGGCCGGCGAGGAAATCGGCGGCGCGCGCGATCAGCGACCGACCGGCGAGCGGCCGCAGATTCTTGCGCGGCACGCCCTTGCTGCCGCCGCGCGCCGGCACCACGGCAAAGACGGTCTGGCCCTGCCACATCAGGCGGCGGCCTTGCTTGCCAGCACCGACCAGGTCATCGGGAAGCTGGTGTGCTTGCGCACGAGATTGTCCGGGTACTTGCGGTCCATCTCCAGCAGCTCGGGCATGTGCTTGCCATAGAACCAGTCGGTCCAGGTCTTGCGCTCGGCCTCGGGAATGTATTCCAGCGCCTGGGTCCAGCAGTAGGAGATGACCTCGAAAGGCCCGCCCTGGTCGTGCACCGTGTCGACGGTCAGGCCGACATCGGCGCACATGGCCTCCACGCCCCAGGGCGTGTAGCGCACGTAGTCGTCGGGTTTCTGATGCAGCTCGCGCACCAGCGGCTCGAAGACGTAGAGACGCCCGCCCGGTTTGAGGATGCGCGCCATCTCGGCAAAGAAACCGGCCTGATCGCGCACGTGATGCACCAGGTTGGGGACCAGGACGAGATCGGCGGTCGCCTCGTCCAGTCCGGTCGCGGTCGGCGACCCGCGCCGGTCGTGCTGGCGCCGGATGCAGCGCGTGTCATCGGTCATCCAGTCGTTGTAGGCGCCGCGTGCGTCGGCCGATTCCGGGCTGCAGTCGACGCTGATGTAGTTGGCGTGGGCGAAGAAGGGGGCAACAAGGCTGATGCCGCCATAAAGCAGGGTGCGCTCCAGCCCGACCACCGTGGCGCCCGCCGGCGTCTGCCCGGCAAGCTCGGCGATGTCGCCCAGCAGCAGCTCGAACTGCGGCCACTTGGTCCCGGTCTGGAAGACACGCTCGCGCAGAAAGGCAAGATGGTCGGTAAGCGGCTGGTCCATGACGGTCTCCGTCTTCCTAGTAGGCAAGGCGCTTCTGCACCTTGGGCTGCGCGGTGGCCAGAACCTCGGCAATCTGTTTGCCGGCGGTGCCATCGCCGAAGCGCAGCGAGCGTTCGTAGCGGCCGTGGGCCAACTGGTCGGCAATGGCCTTGGCGATCTCGGCGCGGTCATAGCCGGCATCGATCACGTTGTCGCCGCGCTCGCGCCCGCCCTGGCGCGAGCCGATGTTGACCGCCGGCACGCCCAGGTAGGAACCCTCGCGCAGCGCCGAACTGGAATTGCCGACCAGACAGGCCGCGCCGTTGATCAGGCGGGCGTAATCGGTGACCTCGAAGTTGAGATAGAAGTGCAGCGGCGCGGCCGGGTTGTTCTCGCGGAAGCGGCGCAGGCCCTTGGAGACCTGGTCGGAACCGGCATCGACATTGGGCCACAGCCATGCGGTCTGCATGCCGGTTTCGGCCACGGCGGCCAGCGTTTCCTCGATCTGGGCCAGGCCCTGGCCGTATTCGGTCGTCACCGGATGCTGCAGCACCACCATGTAGGGTCTGGCGGGGTCAAGCGCCGGGCCGACGCCCTGGTAGCGTTCGAAGAAATCCCTGGAGATCGTGTAGTCGATGTCGGCGATGGCATCGATCGCGGGGCAGCCGGTCAGGAATACGGTCGCGGGGTCCTCGCCCATCCGCAGCACGTTGTCGCGCGCCAGCTCCGTAGCGGGGAAGTGGAGATGCGAGAGTTTGGTTACGGCGTGGCGCACGCTCTCGTCGATCGAGCCGGTCACCTCGCCGCCCTGGGTGTGGGCGACCGGGATGTTCATGTAGCTGGCGGCCACCGCCGTCGCCATGGTCTCGAAGCGGTCGGCCACGGTCAGCGCGATGTCGGGTTTCAGATTCTCGAAGATCGTGGCGAGCTCGATGATGGCAAGGCCGGTCGACTTGGCCATGGTCGTGGGATTCTCGCCCTCGATGATCGTGTAAACCGTGGAATCGGCCTTGAAGCCGTCCCGCTCCATGATCTCGCGCACGTTGCCGAAGCGATGCAGCAGGGCCGAGGCCCCGACCACGGTGAGCAGTTCCAGATCGGGGTGGTCCTGCACCGCGGCCATCACGGTCTTGATGCGGCCGTAGTTTGCCCGGCTGTTGACGACGATTCAGATCTTGCGCCGTGCGTTCATGGTCTCACTCCACATCCGAGCGTTTGAGAAGGTCGCCGGGATCGACGTCCCGCACGAGTCGGCGGCCGACGAGGCTGCCGAGTTCGGCCGCCGGGATGCCGGTGCCCGGTTTCTTCAGCGTCAGCGCGTCACGGTCAAGCACCGCGCCGGCGGCCAGCGGCCGGGTGATGCCCACGCTCTTGGAAAAGATGCCGCGCAGGTTGTCGAGGCGGGCGGCCAGCGCATCCTTGTCGACCGGCGCGGCGTTCATGGCGGCAAAGGCGTCGCGCGCGGCGCAGACCTGGGCGAATTCCTCCAGGGTCAGCGAGGAGGAGACATCGGGACCGAACATGCCGCGATGGAAGGTGACGTGGACCTCGATCAGGCCGTGGCCGCGCGCCAGGGTGGCCAGCGTCGGATAGGGCGTGCCCGAATGATCGGAAAGGCCGACCGGGCAGTCGAATCGGCGCGCCATTTCGTCGATGACGTTGAGGCCGACGAGGTCGAAGGGCGTGGGGTATTGCGAGGTGCATTGCAGCAGGCCGAAGGAAAGCCCGCGGGCCTGCACCGCCGCGACACTGGCCTCGATCTCGCTCCACGTGCTCATGCCCGTCGAGACGATCACAGGCAGAGTGACATCGGCGGGCACCAGACCGTCGAGCACCAGGGCCTCTCCGCTGGCGATTTTGAGCACGTCGGCGCCGATCGCCACCATGCGCTCGACCGCCTGGCGCGAGAACGGCGAGACGATGAAGAGCAGGCCGCGTTCGTGGGCGTGGTCGCACAGGCCCTGCCAGTGTTCGGGCGCAAACTCCATGCGCTGCCAGTATTCGTAGCGCGTGACGTCCTGGCGCGAGAACTTGGTGCGCCAGGGTTCCTCGCGCGTCGATTCCGCCTGGGCGATGTGCATCTGGAACTTGATCGCGTCGGCACCGGCATCGGCCACCGCGTCGATATAGGCGTGCGCCGTACCCAGCGAGCCGTCATGGGCCTGGGCGATTTCGGCAATGACCAGGGCCTTGCCGCCCGGCCCGCCGTAGGCCCGGTTGCCGATCTGGAGCGTCATGTCCGTCCTTCCCCGTGCCCTTGCGCCGTCTCGCCGCTCATACCGGATAGCCGTAGCGGCCGAGCGGAAGCGCAAAGGTTTCCATGATGTAGCGGTTGCCCGGAGCGTAATGCGCGCCCAGCCGTTCGCGCCATGCCTGGGGCACCGGTGCGCGGTAACGCGGCCCGCCCCGCAGCCACGCGGTGATCGCCGAGGGCATGTTCCACCTGGCACAGACGCGCTGCAGCGCCAGCGGCACCAGCCAGGCGCGCCAGCGCAGGAAGGCCCGCTCGCGCGCGCTCAGGCGCGGGTTGCGGTGTTTGCCTTCCATCAGGGCGCGCCCGCGCTCGCGATCGACGCCCAGGAAACCGAACAGCCGGTCGGCGAACAGATCGGGTTCGCCGACGAATTCCTCGAAGGGCAGGACACAGACGTTCTCGCGGCCGAACAGTTCGACATACCGGCGCACGATGACGCCGAAGTCGCCCGAGGAAAGCCGGCTGCGCCAGCGTTCCTTCCATTGGCCCGCCAGGTATCCCTCCATGGAGGGCGGCAGGCCCTGCCATGGCGTGCGCAGGATGTTCTGGTCCCAGATGTAGGAGGATTCGATCCAGTCG
>Ga0105055_10004294_pt1 | contig 20971 bp, 17 predicted proteins | sample BON03_FD_78090 | JGI IMG/M metagenome (GOLD analysis project Ga0105055, IMG submission 78090) | Freshwater microbial communities from Lake Bonney liftoff mats and glacier meltwater in Antarctica - BON-03 | ecosystem: Environmental > Aquatic > Freshwater > Ice > Glacier meltwater | place: Lake...
AAACATTTTGGCGCTCATTCCGACGCCTACTTCATCGATGAAGGAGGTGCCTCCGAATTAGCCGAACGAGGTTGTATGGATATTCTTTCGGAGAACAAAGCTGAAAGCTGGAGTGACATCTGGTTGCCTGTGGGGACAGCAACTACTTTCAAAGGAATGGCACGCTATCTCGCAGCAAACAAAAAAAGTACGCGATTACAGGGTGTTCTCGCCGTTCAAAGCAAAACGTTTCGCGAAAAATTAGTTGCAGACATAAATCCAATTTATCCGCACTACCAATTGCATCTGCCCGAAAGCGGGCTCCGCTTCGGAAAATTTAGCGACACACAACTGGCCATTGGCCTTGATTGGTTTGCCCAAACCGGCATACTACCCGATCCGGTGTATGGATTAAAAACCCTTGAAGCCATCTACCTAAGCCTAGAAAAACAAAACCCCGCCGAAACAGGCAGGGTTTTATGGATACATACAGGCGGACTGCAAGGCTGGGCGGGATATCCTGAATCCTTGCGTCTATTTAATGAGCTCAGCTAACAGCTTTGAGCTTGCTAATCGTAGACCGCTCAAACTGACTAACAGCATATTCCAATTCCAGACGATATACTTCAGGCTTTGGATCGGCAGTTGGCAACTCGAACATGGCTTCGTTGAGTATTACCTCACAAATAGAGCGCAGTCCGCGTGCACCAAGCTTATATTCCATCGCTTTGTCGACAATAAAATCGAGTACCGGTTCCGAAATCTCTAAGCGAATGCCCTCAAATTCAAACAACTTTTCGTACTGGCGAAAAAGGGCGTTTTTTGGAACGGTGAGTATGGCGCGCAACGTAGGCTTGTCGAGTGGATTAAGGTAAGACACTACCGGCAAACGGCCCAATAACTCCGGTATCAAGCCGAATTGTTTTAGATCGTTGGGCTGTACATACTGCAATAAATTTTCTTTATCGAATTTATCACGTTGCTCAATACCGTAACCTATGGCATTTAGCTTCACCCGACGGGCGATGATTTTCTCAACGCCGTCGAAGGCACCACCACAAATAAAAAGGATGTTGCTGGTATCGACCTGAATGAACTTCTGCTCCGGATGTTTGCGTCCGCCTTGGGGTGGAACGTTTACTACCGTGCCTTCGAGCATTTTCAGCAGCGCTTGTTGTACTCCTTCGCCCGAAACATCCCTTGTTATGGATGGGTTATCGCTTTTGCGCGCAATCTTATCAATTTCGTCGAGATAAACAATGCCACGCTCTGCCGCTTTTACATCGTAATCGGCAGCTTGAAGCAAACGACTAAGTATACTCTCTACATCTTCGCCAACATAACCTGCTTCGGTAAACACCGTGGCATCGGCAATACAAAAAGGCACATTCAACTGCCGTGCAATGGTACGTGCGATAAGCGTTTTACCGGTACCGGTTTCTCCTACGAGTATGATATTCGACTTTTCAATCTCAACTTCCTGCTCCAGCTGTTGGTTGATGCGTTTGTAGTGGTTGTAGACTGCAACAGCTATCGTTTTTTTGGCTGCATCCTGACCAATAACATAGGTATCTAAGTAGTCCTTGATGAACTGTGGCTTTTGTGCTTTGTAATTTTTAAAGGTTTTGACCGGACTAACAGCGTCGCTGGCTTCTTCATTCATGATGGTACTCGCCTGCTCAATACAACTTTCACAGATATGGCCTTCCAAACCTGCCACTAAAATGCGGGTTTGGTCTTTGTCTTTGCCACAAAAGGAACAATGTAATTTCTGTTTTGCCATTTTATCCTTTTTTCTTCGGTGAACGCACGAGTATATCGTCGATCATACCGTAAGCTTTGGCTTCTTCGGCGGTCATCCAATAATCGCGATCACTGTCGGCCATAATTTTCTCAAAAGTCTGACCGCTGTGGTCGGCAATGATAGTATACAACTCATCGCGCAATTTCAGGGTCTCTTTTAAGGTAATTTCCATGTCCGACACCTGACCTTGCACCCCGCTCATTGGCTGGTGAATCATGACGCGGCTATGTTTTAGTGCGGTGCGCTTGCCTTTTTCACCAGCACACATCAATACAGCTGCCATAGAAGCCGCCATACCGGTACAAATCGTAGATACTTCAGCGCTTACAAACTGCATGGTATCATAAATACCTAAGCCTGCGTAAACCGAACCACCTGGACTGTTGATGTAAATCTGAACATCCCGGCCGCTGTCTACTGAATCTAAAAACAGCAATTGTGCTTGGATAATATTAGCAACTTCATCATTTACTGGTACACCCATAAAAATGATACGGTCCATCATCAAACGAGAGAATACATCCATAGAGGCCACATTCATGGGGCGCTCTTCAATGATGTAAGGCGTGAGGTTGCTGACCTGGTGGCGGGTGTAGCTGTCGAGGGTATTGCCGTTTTGACCTAAATGTTTGACGGCGTATTTGCGAAATTCAGTTCCAAAATCCATAGTTTGCTCTTTGCTGTAGTTAAACAGATTTTTTCTGCGTTAGTTTCTCAAAATCGGCATAGGATATCGACTTCTCATCAATTTTTATCAATTCACGCACGTGGTCCTCTACTTTGCGGAATTTTACCGAATAATATAGGTTGGCGTAATTATCGTCTTTGCGGAGATAGTCGAGCGCATATTTGTTCAAATCCTTTTCTTCGATAGGTATGCCGTAGCTAGAAAACTGACGGTACAATAAACTGCGGGCCTCGTTCATGATTTCTTCTGAATCAATCTCCAGTTTGTTTTCTTTCAAAATGGTGTCGATAATCAAATCGCGGCGCAGTTGTTTGGCGTATTCCGGATACTGACTTTCGAGTGTGTTTTCGTCGATTGGATTTTCGGTTGCGGTTTTCAACCAACGTTTCAGGAAAGCATCTGGCAACTCTATATTTTCGGCATCCAAAAGGGCTTCCATCAAATCGTTACGCAACAAACGTTCGGCATCGGCTTGCAAACCACGCCCCAGCTCAAGCTTGATTCGATCATTGAACGCTTCTTCGGTATCGATTTCCTCATTGCCAAACACCTGACGGAAAAAGTCGGTATTCATGTCAGCTAGGCCGTCACGCATGATGTTACTTGCCGTGATTTCGAAATGCGGGTTGATCGCATTAAGCTCTTCGACTGATTTTTTTATGCCAGCAGCAATTTTCTCTGGATCGTTACCAAAGATGGCGCTGAGTTGGTTGCGGGTGGTGTAGTCTTTGGCAATGCCCGTAAGTTCAGCCTGCAACTGGCTATCAGCGATATCGGCAAGTTTTACCAAACTAACGGTAACCACGCCACCTTGTTTGATCTCGCCGTTTTGGTCGAGTTCTTTGAGGCGCAAAAATACATTATCGCCGGCTTCTGAAGTTTCGGGATATGCATTGGTATAGTACCGTTTGCGTAGGTCATTGGTATAGTTGGTGAGCAGATTTTGATCGGGCTCAACCGCGTATTTCACGAATGATTTCGTTGGGATATTTGTCACGACCTCGGGTTTCAAACCTATGTCGAAGCGAAAAGTAAAAGCGGTGGCGTCTTCTATGCCTCCTTCAAAAGGATCGTGTCCTTCTTCTGGAACTGGCTGAGCAAAAATTTCGAGGGCTTGTTCTTTCAAAAAAGTATCCACTTGCTCCTGGACGAGTTTGTTGAGTTCTTCGTACAACAAGGCTTTACCGTACATTTTTTTCACCAAGCCAGCAGGCACCATTCCTTTACGGAAACCAGGCATACTCACCTTGCGGCGATAGTCTTTTAGGGCTTCTTCAAATTTGGCGGAATAGTCGGCTGGCTCCAGTTGGAGAATGACTTTGTTTTCGAGTTTACTGATTTTTTCTGCGGTAATGTTCACGACGAATGCTTTTATGAAGTGCTTATTCTTGATGAGGTAATTATGCTGCTCGCTGGCTGATGTTGTTGTAAAAGTGATAAAGTTCTAGGGGTATAAAGTTGGGCTGGGATAAATGGAGTTTTGCCCTAGGGTTTGGTCAGCGTTAGAAACGCCCAAATTCGAAGATGCAGTTATTTTCATTTTTGCTCATTCAAATAATTGCTTATCGTAATTTAGGTGAATTTGTGTAGCACCTTAGCACCTTAGCACCTTAGCACCTTAGCACCTTAGAACCTTAGCAACTTAGCAACTTAGCAACTTAGAACCTTAGCAACTTAGCAACTTAGAACCTTAGAACCTTAGAACCTTAGAAAATAAAAAGTGCGGATGGAGGGACTCGAACCCACACACCTTGCGGCACCAGATCCTAAGTCTGGCACGTCTACCAATTTCGCCACATCCGCTAACTCCGCGACCTTCTGTCACGGGAGCGCAAAGGTACATTTAAATGATGTGAATCACAAACACTTCTAGTTAGCTGCGCTGGTAAAAATGGCCAATTATTGCGTTACCCAAATAGCCAGTTGCACCAAATAGCCAAGTGAGATAACACTAACGGGAAAAAACTGGCTAGCCGTCAGCCGGCGGACTGGCTATTTCTCTCGACGAAGAACCCAACTTCTCGGAAAACCGCAAAAAAATGCAAATCCCCACTGGCTATCCGTAAGCCGACAGGCTGGCTATTTCTCTCAACTAAAACCCCAACAACCAGAAACAACCTTTTACCTTTTAAACTTGACATCTTATAACCAGCTGATCCTTCCAAAAAAAATGAAACGTGCGGTAATAGTTCGAGCGAACTAAACGCAATAATTCACCGCGTTTTTCCCTAATTTTAAAGCTTCACCGCTGTTTTTATTAGTATGGATATTGTGCCAGAGCTTTCTAGAGAAGAAGCTGAACGAAAGGAAATTTTACGCCGTTACCGGGCCTTGCTGCGGGCTTGCAAACCCTTTCTAAAAAAGGGCGACAAACGCCTCATCCGGCTGGCCTTCGACATTGCCCTAGAAGCCCACAAAGACATGCGCCGGAAATCAGGGGAGCCCTACATTTACCATCCCCTCGAAGTAGCCCGTATCGCCGTAGAGGAAATCGGGCTGGGCACCACCTCAATCATATGTGCTTTGTTGCATGACGTGGTTGAAGATACCGACATCACCCTCGATCAAGTAGAAAAGGAATTCGGCAATGTGGTGGCTCGCATTATAGACGGCTTGACCAAAATCACAGGGCTCTATCACAAATCGACCAATAGCTCCGACCAAGCCGAGAACTTCCGTAAAATGTTACTTACCCTGGCGGATGATGTACGGGTAATCCTTATTAAACTTGCCGACCGCCTGCATAATATGCGTACGCTGGAAAGTATGCCTAAGGAGAAGCAGCTGAAAATCGCCTCCGAAACCGCTTATTTGTTTGCCCCCCTCGCCCATCGTTTGGGATTGTATGCGGTTAAATCAGAGCTCGAAGACCTCTCCCTCAAATTCACCGAAGCCGAAGTTTACCGCGATATCTCCCGCAAATTGCGCGAAACCCGCTCCAAACGTGATCGCTTTATAAAAGACTTTATTGCTCCTCTACAAAGTGAACTCGACAAAACCGGATTAACCTTCGAAATTAAAGGCCGGCCGAAGTCGATAAACAGCATCTGGAATAAGATGAAAAAACAGGGTATCGAGTTCGAAGAAGTCTATGACCTTTTTGCTATCCGTATTATCATCGACAGTCAGGCCGAGCTCGAAAAACCCGACTCTTGGCGCATTTACTCCATTGTAACCGACATCTACCAGCCCAATCCCAACCGGCTTCGGGATTGGGTATCAACCCCCAAAGCCAATGGTTATGAATCGCTACATACCACGGTTATGGGCCCCGGCGGACGTTGGGTTGAAATACAAATTCGGAGTCGGCGCATGGACGAAATTGCCGAAAAAGGATTTGCTGCCCACTGGAAATACAAAGACCAAACTGGTGACAATGCCTTCGACGAATGGTTAACACGGATACGGGAAGTGCTTGAGAACCCTGAGCCCAATGCCTTGGAGTTTATGGACAACATCAAACTTCAGCTCTATGCGAAAGATTTATTTGCCTTTACCCCAAAAGGTGATCTCATCAAACTGCAAGCCGGCGCCACCGCGCTCGACTTTGCCTTTGAGATTCATACCGATATTGGTATGAAGTGTATCGGCGCCAAGGTGAACCACAAAATTGTGCCACTCAGCTACCAACTACTGAATGGCGACCAGGTAGAGATACTCACTTCCAATATTCAGAAGCCCAAATCGGACTGGCTCAATTTTGTAACCTCTGCCAAAGCCAAAAACAAAATAAAGCAAGTCCTGAAAGAACAGAAAAGAGAAAATTCTGATTTAGGCAAAGACATACTGCAACGCAAACTCAAGCAGTGGAAAATTGGGTTTAACGACGATGTGCTCCAAAAAATCGTTGTCCATTTTAAGTTAAATTCGGTACTGGATCTATACTACTACATCGCCATCGAAAAACTAGATCTGGCTCAGGTTAAGTCCTATTTACTCAAGCCAGAGAAAAAGCAGGGCCGCGTAACCCGCATCGATGAGCAGAATTTCGGGGATTTGGTGAAGTCGAACAGCAATAAAAACGACGACCTACTTATCATCGACGATAAACTCAGCAAAATCGACTATACCCTCGCCCATTGCTGCAATCCCATTTCAGGCGACGACATATTCGGATTTGTAACCGTTAGCGAAGGCATCAAAATTCACCGAGTGAGCTGTCCCAACGCTGTTCAGCTCCTCTCCAAATACGGCTACCGTGTAGTAAAAGCCAAGTGGACCAAAGCCTCAGAAGTCAGCTTCCTCGCCGGCATCCGCATCACCGGACTCGACGATATCGGCATCATCAGCGGCATATCCACTGTTATTTCGGGCGATTTAAAAGTCAATATGCGGTCCATCTCCGTAGTTTCCAACGACGGCATGTTCGAGGGTGATATTATGGTGTATGTAAACGATACCAAACATCTCGAAACGCTGATGCGTAAGTTGAAGGAAGTTCGCGGCGTATTGAAAGTGAGTCGTTTTGATTCCCAGCCTGATTAAGTCCCGTCTAATCGAAACCACAAAGCGATAAAAATTGTTGAACTTTAAACTCCAATCAACTGAGCATGGCCAATAGCGTAAGTGTAACTGAAGAAGTAAAAAAAATCTTCTCTGCCTATCTCGAAGAACACGGCCACCGCAAAACGCCGGAACGATTTGCCATACTCGAAGAAATTTACAGTCGCACCGACCACTTTGATGTAGAATCCCTCTACATCCAGATGAAAAACAGGAATTACAGGGTGAGTCGTGCCACGGTTTATAACACCCTCGACCTGCTTCAAGCCTGCGATTTGGTGACCAAACATCAGTTTGGCAAAAATATGGCACAGTTCGAACGTTCCTATGGTTTCAAGCAGCACGACCACCTCATCTGCATAGAATGTGGCCGTGTTGAGGAGTTCTGCGACCCCCGTATTCAGGAGATCAGGGTTGACATGGGGACATTTTTCCACCATAAAGTTCGTCATCACAGCCTCCATTTGTACGCCAGCTGCGAAAAACTGACCGAAACAGGGGAATGTCCACATTTCAATAAAAACAGCTGATTCACTCAAAAAGACATTTACCTTTGGGCTTTAACAGCTCTCAATGAAGGTAGATGTGCTGCTCGGTCTCCAATGGGGAGATGAAGGCAAGGGAAAGATTGTTGACGTGATCACCCCGCAATACGACATTATCGCCCGTTTTCAAGGTGGACCCAACGCCGGTCACTCGCTCGAATTCGATGGTATCAAGGTGGTGCTCAACACCATACCCTCTGGCATTTTTCATGGCAACGTACAAAACGTTATTGGCAATGGGGTTGTAATCGACCCGGTTATCCTACGACGCGAGATTCAAAATCTCGAGAAAATGGGCGTAGCTGTGCATCAACGGCTCGTGATTTCGCGCAAAGCGCACCTCATTATGCCTACTCATCCCATACTTGATGCCGCTTACGAGGCAGCCAAGGGTGTGGGTAAAATTGGCTCTACTCTAAAGGGTATCGGCCCCACTTATACCGACAAAATAGGCCGTTCAGGACTGCGTATAGGTGATTTGGTGAGTAAAAATTTCCGTGCCACCTACGACAGTATCAAAAAACGTCATTTCGAAACCTTGGCTGTTTATGCCTACGAGGATCCAGCTTTTGCCGAAAAAGAAGCTGCCTGGTTCGACGCGGTGGAATTTTTGAAGACCTTTCCTTTTGTCGACAGCGAAACCCTCATCAACGACGCCTTAAAAGCCGGCAAAAAAGTGCTGGCTGAAGGTGCACAAGGCACAATGCTCGACATTGATTTTGGCTCTTATCCATTTGTTACCAGTTCCAATACCGTTACTGCCGGAGCTTGCACAGGTTTAGGCATTGCCCCTAACCGCATTGGCGAGGTATATGGCATCTTTAAAGCCTACTGCACCCGCGTAGGTGGCGGCCCGTTCCCCACCGAGCTCGACAATGAAGTTGGCGAACGTTTGCGACAAGAGGGCCGTGAATTTGGTGCGACCACGGGACGTCCCCGTCGTTGTGGCTGGATTGATTTACCGGCGCTGAAATACGCTATTTTGTTGAATGGTGTTACCCAGCTCATCATGACCAAGTCGGATGTGCTTAGCAGCTTTGACCAAATATTTGCGTGCACCCATTATGAAGTAGAAGGCCATAAAACCGATCAGCTTCCTTTTGATTTGCGCGATGCAAAGCCCATTTTCGAGGCTATACCTGGCTGGAAGGTAGATTTGACCCAAATCAAGGATATGAAGCAGCTCCCATCAGAATTAATGGACTATATCCGCTGGCTAGAAAAAGCACTGGAGGTGCCAATCAAAATTGTCTCGGTAGGGCCCGACCGAAACCAGACTTTATACCGCTAATATGCCTGCCGGGATAGATCAGCTTTGGTTGCACAAATTGCTACATCATTTCCGGAACGCCCGGCATTTGGCTGTTTACAACAGTAACCGCAACCAGCAGGCTGAGCTACCGATGGGCTATATCACTTTCGATTGGCTGGTAGCTGTTTCTGATGATGCGCCATTACCGCTCAAGGCGCCGTATTTAGCTGCCTTAGATCAGCTCGTGCTGGAGCATCCCGATTTTTACTGTGGGTTTTTATCGTACGAACTCAAAAACGAGCTAGAAGCCTTAAGCACCCTACAAGTTGACCATTTAGGTTTTTCGCCTGCCTGTTTTTTTCGTCCCCAATTGCTTATTGTTTGTAGCGAGGGTGAGTTGAAGGTTATTCGCAATGAAACAGACTCCCGTTGGGATGCGGCCGCTATACATGCGTTGGTTGAAGCACCAATGACTGATGCCAAGCCTATTTCGTTGTTGTGCCGAACCAGTCGCGAACGCTATTTAGCGCAAGTACAGAAAATACGTTCTGCTATAGCTGAAGGCACCGTGTACGAACTAAATTATTGTGTTGAGTGGTATAATGAATCCGTTGAAACCGACCCCATTGCCTTGTACCATAGGCTGAATTTACTTTCGCCTACCCCATTTTCAGCCTATTTTCAATCGGACGGTCAGCATTTAATTTGCGGCAGTCCCGAGCGTTTTTTTTCGCGATACCAACAAACGATTTTTTCTCAACCTATTAAAGGTACCCGCAAAAGAAGTAAGGATAGTGCTGAAGATATGGCGCTCAAAGTCGCGTTAGCGAATGATGAAAAGGAAAAAGCCGAAAATGTGATGATTGTGGATCTGGTACGCAACGACTTGGCCCGCAGTTGTGCGCCTGGATCGGTAAAGGTTCCTGAGCTCATGCAGGTGTACACTTTTCCAACCGTTCACCAAATGATCAGCACAGTAACTGGGCGTATACGGCCCGATGTGAGCACTGTTCAAGCCATCAAAAATGCTTTTCCTATGGGCTCGATGACCGGCGCGCCTAAAATTAAAGCGATGGAAGTCATCGCTGCGTTAGAGGACAGCCGGCGCGGGTTGTATTCAGGTTCGTTAGGCTACTTTACTCCGGATGGGGATTGTGATTTTAACGTGATCATTCGCAGTATACTGTACAACAGCAACCGTGGTTATCTCAGCTTCCAAACGGGTGGCGCCATTACCTACGACTCTGTGCCAGCGCAGGAATGGGATGAATGTCAGCTGAAAGCCGCTACTATGCTTTCGGCCTTGGGTGGAACAAGCTAAGGCTTCGAAACATTTTCTATCCTTTTTTTGTCACAATTAGCTGTCTTTTGTTTTTGATTGATTCTTATTTGTAGATTGAATTCAAAAGCTGAGCTATGAAACAGAAAATTACCCTACTGCTGCTCGTTGGATTAAGTTTAACGTGCAACAAAACACTTCAGGCGAAAGAAGCTAAAGAAGCTCGGTCTCGACCTGAAGTACGTGTAATGGCCAGTTGTGCACCGGCAACGAGTCGCACCAATATTTCCATCAATACCGTTCGTTTTACGGTAATGGGCGGTGGCGACAAATGGGCTTTTGTTTCTGCTACCAATAATCGTGGCTTCGAATACCCGGCAAACAGTGGGAAAAGTATGGTTTCGGGTGGTTCGCTCTGGTTGGCCGCCAAAGACGACAATCAGGTTTTGCACGTAGCTGCCCAAACCTACCGCCAGTTTACTACGTTGGGTATAGGATTTTGGCCTGGCCCGCTGGGTATCGCTAATAATTTGGGGATAGATTCCGTTTCTTGCCGCTTGTACGATCGCATTTGGCAAGTGACTAAAGCGCAGGTTGACCTGCATAAAACCCAATTCAACCAACCCGGTTATCAAACACCAATGGACATCGCACAATGGCCTGCCAATGGTCGCGTAACCTTTAATGAGTCTTTATACCTCGCCCCTTTTGCCGATTTGAATGGCAACGCACTTTACGAGCCCCAATTGGGTGAATACCCACTTATTGCGGGTGATGCAGCGAGCTGGCACGTATACAATGCATTAGGAGGTATAGCTGGCAGCGGGTCGCCTCCAATGGGATTAGAAATACAGGAAGAAAATTTTGCTTTCGCTGGCCCTACTTTGCTGGAACAAGCTGCATTTTTTCGTCTAAAAATCATCAACCGCTCCAACCGCACCTATGACTCGGTTTATACGGGTGTTTTTATAGATCCGGATATAGGAGGTGGCAATGATGATTATATCGGCTGTGATGTGAGTCGAAATTTGGGTTTTGCTTACAATAGCGATGCAGAAGATGGAGGTAGTGAAGGTTATGGGATAAATCCCCCCGTATTTGGCCTATTACAGTTAGAAGGTCCTTTCGCCACTTCGAACGATGGCTTAGATAACGATCGTGATGGACAAATCGACGAAATAACAGCTGATTGTACCGGACGACCCTTGCCTGAGCGCATTGCCATGACCTCTTTCCTTACTTTTAATAACAATAGCACACTATCCGGAAATCCACGACAAGCACGTCATGTTATGCAATACCTCAGTGGCGCTTGGTTAGATGGTTCTAAAATGACTTTTGGCGGTACAGCTTATCTCGGAAGTTTAGGATCAACCCATGTGCCTTACACTTTTGCTTATCCAGGCAGTAGCGACCCTACTGGTTGGGGTTATGTTTATGCAGGCGGCGTGGCAACTGCTCCACCTTTCAGTTGGACTGAAAACCAGCCCGGTGGTATTGCTTTACCCAATATGCCTAGCGACCGCAGGTTTGTGATGAGTAACGGCAAAACACAAATGTTACCCGGTGCTGTTCAGGTACTCATGTATGCTGGTATGTGGGGTAGAGATTCACTCAGCAGTGATTCAACTGCAGCTTTTAACCAAATGTTAGCTGTTTCCGACTATGTACAACAGCAGTACAACAACTGCTTTCTGGCTATTCCCGATGTAATATTTACTTCCACTGCCAATGTAAAAGCACCGCTGAACTGGACGCTTTATCCTAATCCCGTAGAAAATGGCCGGTTGTATGTGAAGGGTGATTTTGACCTAAACAAAGCCATTCACTTGCAGCTGATAGATATGCAAGGACGCAAACACCCACTTGAAATAACGGACCTAAATGCTGGTCGTCTGAATCTGTATACCCCGGCAAAAACCGGGCTTTACCTCATCGAGATTCGACAAGGTGATCAGCGGATGCAGCAGAAGTTGTTTATACGGTAGATTAAGCACAATGTGCTCTTGTGGCGTTTCGCGGGGCTGCCTTTGGGGAAGGTGCTCAGGTGCTAATGGAATTTCGACCGTACGGGCTTAAGCTCCGCTAAGCGATGCAAAACGAGAGCGAGTGAATGCCATGACTAGAACTCAAAACACCATAATTTAGCAGACTCCCATTTGCACATTAATCATTATTTTTTTAACAAAAAAGCCGCTCCGGAATTCCAGAGCGGCTTTATTTATGATGCAGTAGTAAATTATTCGCCTACTACTTCTATGTTCAACTCAACTTTCACATCGCGGTGTAAGTCGATTTCAGCGATATAAATGCCAATCGTCTTAATCTCACCTTTGAGGGCGATTTTGCGACGGTCGATATCAAAACCTTTGTCTTTCAATACGTCTGCTACCTGGAGGGTAGTTACTGCACCGAAGATGCGTCCGTTTTCGCCAACTTTAGCACCTACCTTAAGAGTAAGGTCTTTCAGTTTGTCGGCCATTTCGGTCGCGTCGTTTTTGATTTTATCCTGTTTAAAGGCAGCTTGACGAACATTCTCGTCACGCTCTTTGCGGTTAGGGTTGTTTGCAACTACCGCCAAACCTTGAGGAATGAGGAAGTTACGGCCATAGCCGTTTTTCACCTTAATAACGTCGTATTTGTATCCCAGACCTTTAATGTCTGATTTCAGAATGATTTCCATGTCTTACTTCCTCTTCTTATTTCATTCCATCAGCTACGTACGGCATCAGAGCAAGGTGACGAGCACGTTTTACGGCTTGCGTTACTTTACGCTGAAACTTCAATGAGGTACCGGTCAAACGACGTGGCAACACTTTACCTTGTTCGTTCACGAACTTCAGCAAAAAATCTGCGTCCTTGTAATCGATGTATTTAATACCATTCTTTTTGAATCGGCAATACTTCTTACGGTTTTCGTCCTTTTGTGGAACGGTTGCGAAACTGTTATTGATCATAATTAAGCCTCCACTTCAGTTTTGGCCGCAGCCGGTTTACGTTTCGAAGCATTGTAGATAACGGCAAACTTATCGAGTGCCACGGTGAGGAAACGCATGATGCGCTCGTCACGACGAAACTCGAGCTCGAGTTTGTCGATGATATCGCCATCTGCTTTGAATTCAATTAAATAATAGAATCCGGTCGTTTTTTTCTGGATTGGATAAGCAAGTTTACGCAAGCCCCAGCTGACTTCGTGAACGATTTCGGCGTTGTTTTCCTTCAACACCTTCTCAAACTTAGCGACCGTGTCTTTCACCATCTCCTCGGTTAATACCGGGGTCATGATAAATACGGTTTCGTAATTGTTCATACTGTGTGTATGGTTTTAGGTTAAAAATGGATTGCAAAGATAGGCTATTGTATTTTAAATACCAATAGCGCCCCTTAGCTTATTTAGATGTGAAAAGTACCGTACTCAAGAAGTAGCCAGTGTCGTTGAATGGCTAAGAATATCAGCAGCGGCACCATTGACCCCGATCTAGCCCTCTATCTGTAGCATGTCCTTAGCCTCCTTTTTAAACGTTTAATTTATCGCTGCGCACTACGATATAATGCATTAAGCATAAACGGCATACCTGTTTGCTGAGCACAGCTTTATCTACCTAATGAGAAAAATCAATGCGCCGAAACCTGCCCATTTATGCATAAATTTATTATGGTTTTAAACCAATAAATATCATGAAAAAATTTCAAATCTTGCTCTTGTTGCTGACAGTCGGCGGCTTGATTTTATATGCCTGTAAAAAGGATGAAACTACCCAAAATGCCAGTGTTCAATTCAGGCTCACCGATGCACCTGGTGCATTTGATGCGGTATACATCGACATTCAACAAATTGAAATTAAAGCTGGCCCAAACAGCCAGTTAATTACGCTCGCTCGTCCCGGTATTTACAATTTATTGGACTTTACCAATGGCCTCGACACTCTAATGGCAAACGTAAGCCTCTCTCCAGGCAGGTTGAGTCAAATTCGCCTGATTTTGGGGAATAACAATAGTGTAGTCGTTGATGGCATTAGCCACGCGCTGGCAACACCTTCCGCCCAACAATCTGGGCTCAAACTTACTGTTCAATACGACCTTGAGCCAGGGGTATCCTACGCCTATTCAATCGACTTTGATGCAGGTAGGAGTATCGTATTGCATGGCAACGGCACGTACTCGCTCAAGCCCGTTGTTCGGATGAATTCGATGGCCGTGAATGGTGCTATCCGCGGAAATATTGACCCCGATTCAGCAGCTGTTTATGTGATGGCCATTAGCGGTACAGATACCTTTGGTACTATACCTAAACCCAGCGGTGCTTTTTTACTTGGTCACCTTGCAAGCGGCAATTATCAGGTAGTCGTTGAAGGGAGAGGCAGCCTCGGCAATCTCACCATAAATAATGTGGGTGTAGTTGTAGGAAATATAACAGAGCTGGGAGTTATCACATTCTAAATATCCCTTTTCAATATCTAGAGACACTATAGTAATCCTTGCTATGGTGTGTTTTTTTTGTGTAAAATGTGCATATTTCGTTCAAGGAATGGCTGGTCAAATCGTTTACATTTGTGAAATGGAGCCTTATGTAGTATCCTTCCGGAAATACCGTCCCCAGCGTTTTGATACGGTGGTTGGGCAAATGCACATCACCTCTACGCTTAAGAATGCAATCAAGTCGAACCAACTGGCACAAGCTTTTTTGTTTTGCGGACCGCGCGGTGTTGGCAAAACCACTTGCGCTCGGATATTTGCTAAAACCATCAATTGTATAGCGATTGATGCCGAAGGGGAAGCTTGTGACCAGTGTGATTCTTGTCTAAGTTTTAATCGGGGTACTTCCCTCGCCATACACGAATTGGATGCCGCTTCCAACAATTCTGTCGATGATATCCGCAATCTTGTAGACCAAGTTCGTTATGCGCCGCAGGGCAGTAAATACAAAATCTATATTATAGATGAGGTGCACATGCTCAGCAGCTCGGCTTTTAATGCTTTTTTGAAGACACTGGAAGAGCCACCACCTTATGCCATCTTCATCTTAGCCACCACGGAACGACACAAAATTCTGCCTACCATCCTATCACGTTGTCAGATTTTTGATTTTAACCGTATTCGCGTTGGCGACATCAGCAAGCAGTTGGCCGAAATCTGTGAGAAAGAAGAAATCAGCTTCGAGGGTCCAGCCCTCCATGTAATCGCCCAGAAAGCCGATGGTGCCCTACGCGATGCCTTGTCCATGCTCGACCAAATTGTGAGTTTCAGCGCTGGCAAACTCACCTTCCAAGCCGTAATTGATAATCTGAACATTATCGACTACGAATACTATTTCAAATGTACGGATATGCTTCGCCTCCAACAATTGGCAGAGGTAAGTCTGTTGTTTGACGAGGTGAATCAAAAAGGGTTTGAAGGCATCAATTTTATCGTGGGTTTGGCCGAGCATTTCCGCAACCTTCTTATGGCCAAAGATGCTCGAACCGTGAAACTTTTGGAACAAAGCGAAGAAGTGCAGGCACGCTATCTCGAACAAACGCAACAAACAGATACAGGCTTCTTGCTATCGGCTTTAAATATTGCCAGTCACTGCGAGGTAAACTATAAACAAAGTAAAAACCCACGCTTACTGGTGGAATTGGCTTTGATGAAGATGTGTTTTGTATATCAGCTTGTGGAGCCTGAGCAAAGCGCAGCATTAGCCGAAAAAAAAAAGGGGACAGCTAAACCAATTGTAGCTGAGCTCTTAGCTGCGCCAGCAGCTGTAGAGGTAAAAACCATATCTAGGCCAACGCGCTCGGCGCCGTCGGCTACTTCTCCTTCTGGCTCAGCCGACCAAACACTTAGCCCTTCCAAACCGACCGTGGCCAGTGTTAAAGTGAGTTCAACGATTAGCAAAACCAAGTCAAATCTCGACCAGTACCAAGAGACCAGCACCTCCGCTCTTCAAACGTTGGAGTTGCCAGAAAAACAAAATATTGGTCAGCCAATAGAGCAGCTTCCATTTGGCGAGGCTTGGAAAAAAATGCTCCTCAGTCTTAAGGTAGAAAAGAAAGATTTTCTCCACGCCATCGTCTCTCAAATTTCTCCAATACCTGATGAAAAAGCTTACTTTTTAATTCCAGTTTATGATGCTGCACAGCAAAAAGCATTGGAAGAAGCCAAACTAGATCTCCTTATAGTATTGAGACAACTTACTTCAAATCAGGAACTGAATTTTGGCTATGACGAGATAATTTTAGCAGAATCGGCCATCCGACCTGTCTCTTCGAACGAAAAACTTTCGAAAATGGTCGAAAAAAATCCAAATGTTTTAGAATTTGTCAAAAGGTTTGATTTAGAAACCGAATACTAAAACGTAACCCTTTATATTTAGACCGTGTTGTGTTTTAAGCCGAATTTTTAATCAATCTATATTTCTATGCTCGTAAAATTACCCCTCAAAAATTCCACGGATGTGGCTTTAGTTGACGATCAGGTATTTGAATTCCTTTCAGAGAATCCTTACTTGAAAAAGATTGGTTTTCTCGCAAATCTGCGGCGCCATTCTCGTGGTTACGCTTTTTTCCAAAAAAACTGGCCTTTAGAAGGTGGTGTTTACAAAAACGAAACCATCTATCTGCACAAGCTCATTGCGGAGAAATTCATCCCTAAACATGAATCTCCCGAGCGTTTATTGGTGAATCTGCTGAACAGCAATCCGCTCGATTGTCGTTTGACCAATCTCCAATGGGCCATCCGCGCGAAAGTAGTTCGCAATACTTCAAAAACTGAAAATCAATTTGGTTTTCGTGGGGTAGTTAAAAGCGGCAAAAAATTCCGCGCCATCATTTTCCACAACAAAGAGCGTATCGATCTTGGCTTGTTCCAAACTCCTGAAGAAGCAGCTTTAGCTTACAATGTGAAATCGATGGAGCTGTTCGGTAAGACCAATGGGCTGAACCAAGTTCCTGAGAAAAAAGACTAATTTTTTCAATCCCATCAAGACATCAGCTCCTCGTCGGTAACGTCGTGGAGCTGATTTTCTGTATGGGCAACCACAACGGCTACGGTAGCATCACCGGTGACATTGACCACCGTGCGGGCCATATCTAAAATGCGGTCTACCGCCACAATTAAGGCAATACCTGCCGTATCGAGCCCCACCGATTCCAGTACGATAACAAGCATCACCATGCCTGCGCCTGGCACACCTGCCGAGCCAATAGACGCCAAGGTAGCTGTAAGTACAATGGTCAATTGTTGCATAAGGCTCAGATCTGTTCCAAAAGCCTGGGCAATAAATACCGTTGCCACTGCCTGATATAAGCTGGTGCCATCCATATTGATGGTTGCGCCTAGCGGAAGAACAAAACTTGAAACTTCTTCACTTACCCCAAGGTGTTCCTCTACCCTTTCCATGGTTACAGGCAAAGTAGCCGAGCTGGAACTGGTGCTAAAGGCTAACATCTGTGCGGGTGCGATGCCTTTGAAAAAGCGAGCGTAACCAAATTTGGTAAACAAACGCAAAATGAGTGGATAGACTAAAAATATCATCGATGCCAAGCCCAATAAAACCGTCAAGCTATACATGCTCAGCGCTTTTAATAAATCGAGTGCCTCGGCAGGATTGGAGCCCGCAAACTCGGCGATTAATGCAGCCAACAAGGCAAATACGCCGATGGGCGCCATGAGCATAATCAAGTCAACTAACTTAAGGATAACATCATTCACCCCTTCAAAAAACAGCTTCACAGGCCTTCCTTTCTCATCGGGGATGAGGATTAAAGCTATCCCAAAAAAGATGGCAAAAAATACTACCTGCAACATATTGGTGTTGTTGCCAAGGGCATTGAACAAATTATCGGGCACAATATCAATCACTGACTGTAGCGGTCCGCCTTCAGCTATTTTATCTGCATTTGCAGTTTTATCCGCTGCAACTGTGGCGTATCGTGATTTTAGCTCATCTCTTTTTTCCGTAGATAAATAACTGCCCGGTTGCAAAACATTCACGATTAACAAACCCAAACTGACCGCTATCACGGTCGTCGACAAATAAATACCAATGGTTTTGGTACCCATGCGCGACAGTTTGCTCACATCTTTAAGACTGGCCACCCCCACGATTAAAGATGCTAAAACCAATGGCATGGCAATCAATTTGAGCAGATTCACAAAAATGGTCCCAATGGGTTTGATCCAGTCGATTATAAATTCATTCTGACCTGTGCCGCTCGCTATCAATCCCACAATTACGCCGAGGGTCATACCAATGATTATTTTCCAGTGTAAGGCGAGTTTTTTCTGTTTCATGCTTAGAGAATTGCACTCCGCTGACGAAGTAAATGATCGGCGAGCACCAAGGCAGCCATGGCTTCAACAATAGGAACAGCGCGTGGCACCACACAAGGGTCGTGTCGACCTTTAGCTTCGAGCGTGATACTTTTGCCTGCTTTATCGATACTGTTTTGTTTTTGTTGGATAGTAGCTACTGGCTTAAAAGCAATGCGACAACTAATGGTTTCGCCATTACTAATACCACCCTGAATACCACCAGAATGATTGGTACGGGTACGCACCCTACCCGAATCGGTGTAAAAACTATCGTTCATCTCCGAGCCCTTGGCCATTGCAGCGGCAAAACCCGCCCCTACTTCAAACCCTTTGACCGCATTGATGCTGAGCATAGCTTTGGCCAGATCGGCTTCGAGTTTATCAAATACCGGTTCACCCAAACCCGCTGGCACCCCTGTAATAAGTACCCTGATCATACCACCCAATGAATCACCATGAGCTTTAGCTTCGGCTATAGCCGCTTCCATACGCGCAGCTGTTGTCGTATCCGGACACCGAACAGCATTATTTTCAATCGACAAAAGCGCTTTTTGCGTAGGTTCGTCTATATAAGTGACACTCCCTACGCCGCACACATAAGCCACCACACGTATGCCAGAAGCATGCAATAAGAGTTGCGCCAGTCCACCGGCAGCCACACGTGCAGCGGTTTCTCGCGCAGATGACCGTCCGCCACCCCGGTGATCCCGAATACCATACTTGGCTTCGTAGGTATAATCGGCATGCGAAGGCCTGTATACATCTTTCAAGGCATCATAATCACCTGATTGTGCATCTTTGTTGCGAATAAGCAAGGTAATTGGCGTGCCCGTGGTACGGCCTTCAAATACACCCGACAAAAGTTCGAGTTGATCGCTTTCATCGCGCTGCGTAGTCAACGCTGATTGCCCTGGACGGCGTCGACTAAGCTGCAGCTGGATAAATGCCTGATCGAAGACCAGTCCGGCCGGACAACCATCTATCACCACACCAATGGCAGGACCGTGTGATTCGCCAAAAGTGGTGATGCGGAAAAGTTGACCAAAGCTGTTACCTGCCATCCTACTTTTTGAGTTGAAAGCCGAATTTCGCTAAATCTTCCCAAAAAGAAGGATAGGATTTTGAAACAACCTGTGGCTGATCAAAATAAAGACGATAACCCACCGCCGAAAGTAAGCTCAGCGACATGGCCAGGCGGTGGTCCTGCCAGCTATCAACGGCTACAACAGCCTCCTTTGACGCATCACAACCACTTACCAATACGGCCGAATCCTGCGAAATATGCAGTTGAGCACCAAATTTCAAAAGTTCGGTTTGAAGTGCTAATAGCCGATCACTTTCTTTGATGCGCAAACTTTTAAGTCCGGTAAACACCTTTTTTTGCCCCAGTGCAGCACACAATACAATTAAAGTAGGTGCCAAATCGGGGCAATCACTAAAATCCCAGGGCTGTACTGTTTGTGTTACCTCCACCGCTTGCCGTGAAATTTGCAGTCCATTTATATCAAATAGGTGATTTAAACCCAGTTCAGCTAAATAAGTCAAGGCTATTTTATCTGCCTGATGCGTATCCGATTTTAAGGCAGTTAAGTGAAGCTTGGTAGGCAAAAGACAAGCAAAAGCCAGCCAGTAGCCTGCCGAGGACCAATCGGGTTCAACAACCACTGAAACAGCATTTATTTCCCCCGCATAAACCTTTATTTGCTGCTCATTTCGTTCTGTTCGGATGCCGGCTTGCTTCAATACAGCCAGCGTTTGTACTACATAAGGTGCTGAACTAAGTTCACCCTCCCATTGCAACGTTAAACCTTCCTTCAACCGGCAGCCAATTAACAAAAGTGCCGTGAGGTATTGGCTACTCACGCTTGCATCGATTTTTAGCGTTCCGCCAAGCAATGTTTTACCCGTGATTTGAAGTGGTGGGTAACCTTCCTTTTCAATATATTGTATATCTGCTCCCAAAGCACGCAGGGCATTTACTAAAATAGCGATAGGTCGTTCATGCGCCCGGTCTCGACCAAATAGCTCATATTTTCCAGTTTTTTGCGCTAGGTAAGCGGTCATAAAACGCATAGCAGTACCGGCAGCACCTACTTGGAGCCTCGTTTGTTTTGACTGTAATTCCGCTTGTAGGCGCTGCGTATCCTCTGCCGAAGATAGTCCGTGCAGCTGAAAACTTTGACCGGCCAATGCTTCGAGTATCAACCAGCGGTTGCTGCTACTTTTAGAGCCAGGAAGACGTAAATTGCCTTCCAGTCTTACTGGGGCAGCCTGCAGTGTTAGGCCCATTCCTGTTGTAGTTTACGCCAGGCTTCTTGCATTTGATACGTCTCTACAGCTTTATTATAACTCGCTGCGCCTACCTCATGCAAAAGCGTAAACAGCACACGATTACCCTGGTTTTTTTTATCGTTTAAAACGAATGGCAACCAGTTTTCGAACTGAAATTCAGCTTTCAAATGCGGAAAGAGCCGTTTTAAGTCTAATTGAATAGCTAAAGCTGTTTCGGCAGCGAGCACACCCAATTGCACTGAAACTTCAATTTCGGCGAGCATACCTAATACAATCGCTTCCCCGTGTAAAAGTGGGGTTGTCGACTCCATGGCTAAACTTTCAAGCGCATGTC
>Ga0105055_10004300_pt1 | contig 20953 bp, 16 predicted proteins | sample BON03_FD_78090 | JGI IMG/M metagenome (GOLD analysis project Ga0105055, IMG submission 78090) | Freshwater microbial communities from Lake Bonney liftoff mats and glacier meltwater in Antarctica - BON-03 | ecosystem: Environmental > Aquatic > Freshwater > Ice > Glacier meltwater | place: Lake...
CCATAAAGAGTGGAATCTGAGCTTGCGCGAGGTCAGCCGCAAGCGATTTGTGGCGAGGCTCTGCCCCGCGGATGGAGGCCGATTACATGCGTTGCAACGTGTGCAGACCCAACATGTGCAGTCCCGTTTCCAAAACCAAGAGGGTGCGAGCACAGAGTAGCAGGCGACGCGCGCGGACTGCTTCGTCGTCCACCAAGACTTTGTCTGCAGAGTAGAAACTGCTGAATGCTCCGGCAAGATCGTAGAGATAAGTGCAGAGGAAATGCGGACGTAGTTGCTCAGTCGTCATGTTGAGCACTGCGGCCAGACCGACTAATCTTCGCGCGAGAGCCTGCTCAGTAGGAGTTTCCGGCGCAGCAGCGGAGGCCGTGTCGATGGTCGCGGGATCGAGGTCGAGCTTGCGGAAGATCGAGTGGATACGCGTCACAGCGTAGAGTAAATAGGGAGCCGTATTGCCCTCGAATGAGAGTATTTTTTCCCAATTGAAAACGTAATCACTGCTGCGGTTTTGGGAAAGATCAGCATAACGCACGGCACCGATGCCGACGTTGCGACCGATTTCACGACGTTCTTCTTCCGGAATGTCGGGAGATTTCTTCGAGACTAAAGTGTAGGCGCGCTGGCAGGCTTCTTCTAAAAGCGCGTGTAAGCGGATCGGATCACCTGAACGGGTTTTGATCGCCTTACCATCTTCGCCAAGAATGGAGCCAAAGGAAACATGCTCAAAACGGGGCAGGGGATAATTTTTGGCGGCATACCATTTCTCGGTCGTGAGCCAAAGTTGCTGAAAGTGATCGGATTGCCGCATATCGGTGAGAACGATGATCGCGTCGGCTTTGAAGTGCTCGGTGCGGTAGAGCATCGTAGCCAGATCAGTGGTGGCATAGTTGGACGCACCATCGGATTTACGGACGATAAAAGGTTGGGTCTTAAAGCGCGGATGCTCCGGATGGAAGACGACCACAGCCCCTTGCGATTCGCTGGAGAGACCGGTTTCTTCAAGTTCTTGGTAAACGCGCTCCAGTTGGTCGCGGTAGAAACTCTCGCCGTGCTCGTGGTCGAATTTGATATCGAGGCGGTCATAAACCGCCTGGAAGGCGCTTGAGCTGATCGCGATGATCTTCTTCCACAGATCGAGGTTCTCAACGTCGCCTTGTTGGAGTTTTACGAGTTCGGCTCGCGCGGCTTCGAGCGTAGCGGGTTCTGCCTTGGTCGCGGCGTCGGCAGCTTTGTAGAGCCGCTCAAGTTCTTCAAGCGGATCGCTGTTCAGAGCGGTTTCGTCGCGGAGATTTTTATAACCCCAAATGAGCTTTCCGAATTGGGTGCCCCAATCGCCAATATGGTTGTCACGAGTGACCTCGGCTCCGCAGAAAGAGAGCATGCGGCAAATCGCCTCGCCGATGACCATGCTTCTAATGTGGCCGACGTGGAGTTGCTTGGCCGTATTTGGCGAGCTGTAATCGACTACGAAACGTTGACCTTGATAAAATGTCGAGGCGCCCGATTTCAGATGATCGGCGGTATCATGCTTTTGGAGCCAATCGAGCAGGGTGCCGGGTTTGAGGGTGAAATTGATGAAACCGGGGCCTGCGATCGAGGCATCGCACTTTGCGAGCAGATCGTCGGGGAGGGCTCCTACGAGTTGCTCGGCAGTGGCTCGGGGGTTGAGTTTACGGGCTTTGGCATAGCCTAACACGCCGTTGGCCTGGAAATCACCGTGACGTGGATCCGAAGTGCGAACCTCGGTATTCAACGCATCTGATTCCAAACCAGCGGTTTGAGCAGCGGCTTGGAGGGCGGTTTCCAGCTCGGAGGCGAGGTTAAACGTCACGTTCATCGCATCACTCAAGAAAGGCGATCGCCTGACGCGCAAGCGTGGATTTTATCGGGGGGGGGAGGTGTCACAATTGTTGCAAATCGTAAATCGCTGTTCACTAGTAGTTAATGGCGATAATACCCAGTGCTGGCGGACGTTTTGTCTCGACATTTTTGTTTCTATATGCTGCGATCGAGGACTTTTCCGCCTGCGGGCACTCGCAGTTTACATCCCTAAGCACCACATGAGCAGCAAACGCACCATTCCTTCACGTCGATTCGTTAAGCCTACGTTTACCCAACTGATCGAGAAGAAACGAGACGGCCAAGAATTTAGCCAAGAAGAAATCCGCTATATCGTTGATAGCACCCTAGATGGCGATATGCCTAAGCATCAACTTTCGGCGCTATTGATGGCGATTTATTTCGCCAACATGTCCGCGCAAGAGACAACGATTCTCACGGAGGAGATGATGCTCTCCGGTGAGGTGATTGATCTCTCCCGGATCGCCAAACCGAAGATCGATAAGTATTCGACCGGTGGAGTAGGAGACAAGACGTCTCTCGTGCTCACCCCTCTCGCGATGGCCGCGGGTGTAGTCGTGCCGAGTATGTGCGGTGTGGAGCACGATTATATCATCAGCCCGTTGCACAAACTTAGAAGTTTCCCCGGCTTTAACGACGAACTTTCCATCGAAGACTTCGTCAAGCAGCTCGCCAAAATTGGCGGCGCGATTGTGAAACAGGACGAAAAGCTCGCGCCTGCTGATGCCATTTTCTACGCCCTCCGCAAAGAAACCGGCACGATTCCAAGTCTTCCATTGATTACTGGCAGCGTGCTTTCCCGAAAACTCGCCGAAGGTTCTGAAGGACTGGTGATCGATGTGAAATGGGGTAACGGCTCGTTCATCAAGGATCTTGAGCAAGCCAAGCAACTCGCTCGCTCAATGACCCGGGTCGGACGTTCGATGAAACGTCGCTGCGTCGCATTGGTGACCGATATGAATCAACCTCTCGGTGATACGGTCGGCACCTCGCTGGAAGTTAAGGAAGCCATTCAACTACTTAAAGGCGAAGGCCCTGATGATTTGAAGGAACTCGTGCTGAAGCTGGGCATGGAGATCGTGCGTCTCGCTGGTGTGGCTGGTTCAACTCTTTCCGCGAAGCAAACCGTGCAACGTCATTTGACCGACGGTTCCGCTCTCCAGAAGTTTAAGGACATCATTAAATCACAGGGCGGCGACACGTCCTATGTCGATGATCCGGATAAATTCCCCGTGGCCAAGCACGTGCGTAAATTGCCTGCTCCTAAGCGTGGCTATGTGCACACGATCAACGCCGCGTTCATCGCGCAGGGTGTTTCCATCCTCGGTGCAGGCCCTGATAAGAAGGGCAAGATCGATCACGCGGTTGGAGTTTCCGAGATCAGGAAAGTGGGCACCCAAGTCAAGCAGGGTGAGCCTCTCATGATGATCCATTACAACGATGAGGCGAAACTTGAGCAGGCTCTTGAATGCTTCAAGACGGCTTACCGTCTCGCCCCGAAGCGTCCGACTCCTCCTCCTTTGGTGGTCGAGCGCGTCGCCTAAAGCGATCCGAGTTTTCCAATACTCTTAATCAAACCCCGGTATTCTTACCGGGGTTTTTTGTTGATTGAAATAAGCCTGTGCCCTGCCGGTATCAGGATCAGCCTAACTTTGATTTGGAGAATCCCCTTGCGACCGCGCTGCCGGATGGTGAGTCGGGGCTGGGTCTCTGCGTAATCGTAGCCGAACCGTGCGTGCTCAGTTCGTTGATCATCGATGGCCCGACGAGCAGGATTGAGCAGCGGCAGTTCCTCTAGGATCGCTTCGGTATTCTCAGGTATCGTGATTTCCATTCGACCGCGTTTTCCGGTGATGACGACCCGGTCGTCTTCGCGATGCATCGGCAGCGGAGTGGTCCAATGGAACAGCACGCCTTCACCTTGTTCGGCCTCCCAATCGTCGGTGATCGTAAGCACGTCCGGGGTGGGAGAGTCCCAAGTGCGCTGCCATTTACTGAACCATTTTTCCCAGCCGGGGGCAGCATCCATGGTGGCGTGAAACGACGTGGCGTCGCCAGAGCCGTGCGCGCGGATGTCTGCGAGCACCGGTCGCGCGGGGGCAGGGCGCTCGGCCTCAGTCCAAGGCGTGAGCGTATTGTGGCGTTGAGCGTGTTTCATTTCCTCGGCCAGAGGATTGCCGTAGTCAACTATGCCGAAATCCATCGCGAAACTGTCGCCCGCGAATTCCAAAATGAAGCCGCCCTTATCCTCATGCGTGTGGCTGGCACCGGCCTGATTACCCATGAGGAAGAGTTTTACGAATTCGCCTTCCATCTGGCGCACAGAACACATCATTCCGGTTTCGGGCATGTTGACGAATGGGCGCAACGCTGGGCCTTCCTGCGGAATTTTGGTGTGATGCGCCATTGCCAGTAAAGAGGTGGCGGCGCCAACGCGTTTCACCTGCTTGTGGTAGATATTGACCCAATGACTGTCGGGCATATAGGCCGCGAGATAGGCGAGCGGCTCAGGAAAGACGAGCATCGTGTCGCAGATTGGGAGCATGTCGAGATCGTCGGCGGTGGAGTAAAGCATCTCGGCCATCAGGGCCGTTCGTTTCATGGTCTCGGGCATGAATTCGGTGATTTCACGTCCGCGGGCGCGAGCATAGAGGTGCAGTGAAATGAAGGCCTGTCGCGCGACCCATGTGAAATAGGACGGCCCTTCGACATAACCACCGTCGGGTTGCAGACAATGATCGAGATTTTCGAGAAGATCCTTGATCGCGAGATCGGTGTAGGGAACCACGCGGGAAGCCGTCGGCCGCGGAAAGCCATCATGGCGGGCGGGCATCGTGTGCTCTAGCAGCAGGTAGCCGAGGATGCGGCCCGGGGCGAACCAGGCGAGCTGGTTGTTATGGTAAATGTATTCCCACCACCAACCGCAGTAATTCATCTCACCGAGACCATCCTCGGCGATGCGGCGCAAGACCAATTCGCGCCCTAAGGGCGTGAACCATTCGCCGCAAAGATCGAGAATCAAGGAACACTCGAATACACAGATGGACGGCACGAAACTGCGTTGCTCCCAAGTGCTGCCGGGCATGAAACAGACGAAGGAATCGTCCCAGCGTTCGCAGCACGCGATGCTGAGTGCGTAACGAGCGGCCAGTCGGCAGAGATCCTTGTCTTTAAATAACAAGCCGGCCTGGGCGGCGTGCGGCCCGTGGATGGTGATAACTTTCCCATGGTCGCGTTCGCGTCGCAGCGTGTTGGCGGTCCAGAAATTGACGTATTGGCCGATGAGTGTCTCTGGAGTGATGCGCTGGGCATCCTTTGCGGCTTCACGCAACGAGTCGGCTAGCGTTGAATCGGCGAACTTTGTGCGCACGGTGGCGAGTTCCTCCTTGTCGATGAGCAGTCCGTAGGTGGGTTCAAAGGTGGGTTCGAACTCTGGTGGTTGCAGATATCCCCCCCATTTATCATCGAAGCCGTCCCACTGCGCGAGGTGCCCGGGCAGGCGATCGGTGCTTTGAAGGGCCATCCAATAGATCCAAGAATTGCCGGAATTACCGGGTGGAAAATACGCCTCGATAGTGAGCGCGGTGATCTGCTTGGCTCCCTCGAGCGGCAGCCATTCTTCACGTTTGATCGCGCCATACGATTCGCCGCGCCGAAAGCGTTCCCCTATGTCAGTTTCCGCACGGAGGGTGTAATAGCCCCCTTCGGGAATCGCGGCATTGATGATCAGTCGATCGTAGTCGCCGCAGGCCAGGTCGAGCTGCCGATGAAACCGCACGACGCGTCCGTCCTGAGCGGGCTTTTGCCAGGAGCACTGCACCCAGAGCCAATTTTGCCAGACTTTGAATCCGGTGACCCCATCGCTGGTGACGGTCCAGTGTTTGAGTTCGCTGAGCTGTTCATCGTGAAAAGCTTCGAAGACGGCTTCTGCACTGTTGATTGGGGTAAGGCGCATGGGAAAACGAAATTAAAGTAGAATCAGACGAACCGTGATTTGCATGGTTCCAGAAGTGCCGCGTTGACGGAGTGTGAGGCGCGGTTGGGTCTCGGCGTGGGCCCAGCCGAATTGGATGAGCTCGCTTCGCTGGTCGTCGGTGGCTTGGCGTCTGGGATCCATGAGAGGGAGTTGCTCGACCAGTGCTTCGACTCCTGCGGGCACTTCAAATTCAGCACGAGCCCGACGGCCTTGGATGATCACTCGATTGCCTTTGAGTTCAATCGGCAGTCGCGTGGTCCAATGGAAGATGGCGCCTTCTCCTTTCTCTACCGCCCATTCGTCCGTGATGGTGAGGGTGTCGGGGGTGGGTGAATCCCAGGTGCGCTGCCATTTGGTGAACCAACCTTCCCAACCAGCTGTGGCGTCAATGGTGGCGTGGAAACTCGTTTCATCGCCGGAACCTTTTGGCTTCACATCAGTGCGGATGGGGTTGGCGGGACAAGGGCGTTCCGTTTCGCTCCAAGGGGTGAGCATGTTATGCCGCTGGCATTGTTTGAGTAACAGGCTGACGGGGTTGGCGTAATCCAAAGAGCCAAAATCGAACGCAAAACTGTCCCCAGCGTATTCCAGAATGAAGCTGCCTTTGTCTTCGTGTTGGTGATCGCCACCGGCCTTGTTGCCCATGACAAAAAGCTTCACGAGCTCGTCGCCCAGCTTGCGGACCGATACCATGTATCCGAGATCTGGCATCTCGATAAAGGGTGTGAGCTCTGGCCCAAACTGCGGAATTTCTGGTTCAAGCCTCATGGGGAGAATCATCGAGGCAGCTCCGGCGCGCTTGAGACACTTTCGATAAATAGTGACCCAATGAGATTTAGGCATGAGCCACGCGAGGAAAGCCAGTCCTTCACCGACCGCATAAGCAGCATCACCCGTGAGAAGCATATCCTGACCCTCGTCTGTTGAGTAAAGCATCTCAGCGAGCGTGTCGGTCTTTAGAATCGAAGGTGGAACGAGCTTTCGGGCGTCCGCATTGCGTGCACGAGCATAAAGCAGAGTTGCGAATCCTACCTGCCTGGCGACCCAAGTGAAGTAGGCGGCTCCTTCGACATAACCGCCATCTGGGAGGAGGGCTAACCGTAGATTGTCCTGCACGTCGGCCCAAATAAGATCGGTGTGTGGAGCGACTCGCGAAGACGGAGGTTGGGGGTAGTTCTCACATCTTGCCGGCATGGTTTTTTCGAGGACGAGAGAACCGTAGAGTCGTCCGGGAGAAATCCATACCATTTGGTTGGTGTGAAACATGTATTCCCACCACCAGGAAGCATGGCACATGGCGCCGTGTCCCTCGGTGGCGATGCGTCGCAAAATCAGATCGCGCCCGAGTGGGGTGAACCATTCTCCACAGAGATCGAGAATCATGGAGCATTCCAGCACACTCATGGATTGGACGAATCCTCGTTGATCCCAATTGCTCCCACGCATCCACGCGAAGAACGTGTCTTCCCAGTGATCGCAATGCGCGAGGCTGAGGGCGAATCGTGCCGCATGTCGGCAGAGTTCCTTGTCTTTCCAGAGCACACCAGCCTGCGCGGCGAAGGGGCCTTGCATGGTGATCATTTTCCCCATGTCGCGCTCTCGGCGGAATCCATTGAAATTCCAAAAATTGATATTTTCCCCAATGAGACTTTCAGGACGAGTGCTCCGAGCCGTCTCACTTACTTTGCGCAGTTCGCGGGTGAGGTCGCTATTGGCGAAATCCTTGCGCGCTGCGTCGAGCTCTTCGGCATCGAGCATTAAGCCGTAGGTGGGTTTGAAGGTCGGTTCGTATTCTGGGGGCTGCAGATACTTCTCCCACTTCTCATCATAGCCTTCCCATTGCGCGAGGTGATGGGGCAAGCGCTCCGTGCTTTGGAAACCAAACCAGAGCAGCCAAGCTGAACCTACGACAGAGTTGGGGGTGTGCACTTCGACGGTCAAAGAGTGAATACGTTTTGCACCGTCGAGAGGGAGCCACTCTTCATGACGTGTCGCGCCGCACGCGGTTCCTTGGCGGAGACGCGGCCCCGCATCAGTTTCGGCGGACAGGGTGATCGTGCTGTCTTCCGGCAAGTTGATCGCGACGATCAGGCGATCATAGTTGGAGCAGTCGAGCGATTCGTAGCTGCGCCGCATCCGCAGAACGAGACCGTCGGCTGCCGGCTTCTCCCAATCAACGATGACAAATGCCCAGCTCGGAGTGAGCTTCAGGCCAACTGCGCCGGGAGCATCACTCGTCCATTGATCCAGTTCACTAAGACGCTCATCGAAGAACGATTCGAAAACCGCCTCCGCACTATTGATCGGGGTAACGCGCATAGTGTGCTAGACCAAAGATCTGTTTTAGGGATGCAACTACGGAAAAGGCAAATATGCTTGTCTAAACTGACCATGCGACTGAACCATCGCGTCGGAGAGGGATTTTGTGTAATGGGGCATTAAGGGGGCTCAAACTGATGTCAGGCCTATCAGGGTTGAGGCTTACCCCGAGACCTGGAGTGTCCGGGATCAGAAGGTCACCACCGTCACGTTTGAGATGGCTGATGTAGCATTGGGCAGCAGGTCCTTCATCGATGTCTGAATATTCCTGCACAACGAAATTAGGAATCGACGTCACCAGGTGAGCGGACGCCGCGGTCAACACGGGGCCGAGGAAATTATGGGTGACTACTGCTGAGTGATAACTCTCCCCAAGGGCCGCGATCTTTTTGCAATGGGTGATGCCACCGGCCAATCCCGGATCGGGACGAAGGTATTGCGAGCCGCCTTGCGCGAGGAGCTCTCGGAATTCCCAGATGGTGTTCAATCGCTCGCCATTGCCGATTGGGCCGCTGCTTCTGGCGGCCATATCTGCCTGTGAGCTGATGCTATCAATCTGAATGGGATCTTCAATGAAGAGGCAGTTAAACTTCTGTAGTTGCTCAATCAGAGGCAGAGCCATGAGTGGCGTGAGCCGACGATGGAACTCCAGCACGATATCGACATCTTTGCCGGCGGCGTCGCGAGCGGACTCAACTCTGCTGGTCACATCAGATACGAGACGATCAAATGACATGTCGCCGGAGTTGGTGGGGATAGGATCAAACTTAACCGCAGTGTATCCTTGGCTCATGCCGTCGCGCACTTTGATGGCGATTTCTTCGGGATTAAAATCGCCGAGCATCAACAAAAGTAGACGAAGCCGATCGCGACATTTCCCCCCGAGCAATTCCCAGATAGGCACCTCGAAACGTTGCCCCTTTATATCCCAGAGCGCGATATCGACTGCGCTCAGCGCGCCGCCAACCACCGAACCGCGGAATGGTCCCATGCGATAGAGATGTTGCCAATGGCGTTCGATGTCTCCGGCATCCTGGCCGATCAGGTATTCGGCGAAAACTTGGATCACTTCACTGACCGCAGCCGGGTAGCCCCAACATGCGGATTGGCCCAAACCTTTCAGACCACATTCAGTCGTGATTTCGACAAAGTGGGCGCCTCCTATTAAATGGGATTCAACGTGTTCGATGCGCATAACTGGAATTCCTTTAGGTTGAGCGGATCAGTATTTAGGAAACGTTTCCGTGACTAGCTGACGACGTGTAAGCCCCCATTAATATGAATGGTTTCGGCCGTGATAAAACTGGACAAATCTGAGCAGAGGTAAGCCACTGCTCCCGCTACTTCATCGGGACGTCCCAGTCTCTTCATGGGGGTGGCTTCCATTAGTTTGGGCCCATGTTTTTCCATCAACGGGACCACCATCGGGGTGTCTATCAGACCGGGGGAAACCGCATTTACCCGGACCCGTGGTGCCAGCTCCAAGGCGAGCGTTCGGGTGAAGGCGAGCACGCCGCCTTTACCCGCCGCATAATCTGAATGCATGAAGGATCCACGGTGTCCCGACATGGAGGCGATGTTTACGATCGCACCTCCATCTGCCAACAAAGGGATAGCGGCTCGGCAGGTGTAAAATACGCTATCCAAATTGATTCCCAGTGAATTATTCCACTGTTCGTCAGTCATATTGTGGATCATCTGATCACGGTAAAATCCCACAGCGGTGACGAGAAAGTCCACTTTGCCAAATTTCTCCTTCACGGCTTGCATGACCGCTTCGGCATCTTGCGACTGGGCTGCATCCTGCTTCATTCCCACGCAACGTTCGCCACTTGGATCGAGTGACTTGGCGAGATCAATGACTCCCTCCTCATTAATATCCGTGAGAAAACAATTAGCGCCCATGTCGAAAAACATCTTGGCAATTGTTCGGGCTATGCCGCCATTAGCGCCGGTGAGAACAAGAACTCGTCCGCTGAAATCAAACATGCGACTCACCAAAACCCGCACCGCTTCAAGAGCAAGTGCATTTAAAATGGGCCTCTGGTTATGAGCCGTGAACGCATGCGTAACCTCCCCGTCTTGAGGACTATTTCAATTGACGCTTTGAAGGGGAGGGTCACTGCTCGCAAGGAGTTACCCCATGCAACAAACAGCAGTTATTACAGGAGCGGCCTCGGGCATTGGAGCGGCGACCGTCGAACGATTTTTAGAAAAAGGTATCAACGTCATTGGCGTCGATTTGACTCCGGCCTTTCGTGAATCCGAGAAGCTGGATTGGGTGCAGGGAGATGTCTCCAAAACCGAGACTTGGACTCAAGTGAGTGACGTGCTCTCCACTCGTCAGTGGGATGCTGATATTTTGGTCACCTCCGCAGCCTTTCTTGCCGTGGGCAAGATGCTCGATCTTACCGACGAGCAGTGGATTAACACCTTCAACGTAAATCAACTGGGATTGGTCAAAGCGGTGCGCTGCGTATTGCCGCAAATGATTAAGCGTGGGCACGGTGCCATCGTGACGGTGGGGAGCATTGATTCGTATATGGCGGAGCAGGGGCTGATTGCGTATTGCACTTCCAAGGGCGGGATATTGCAGTTTACCAAAGCACTCGCACTAGATCATGCCCGTGATGGTATTCGCGTTAATTGCGTGTGCCCCGGGGTGACTGATACTCCGCTTTTCCGACACCATTTGAGCACCGCTTCCGATCCCGAATCATTTCTGCGGACTCGCGAGCAGCGTAACCCAATTGGTCGACTGCTTAAGCCGGAGGAAATCGCCAACACGATAGCATTTTTAGCCAGTGATGAGGCTTCGGGGATTACGGGAGCACAGATCGTTGCCGATGGCGGCCTGACGACAGGCTTTGATTTCCGAACGGGCGAAGAGGGCGCTTGAGGAATCGAAATTCCCTGAGTTCTTAACCCGCAAATATCGGTCTCGGTAGACCACTCACTCCCGGTGAGAGCGCAAAGAGTCCGCCGGCTTGGGGATGCTTCTCGATTTCGCTCGGATCTACATTCATGCGCGAGGTAGTGACGTAAAGTTCATCCAAATTCGCTCCACCAAAAGCGCAGCAAGTGACGCGACTTGCGGGGATATCCACCACGCGATCTATTTCTCCGTCGGGCGAAAAACGAATCACGCAGGCGGCTTCCCATCGAGCATTCCAAACGTAGCCTTCGGCGTCTACTGTGGAGCCGTCCGGATAACCATATCCCTTGAGAGTAGAGAAAATTCGTTTGTTGCTGATGTCTCCTGAATCGAGATCGAGATCATACGCGAAGATCGTCTCGGCCATCGTATCAGCAAAGTAGAGAATGCTGCCGTCAGGGCTGAAGCAGGTGCCGTTGGAAATGCCGATCGGTCCATCTATCGGGACGACTTTCAAATCAGGTTCCACCCGGTAGAGCGTGCCGGTGGGCGAGGAGATCGGGAGGTCACTGCCATCAGCAGCGATATTGTTGGTCATCGATCCATACCAAAATCGACCTCGCGGATCGGATGAGCCGTCGTTTGCCCGGTTGAGAGGGAGGTGAGCTTCAGGAGTAGCGACTTGGGTCAGGGCTCCAGTCTGGGGATCAAAGAAGTTCAGACCATGATGAGAGGTTACGAAGAGTGTGCCATCTTTGCGCTTGGCCAATGCGGTAATCATCTCCGGCATCGCCCAGGTTTTGTGTTCTGCGGTTATCGGATCAAATCGCTGCAAAAACGAGGGCATCGCGATATCGACCCAATAGATGACTTGCTCGTCAGGGCACCAGAAGATCCCTTCGCCGAGCTTGTCCTGACAATCCAGAACGCAGGTGGCTTTGTCTGAGAGTTTAGTCATGATAAACGATTGATCTGCAGTCCCGGGCCAAAACGTCGGGCAATGGCTTCACTAATAAATGAAGAGGCCGAGTTTTTATCTGCAAGCAGCAATCTTGTTTCACTGAGACTGAGGTTAGAGAGAGAGAATCTGGTTGGCGCGCATCCTGAAAATCTATGACAACTTATGCGGTGGGAGGAACGTCTGAGCGCTTGCGTTTAACTTTTCGGGGACATTGAGTTTCCTCACATGAGCGACGAAAATACCCCTATCGCCAGCGCGATTTCTGACTTGGCTGAAACCCATCCAGCAAGGCTTGCCCTCGCCAAAGATTGGACCGAAGCGCACCAAGGAGATCGTGCTGATCTGCTGCTGCGCTATTATAAAAGAATCCAGTCCATCCGTAGATTCGAAATACGCTGTTCTGAATTGAGTGGCGGCGCCGACGCTATCGTGGCGGGATCCGTGCACACTTGTTTGGGGCAGGAAGCCATCCCCGTGGGGACGTTGTCTGCTTTGCGAGCTGATGACTATGTGGTCAGCACTTACCGTGGTCATGGCTGGGTTCTTGAATCTGGTGTTCCCATGGAGTCGGCCATGGCGGAGGTGGCTCATCACGCCACGGGGATTAATGGTGGTCGTGCAGGATCGGCCATGATGATGGCCCCTGAGTATGGATTCATTGGAGAAAACTCGATCGTTGGCGCGGGTGTCCCCATTGCGGGAGGCGTGGCGATGGCTCTCAAAAAACAAGGGAAAGACAGCGTGGTGGTGGTATCCATCGGCGACGGGGCGATGAGCCAAGGTGGGTTACATGAAGGCATGGTCTTCGCGGCCGCGGAGCAATTGCCGTTGATCATCATTTGCGAAAATAACGAATGGTCGGAGTTAACCCGCACCTCAAAATTATTGCAGATCAAGAGCATGACCGAACGGGCCATGGGTTGCGGGATCACCAATGTGATCGTTGATGGTTGCGACCCGATTGCCGTAGCCAAAGCAGTGGCCGATGCCGCCAAGTCCGCGCGCGCAGGCGGCGGTCCTACCTTTATTGAATGTGAAGTCGCCCGCCTGGGTGGACACTACAATGGTGACATCCAACACTACCGTTCGAAAGACGATATGCGTGCCGCAGCCGCGCGCGATCCACTCGTCTTATTACAAGACGTGCTGACGAAAGAAGGACATGCCACCGCTGAACAATTGGCCGCGATTGACGACGAGATATCTGCCGAGATCGAGGAAATGATCGAACGTGTTCGTCAGGCCCCTTTGCCAGATCCTGAGACAGCGCGTGATCACATCGTCGCGCCTGTAGTTGAGTTTGTAACGAATCCTGTTGATGCCGATGGCGAGCAAATGATGTATGGCAAGGCGGTCAACGAAGCGTTGCGAATCGAGCTAGGCGCCAGGCCTGAACTCCTCGCTTATGGCGAAGACGTGGGGCACAGCGGAGGCATCTTTGGTATTCATCGGAAACTGCAGGAGGATTTTGGTGCGGAGCGGGTGTTTGATACTCCCATCGCAGAAGCCGCGATTCTCGGATCTGCTCTGGGATCGTCGCTGATGGGAATGAAGCCCGTTGTCGAAATTATGTGGGCCGATTTCATGTTGGTTGCTCTGGATCAATTGGTGAATCAAATGGCGAACATCCGCTACGTCTCTCAAGGGAAAAGCACGGCTTCAGTTGTCGTGCGGACTCAGCAGGGCGCGACTCCTGGATCGTGTCCTCAACATTCGCAAAGTCTCGAGGCTCTCTTGACGCATATTCCGGGACTCAAGGTAGGTATGCCAGCCACTCCCGCCGATGCTTATTCAATGCTCCGCGCTGCAGTAGCGGATCCCGACCCCGTTATCATTTTTGAATGCCGTGGCCTTTACCGACAGGAAGGTCCGGTCTCAACCGACCAACCGGTTGAATCCGTCGGTGGGTCCCGATTGACCAAGAAGGGCAGTGACCTCGCGATCATTTCCTGGGGCCGCATGTCACTCCTCGCCAAGGAAGCCGCCGAGCAACTTGTGGCGGAAGGAATCTCAGCAGCAGTGCTGGATCTGCGTTGGTTGTCGCCCCTGGATACTTCCGCGATTGATGCGTTGGTCAGCAGTTGTGGCGGTCGCGTCATGATCGTGCACGAAGCCAACGTAACCGGTGGTTTCGGAGCGGAGGTTGCGGCTGGCATCTGTGAACGTCTGCCGGGAACTAGGGTGCGTCGGGTCGGTGCTCGTGATTCCCGGATCCCTGCATCACCTATTTTGCAAACGGGAGTGATTCCGGATGCGAAGGCCATTGCCGATCAGGCGCGTGCCTTTGTGGCCTAGTGAAAATCACCGGCCTAGATATTCTCGATTGCCCGATCGAATTGCCTCAGGCGATTCGCTTCGGGGAACTCGAAATGCGTGCCCGGGATTATGTCGTTCTTCGCATTAGAACTGATGCAGGAGTCGAGGGCTTCAGCGTCAGCTACGCCCGAGGTAGTCCACTGCGCGAGGCCATCGCAATCTTAGCCCCCAAGGTTTTGAATCAGGATACTCTGCTGCACCGCAAGATTGTGCAGTCCTTGCAGCAGAACTACATTCCCGCTCAGGCTGCATTTATCCGGGCCATCAGTGCCATCGATATCGCGTTGTGGGATATTGCGGCGAAGACAGCTGAGCTTCCGCTGTATCGTCACTTGGGCGGCTCAACGAAAGAAATCCCTCTCGCAGCTGTGGCCGGATATTTTCCCGAAACGAGAAGTGAGAAAGATCTCGAAGCTGAGATCAAAGGATTGGTCGATCAAGGTTATGGCCTGATCAAGATGTGTTTGCCGGGTTACGAACCGGTGGATGATGCGCGGCTATTGAAGCGATTGGTCAAAGCGGCGAGTGGTTCACGCTTGGCCGTGGATGCGCACTGGATGTGGAGCGATTTTAATTCCGCGCAATATGCCTGTAGTTTGCTCGATGATTTGGGATTGGATTTTATCGAAGATCCGTTTCCGCCAAACCGGTGGAGACAAACGAAGGAGCTTCGCAGCGCTCTGCGCACCCCGTTGGCCGCGGGTGAAGACGTGACCAGCTTAGCCGGATTTCAGGATGTGCTGGAGGGTGTCGATATCTTACGAATCGACGCAACCGCGAGTGGTGGAGTGACCGGAGCGCTCGCGGCTATTGATCTTGCTGAGGAGAGTGGTCGCAAGGTTCTACCGCATGTTTTCCTTCCGCTTCACAGCCATTTAGTCGCCGCCAGTTCCGTGGCCACGATGGCGGAATATACGACCGATCCGCTAGTCGATCCTTATGCTCGTCTGCTCAGAACCCCGTTGAATATCGCCGATGGAAGGATGGTGATGAGCGAGGAGCCGGGCAACGGATGGCAAGTTGACTGGGATGTCGCGGTGTCGTTATCGTCCAAGTCTGTCACGGTCTGAGGATCATCTTTCATCATGAAACAATCTCCCATTGATCACTCCAGTTCTCCAACGGCGACTTACCCTGATCTGGCCGGACAAGTTGCCATCGTGACCGGAGCCGCCGCGGGTATCGGATTGGCGATTACTTCAGCGCTCTTGGCTCAAGGATGTCGCGTCGCGATGATTGATCTCGATGCGGATACGTTGAACCAATCGCATGCGAAAATTGGTCAATCAGACGCGACCTGCATAATCACAGGATCAGTCGTAGACCCGAGTGTTATCCAAGCAGCTTGTAACGCTGCGATCGCGAAGTGGGGACGGTTAGACATCCTCGTGAACAATGCGGGGATCTTTGCGAATTTTGATTCGTTGGAGCTCACGTTGAAAGATTGGCAACGCACCTTGGATGTGAATCTCACGGGAACGTTTGTCTGCACACAGGCGGCGGCCAAGCACATGGTGTCGGTCGGCAAAGGGGTGATCATCAATCTGTCGTCCATCTATGGAACGGTGGCCGCGCCCAAGCGCGCGGCCTATGTCGCGACCAAAGCGGCTGTTGCTATGTTGACCAAGGTTTGGGCCATTGAGTGGGCGGAGAAGGGCATTCGAGTCAATGCGGTGGCTCCGGGTTACGTGAGCACCGAGGGAACCATTGAGCTACAGAAGCTGGGCAAAATCGATGTCGATGCTCTCGCGAAACGGACTCCTCAGGGTCGATTGGGCGAACCGCAGGAGATCGCGAATTCGGTGCTGTTTCTTGCCTCGAACGCGGCCTCACATGTTACTGGGCAAGTGCTCGGTGTCGATGGCGGCTGGACCGCTTATGGTTATCTTTAATTCGCTTACGCGTTATCATGGAATTTCTTGTCTCCATAAAAATAACCCCTCCAGAGGGAGCAGAGGGAAACACGGCCAAGCTTTATGCGGCAGAGGGACTCCGGGCCAAAGAGTTGGCTGATCAAGGAGTAATCCGCCGTCTTTGGCGGGTGCCCGGAGAGAAGGCCAATTGGGGATTGTGGGAAGCTGAGGATGCCACGGCGCTCCACCAAGCGATCAGCTCATTGCCACTGTTCCCCTACATGGAGGTCAAGGTTCACCCGTTGGCTGAACACCCCTCTGATCCACTGAAATGATTCGCCGTCATGTTTGTCATTGCGAGGAATCCGCTAAGCGGATGACGCGGCAATCCACAAACACCGGCGATTGTAAACAGCGAGTAATCGTGGATTGACGCGTCGTCCTACGGCCTTCTGCTAATGAACTCCTATGGTTTTGTTATTGCGAGAGAGCCCCGCAATGGCGGGGGGGCCGCGGCAATCCACGAGCAGGTAGACGTGGCCGACAAGTAATCGTGGATGGCCACGTCGCTCCGCTTCTCGCCATGACATAAACGGGGGGCGTTCATCGTCCTACCCACGAACACCGGCGATTGTAAACAGCGAGTAATCGTGGATTGCAGTGTCGTCCTCCGGCCTTCTGCTAATGAACTCCTATGGTTTTGTCATTGCGAGAGAGCCCCGCATTGGCGGGGGGACCGCGGCAATCCACAAGTGGGTAGACATGGCCGACAAGCAATCGTGGATGGCCACGTCGCTTCGCTTCTCGCCATGACATAAACGGGGTGGGGCGTTCATCGTCTTATCCACGAACACCGGGGATTGTAAACAGCGAGTAATCGTGGATTGCAGTGTCGACCTCCGGCCTTCTGCTAATGAACTTCTATAGTTTGTCATTGCGAGAAAGCCCCGCAATGGCGGGGGACCGCGGCAATCCACGAGCGGGTAGACGTGGCCGACAAGTAATCGTGGATGGCCGCGTCGTCCTACGGCCTTCTCGCAATGACATGGTAAACCAATGCCACAGCCGAATTATCGGTCTTCCTTACAGACCCTTGTGCGAACCGTCGCAGAATGCGCCGTTACCCGAGTGTTTGCAGCCACACCAAGCGACAGTTTGCTCTTCAGTGAGTTCAACTTTCTTGGGTGCGATACCGGTGCCCTTATGTGATCCATCGCACATGGGCTGATCTTTCGAAAGACCGCAAGCGCACCAGAAGTAGGTGCCAGCTGGCATTTTCTTAACGATGGGTGACTTTGGGGAAATATGGGGAGTAGACATGGGTGAGAGCTGGTTGGGGTGAATGGGCTGAAAGCGGGTTCAGTTTCTCAGCCGGGGATCTTTTAGCAAGCGGAACACCAAGTGTATTCTGGATGGACATTGTTCACGGGCAGCCAAGCATCTACGGTTCATGGATGAGTTGAATCATTTGTTCGCATCGAACGGAAACTGGGCGGACAGCGTGCAAAAGCGCGACCCCGGGTTTTTTCAAAAACTAGCGCTCCAACAGAACCCCGAGTATTTATGGATCGGTTGCTCTGATAGCCGAGTGCCCGCCAACGAGATTGTCGGTTTGCGGCCTGGAGAGGTCTTCGTGCATCGCAATCTTGCCAACGTGGTGGTGCATACTGATCTGAATTGCCTGTCAGTCATGCAATACGCGGTCGATATGCTGAAGGTGAAACACATCATGGTGGTGGGGCACTACGGCTGTGGCGGCGTTAAAGCCGCGATAAGCTGCCAACGGGTTGGGTTGGCCGATAACTGGCTCCGGCACGTGCAGGATGTTAAATGCAAGCACGCCAATTGCCTCGCGCAGCTTCCGGATGACATCGCGAAGAATAATCGCCTGTGCGAATTAAACGTGGTCGAGCAGGTTTCCAATGTGTGCTCGACGACTGTCGTGCAAGATGCCTGGGCGCGCGGTCAGGAGCTGACGGTCCACGGCTGGATTTACGGCTTGGAGGATGGCCGGATTCGCAACCTCAACGTGTCGGTGGACTCTTCGGGTAAAGCGGATGAATCCTATGCCGCAGCGATCCAATCGTTGACTCGATAAAAAATCCGCAGCGAACACTGCGGATTTGAAAATGGGCGGCTCTGCTCACCGCAGCTCGCGTCTACTGATTGTTAGGCGCGACCTTCGTAGCTGCCGCTCGAAGTGCTCACTTTGATCAGCTCGCCTTCCTTGATGAAAAGAGGCACCTGCACGACCATGCCCGTTTCGAGGACGGCGGGCTTTTGCACATTGCTCGCCGTATCGCCTTTGAGGCCATCAGCGCTCTCGGTGACTTTGAGCGAAACCGTGGTGGGAAGGTCGATACTGAGCGGTTGCTCGTCCACGAAGAGCATCTCCACCTTACAACCTGTCGCGAGGTAGTTCTTCAAGCCGCCGATCTTATCTTCGGCCAGTTCGATCTGTTCGAAGGTTTCCGGATCGATGAAAGCGTAGCTCCCACGATCTTCGTAGCTGAATTCAAGGTTCTTACGATCCGTCTGCAGGATATCCACGGACTCGGTGGAGGAGAACCGTTGGTCAAGTTGCTTACCGAAACGAAGGTTGCGCATCTTCACCTGCACGAAGGCACGGAGATTTCCAGGGGTCCGGTGCTGCATGTCCATCACGAGACAAGGCTCTCCGTGAAACTTAATGACCTGACCTTTGCGAATATCGTTAGCTGATGGCATGAGTGTGTGCGTGTGACGTGATTGATCTGCGAAACTGTCAGACTAGGAAGTGCGCGTGTAGGAGGTCAAGCGGTGAGGGCCGCCTTGTTTACTGAGACATGCTTGGGGTGCTCAATTTATCCGGCATCATGCAGGGTGCTGCTGGAGTGGGGGACTCGCCGGCCGATCGAGGATGATACGATCAAGCCAGTTTAACAGATCCGCACCGAGGCCACGCGTGGAAAAGGACTCTCGTTCGTTTTGTTTCACTATCAGCTTAGGATAAAGCGTTTCTGAACTCGTGGCATTGTCAGTGAAAGGAAATGCAGATCGTGCTGTTGTCCCGTCGGGGAACTTTGACTGAGGTCATTTGATTACCCAATTCAACGGTTCGGGCTACCTGATGATACTCATACTTTACACGTTGAAATTCGTCAGAAACAGCGGTAAATAGTGATCGGTTGCGGGGCTGATTTTATTGGGACAACAAGCGTTCTGTTAATGTCCCTATTTTTCGATCGCCAGAATACCATTGGCCATCTGTCGATTTTTTTCCTGCGTTTCGGGGTCTGGGCAGCCCGCCGGTGTCTTGTTGATGTCCAGCACCACCGCACGGCCTTTGTGCATCACATAGTCAATTTTACCGTAGTCCAATCCTAGCCGTTTGCGCAGATCGATAAGTTCCACGGGCGTATCTATGTTCTTTCGCTCGGTTGAATTGAGATCCTTAATGATGTCGAAGGTTGATTTGAGTCGAATTGACCTTCCCTGATTTCCCAAAAAGTAGTAGATGCGGAGATAGCGGAACTTGCCCTCTTTTTCTGGCAGAAATTTTTCCACTATATAGCGTTTCGAGAGCAAGAATTTTCGAGGGACCAAACCGGAATGCGCAAACACGTGGTAGTCGGCGGTTTGTTTAGGTTTTTTCCCGGAAATTAGCAGGAGAAGTTTCTTCCATCGAGGCGCCAGGCGCCATTCGGGGCGGCCGAAGTTATTGGCGTCGGATTTCACGATGACGGGCCCCTGGTATTCATCGCCTGGATGCACCAGAGATTCGCTGAAGTTTCGCTTGGAGATATTGTGTATCCGACGATTGACTACGATTCCGTCAAAGTTTTCAATATAACGTTTGTAGCTTGGTGGCACCTGCGTGAGATCAATCTGGGGAAACAGAATGTCCGCTCGCTTGGCGCTAACAGGGATACCATAGTGATGTTCGATCTGATAGCCCATTTCGCGCCAGTTTCGCTCAAACGCACCCACCGCAAAATTCATACTCGGTTTTTCCCGAGCATGAAACAAAATCATGATTGTCTTAGGCATACGTAATCCTCTGTAATTTTTTTTGAGTGCTTTCGCGTCGCCGGCGGGCCACGATCGGCTCGCTGATTTTGAAAGTTATATTTAACCGCATGGGCACACCAGTGAGGCGATGGAAGTGGGAGATGAGGGGGTGAAAGAGTAGATTCCGTTTTCTTTGCACTTTTTGCGCCCGGCAGGTGCCGTCGGCGTGCCCCACCGCGGGCACTCGTTTATATCCTTTTCGAAGTAGGTGGGCCATCAACATATATTCCGAAGTGGTGTGGCCAGCAGTGCCAAACCAGCTCTCGAATTTCTCTTCGAGGACAGAGGGGGATAGGGGGAGAAACAATTCACAATGCTACTCCTTTGAGTGGATCAAATCCCGCCCATTTATTTGCCGTGGGACTGAAGGAATGCTGCGGTTGCCCCGAGCGCGCGGGCCGATCTCGTTCGAGTCTCTTTGGCGTGCCTTCACGGGCAGAGCGTTCCTCCTCATGGAATCCTAAGAGCTCTCCATCGCTGAGTATACCGGCGGAAATTACGTGATGAATTGGGTTGATTTCGAAAGTCAGCATCGGCCTTAGGTATGAGGTTAGGGGCCTCCGACCGAGTCAATCTCTGATGCCATCCGGACGGTTCCAGGATGCATTTTGACCTCACCTCACTAGCAGTCTGTCGGGCTTGAAAACAAAGACCCTTGGGCCAATCGGAAAATTTGGCCGGTAAATTTCCAGTGAAGTGCGCGAACGGAAGGCGGTGGGGGCTTGTTTTAGTGTTGTCGGAAG
>Ga0105055_10004303_pt1 | contig 20941 bp, 14 predicted proteins | sample BON03_FD_78090 | JGI IMG/M metagenome (GOLD analysis project Ga0105055, IMG submission 78090) | Freshwater microbial communities from Lake Bonney liftoff mats and glacier meltwater in Antarctica - BON-03 | ecosystem: Environmental > Aquatic > Freshwater > Ice > Glacier meltwater | place: Lake...
ACCCAGATTATGCAGAGTGTGAAAATAGAAGACGAGGAGAAACGTCGGTTAATGGAAATCGAGCGCTCAGACGATATGAGCGAGTCTGCAATATCGGAGCTCAAAACAAGGATACGTTCGAGAATAATCCGAAGTGATACAGTAGATCGAGAAAATCTTGAAAGAATGGGTGTGCTCATGCACGAGATGAATACATTGTTGAGTAAACCAAACAATAAAATACTCGAGGATGTTGTGTGGAAATCACAAGTTGTGGAGTTTGTAAAGTTTTTGGAGTACAGGAAAAATAAATCAAGGCTGGATGTCTGGAAGTTGGAAATAAATGTCATGGAAATCACGGATCTCTTAGCATACAAGAACATGTACTCGAGTGTTTGGAAAGATGCAGAAAAGTACTTGTCTCTTCTTGGGCATGAAAGCCTCGAAGACAAGAGCTGGAAAATGAATGAACGATTTTATGGCGAGTACATTGCCCAAGTGGAAGCACTGCATATTCAAGTCGCAAAGTTGTCAAACACAAAGAGATCAAAAAAAGAAGCCTTTCAAACGACCGAACAAATTTTGATGAAGATTGATTTTATCGAGAAAAAGATGAAATTTGCTATAACGCGAAGCGAAAACTCGTGGCAAAATGAAAAAGAATACATGGACTACCTCAGAAATCTGGCTACGCTTGAAGCACACAGTGACGAGCCAATCATGACATACAAACAAATTTCCCAAGACATCAGATTATACGAAATGAAAAACAAACACCGAGTTGTTTTCGAGAACGGAGTCTAGACTAATGGGTATAGTTTTTATAAAAAATTATAGGCACGATTTTTAAAGTGTCAATCTTGTGGTTATTCATCATTGACATGTTCTGCATGTTTGAAATTACAGAATCATCCCATTCAAGCGAAACCATTTTCTGATTGGTTTTTTTCTTGTGATTTTCATCTTCGAAGCCAAAGAGATTTGTGAGTATATGTTTACTCTCTGTCTGCATAGCAAAGTCTTTGCACATTATTTCTGCCACAGTCGAATATCGTTCTGGCGTTTTTAGCTCTTTTTTGCTGTCGGTGGTTTGGGCTGGAGGTTCGGATGACACAGATTGGTACTGGATTGTCGACATGCATTCTATAAATGATGCCACATGTTTTGGGTATATGATGACAAGAGACTTTATGGCATCATGTCGGACTCCATAGAAAAGCGACTCGCCATACTCGTTTTTTGATTTTAAGACTTGAGCAAATGTTGGATCGAGTATGTTTTGATGTAGATTCATGTCGTATAGAATATCTTCGATTGTGAGATATGTCAAATTCTTGTTTTCGTTTTGGATTTTCTTGACATTTGAAATTTCAGACTCCACTATGTTTGTGACAGGACACAGGTATGATTTTTTGTGGACCGAGTTGTTGACGAATTCGGCGGACTCTGTGTAGATTGCGAATGAATTGTTGTTCAGCTTCTGTGGCATGAACAGAATCAATCCTGTCGAATCGCCGAGATACACGGGAATAATAGAGTTTTGTTTCCTAGCATCCACACAAGACTGGTAAAAACAAACCGACTGCGTGATTTTGCCAGTGTATGCATCCATTCGTTCAAAACAATCGGTGTGGTTGAGATCGACACCACAAACCTCAATTGCAATGTACGGATCAGCCACACTGTCATTGGCATACATGTCGTACTGCTTGTCAACCGACAGTCCTAAATGATCAGATACCTCGAGAATAAGACGCAGGCGATTACGTCGCGAGATGTTATTGAGGAACCACATTTCTTTGCTGCTGCAAAAGTCGTAGATGTTGGTTTTCGTGCCAATGTCGGATTTGATGGATCGCACAATGTCAGAGGCAACACTTGCAAAGTCTGACACGCATACAAAAAATATATCTTGGTGTTTGTCGTTTTCTTGTGCATATATGCCTATGCTGCCTCGCAGCAGAGTGTCCCAGACACATGCATCCCGCTGTTTCCTGTCGATGTTTTCGTTTTCATCATGATTATCAACACAGATGTATGCATCGTAGAAATTGACACAGTCTGTTTTATTATCGTCGAATATGCAGTCCTTCACTTGCATTGACCCATTGAACTCACATGACTGACCAAGCCACCAAAAGTCCATTGATTCATTGTTTGGTAAAACTTTATCCAAGACAACTCCTACATTCGATTCCTTGCTTTTCATGTAAGAATCGAGTTTTTGTTGCAGGTTAATGATATTCTTACTCGCGTTTTCTGAGATGTTACACCGTGCCACAGAAATCCCACCGAACATGTTGTCAGTAATGCTGTCCAAAGTGTGCAAAACCGTGTCACCCTGGAATTCCGTCATCATACCTGTCAGTCCAGTCGTGTTTTTTTTCTGCAGATTGCTACACGGATATATCGTCCCCAAGGATACATCACTTGTACTCTCATACATCCGCTGCTTATTAACCAAAGTCTCAATTGTATCCATACTCCGAGGAGTTATGCATGAAAAAAACGATGAATCAGACTGCATACTAGTATTTGTTTTCACGATTATAACTATTTATATATGTCGCAAGCGACAGGAATGGGTTTAGTGTAATGTATTTTGACAGATATTGCATGTATGAATCTCTTCAAGTGGACAATATCTAGCGCCTATTGTTTGTCTTTTTTTGGATCGACAGCATATACAAATGGAAATACAAATAACCATTATGAAACATCCAAAAACAACTACAATGATTAAAATCGGCAAGTCAACGACTGCTCTGTTTTCATTGCTGAATAAAGCATATGTGCTGAAGTGGGTTGTTTCCACTTGGTATGAGATGCCAAGTGAGTCATTTTTCACAACTGTGTCATATTCTATCCATTGCTGTTTAGCAGGGTCGTATCGCCGAATAGAATGAATTTCAGGCTGTGAGCTGCTTTGGATGGTTGCAGACTTGATGATGATTTTGACTGGTTTCAGAAACATAACTTCTTCGGGACCAAACGTAAAACATTCTGAAACCATACTAATATTCTTGAATTTGTCGAAATTGTACAATTGACTGCATTTGTTTTTATCAGAAACATGAATTGAAAACGTGGTTTCGTCATAGACTGTACCTATATCAATTACCAACTTCGCCTTCAGAGACTTTAACTCTATATTTACTGCTCTGAAAAACACGACTTGCGTCATGATCTCAATCGAAGTTGGTTTTTTCAGAAGACATGTCGATAGCGAACAATTCGACAATATACACACCCACATATCCTCCAAAAAACAGTTGCCATCACATCCATCCCCGTTATCTTTGTTACCGTCATCGCACTCTTCGATAGATTCCTTAATTCCATCTCCACATATTTTGTTCAAAGCACAAGTTGGAATTGGTGTTGTAGTTGGAATTGGTGTTGTAGTTGGAATTGGTGTTGTAGTTGTGGCAATGGTTGTGGATTGAGTTGTAGTTGTGGTGGTGGTTGTGGATGGTGATGTGGTTAAAGATGGTGTTGTAGTTTGGGAGATGAATGTTGCTGCAGTCGTAGAGGAGTATGTTCTTGCAGTTATGGAAAGGGTTGATGTTGTAGTTGGAGATGATGTTGTTGCTGTTGGTGATGTAGATGGCAATGGCGTTGTTGGTAATTTGGTTACTGTTGTTGGTATGGTTGGAATATGTATTTTTATGTACATATTTTCGTCGAAATACGTGTTTTGGCATACATTTTGTACATTGTCGTTTTTTTGAGTGGAAGCAGTCGACAACATCAAGTTTGCACTGGTATCAATGCTACTATATCGTAATATACTTACACTGTCGACTTCAGTTGCACTGACTGCCCAGTCAGGCCGATATATTTGAATTGATTCATTGTCTGATTTCCACCACTTACTATCATTTTGAATTTTTACCCGAACTCCAGTATTGCATGTTTCACATTCATACGAATTTCTCTTGTTGGATGCTGTTGGGCATTTTTCGCACGACCTCTCTGCATTCCGAAAATCCCAAAATGATAGAATTTTTTGCTTTGACTTGATTTTTACCGTGTACAGAACAACACTATCTCCGATTATAGAGAAAAGTTCTAGAGAGTTTGATTCCAATTCAATTGGAGTGCCGATAACACTATTTGAATTGTGTTGCAATTCTTGTGCAAATATATTCCGAGCATCAGATCGGGTAAGTTTGATATTTGTTTGTATCAGACCAGGTGTATTGTCAGGAGTTCCACCTGACATATCTTCGAGATTGATTTTAATTGATTGACTATTTCCGAATAATATGTGTATGACTGCAATATTAGCATTCATTGTTGCATATTGCAATATGAACTCGTACGAATCAGATGCTTGCATATCTATGCTGATGTCCGTATAGAACAAAAGACTACTTTGGCGTAGTGGTTCTCTGCAAATCGATGGCGTGTTCATACTGAATCCGATTATGTTATACAAGCTTGAAATTGTAATCTGTTGCATGATACGGCAGCAAGCTGCAACGTCGACCCATGTTTTATCATAACTACACTCACAATTGGCCAATTCGCGACTTCCAGGTGGAGATCTCGACCCAGTTGGACAATGGATACAAAATTGGCCAAATGTGTCTGCATATGTTCCTTCCCCACATGTGATCGAATGGACTTGTCCAATTATTACACAAAACACAAATGTGAAACAAACACGTATGATTGCAATCATTTGAAAAAACAAACAGAATTCACATATATACAGTTTCTATATAATTTATTCAAAATCCAGACATTGACCTTGGCATTTATAGATTGCTACAATAATAAAAGACTTTATATTGTCAGTGTTGAGGCTTGCTTCGATTGTGCTTCTGTTGTATCAACAAGGAGACAACTGATCTTTATAATTCAGAAGATTGAACCCGAAAACAGGATCAGAATCGTCAAAGATTTAAGTAGTGCATTATTAGCACATAGATTACGGAAAAAAACTTATTTTGTATATAAGGAGCTTAGGTAATTCAGAAAAATCTTCATGAAATTGTTGTCCCATTTCTCCGAGATCTGCCAGAACGCTATTTCCATTGTGACGATTTCTTGGATATCGATATTGATTGTGGGACGGATTTATGACTTCCACGTCTCCTACATTTCATTCATGGAGCAGATCAAGGGTGAGAATTGGTTATTACTGCAATGCGAGAACGATAATTTTTTCCACCACATGCAATACCACACTGATGTGTGTTCGACTGTGTTGTCAAATAGCTTGATTTGGCCGAGTCTGTATGCGATAAATTACAGTATGAGCAACATGAAATTATGCGGGTTCTACGACTGCACCACCTTGTTTGGGATTGTATACAATGGAGGTATTCCAGTGATTCTGTGTTTTTTCCTGTTCTATGTGTTTACTCCGTCGTTTCTTATTCCGTTTCTGCAAGGAACCTATGAACGGTATAATCATGCCATGTTAATTTCGAGGTGCTCGCCCATAATCAAGCAGAGTGAAAAAAAACACGCTATGTATTACACGACAATGAATGCGTATGATGAGAAGCACAAGGATGCATAATGTTATGCAAACAAAAAAAAATTACATTAACAAAATCGATTGGTTCAGATGTCACCTTCACACAAACTTGTGCATGAGCATAAATGTATCAAACGCCAAGAATGTCGTTCAAGAGACCATACACCACAAGCGATGACATTGAAGAAAAATTCACCAGTATGGACGCTCAAAAGACTAAGGAATACGATGCCCGATCCAGAAACCATCATGAGAATAGCAAGTGCACGTTTGCACAGATTTTGTTGTGCAAAGACCAGGGCTACATGGCAACTGAGGATATCAAGATCCTTGAACCGGTTAAAAAAACTATAATTCTCTGCAACTCGTGGTTTTTGAAATTTTCCGTGAAGTACAGAATACCAGAAGATACGATTTTCACAGCTATCTACATTCTATACCAATATATAGTCAAGGACCAAGCGCAGCATTTTGTCCACAATCCATATGTTGTTGCGAGTGCATGCTTGAACATAGCAAACAAGTTGGGGAACGTAAATAACCAGTTCAAGCCATCATTTCTTGTACAGACAGAGCCCCAACTGAAATTCAACAGCAAAGAAGATATCATCGATGCCGAGCGCATGATAATACGTGCACTAGATTGGGCGTTTTTTAGAATGCAAGCACCCCATATATTTTTAGATTCATGCTATGTCATGTTTGATATCCATCCAAAGATTAAAAATACAGTGTTGTCATGTCTAAGAAAGTGCATCTTGAGCTCAGAGCTGCTGTTTTTAAGCGGGTCGAGGCTTTCAGTATACTGTCTTCTGGCGTCATTCCTCCACCACAATTACAATGTGTTCGCCGATGAAATCATGCAATTGTATCAAATGAACGAGAACAAGCATGAGACTTTTGAAATAGTGCAGAGAGTTCTAGTGTTGTTTAAAACTAAATAAATTTGCAACAAAATATATGAATGAAAATCAATCCAGTTTTGAACATTTTCCTTGTTTTTTGTGTGTTTATGCAAGTATGTTTTGTGGTATCGCGTGGAGTATTCAATTGTGGAAGAAAATAAAATGTATATAAGCAGGCGAGCGTTGTCAGTGTATAAGACACTTGTGTATAATGGCTGGAATAGGGAGTCTTGGTACAGCCACAAATTCAAACTTGACAAATGTAGGAAACAATATCAATACAACAGGCCGTTCGAACATGCTTCTTGCAAGTACCTTTGTTCCTAATGATGATGTTCTCAAAAAAGGTGATGTGGACATCAAGCGGCACGAAATCTGCCTTACTGCAACACATAAGGGAATTCAAGCGTATGTCCCTGTAATTTCTACCGACATTGTCTGTGACCGAACTATTGGCATCGAGGCTGACAAGGATTATATTCGACTTCCTCACGCCAATCCCAGACTGAAAAACAGTGTGCTGGACATGACGATTTCCACATATTACCAAGATATTGGCGATGCTCGAAACGAGTTTGAATTGATGCTTGCACGTGCTCAGATCTCCTTGCACTCATACCAAAACTCGACACAAGCAACGTTGGACAAGTGTCAGGATAAATTGAAGTTTTTCCGAGGAGAAATTTTGAAGGAGAGACACAGGAGGAATGCTGTGTTTTTGGTGACACAGGATCAAGATATGGAGGATGTAGATCGTCACGACGGAAAATGGGGTCAAGCTCTTCCTGTCGCGGAGGGAGACTCTGCAAGTAAATACAATGATATATTCTATAAATTCACTCCCTCAACGAATGCACACCAAGCCATGAAAAACTCGTCAGTATATGCAATCAAGATGAACCAGGACAAAATCGAGAGCGTGTATTATATCAAGATGCTTCTTGAGATGTTGTGTAATTTCATCGTGACCAACGACGAAATCAAAGTCTTTACGCCAAAATCGAGCAACACGGCCCCAATCACGCCTCCGGAGTTACGCTACGCTGGATTGGCACTCACAGACGCCTACATGCACCCTCAAAACGGAGACACTGCTGTTACTCTCAACATTTTCTCGGCAGTGACCATCAACAACGGACCCTTTGACATTGTGACCAACGATGAGCTTATGTGGATCCATGAAGTAGAGCTGCCTGACTTCATGGCAGATGGTCTACGTAGGAGACGCGTTGTGTTGGATCCTGGAATGCTTCAAAAAATATTGACAGATGACGACACTACTAAAATTATAGTCGAGGAGGTATACAACACAGTCACACTTGCGAGTGCAAAGGAACCTCTTGTCCGACAGAATAACAATTTGCCAGGCAACCCGTCTAGGAAAACGTTCCTCATTGCACCGTGCAAACGTGGCTTCACGTTGCTGCAGCGCACATCAATCCTTGACCACGAGCGTCGCATGGCAAGGGCTATTTCAGGCGCCAAGGCGGGCAAGCGTCTGGATATGATTAACGGCTCGTGTGCTCACTTTTAGTATCCCCACTTGAAATCGTGTTTTTGCTTTCAAATAAAGTCACAATTCTTGTCGAAAATCTAGTGTTTTAACCAATTAACTGTATTTCATATTTTTCATGGATTTACAAGTATCGTATAGTATAAAGGATACAAGTTGTCAGTTCATAAAGTCATGATCAGGCTGATATTTCGCGTATCAACGATAGTAATCAATTCAATGATCCTGTTTTTGACAATGTATTTCTGGCGCGGAGAGCTGCAACCAATCAAGCGAGGGTTTTTAGTAATTCAAGATCTCAAGTATGTCGAGTTTATTGAACGGATGTACAATGGTAATGTAAACATGGAGACTTTCAGTCTCAAAACCCTTGGGGTGAAAGAAAAAGTGAAACAATCATCGTACAACAGTGGAAAAGCCTATTTCGGGTTTGGGGCTACAGGAAGCGATATCGGCTTGAAACCTATCAATGCACCGATTTCGAATCTAAACTCAAGAGCTTTTTTCGACGCACTTGAAATCGTTGAAAATAAAGAATACACGTTTGCGTCTCCAGCAACAATTTACGAACGAAATGCTCACTTGTATACACTTATCAACACACTGTGTAAAACTGATACAGTAAAGGAAAGTCTTGACAAATTCAACACAGATAAACTTAAATGGCAGTCTGATAACTCATTCAACTCTACAATGGAACGCTTCTGCACACCGTCCTACCCTACCAGCACTGATTTCACATACTGCTACGCATCCGTATTGAAACACAAAGATCTTACAGCAGTCATGTTTTTTACAATGATAATCCCGTTTATTTTGTATATTATTTATTTTACTATAGAATTCTTATCAAAAGACGATAAAGAATCCAACCAATGCAAAATTTTTTACTACATCGAGGACGCGAATGCATACTTAAATGCAATCTACTTGACAGCATTTTCCATGGAGCTGGCAAACGGGCTTCCTTCAGGGATTCCTGGTTCTTTTTGTCCAGAAGATGTTACCGGGCTGTATGTGTTTTATCTGAGATTCATTTTCATTTTCATTTTCATATCAACAGCATTCATCATCAACATATTCTCGGCAATATTAGACCTGGTCTTCTACACTCAGAAAAATCGGTTGTCCGAAAAACAAATCACATGGTGGAAAGTACGAGGAGCCATGACCAATACCATCGAACATGCCGGAGACTTGTATGAATATGAATAAGGCGATATTCCACACACGATCGCTTTATTTTCTTGTTTAGAGTTTTGGTGCAGAGCACCTGTTTTTTGTATTTTGATGTGTTGCATATATATAAAGAGACTACAAATCAAACGATAAGACAAGCCTCTTTTTACGCGTGCAAAATGAGTAACAATTGGATTAACAAATTCATCGGGGCTCCAAAGGGCCCCAATGGTCTTTACAACAACTCGGACCTGCTCGGTGGCGTGAACGATACGAAAATCAGAACTAATTTCTGGCCGGGTGGTGATTTCGATAACAATAGCGGTCCGCTCTCGTCTCTAAAGAACGCAAACGGCAAAATGTCGCAAATGTCCAAGAATCTCATGTCCAACCAGACCATCATGGTCCAATACATACATATTCCACGAATCATTCTTCCTCTCTGGATTCCGAGAATCGGTCTCCAGAAGGGGCTGATCGACCTAGTCAAGTCAGTGACGAGTGGTGATGTGTTATTCAATTTGAGATACAATGATGACGTAATGAAAGCCGGCCTTGGTAGTAAGATCATCAGGAAGGAGGGCGGCGATTCCGTCTTTTCGATCAATCTTCCTACCATGAACTATATCCTCATGGGTATCCAGACCTATTTGGACGGGTTTCGTGACGCTTGTGTGCAAAATGCACATGACCGTAACGTTTTCGACGGGATTATGAATGCGAGACAAGTGGCAGCCAATGCTCCCAGGATTCCGAATCCATACAATCAACAGGACCAGTACCTGCTATGGCTGAACCTGGTTACCAATGACGACTTCAGGCACCTCATGAACTCCAATTTTTTCCAAGGCTGGCTAACGTTTGAAAACATCAATAAGATTGGGCTTTCCCCGGAACAGCGCACACCTTTCTACAACCGATATGTTTGCAGCATCTTGTGGGATTTCATCAACACATATGCAAAGTTGGCGGGTGTTTTCGTCGGAAGTGATAATCAAGGTGGAAACCATTATGGAATGGCAAACCCATGCTCGTATGCGCCTACCGACTATGTCGGAGTCATTCAAGCAGCAGGTAAAAATATGAAGGTCCGCAACCTGTGGGCAAACTGCGAAAACGGCACCAGTAATGGCGACCTTGTGGGCTTCCGATTCATGAAATTTGAAAACACTCTAGGTAGTAACATATCGTTTAAGCTTTCTTCAAACGTCGATACACAAAGTGATCAACATATCCAGCGATCCCCAAACACTTGCCACTTTTTGTTGGTGCCTGCAAAACGATACACCCAGACCTCCTCACATGTGAAACGGGAGCAGTGGGTTGACAGTAATTTCTTACAGTTTGGCATCTGTGACCAAATCAGCAGACCCTGTGTAAATAGTTCCACAAATCTCCACCACGTCGCGACCAATGCTACGTTTGTAGGCATTGCAGCCCCAATCCAGATCTCGTTTCGATTTGATTTCTGTCGATTGTCGGCATTTGTGTACTCTGACACTCCCAAAATATCGCTCATCCCAGCCAGGAGTGAGTCGGTGAAACGCCCACTCGTTGTTATGCCAGCAGGTGTGATGGTCGATTCGGATGTGTTAGACCAACTCGAGCATGCGTTTGCAGCCACAACTGAGGTTGAACAGTCCACTGTAGATACGAGTGATACGACAGAAGTGCGTGTCCGAACGAAACGGCACAAGAAAACATTTACGGTTGACGAGACAAGTGGAATGGAAACTCTAGAGTAGTTGCTCATTTGAAGACATAATAAAAATAAATCACAGCACAGAGCATTTTCTTACACGACTGGTTCGAAGTTGGCTCAATGTCATTCTTGAACCAACTGCAGGATTTGGTTGACAACATTGAGAAAGAAGAAGCGCGCTCTTTATTGAAAATAAGACATCTTGCATTATTAGCAAACATTAAACATAAAATCGACGGTCTGGCATTTCTTTTCATCATGGGGCCATTTGTCTTGAACGACTCCACATCGTACAACTACTACACTGACGTCCTATGCGAAATAATCCGCTCTATCGAGCTTAACCAGAACAGCAAGCCACATTGTATGGTCGGTCAAAACGAAGACTATGATTTTTTCCTGGACATATCATGCATCCTCAAGAAAATTTGCGTAGACATTTCCATGAATGAAGATATTATGAACATATCATAAACGTTTGCGGATATTCGTCTGCTTGACAAAAACGATTTTTGTAAGGAATACACGAAAAACTGTATATAAGCTTGTTATGCACCGGGGAAACAAGACTTGCAAGTCCATGACCTGGGTGTGCAATTTTGTGCATTTAGTGGCATTAATTGTCGCCATTTTCGTCACATACGATGCAAGCTACCAAGTTGTGCGCAGAGATTTCCAGTGCGCCTTTTTGTTCAGTTTCATTCTACTTGTGCTATCAGTGCTAACAGAAATCTGCTTGCAAAATTATGAAGCTGCAAAACGACTTTTTCTGTGGATTGTTTACGTTTGCTTTACAGCACCCATCGTCTTTATCTGCAGCCGCCTTTTATACGAACCAGCAATGGTCAAATACGGAGTTATTGCTTTCTTCAGTTACGCAATCGTTCCATGTGTTATACTATCGGTTCTGACAGTCCATGGCTTCCTGAATTTCTTGGAAGACTGAAGATTTGTGAAAAACCACAAAACAAAGTGGTTCTGTGAAAACATTGGCATTTTAACCCGCCATATTTGTGCACTTGTGTAATTAAAGTTTCATTTTATTATAAAAGCACAGTGTTTATATCGAACAGATAAGCTCGGAATTTTGATTTCATGAGTAGCATTTTCGATTCTGTAGATATGGCCACATCGCGAAGAAAAACAAAGGTTTTGGAGATATCTCACGCTAGATCTCTGTTTTCAGTGGATACACAGAATTTGAGCCATAATGCGACATATCCCGAGAAACCCCCCGAAATTACACAAAGTCATCTAGTCGATATCAAAGATCCCTTCACCCCAGTGTTTCTCGCCATTCCACCCCAGTTAAACCCCAAAGTCGACATTGTCTGGACATTGTGTATTTTTTTTTCGTTACTGCCTGTTGTATACAGCATGTACAAAACATTAACCACAAGAACATTCACGATAAAGATGTTGGTTATTCCGTACGACTGCAGTCTCCTCTACCTCGGCATATTCTGCGCTCTGCCTGGAGCAACTGTGCATATTTTTTGTCTGTCGCTCATTTTCAACAAGTTGTGCAGACTTGGGATTGTCTTGGCAATTGCTTCGATTTTCCTCATGGTAATTACAGTTGAGCAAGCCTGTATGTTGGAACCACAAGTCTCCGTCAACAACACATTCTATATGTTTTCTTTGAGTACGTACCTCGGCCTGATATCTCAGTTTTTATTTGTTTCGATTTTGTACAAACAAGCTCCTTACCGGAGTATGTACACTTGCATCCTTGGCTTCGCTGGAGTATTAGTGACCTTGTCTGTTTTGGCAATCGTTCTTTCTGCACTCAATTCAGAGATTCCACATACAAAGTCCACCGTATTGGTTCGCACGCTTCCACTATCAGCAGCAATAATTATACACGTGATCTCGACATACTGGACAATCTACCCCGTCCGCATTGTTTGTAATAACATGTAAATTCATTTTAATTGTTTGAAAGATTATTTAGTCTCACAGAGGATCTTTCTCCTGTCACCATTTCGAGGCGCTTTTTTTCGAGATCCGGGTATTTTTTTTCTAGAAGTTTAAGCAAACCGTTTTTCAAATATTTGATATCATTTCTTTCAGGCACTTCATTGAGTATACCTTTATCAAGTTTTTGAAATAACGTACACATCTTGGCGTTGTCCAGGTCAAGCAAACTTGTAAATATTTCAATGAGATTGTGAAAGTCTGTACGTTCTTTCATTTCATTTAAACCATTTCGCAAATTATGTGTCCATTTATGCTTTGAATAAAATCCAGTGTACTCATTGGGTATTATTGAGTCTGCGATATCAACTATGTTTTTTCCTATCAAATTTCGAAAAATATTATATTCCATATTACCCACGAGCTTAATACTCAAACCTTGTCCAGTACCATCTGAAGCTATTTCGAAGATATTTTCACCAATTGGATCGGATTTTATGACCATAGACTTGACTGATCCGTCTGGAGACATGCTTGACTTTTTGACTTCTATAACATTATTGCGTTTGAGGTTATTAATTAATCTCCGAAAAAGTGTAGGAGGTGTTTTATCTTTATCTGCAATTCCTTCCTCATCAATTCCTTCCTCATCAATTTCTTCCTCATCACTTTTTTCCTCATCATTTTTTTCTATTTTCACCGGTGCCAAAGGTTTTCCCATAACATCTATAGGAATACGGAATAATCGAAGAATGTTGTCAAAATTTTTTTTTTGTGCCATGTTTTCTATTGCATCAAGTTTTCTTTGACAATGCAAATTATATTCTTGTTGTTTTTGGCTAAATGCATTTAGTTTCTCGTATTTAATCATATCAGGTTTTTGATTTTCAATAGTTTTTTCCAGATCATCTATCTTGTCAACAAAGCCTTGGATACTATTCTTTAAAATGTTTAATTCAAAGTTTTTTTCTTTCAAATCGGTTATCTCTTTTGTTAGTTGGTCACATTTGGACGTGGTCGTCAAAAGATTATTTTTTAAATTTTCGGTTGCAATTTCTTGTGCCGAAACTTTGGCTATTGCCTCGATATTTTCTTTCTGTATCTTCGAATTATTAGCATTAAGTTCTTCAATCTTTTTCTCAAATGTAGATACTTGCGATGCATGCTCTTTTTTTGTTGTTTCTAATATTCCGCTCGAATCTAATAAAATTTTTTGGTCTGATGATAGTAGACCAGTTAATGCAGATTTTTCTGCATTTAATTTTCCGACTTCAATCTGTAATTGCTGCGTCATATATTTTTCCGCTTTCAGTTTGTCTACCGCTACAATGCAGTCTTGCGATTTTTTTGAAAACATGTCTTTAAAATCTGAGCACTCTTTCTCGACGTTTTTGTAATTATTTAACGAAATTTTCAATTTTTCAATTTGCTCTGTTTTGTCTAAAATTTCTGCTGTCTTTTTGTTTGCTTTTTGTTCCAGATCACTAGTTATTCTAGTCAATCTCTCGACATGTTCTGATAATTTTTGATCGTTTACTTTCGTCCGATTCAATTGTTCATTCAGGTCTTTGATTTTAACTACATATTCTTCCATCTTCGATGTATTTGCCAACGATGTCTCGTTATCAACGAATAAAGTCAGTTGATGTTCTGCAGTTGCCAATTGGTCACGTAATTTCGAAATGATAACGTCATCGGTGTTACCCACAGGATCGCCTTTTTTTTTACTGTTTATCAAGTCTTGTGCCTTCTTCAGTTTCCGCATTAACAGAACTTTTGACTTGAAATAGTTCAATTGGGAAATTTCAGCAATAGCATATGGAACAATTTCCACTTTATTATCCACGAGTTCTTTTATGTATCCCTTTCGTTTTTCTACTGTTTGGCGTGAATTTTTTATGAAATTCTCGATATTTGTGACATAGTATTTCAAGATGTGATCGTGGTATACGAATTCATCTTCTAAAGTCAATAAACATGAAGAGTCTATATAATACGTTCCTACATGGTATATATCGGGACCGTTTACAACATTCTCTCTGTAGACACAACCAAATGTGTAACTATCATACTCGTTATTGGACTCGGAGAAGTTTTCTAGGTAATAGGCCACAGTGATCCAATTTGTATTTGGAAACCCTCCACCGAGAATCAGGCTGAAAGCTTTAAAGGTTCTCTCTTGATCATATTCAGTTACAAACAAATAATCCGGAGAATATTGATCCAGAATTGACATATATTCTTTATTGACTTCAAAATTGTCACTATGTGAATACTGCATGTTACAAATCACAATTGTTTGCAGTTTTCCTTATATATATAAAACTGTAGAAGACAAGTGAAAAATAGCTAGTCCATCTTTTTTTCAACATAGTCCCATAATATGCAGGATTTTCCACGGACTTGTAATTAGGGTTGGTATTATCACTTGACACCATTGCTATTTGTCGAATTCATGACACTGATATATTGGAGAAATTCATTTAGAAACAAGTTCATGTCGATGAAAAATCCCCCGGGCTTGACGTAATTTTCAAAATTTCTTTTGAGGCCAACTTCCGGTTCGATGAAATATTTTTCCTGATCACAATGCACACAAGATTGTCAGCTCGCTGCGTCCGCGAATGCACGCAGACGAAAAGACACACAAAAATACCTTTAAGAACTGGGCTTGAGTATCGTTTAACCTTTTGACGAGAGGATCAATATTGTTTGTCCTTATCAATGCCATTTTTGTGATCATGGACGATTCCGGATGCTTTTCCTCAATATTTGCTTTCGATGCAGTGATACCATGTATCAAGTCATTCATCTTCTGATTAAGAACATTAAAATCCAAAATCATTGCTTGCTCTGTTAACAGTTGTTTCAGCTTTGTGATCTCTGGAAAAATCTCTGATTGGGATTTTCGTGACACCACAAACGTATTGTAATATAGCAGCGCAACATAATACGTCACATTCCTATTTCCGTCATTTGTTTTCTTTTCTCGCATGTCTTTGAAGCAGAGCAAATCAACGGCTACCACACTACTAGCTCCAAGAGTATTGACCATCAGCAACACGATTTCAAGTATAATTTGTATCTCTGCACGCGCCGATTTCATCGCTTCGACAATTTGTCCTAAAACTTCAACGTCTTGTGCTACTTGAATCAACACCTCGTCCATGTCAAAGTCCACTTGTGCTTTTTTGAATAAGAGGATAATATCAGGCTGTTCAAGTACATATATCATGAATTTCAACAATCGACCAGTTTTTGGATTGAAATCATTCTGACTCTCGATTGCTTTCAAAATTGCTTTGTAGAAATTTGCTTTGGTAGATATATTTTTCTCATATGTAGTGCATTCAATGGCTTTGAGATATATGTCGTTTTTTAAGCCATCTTTGACACTATAATACTCATCGCCTATTTTAATACAATCCTTTTCAGGTATTATGTTGATGTTTAATTCATCAATTCTCTTTTTTGTTTGAACTTTGGTCGACATGAGACTTTGAGTAAGAGATTCGTTTATTATTTCTCGATGTTGATTTTTTTCTATATCAATTTTGTACCATTCCCAAGTAGCCTCCACCTTCACATATGTGTTTATAGTAATGTCTTTTAGTTTCAATGGTAACAAATCATCTAATGTCAAACTTAATATTTGGCCGATTTTTGGGGTTGTATCCATTTTTGTCAGGTCGTCATAAAGTTTTTTATTGAGTAGAGGATTCGAAAGAAGAACAACTGCATCTTCTGAAGAGCAGACTTCCCATTGATCTCCTGGATTTTTTTCTGTCAACATATCAGACACGTTTTCAATGTCTTCTTGTGTTAACTTCAAACGTTCATCGATTTCGTTCGTTTCAACAAAGTCTCCTTCTTTTGAACGAAGACTTGACGTATCAATAAGGGTTTTTATTTTTTGTTTGATTGTTTGTTCGTTCGCTGAAAGCCCCATGTAAACGTGAATTTTCGTATATTTTTTGGGTGTTTGTGTCCATTGTGAATAAAGCAAATAGTTTTTACGTGTTTGAGTGCAGCATGTGCACGTGTCTATGCCTTGTTGTCCGTGCTCCACAAACTTATCACATAGAATTCCATACAATTTTCTTTCGATACATGGAATATCGACTTCTTCAATTTTTGCGTTGCCTTTTACCTGTTTATTGTCAAACAGCTGGCGTATTTCATTATGCAAATCGACGGAAATTGTGTACTCGGTGTTGCTTTCTTCAATTTTCTGGAAAATTGAACCCGAGATCCAATTCGTGCCAATTACACTCTTTACACAAGAAATTAATAATCGTTTAGGTTGAATATTGAGACTATTAGGCTGTGGTGGAGGTCCTCGTGCACTAGGTGGCGGTGGTGGCAGTGGTGGTGGTCCTCGTGCACTAGGTGGCGGTGGTGGCGGTGGTGGTGGTCCTTGTGCACTAGGTGGCGGTGGTAAGAGAATATTTGGACTTGAAATAGTTGGGATGTTCAATACTTTTCTTACACGTGCTCTAGCTGGGGTGTCAAGTTTAAATTTTGCTTCAGATGCTCTTTGCGTAAGTACAGCTTGTCTATTATTGGAAGGTTTTGCAGTCCATGGTTTTTTAACTGTAGTGCTTTCTGAAGGTGTTTTTGATTGGGGGTCTATGGGGTTTTTAAGCGCTATCGTCGGTTTGTTTTCAGCTGGTCTTTGAGTTGCCTGCGGTGCTGTATTTACCGACAATGATATGTTTTCCATTGCCACCACTAGAGCATCTTTCTGAACCCTTAGTGTCGCTATCTGATCCATTGTCTGTTTCACATTCACACCATTTTGCTCCTCTTCAAAAATCGTCTTCAAATCTCCGATTTCAGAAATAATGGAGGTAATCGATACCAACAACAATCGAATCGAAGACAGATTCGAGACTTGTGTCATTTTGAACAGGTCTAGATTTTTTTGAGCACCAGCTGCTTTGATTTCACTGCTTACCATTTTTACACCATCAATGATTGACGTAATACAACTTTCCATTTTTGCCAATTCAGCATTTTGTAGATCTTTATGCTTTTGCATAGCCTTCATGTCAGATTCAAACTGTTTGAGCGTCAGAGTGTTTCTGCTGTTTGCTTTCACTAGATCTCTCATCTGTCTTTGTGTTATACACAGCGAATCTTGCAACACTTTTTTCTCCGATACCAATTGCGCGATTTCGGATTGCGATTGCTGAGACAATATGTTGAGGGTGGCATTACTACATCCGTCTGTCTGCTGATTTTGAAATTCCAACTCAATGATCTTTTGTTGTAGACAACGAACAGTATCGACAGTTTTATCGTGCTGGCTCTTTGAAACTGTGAGAAAATGGTTGTTTAGATTGTGCGAATTTATAAGAGCAGCGTGCGTGACCTGCGCTTTACTGCCTCGCGTGCGAAAGTCCTTTTTCGTGCTGGTATATAGACTGTTCTGCACAAAGCAGCTCGTTGCAACGACACTTGGTTGCCTAGTCCAGTCACACTCGTTGCTTTTATTGTTGTGGAAGCAGTAATCCTGGAATAAGTGTGTCCACTCTTCCAGCTTGTGGAATTTCGTGATTGACTTTACATGCACCTTGCCATTCTCTTTGTGATTGTCGTGCATCAGCAACTCAACATAAAAGTGAAATTTACAAAAGAACCCACGCACATCGTAAATCTCCCAATCGTCGCTCACTTGGAATTCATATCTAAAAAAATCTCTCTCAAACTTTGGCATCGTGGTCTGCAACTCATCTACTACTTCCAGATGCTTCTGACACACAGTGCGCTCGTTTGTTTGGTCGACCCGGGGAAAATATAACAGCATGTCATGCATAAGAATATCACGATCATTTTGAAAGTGATCGAGACGACACATTTCTCGATTATCAGAAATTTTGTTAATAATCATCACAAACTTATGCTTATATACTTGACAGACATGACCACTATATATATATATATTGACAGTCATTGTGAAAAGCGTCTGGCATGCTTGTGTTTCGTTTGAGCTTAAAACAATCGACCCCATTGATGTGAAGCAGATTACCAGCACACATAAATGCTTTATTAAAACTTTTAAAAAAATACAATAACTCCAACCTGATACTCAAGACAGCGTTTTGAAATATAAAACATATCAAAGAGCACTGTTATTTGATTCATACTTGACCAGTTTCCCTTGAATAGCACGATTTTCTTTTGATTTGCAATCATTTGACTAGTCTACACATAAATATCAAAACCAACTGTATTTAAAGTTGCAAAAAAACACTCCACAATGCGATACATTTCACAATGCTCTCAGCTCAGCTGTTAAATTTTCCACATGTGCTGCAAGCTCATCCATTGAAAATTCGGAAATATCAACCTCGCTTGATGACACGTCGAACCATGTTCCCAGCGTCTTCGAGTTATGAACCAATGGCTCACCATTTGTTTGAGATGAAGACACGTTTCCGAAAAAAGTATTTTTTTGTGCATCATTGAGTCTTCGACCTTCATTATATTTTTTTGCGTATTTTGATAATTCATTTTTATACTCATTTGTTTGATCTTTACTCCATGGCTTAGCACCTAGATCATCAATAATCTTGAATTCAAATGGGCAACCTTTATACCTAGTACTTGAATTTTTTTCTTCAGGTGCTTTTTGAGGATTCAATTCGATAACACTTTCAGCTTCTGTATTTTGTTTTGTAATAGATTCACTATATTCCTCATTTCCAGCATGGACATATCTGTCTATTTTCATTGTTTGTATTCCCGTATTCAGTAAGTTCTCAATGATATGTTCATCACTATCTGACACTTTTTGAGAGAAATTATTTGTTTTAAGAATTATAGCGTCCAAATCTGTCTGAGATGACACCATTTTGGTTTTGATTTCAACTATTTGTTTTGTTATGGATTCTGATTCGATTTCAAGTTGTTCAATATTTGTTTTGGTTGTATCATTTTCATTCTCTAATCTTGTAATTTCTAAATCACAATCTCTATCACTGTCCAAAAAAACTTGAATTTTTTCTGAATGTGTTTTGTCATTGGTAATTTTATTATTTGTGTCGGATATTTTGTCTTCCATGAATGCTATTTTTTCTTCCAAACTCTTAAATTTTAATTTAAAACTAATTTTTTGTTGGGTGATTTCATCATTAAGACTACCCAAAACAATTTTTTTTTCATCAAAAATTGTACTCAATTTTGTGATTTTCGTATTAAATGTATTTTTAAAATCACTAATTGCTTGTATAATTACTTTTCTTGGTTCATTCATATTGTTCAAAATATTTTCTTTTGTAGTTATGACATTCTCTACTTCATTTTGTGCGGTTGTCGTTGATTCTGGCATGATGAATACTTTGTAAAATCATTATGCTTATATACATAATGAGAGGGATTTATTTTCTTATTTAATTTTTTTATTCAGACATAAAAAAATATAGCTACTTTTCATTCAGATCAGTTAATAATCGACTATCACTTTCCAATTCAATTTTCATTGCCTCAGTTGTCTTTTTCAATAATTCAACATTCGACAATATCAAAATTTGGTGATCATTTTCTTGTAAGCTCACTCTTTCGAAATTCTCATTTGCTGAAGCTATTTTTCCTTGAATCGTTTCACATTCAGCTGTTAGTTCCGTCAAGTGATTTTTATGTATTTTCAAACTGTCACCAACCGATTTATGATTTTCAATGTTGGAAGTAGACTCTTCTGTCAATTTTATAATATTTTTCTTTTTAATTTCAATCGCATCTGAAAGTGTTGTCAACTCTTTTTCACTGCTCGAGCTTTTTTCCTGTGTTGTCACCGCAATGTTTGCGTTTTGTTTTTCCAAAATTACTATTTTTGCGTTCAAACCTTCCAGATTTTTTGTACTTGACTCGAGTTCTTGTTTTTTTTGTGAATCCTTCTTGTCTACTTCAGTGTTGATTTCAGAAATACTATTTTCTAATACACTGATCTGTGATTGCATATTTGATTTAAAATCTGCAATCTGTTTTAATATCTCCACCTGTTTGTTCTTATGTTTCTCAATAATAGTATTTTCAAGTTGAATATCTTTAGCTATTTCCTGAAAGATAAGTTCCTGACTCATTTTAATTTTTGAAGCTTATGTTAAGCACGACTTATATAGGTTATCGTAGCTTTATTGTAGACTGCTTCAGTACCAACTATAAAATCTCAGAAATTTCACTTTTTACATAGTTTTTGGTAGATTGTACTTCCATTCGGAGAAAAACGCAAACAGTTTTACATGTTGAAGGAT
>Ga0105055_10004304_pt1 | contig 20937 bp, 15 predicted proteins | sample BON03_FD_78090 | JGI IMG/M metagenome (GOLD analysis project Ga0105055, IMG submission 78090) | Freshwater microbial communities from Lake Bonney liftoff mats and glacier meltwater in Antarctica - BON-03 | ecosystem: Environmental > Aquatic > Freshwater > Ice > Glacier meltwater | place: Lake...
ATCTGGGGATGGTTGGTAAATGCGGGCCTGGTTTGGCATCATTGGCCGTGGTGACTGGGATGGTTTGGGGCGCGATGCCTCACTATCGGTCTGAGGCTTATCGTTATACGGCGAGACAAGCACTTGATACGCTTTGGCGTCATGATGAAGGCGAACCTGAGTATCGTGAAAAACTGGAGTCCTCTCTGGCAGGATTACGGGCTGCGACTCAAATAAATCCGCAGCACGCGCAGGCTTGGGCAGATTTGGCGTATGCAACGGCATTGCGCGCGCATGTGGAAAAGGGGCACACTGCGACCTTGGGGAAAGAAGCGGAAGGCTATGCTTTACGTGCACTGGAAATTACGAGAGTGGTGCCTGAATATTGGATTCGTCGGGCGGTGGCGAAGGACATGCAACTGCAATGGCTCCCCGCGGGAGATGATATGGTCCAAGCAATGCGCTTGGCACCTGCGAGTGCTCTATTGTGGTATTATCAGGCACATCATTTGAGCCTGAAGGCGACTGGTTTGCCTCAAGCACGGGCCGCCGTGGCCTATAGCTTGCGTCTTGACCCCGGAAATGTCGCGGCACAGCGTTTACGCCAGAGATTGGCAACAAAGAACTAGCCATCAACGCCCCTGAAACATGTATAAAAAATTATTCTCTTGGATGCTGGTGATTGCAGCGATCGCGTTTGTTCCGGCCACGACATTCGGCCAAATCTCAAATCCAACCGAGGGTGGCTTAATCATAGTGGCGAAGGCCACGGGTAATGTCACTGCAGTCGGACCTGATGGTCAGACGATAACGTTGAAGAAAGGATCGGAACTTACTCAGGGGTATGTGGTGCAGACTGGAGATGACTCCAGCGTGATTTTAGCGTTCTCCAACGGTGCAACGATCAATTTGGCCCAGGATTCTTCTCTCTCAATTGATGAGTTCTTACAGGATCCTTTTTCTGACGAGGTGGCGCTTGCAGAGCTCACCGCAGAACCCACGACCTCCACGACTAAACTTCACCTTAGTCGGGGTGAATTGGTGGGCAATGTGAAGAAGCTTAACTCCGATGCCGGTTCGTCATTTGTAGTGCAGACCCCTGTGGGAGCTGCAGGTATTCGTGGCACCACCTTTCGAATTGTTTTTCGTCCTGATGGCACGGGGAAGGCATTTTTCTCGCTGACCACCGTCGAGGGTAATGTGGTGCTCTCATCAGGCACGATGGATTTACCGTCTGGTATCTCTGTGTCGGATAACAACGAGGTTGTGGTGTTGGTCGATGTCGATGTCGACCCCTCTACTGGTGCGATCACCGTTTCTCAGGCTCCAGCGACTCCCGTGACCGTAACGGAGACCAGACCAACCACTCAGGCAGAAGTGACTGCGGTTGCTCAAGAAGTGGCTACGGCTGCTGCGACAGTGGTGTTTAGCCCGGCGACCTCTGTTAGCAAAACCACGACTACGACGACGACTAATGATGAGGGTGATGAGGGTGATGAGGGTGATGAGGAAACTACCGCCACTACGACGAAGACTAATGATGAGGGTGAGAAGGAAACCACCGTCACCGCGACGGCGACTCAGGATGCGGATAGGACTACTACCACTACCACAACCACTACCACCACCGCTCCGGCTACTCCTGCGACTCCTCGCACCACGACAGGTGATGGAAGCAACTGATCTATCCTCAGCAGTGCGGTTTTGCTGATAGCGTGCGTATTATGAACAGCACTTGGACCTTCATTGCGCATGAATCTGCTTCCGTTGGTCTCAGACGAAGCATAGCTTGGCGATAGATGCCCCTGCCGAAGGCGAAAGACCTGTTATCCCTGCGTTGGTTATTACTCACGCCGATCCCCCTGTTGTGGTGTTTGCTCAGTGCCAATGGGTTTTTGGATTTTGCAGAAAATAAATCCATCGATTGGCGCTTCAATTTCAGGGGTGAGCTGCCGACGCCTCTCAAGGTGGTCTATGTCGATATGGATTCACAATCGATCGATGAGATCGGGAACATGCCGTGGGGCCGGGCCTATTACGCCAGAGTGGCCAAAGCTCTTATTGATAAAGGTGGGGCGCGAGCGGTTGGTTTTGATATAGTATTATCCGAAAGCGGGATCGCAGAGTCGGTTGACCGCACCAAGTTGGTCACTGGGAATAGGGAATTGGCACGCTATTTGTGGGGTAACCCACCAGTAGTTTTAGCGGCATCTTATGCGGCAGCAGTTTATCGGGATATCAATGGCAAGCTGAGCCATCGGAACTTGCCGCTGATCTCCAAGCTGGATCAAGAGATCGATGAATTGGAGCCTCCGGAGTTGCCGGCGTTTGATGTCGGGAGGAGCATTCCGTTTAATCCGCCGAATATTGGGTTGATCGACACATTGGACGGAGGGACAAATTGGGTGGCGCTTTTCGCTCCAAGTAATGTGCGCACCTACTACCATTTGAGTGTGGAGTTGGCGCGGCTCTATTACGGGCTAAGGCCGGATGCAATCAGAGTGAGTGATGAGTTACTCGAATTAGTTCAACCTGATGGAACCATTGTCGCCTCAGTGCCACTGATAGATCGTCAACTGCTTGAAATTAACTGGTTTTCCCCTTGGCGTTCGGACGAGAATAACCCGCGTATCGGCTTATCTACAGTCTATAGCTACTCTGAAATGCTAAAGTCGGAGGTGCCAGAAGAGAAGGCTGCAGCCGAGCAGTTTTTTGCCCAATCAGACTGGCAGGATGCCGTGATATTGGTGGGGCCAACTGATCCATTGCTGCAGGATTTGGCGTCCACTCCATTCGATGTTGTGCCGGTGCCAAAGGTAGGTGTGCATGGTAATTTGCTGAAGACGATTGTCTCGGGGCAATTCCTGCGGCATCCATCGAAGTGGGGGGGCTATGCGATTATATTTGGCCTGACGTTTGTGGTGGCAGGGATGGCCGTGGCTGGGCGTAGCCGGGGGGTGTTTTTCAAGATTGTCGCAGTATTGGCTGCGGCTGTTTACGTGGGAATTTCTTTCAAGGTTTTTGAAGAATTGAATTTAGTGCTCCCGATAGCGGCTCCACTAGGTGCGGCATTCACAACCAGTTTTGGTGCACTCGTATGGCAGGTGATTGAGGAGCAAAAGCAGAAGGGACGGATCAAAGGAATGTTTGGTGCCTATGTCTCACCGGAGCTGGTCGATAAGATGGTGGACTCGGGTGATGATCCTCAGCTCGGTGGACACGATTCGGAGATCACGGCGTATTTTTCCGATATTCAATCGTTCTCAACCTTCTCCGAAGTTCTCGGATCTGGTCCATTAGTCGAACTCATGAACGAATATCTGACGGCCTGCACCGATATCGTGCAGGAGGAAGGAGGCACGCTGGATAAGTATATTGGTGATGCGGTCGTCGCAATGTTTGGAGCTCCCATCCCAGCACCGGATCATGCCTTTCGCGCCTGCGTGACGACTCAGCGTGTGCACCACAAGCTCGGAGAACTGCGCGACAAGTGGAAGGAAGAGGGGGAGAAGTGGCCGGAGATCGTCTGGAATATGCAAACGCGGATCGGCCTTAATAGTGGCGTGTGTATGATCGGAAACATGGGCAGTCGCACTCGTTTCAACTACACGATGATGGGTGATGATGTGAATCTCGCCGCTCGCATGGAGTCCGGTGCGAAGGCATGGGGCGCTTATACGATGTGCTCAGAAGCGACTAAACTCTCGTGTGAAGAACACGGCGGCGATCGTTTGGTATTTCGCCGCTTGGGTCGGATCGTGGTCAAGGGTCGCACGAAAGCGGTGCCGATTTATGAAATTGTGAGTTTGAAAGAGCACGTGACCGATCAGACTCGCGAGTGCATCCGTCTCTTTGAAGAGGGGCTGGATAAACACTATGCCTTGGATTGGGCAGGCGCTCAGGCGTGTCTTGAGCAGAGCAAAGTAATCGAACCCAATATGCCCGGAGTGACTCCCGGAGTGACCAAAAATCCCTCCGTCGTGTATCTCGATATCGTTGCTGGGTATCGAGTGAATCCACCGCCGGAAGGATGGGATGGTGTGCAGGTGATGACTGAGAAATAAAAAGCCCCGCACCATCGGTGCGAGGCTTTGAGAGTCTGGTTTGGCTGGGCAGTGCTTATTTGAGGAGCATTTCCTTCACGGATTGGCCAGCTGGGATCATGGGAATGACGTGTTCGGTGTAGGGCACGATCACATCGAGCACGTAAGGTCCGTCGTGATCGAGCATCTCCTGAATCGCTTCCTTGAGCTCACTCTTTTTAATCACACGACGACCCGCTACGCCGTAACCTTCGGCAATCTTCACGAAATCGGGATAGAGCCCATCGGGGTTATCAGGGCTGCCGATATTATTCTCGTCACCCAGCACAGTGTTGCCGCGCACGCTGCCGTAGAAGCGATCTTCCCACTGGACGACCATGCCGAGATGCTGATTGTTGAGAATCATCGCCTTGGCGTTGATCTTTTCGATCTTGGCGGTGGCGAGCTCCTGGATGTTCATCGCAAATGAGCCGTCGCCATCGATGTCGATGACCTCAAGATCAGGTCGGGCTACTTTGGCACCAAGTGCGGCTGGGTAACCAAAGCCCATCGCGCCGAGGCCGAGAGAGCTGACGAAGTGGCGAGGCTTATCGAAGCGATAAAACTGAGCGGCCCACATCTGATGCTGCCCCACGCCCGTGGTGATGATGGCCTCACCTTTGGTGAGTTCATACAAAGTGGCGATGGCTTCCTGTGGCTGGATGTCCTTGCTGGGCTCGTAGCTGAAGGGATACTTTTCTTTCCACTCGGCCACCTGAGTGTGCCAGGCCTTGGTCTCAGGCGGAGTGAATTTCGCGACTTCGATTAGTTCGTTGAGGCGCTTTAAAGCGTATTTGATATCGCTGAGAATCGGAAGATCGGCGCGGCAATTCTTATTGTGCTCCGAGGCGTCGATATCGATGTGAACGACTTTGGCCTTAGTCGCGAATCGATTGGTGTCGCCAGTGATGCGATCATCAAAACGTGCTCCGAAGCAGAGGAGCAGATCGCATTCATCGATTGCCCAATTTCCATACGCAGAACCATGCATCCCAAACCAGTGCATGGAGAGAGGGTGGGATTCCGGAAATGAACCCAATCCCATCAACGTGGAAGCGACGGGGATATTGGTCTTCTCGGCGAAGGTCTTTAGATCAGTCGAAGCTTCGGCGGAGATGATACCACCGCCGACGTAGAGCATAGGTTTCTTGGCCTCGGAGATTAAGGCTAGAGTTTGCTTGAGCTGGTCGTCGCTAGCTTCGTGAGTGGCAGCTATGTAGGGATTGTTGAACTTCACGGTGCCCGGGAAAACGGGGCAGAAGAGTGCTTGCTGCACATCTTTGGGAATATCGATGATGACGGGACCCTGACGGCCAGTGCGCGAAAGATGAAAGGCCTCTTTGAAGATCTTGGGCAGCTCCGTAACATCGGTGATGAGGTAGGAGTGCTTCACGATTGGCAGGGTCATACCGTAAAAGTCAGTCTCTTGGAAAGCCATCTTACCGATGAATTTAGTGTAGACCTGACCTGTGATGCAGATCAGCGGCACGGAATCCATGAACGCATCGGCGATGGCCGAAACGAGATTGGTAGCGCCGGGGCCACTGGTCGCCATGCAGACGCCCACTTTACCGCTCACGCGTGAATAGGCTTCAGCGGCAAAGGAACCGCCCTGTTCGTGCCTTGGGAGGATAGTGCGGATCTGATCAGTGCGGGCCAGAGACTGGTGCAACTCCTGTGAAGCTCCACCTGGATAGGCGAAAATATCGGTGACGCCCTCACGGATGAGGCATGCGACGACGGCGTCGGCCCCATTCATTTCAGGACCGATCTCGTCCTTGGGGTCTGCTGTTGGTGAGGTCGTGCTGGTTTTCATAGGAAATAAAAAGGGGGAGTAACAAAGTAACTTATTCAAGGAGGGGCAAGCCTCCGTCTTGTCCTAATTGCAGCCCTTGTTTTTCGATTGGCGAGGGGCAGGTGCTCGGCCACGTTGGAGATTATGTTGAAATTGCTTTTTATCGGCGACATTGTTGGACGACCGGGACGGGATATTGTAAACGAGCGTTTGGCTGGTCTGCGGCGCAAACATTCCTTGGATTTCGTAATTGCGAATGGAGAGAACTCTGCGGCGGGTTCGGGCATCACGGCGGCAATCACACGTTCGTTGCACAGTGCCGGAGTGGATGCCGTTACCCTGGGTGATCATGTTTGGGATCAACGCGGTTGGGAGACGGATATCCTGCAATTAGAAAATGTGTGTCGTCCGGCGAATTTGCCCGCCGCTTGTCCGGGATGGGATCATGTGATCATGGAATCACGTGGCTTCCGTGTCGGGGTTTTTACAGTGCTGGGCCGGCAATACCTTAACATGAAATCCGAGTGTCCGTTTTTATGCGCCGACCGAATGATCAAACAGCTACGTGGGCAAACTGATGCGATCATCGTCGAGATTCATGCCGAGGCGACTTCGGAGAAACAGGCGCTGGGCTGGCATCTTGATGGTCGCGTGACTGCTGTGCTCGGCACGCACACTCATGTGCCGACTGCTGATGCGCGGGTGCTGCCGAAAGGCACGGCGTTTATGTGCGATGTGGGGATGACGGGACCCTATGGCTCTGTGCTAGGCCGAGAGATCGAACCCGTGATCGGGCGTTTCCTCGATGGGCTTCCTCGGCGGTTTCCGGTGGCGACCGAAGATGTGCGACTATCTGGGGCAATTGTGGAGATCAATCCTTCGATGGGACAGGCCGAGAAGATCGAGTTGCTCACCGTGCACAAGGAAGTCAATGCGACTAACCCGGTCGCGGCGGATTGAGACCCATCCGAATTGGCTACATGACTTAATGTAGCTGCGTTTGAATTCCGCAGATCGAGGCGAAAGTGCTCCCTCTGGGTCAGTCCTTGTTGGGCCGCCGCTCGTCGGCTTAGCTGGCTGCTTTGACGGCAGCCGTTACGGTTTCCTGATAGGCGCCGAGTTTGCGGTAGCGGTCGTAGCGAGTATCCAGAAGCTTGGTGGTCGACAGTTTTTTGAGCTCCTTAAGGTGATTTTTGAGACTGATTCCGAGAGCTTTACCTGCCGCTTCCGGATTGTAGTGCGCTCCACCCATGGGCTCGGGAATCACCTCTTCGACGACGCCGAGTTTTACGAGCGTAGCGGCGTTGAGTTTGAGGGCTTCGGCGGCCTGCGGAGCCGCGGCCCCGTCTTTCCATAAAATAGCGGCACAGCCTTCGGGAGAGATTACAGAGTAGTAGCTGTTTTCGAAAATTACGACGCGGTCGGTGACTCCGATACCGAGGGCTCCACCTGAACCACCTTCGCCCACAACGACAGCCATCGTCGGCACTTTGAGCATCGCCATTTCGCGGAGGTTAACCGCGATGGCTTCGGAGACGTGGCGCTCTTCGGAACCGATACCGGGATAGGCACCGGGAGTATCGATGAAGCAAATGACGGGCAGCCCGAACTTCTCCGCCATCTTCATCAGGCGAAGTGCTTTGCGGTAACCTTCCGGTTGAGGCATACCGAAATTGCGCGCGATTTTTTCCTTGGTGTCACGGCCCTTTTGCTGGGCGATGATCATGACAGATTGTCCGCCGAAAAATGCGGTGCCGCCGATTAGAGCGCGATCATCTCGGAACTGGCGGTCGCCATGAAGCTCTTGAAAATTCTCACAAAGCATCTCGACGTAATCGAGAGCGTAGGGGCGTTTGGGATGGCGGGCGATTTGCACCCGCTGCCATGGAGTCAGGTTGGTGTAGATATCCTGACGGGTCTGCTCGATCTTCTTTTCAATCGCGGCGACTTCCTTGCTGAGGTCTAGATTGCTCTCGAGAGAATTTTGACGCAACTCATCCAACTGCTTCGCAAGTTCGCGGAGCGGTTTTTCGAATTCTAATACATACGCCGGGGTATCCATGCGGCAAAATTACGGGGTCGGCAGGAAAGGTGTCAACGGGCGGGATTGTTCAGTTAATGCCATCGGATTGCTCTTCCGGATTCTTCAGTTGATCCTTCCAGCTGAGGATCTTTGCCTGCGCACCATATTTCTCGGCGGTCTCCTTGTCACCGCGTTCCATCCAGATGCGAGACAGCGTAGTATTAATAAACAAATCCTGATCGTCGAGAGCATGGGCTTGCTCGGCAGCGTGAAGGGCTTCGTCGAGATGACGTGAGCTGAAATGAATCTCGGCGAGCGCGTGCCAAGCGGCGAATGATTTTGGATCGGCTTCAGTGGCGCGAGCGAGTTTGCCGATGGCAGCCTCGGTCTCGCCCATCGCGTAGTCGAAGGTCGCGTCGTCGATGAGAGTTTGGATTTCGTCGGTAGTCACAGTGTGGGTTGGAAAGTTATTAGTAAGTGAGCGTCGCGGCTGTGGGATAGTCTACCTTGCCATCGCGAGTCCGGCAGAGCCGAGCGTGGCGTTTCACGAACAGGGAGGGGGGATAAATTGGCAAGCGTGGATGGCCGCGTCGCTGCGCTCCTCGCCATGACAAAGTATTATTGGTTAGAATCAAAGAATCAACATGGCGTCGCCATAACTGAAGAAGCGATATTCATCCGCGATGGCTTCGGCATAGATTTCCTTGAACCAGTCGATCCCATCAGTCGAGCCGGGGGCGAGAAACGCGGCGAGCAAACAGAGCAGGGTTGAGCGGGGTTGGTGGAAATTAGTGATCAGGGCATCCACGCCAAGAAATGTCGCGGGCGGGTAGATGTAGATATCGGCTTCACCAAAGTAATCGATGTCGCGCGTCGGGTGATTGGTTCGGAGGAAATGTTCTACCGAGCGCACGGTCGTGGTGCCCACGGCGATGCGTCGACCGGTGGTGTTCTCGAGGGCGTGTTGGGTCGCGGCAGGTATTTCGTAGAGCTCATGGTGAATGTCGTGAGCATCGACGGTGTCTGTGGTGATGGGACGAAACGTGCCGAGACCGACGTGGAGAGTGACGTTCGCTGAAGCGACGCCTTGACGGGAAAGGGTGTCGAGTAACTCGGGAGTGAAATGCAGGCCAGCGGTCGGTGCGGCGACGGCGACTTGGCGGGCACGATCGGCGTAAACGGTTTGATAGCGTTCGATATCGATCGCCCGTTTCGTGGAATCGGAACGATGAATGTAAGGAGGCAGAGGAACATCGCCGAGACGATTGGCGATCTCGACGATCGGCTCACCGGTCGACGTGGTGAGTTTTACGGTCGCAGAGCCATCGGCCTCTTTGCCGATGACTTCACCAGTAAACGCGCCATCGGGATGCGCGAAGGTCGCCCCGATTGGGAGGCGTTTTCCGGGCTTGATCAGGCAGCGCCAGATCTGTTCGCCGTCGACGGGACGCAGGAGGAAGCACTCGACTTGGCCGCCGGTTGGACGCACGGCTTTGAGTCGAGCGGGGAGCACGGCAGCATTGTTGCGAAAAAGCGTGTCGCCTGCTTTTAGGAACTGCGGGAGATCGGCGAAGGTATGGTGGCTGATCTTGCGCTGAGCGCGATCCACGACGAGCAGGCGCGAGGCATCGCGACGTGCGGCCGGAGTCTGCGCGATGAGATGATCGGGTAGTGGATAGTCGAAAAGGTCGGTGGCGAGTGTTGGCACGGTGGTAAATGAATACTTGCGCTTGCCTTGGCGGCGAGTTTGTTCCGTGCTTCCGATTATGCCGAGCTAGCTCAGCTGGTAGAGCAACTCATTCGTAATGAGTAGGTCGTCGGTTCGAATCCGATGCTCGGCTCCAGCTTTAAGTCCCGTTTGCTTTTTTAGCGGCGGGACTTTTTAGTTTGCAGGCGGCGAGCCTCGGTCGCCTTCGGCGTCGCCATAGACGGGTAAACTTGCACACGTTTGGAGCCCGCCTTGCACTCGCGAACGAGCGGCCTACCGTTTCGGATTTTGTAAAAAAATGGGGTGTCTTTTAGTTGTCGGAGATAGAATCGTCGGGAAGCTCGCCTTGTAACTCATCCCGAAGCCGCAGCACTTCAATTTCGGATCGGAGGTGCTGGTTGAAAAGTTCGAGACGCGCACCCACATCAAGGGTTTCGAGGAGCTGCTGCCGGATCGTGGGATTTTCGCACAGACTGAAGGCGGCGAGATCGACAAAAGTTTCGGGATCATCGACCGTGCGCAAAAATTCGGCCATCTCAGCGGGCATGCGACCGCCACTATCGCGTTTAAGCGTGAGGAGGCGAGCAAGCTCGGTGCGGAGGTCTTTTGCTTCGCCCGGGTTTTCGCAAGTTCGGCTGCTGAGCGTGCGAATACGGATGAGCCGGTAAGGTTCATCGGTGGCGATGTCCGTGATTTCCGCGCGGCAAAGACCTTGGAGTATAAGATTGGAAGTGCCGTCGTCGTTTTTCTGGCACGCACGAATGATGCCTAACGTGGCGATACGATGAGGGGGCTCGAAAGCTCCTTCTTCGTTGAGGTGTTCTTGATCGAGACCAGCGACAGCGAGCAAACGGGAAGACGCGAGCGTATCGGCCAGCATTTCACGGTAGCGTGGTTCGAAGATTTGCAGGGGGAGCAATGCCTGCGGAAAAAACGCGACATCGGGTAGAGTCATTACTGGGACCTGATCCGGGACGACGATTTCCATTTCCATAGGAACAACTTAGAAAGCGAAACTTGAAGGGCAAATGAATCACATGGAATTGTGCCACGCGTGGCACAACAGGAAAAAATAGGTGCGACATGAGTGCGACACAACGGCTCAAATTGAGAGGGAGAGAGAAGACGTGAATTGAGGGATATATTTTTAAATAACTGGTGAGTAACAGTTAAAGGTTTTAATATACGTCAGGCATGCTGATTGCTCACTAGTTCGCATGAGTAGAATTTTAGGTATCGATTTAGGAACGACCAATTCGTGTATGTCCATCATGGAAGGCGGAGAGCCCGTGGTGGTCCCCAATGCAGAGGGTGCTCGCACGACTCCATCCATCGTCGCTTTCACCAAGTCTGGTGAGCGTCTCGTGGGGCAGGCTGCCAAACGGCAGGCCGTCACCAATCCGCGCAACACGATTTTCTCTGCGAAACGTCTGATTGGACGTAAGTTCTCGGAGATTAACGAGGAGGTGAAGAGCCTCCCTTACAAAGTTGTGGAAGGCAAAAATGGCGACGCTTACATCGAAGCACAGGTCGGGGATAAGACCGAGCAATTCGCCCCTCAGCAGATCGCAGCCTTTGTGCTCGGCAAATTGAAGGCCGATGCTGAGTCCTATCTCGGCGAAAAAGTCACCCAGGCGGTGATCACGGTGCCTGCTTACTTTAACGATTCACAACGCCAAGCCACGAAAGACGCCGGCAAGATCGCGGGACTCGATGTCATGCGTATCATCAACGAGCCCACTGCGGCTTCGTTGGCCTACGGCCTCGACAAGAAAGCCGACGAGAAGATCGCAGTGTTTGACCTCGGTGGCGGCACGTTCGACGTCTCGGCGCTCGAAATCGGCGATGGCGTCTTCGAAGTGAAAGCGACCAATGGCGATACTCACCTCGGTGGTGATAACTGGGATGACGCGCTCATCTCGTGGATGGTTGAAGAATTTAAAAAAGAAAACGGCATCGATCTCCGTCAGGATCCGATGGCACTCCAGCGTTTGAAGGAAGAAGCTGAGAAGGCGAAGATCGCCCTTTCTTCCACGCAATCCGTGGACATCAATCTGCCGTTTATCACGGCCGACGCTTCCGGACCGAAGCATCTCAATATCCCGCTAAGCCGCTCCAAGATGGAGCAGATCTGCGACTCGCTCTTCGAGCGTTGCAAAGCGCCTTTCATCAACTGTCTCAAGGATGCCGATTTATCCGCCTCCGATATTCAAGAGCTCGTGCTCGTCGGTGGGATGACCCGTATGCCAAAGGTGGTCGAAATCGCCCAGAAACTTGTGGGCAAGAAGCCTAATCAGGGTGTGAATCCTGACGAAGTGGTCGCGATTGGTGCCGCTGTTCAAGGTGGTGTGCTGGCCGGAGATGTTCGCGATGTGCTTCTTCTCGACGTGACTCCGCTTACCCTTGGTATCATGACCGCGGGCGATGTTTCGACTGCGATGATTCCTCGCAATACTACAATCCCTTCCAAGAAGACTCAGACCTTCTCGACCTACAGCGACAATCAACCCTCAGTGGAAATTATTGTCCTACAGGGTGAGCGTTCGATGGCTCGCGACAATAAGACTCTGGGCACGTTCAAGCTCGACGGAATCCCACCGGCAGCTCGGGGCGCACCACAGATCGAGGTCACCTTTGATATCGATGCTAACGGTATCCTCCACGTATCCGCCAAGGATCTCGGCACCGGTAAGGATCAGAAAATTACTATCCAGGATTCTTCGGGTCTCTCCAAGGATGAGGTCGAAAAGATGACCAAGGATGCCGAACTTCACGCCGAAGAGGACAAGAAGCGCAAGGAATCCGTGGAGACGAAGAACCAACTCGACTCAACGATCTACCAAATCGAAAAGACCCTCACCGACTCCGGGGACAAACTCCCTGCAGACAAGAAGGCCAACATCGAGACGGCGATCACCGCTGCAAAGAAGGATCTTGAATCCGACGATCTTGAGAAAATGAAGGCTGCTCTCGAAAACCTGTCGAAGGTCGGGGCTGAACTCCAAGCTGAGGCTCAACAAGCCGAGCAAGCAGCACAGGCCGCTGCCGGTGGTGCTGATGGCGCAGCTCCTGATGGGGAAGCGCCTCCGAAGAAGTCCGAAAAGCAAGCCGAAGCTGTCGACGCCGATTTCGAAGTCGTCGATGAAGACAAAGACAAAAACTAAATTTCAATCCTTTGCACGTTGAGAGCCTCGGCTCCCAGCGTGCTTTGTTGAAAGCAATAGCGACAACATAAACCAAACTCCAAAATTCAATCAATATGGCTAAAGTAAAAATCAAACCTATCGGTGATCGCGTGCTCGTGCAGCATCTCGAAGAAAAAGAGCAAGTGCGTGGCGGAATCATCATTCCTGATAGCGCTAAGGAAAAGCCCCAGGAGGCTAAGGTCATCGCCCTCGGCACTGGCAAGAAGGATGAGAACGGCAAGGCTGTTCCTTTCGAAGTCAAGGTCGGCGAGATGGTTCTCCTCAGCCCTTACGGTGGTTCCGAAGTGAAGCTTGACGGTGAAACGTATAAGCTCGTTCGCGAGGACGACATTCTCGGCGTGGTCGGCTAATCGATCCCCTCAATCTAATCTCAAAATAATAAATATATACTATGGCAGCTAAACAACTCCTCTTCGACGAGGCCGCTCGTCAAAAAATTCTTCGTGGCGTCGAGCTTCTTTCCAGAGCCGTTAAAGTCACTCTCGGTCCCAAAGGTCGCAACGTCGTCATCGACAAGAAATTCGGATCTCCGACCGTCACTAAAGACGGTGTGAGCGTAGCGAAGGAAATCGAACTTCCTGATCCTTATGAAAACATGGGTGCACAGATGGTGAAGGAAGTCGCTTCGAAGACTTCCGATACTGCGGGTGATGGCACCACCACGGCGACCGTGCTCGCTGAGGGTATCTACCGTGAAGGTCTCAAGAACGTGACCGCTGGTTCCAATCCTATTTACCTCAAGCGTGGTATCGACAAGGCTGTTGAAGCCGCTGTCGCTGCTCTCGCCAAGGCTTCCAAGAAGGTCAATAACCGCGACGAGATTCGTCAGGTCGCGACCGTTTCGGCTAATTGGGATACCACCATCGGCGAAATCATCGCTGATGCGATGGACAAGGTAGGCAAGGACGGAACGATCACGGTTGAAGAGGCCAAGTCCATCGAAACCACCCTCGACGTCGTCGAAGGTATGCAGTTCGACAAGGGCTATCTCTCTCCTTACTTCGCGACCAACATGGAAGCCCAGGAATCGATCCTTGAGGACGCTTACGTGCTCATTCACGAGAAGAAGATCGGCAACCTCCAAGAGTTCCTTCCTCTCCTCCAACTCGTCGCCAAGAGCGGCAAGCCACTCCTCGTCATCGCGGAAGAAGTTGAGGGTGAAGCCCTCGCTGCTCTCGTAGTGAACAAGATTCGAGGAACGATCAATGTTTGCGCCGTGAAGGCTCCTGGCTTCGGTGATCGTCGCAAGGCGATGCTCGAAGATATCGCAGTTCTCACCGGCGGTCGTTGCATCACGGATGATCTCGGTCTCAAGCTCGAAAATCTCTCTCTTGAAGATCTCGGCACCGCCAAGCGTATCGTCGTGGACAAGGAAAGCACCACGATCGTTGAAGGCGGCGGTAAGTCGTCCGACATCCAAGGTCGCGTGAAGCAGATTCGTCGTCAGATCGAAGAAACCACTTCGGACTACGATAGCGAAAAGCTCCAAGAGCGTCTAGCGAAACTCGCTGGTGGCATCGCCGTCATCAATGTTGGTGCCGCTACTGAGCCTGAAATGAAGGAAAAGAAGGCCCGCGTTGAAGACGCTCTTCATGCTACCCGTGCGGCGGTTGAGGAAGGTATCGTCACCGGTGGTGGTGTCGCTCTTCTTCGCACTGCTAAGGCGATTGATGCTCTTCAGCTCGAAGGTGACGAAGCCATTGGTGCACAAATCGTGCGTCGTGCAATCGAGCATCCTATCAAGCAACTCTGCCGTAATGCGGGCGTTGATGGTGGTGTGGTCTGCAAGGAAGTCCTCAGCTCTAAGGGAAACAATGGTTACAACGTTGCGACCGATAAATACGAAGACCTCGTGAAGGCTGGTGTCGTTGATCCTACCAAGGTGACCCGCACGGCATTGCAAAATGCCGCTTCGATTGCTGGTCTGCTCCTCACTACTGAGTGCATGATCACCGATCTGCCTGAGAAGAACCCTGCACCAGCCGGCGGTGGTGGCGGTGACATGGGTGGAATGGGTGGAATGGGCGGTATGGGCGGATACTAATCCGGCTCTCATCGACTGACCAAATTACTTCAAGGCGCGCTCTCCGGAGCGCGCCTTTTTTGTGGTTCATGAGGTAGGGCGTGACCGCTGGGCGCGCCGTGTGTGTCGTCGCCGATCGGACCTGGAGGTCCGACCCTGTCTAGCGCAATGAGCTCAGCGAAAGAACTTAGTTAACTTCGTTTTTTCACGATCTGGCTGAAGGCATTGATCGGGGCTTCGGCTGCGCGGACGGCTTTGGCCCAGAAGTCTTCGCTGGTGAGATCCCATCCCAGTGTGTCACGCACGGCGTCCTCACATGATGCTACGCCGGTGGTGCGGAGGAAGGCTTCGTATCGAGGAAGGAAATCGCGGCCGGTTTCCTTGAATTCTGCAAAGAGAGCCTGACTGAGCAGATAGCCGAAGGTGTAGGGAAAGTTATAGAACGAAACTTCCGTGATGAAGAAGTGGAGTTTCGAAGCCCAGAACCAGGGATCCTCATCACCCTCGGTGATCGTATCGCCGTAGATCTTGCGCTGAGTGGATACCATGAGGGCGTTGAGTTCGCTGACGGAGAGTTCCTTGTCTTTCCGAAGCGCGTAGAATTCTTTTTCGAATTCGTAACGCATGGCGATGTTGAGCAAATAGGAGCTCGCGTTGCCGCATTCTTGATCGAGAAGGAACGCTTGTTGGGCTGGGGTCAGGTTGGGATCCTGCAGCATGCCGTGCATGAATAATTTCTCCGCGAAAGTGGAGGCGGTTTCCGCAAGAGTCATCGGGTATTCTTGCGAAAAGGGACGGAGGTCTTTGATCACGTGGCTATGCCAGGCGTGGCCGACTTCGTGCGCGAGCGTGTTGGCATCGTGCATGGTATCGGCATAGGTCATATAAACCCGTTGCTCACCCGTAACCATGGAGCCGGTGCAATAGGCGCCAGGGCTTTTGTCGGCTCGTTTTTCCGATTCGATCCATCGCTTCTTCAAGATGTCGCGGTAATAGTCGGCCAAGGCGGGGTAGCCACTGGCGAAGGCTTGATCGACGAGACCGACGGCGTCGCTCCAGGAAAGTGGTGGCACCGGATCGAGCGGGCTGGGTGCTTCAAGATCGTAGAATCCAACCGCTTGGGTCTGTTGCAACTTGGCTTTGGCCCTCAGGGCTTGGCGGGGAATGTCCAGATTGGCCATGATGGCGCTAAACATCGCATCGATGGTGGCGGAGGAAACCGCGGAATCAAAATACGGCTGATCAAGAAAGTCTTTCTGCCCGCGACCATCATAAAGCGTGTGGCGGGTGCCCGCGATCGCGTTGAGGGCAGCGGCGAGAGTCTCGCCGTGTGTTTCCCAAGTGCGGTTCCCTTCGCGGAAAGCGGAGGCGCGCACTTCCCGATCGGTGTTGGCCATGAGCGCGCGCCGTTGTGCCATGGGCACCCTTTCTTTGCGGCCATCGGGCCAGATCATCTCGAAATCCATTTTCCCAGTGAGGTTGTCGTAGAGACGACCCCACGCACCGATCCCGTTGATGCCTAAATCGGCGGCGAGGGATTCTTCTGAACCAGACATCCGGTGGGTGGCTTCGGAGCGCATGCGCTCGAGTCCAAACGCTGCGCCTTGCAATCCAGGAGTGGAGAGAAAGGTATCCCAGTCGGTCTGAGAGGCGGCACCGAACGCTCGGATCAGTTCATTGTTAAACTTGGTCAGTGTGGAAAAATGCCGAGCCAGTTGGACGTTTTCCTGTTTGTAGCTCTCATGGGCGGTGTCGGCTGCGGCGAGATTGTGGAGATATGATGAGAGGTGACCGATGCGAGCAGAGAGGTCCTCCAAAGCGGTGGTGAGTTCAGCCCACGCGAGGTGGTTGTCGGCAGCCAGGCCGGGTAGGGCTGCGGCATTTTTTAGATGACCTTCAAGTTCCTGATAGAGCGCGGTTTTGAATTCACGGTATTCAGGTCCGTCGAAAGTGGGGAAATAACTGGTGAGATCCCATGTGCGGGGTAAGTCAGCGAGATTTGTCATAATCCGATGATCGAGATGTGAATCTCACCAAATGCAACGCAATCGATGTGAGCCGCCGGCTCTTGGACGGTAGTTAAAGCGCTGCTGATTTCAGAGCAGAACCCGCTAAGTCGATTGCAGCGAAGGCCACGGGCGGACGTCCTTGGTCCGCGGTTTGGTGTTCTCGAAGAGAACCCGCAAACGCATGTATTCATCATGATCGATCACTTGATCGGGGTGCTGACGACTCATCACGAGAAACTCGGGTTCAGGTGGATAGCAGGCGACGTTTACTTTTTCGTAGAAGTCTGGATCGGCCTCGCCTTGCGAGTCTACATAGGCCGGCTCAATGCCTGCATTATTCGGGGTATCGGCTGACTTGTATCTCAAGTCGAGGCTCCAGCGAATGCCATCGGAAGTATTTGGGGTAGAGCAGTGCGGTGTGCGGCTGGTCATGAATACGACACCGCCACGGGGACACGGTGCGGAGATGGCTTTGCTTGGCTCATCGGGTAAATCTTCATCACGGATGACGAGGAAATCGGCATTGCCGCCAGCGTGATGTTTCACGATGCGACTTTGATGGGTGCGGGGAAGTATTTCCATGCACCCGTTATCCATGGTGGCATCGACCAACGGCACCCAACATGTGATGATGAGTTCCTGATCGCAGTGAGAGGACAGATAACCGCCATCCTGATGCCAAGGCACATTGCCACTACCGAGATTCGGGAGCTTGGGGCGAATACGATACGTTGAGGTGATGAGTTCCTCGGAAGCCAGCAGTGAAGCGACGGGTGTCATCAACAGAGGATTCACAATCAGATCGAAGACACCCGGGGAGAAATAGCCTCCGCCATTGCCGCCGATCAGATGCTTCACCAACGCGAGCCCAGCTTCTTTCGAGTCTTGGTGAATGGCGCAGATCTGGTGATCCAGATCCAAATCTTCGTGGAGATTAGAGAGTAGCCCTTCCGATTGGAGCTCGAGCGCTTTGCGATTTATTTCAAGGTGCAATTCCTGACGAAGCGGTTCGAGTTCAGCCGGATCGAAAACATCAGGGACAATCAAATAGCCTTCTTGCTGGAAAAAGCTGATCTCGCTGGGGGTAAGCGATCGGGGAGTCATCGTGTTCGTAGGTTGCAGTGTTTGTGGTGCCCAGACAAGGCAGAGTTGAGATTAGGCATCTATCAGTTTCAGCTATTTTCGGCTGCGAATGCGCAAGATCCAAGGGGCCTCAATCACACGGCCGAGCATGTTGGGTGATGAACATCTTACGGCGTAACTTGGTAAGACTAAAAGGGCCAAACGCGTGGGATCACGAACATCGCGATACAGAAGCACAGCGCGTTGAGCGGCAGCCCTATCTTCATGAAATCACTGAACCGGTAGCCCCCGACACCATAAACGTAGGTGTTGGTTTGATAGCCGATGGGTGTGGCAAACGCAGCCGAGGCGGCGAAGGCCACTGCCACGATGAACGGGCGTGGATCCATCCCCAGATTGGCACCCACTCCGATGGCAATCGGAGCCATCAGCGCGGCGACAGCATTGTTGGACAGTGCTTCGGTGAGCACGGAGGTAACAATATAAAGACAGGCCAGCATGATGATGCCTTGATGAGCACTGGGCACGAGGTGTTGCACTCCGCCCACGATATTACTTGCGATCCAACCTGCCGCCCCAGTGTATTCCATCGCCATGCCCATCGCCAACATCCCATAGATGAGGAAGAGAATATTCCACTCGATGGAACCGTAGGCATCTTTGGTTTTTATACAGTTGGAAATACAAACGATGACAGCGCCGGTGAGGGCACCGATTTCAATTGGCACCCAATTCATCGCAGCGGAGGTGATCACCGCTGTGATGACGCCGACGACAAAGAGAATTTTTCCGTTTTGCGGTTTAGTAGGCACGCGAGCGCGATCAAAGAACACGAAGTCGTCATTATTGCGCAGGGCGTCGATGGCTTGATCGGTGCCCATCATGAGAAGGACGTCGCCTCCCTCGATGGGAACAGATTCGATCTGTTCGCGCACATTTTTCCCTTTGCGGTGCAGCGCGAGCACGACCATACGGTAGCGTTGACGAAAATTCACATCCCGCACGGTGCTGCCAATCAATGCCGAGTGCGGAGTGACAACTGCTTCGACTAGGGAGCCTTCATGGGCGGCAATCTGTTCGACATCGAGATTGAGTTCGGAAACGAGATTGATGCCTTCCAGGCGTCTCGCGTGGGCGATTCCTTTGAGACGGCAGGATAAAATCAGTCGATCACCGGGTTTGAGATGCACCTCTCCGTGATCGACATAGAGCGCGATGCCATTGCGCACAATTTCCAGCACCGTCACCCCGCGTTTCCGAGAAAAACCGGCTTCTTCCAAGCTCTTGCCCACGACATTGGACATGGGTTGCACGAAGGCTTCGGTGATGTATTCACGACGTTCCTCGTCGGAGAGAATCGAGGTGAGCATTTCACGGACTGGCAGCAGACGGTTGCCGAAAATTGCCAGATAGATGCCACCCAGAATCGTCGCGGGCACGCCAAGGTAGGCGAATTCAAACATGCTGAAGGCAGGTTGGCCCTTAGTGGTGATGATGCCGTTCACGACGAGATTAGTGCTTGTGCCGACGAGCGTGCACGTGCCGCCCAGCACCGCTGCGTAAGAAAGAGGGATCAGTAATTTAGATGGGGCGCGCCCCATCTTTCGCGCCAGGTTTAGAATAACCGGAAGAAACACGACGACGACGGGCGTGTTATTGATGAACGCGGATATCGTGGAGACGATGATCACCATCACGATAATAACTACCCAGTAGGGCAATTTGGAGGTGCTCTCGATGAGCGAAGATAGCAGATCAACGGCACCGCATTTCACGAGTGCTGCGCTAAGAACAAACATCGCGCCAATAGTGAGCGGCGCGGGATTGGAAAAGACGGAGAATGCTTTCTCGGTGGGGATGAGTTGAGTGCCCACCAAAATAAGGAAGAGCGTCAGCGCGGTGAGATCCGGCGGAAACTTTTCCCAAATGAAGCTAGCCAGTGTCAGCACCAGCAGCAGAAAAACCAGAGCGATTTCCCATGTCATGTTTATAATGGTATTGGGCTACGTGCAGGGGCGCAAGCGCTCTGAAAGCCCTGCTTGCCCAGTTAGTCCTGAGATAAACTTATACTCTCTGTGCTTTGATACCACCGGTAGAAACTCACTCCCACTGCAGTTAGCGCCACGAGCATGCCGCCAAGTTTCATGATCACCCCAGCGAGGAGCTGATCGTTGCCCGGATCGAGACTGGCGATTATCCGCGGCGCGAATTCGTAAGTGGGATACAGGATTTCGGTGGAAAATGTGATGAAAGCGAATACCGGTGTGAGGGCGATCACGACAGCGACCTGAAACAGCATTTGAGTGGCGTAGCTTTTACGCAGGAATACCTTCGAGGGGCTGAGTTGGGTCCACCAGTAAAGTAGAGAAGCGCCGAAGAACATGAGATGTTCGATAATGTGCACAAATTTATCGTGCAACGCCCATTCGTAAAGGGTCGGCGCGTGCCAGACACTTGTGACGAGCACGAAGGTAATGCCGCAAATCAACGGATGAGTGATGAATCGGCCAATGTTGCGGAGCCCACTCCACCCGAGAGCTATGTCGACCATCCAATGCGGTAGCCCAAGCAGAAACAGAATGGGCACTGGAAACATCAGTAAAAAGTGTTGGGTCATATGCGCGCTAAACAGAAATCGTTCGGCGATTTGGTCGAGCGGCGAACCTACTGCGAGGTAGAAAATAATGAGTGACGCGTAGAATTTGATCGCGCGACCTGTTGGATAGGTTTCGTCGGGAGCGAGGCGCGAGCGAAAGGGCCCGGCGAGGATGGCGTAGAGCCAACCCACCAAAATCAGGCCGCCTACGAGGTAGGGTTCATTATGCCAGTGACTCCATTCAATCATTACGATGCAAACAAAAGGCGGCCCGCGAAGGGCCGCCAGTGAATTGTGAGGCTGTGGCTAGTCTAGTAGCTCGTTTAACCGCCGAAGTAGTTGCCGAGTGACGATACCGCCGTGAGCGGCACGCTGTCTTTTGCCCCAAAGATCGAGAGAAGGGCCCAGGTCGTGCCACCGGCGAGCACTATGC